>Ga0163153_10000613_pt1 | contig 61557 bp, 63 predicted proteins | sample OliLakLV19MP6IB1_FD_148629 | JGI IMG/M metagenome (GOLD analysis project Ga0163153, IMG submission 148629) | Freshwater microbial mat bacterial communities from Lake Vanda, McMurdo Dry Valleys, Antarctica - Oligotrophic Lake LV.19.MP6.IB-1 | ecosystem: Environmental > Aquatic > Freshwater >... | reverse complement strand
ATGGACGTGCACCATGAACAGGACAACAAGCCGGCCAGCGCACTCCAGAAAGTGGGTGACGCCCTTCCCGGCATCGGGATCGTGGCCGCGGTGCTCGGCATCGTCGTCACGATGGCTGCCATCTCGGGTCCGGTGGAGGTGATCGGTGAAAAGGTCGGCGCCGCTCTCACCGGCACCTTCATGGGCGTGCTGCTGGCCTATGGCTTTCTCAACCCGTTGTCCACGGCCATGGAGCACAACAATTCGGAGGAGGCCCGGTTCTTCGCCTTCTTCAAGGCCAGCGTGGTGGCTTTTGCCAAGGGCTTTGCCCCGATCGTGGCGGTGGAGTTCGCCCGGCGCGCGATCTTCAGCAAGGCCCGGCCGACCTTCCAGGAGATGGAAACCGCCTGCAAGCAGGCCGCCAAGGCCGGGAAGTAGCCCGTGAACAAGGCCCGCGAGCAGCCGATCATCATCATCAAGAAGAAGGTCTATGCGCACGGCCACCATGGCGGCGCGTGGAAGGTCGCCTTTGCCGACTTCATGACCGCGATGTTCGCCATGTTCCTGGTGCTCTGGCTGGTGAATCAGTCGAGCGACGTGAAGTCGGCCATCGCGGGGTACTTCCAGGACCCGCTTGGCCGGGCCGACGAGTTCGGCAGCTCAATCATGCCCGGCGAGGGCGCCCAGACCCAGAGCCCCCGCATCATGTCGGCCAGTCAGGCCATCGACCTCCGGCGCGACCGGCTGCAGGCGCTGGCCGAAACGATCCGGCAGGAGATCCGCGAAGCGCCCGCCCTCGCTGCGCTGGCCGAGCATGTCGAGATCGCAATCACCCAGGAAGGCCTGCGCATTCAGCTGCTGGAGGACTCCACCGGCGTGTTCTTCGAATCGGGCAGCGCCACACCGAAGGCGGCAGGAGCGGCGGTGTTGCAGTTCCTGGGCAAACAGCTCGGGGGAATGCCGAACGCGGTCGTGGTCGAAGGCCACACCGACGCCCGCCCATATCACCGCGCCGACGGCTACAGCAACTGGGAGCTGAGCGTGGACCGGGCCAACACCGCGCGGCGCATCATGTCGTCCGGCGGGCTGAACGAAGCCCAGGTGCAACAGGTGCGTGGCTGGGCCGACCGGAAGCTGCGCGATCCGGAGCATCCCTTCGCCGACGCCAACCGGCGGGTGACGGTCACCATGCTCCTGCCCACGACCACCGCCCGGCTGCCCGGCGACACCCTCCCGATCGCAACCGATGCTGCGGGCGTACCGGCGGAGTCCGACAGCACGCATACCGTGGCAGGGGCCGAGTGAGCACGCAGATCAGTACGGTGCTGCTGGTCGACGATGACCCGACCACGCTGGCCCACTTCCGCGCGGTGCTCGAGCATGAACCGGCGCTGCGGGTAGCGACGGCGACCAACGGGGTGGAGGGCCTGGAGCGGGCCCGGGAAATCCGGCCCGACCTGATCGTCTCCGACTACATGATGCCGGAGATGAACGGCTTCGAGTTCTGTCGCCGGGTGCGGGAGGAGCCGTCCCTCGCCGGCTGCCTGTTTGTCGTCTTGAGTGGCTTCAGCGATACCAGGCTCAAGGTGGAAGGCCTGAACAGCGGCGTCGATGATTACCTCACGAAGCCGATCGAAGTACCGGAGCTGATCGCGCGGGTGCGGGCCAGTCTGCGGCTGAAGCGGCTGCAGGATGAACTGCGCAACGACAAGCAGGAGATGGAGGGGCTGCACGGCGAGCTCGGTCGCAGCTTCGAGCAGCTGCTGGCGCTGCTCCTGCACCTGCTGGATCTGGGCCTCCCGGGTGCGGCCGATCGCGGCAAGCGCCTGACGGCGCTGGTGCGGCAGGTGGCGGCCCGGTTCGACATTCCTCCGAGCCTGCTGCCTGACCTCGAGCTGGCCGCCCAGCTGCATGAGATCGGCCGGGTGGTGGATCGTCGTGCCGACGGCCCGGCGCAGCCGGGCTGGCATCACGCGCTGGTCGCGACGTCGCTGCTGGAGTCGGTCGAGCGCCTCAAGGGCGTCACGGAGATCATCGGCGGGATCTACGAGCATTGGGACGGCACTGGGTCGCCCAATCACTTCGTGTCCGGCCAGATCCCGCTCCGGGCCCGCGTCCTCCGGGTCTGTCTCGATTTTCTGCAACTCGTCGACGGGGATGGAACAACCCCGTCCCAGCCACCGGCGGACGTCATCGCATCGCTGCAGGCCTACGCCGGAACCCACTACGATCCGCTGGCCCTGGTGCATCTCGAGTCGGTCGTACTGGACCGGCCCATCGAGGAGTGGCGGGCCACCCGGACCCAGGTGAGCGTCGAGCAACTCCGGGTGGGGATGGTCCTCGCCGCCGACCTCCTCACCAGCTCCGGGATCAAGCTGCTGACCCGCGGCACCACCATCACCGACAGCATGCTGACCGTGATCCAGCGCCGGCACCTGGCCGACCCGATCATCGATGGCGCCTGGGTCCGGCGGGTCTAGTCGGGGTCGCATCTCCGCGACCCCGACGACCCGCCTTGCAGATCGGCGGCGCCGGTCGTAGTGTTCGGCGCCCCCGGGAGAGCGCCGTGACTACTGCCGCTGTACCCGCCTTGCAGCACCTGCAGTCCGCACCGCCTTTTGAAGAGCTCCTGATCCGCGCGGATCGCGCGGCCGTCGTCGCGTCCCTGGCGCGGGGCATGGCGCACGACCTCCGTGGCCCGCTGCAGACACTCCTCCTGCTGGTCGACCCCCATGCCGACCTGCTTTCCGGCCCGGACTCGGCCCGGCTGCGCGGAGCGGTCGGTGACGCGGTGCAGCACCTCACCGAGACGATCGGCAGTTTCAGTGAGGTCTACGCCCCGGTCAGTGGCGAAGCCGCTCCAGTCATCGTCGAAGACCTGCTGGGGTGCGTCGCTGACCTGCAGCGCTATCAGCGCAACCTCCCCGCCATCGAGATCGAATTGCGCCTGCCCGGCGGGTTGCCCCCGGTCCGCGGCGAGGAATCCACGCTGCGCCACCTGCTCCTGAGCCTGTTGATGAACGCCAAGCAGTCCATGGGCCATGGGCAGCACGGTGCCGTGGTGCTCGCCGCAACCGTGGCGGAGGGCATGGTCGAGTTGCGGCTGGACGACAACGGCCCGGGGATGACGGCGGAACTGCTGGAGACCGCCTGTGAGCCCTTCGTCACGACCCGCCCGGGCGCCCTCGGCATCGGTCTCACGGTCTCGCGCTGGCTGGCCCGACGGCATGGGGGGGAACTCACCCTCGCCCCGTCACCCCGGGGCGGGACGGCAGCGATCGTGGCGCTGCCGACCTGGAGGCGTGGGGGATAGGGCGGAAGAACCCAGCCGCCGCGGCGCGGCGCAGCGTTGAAGCGCCACAGGGGCGGCTCGCAGAGCCGCCCATTTTTTCTATCCGAGGGGCTTCTTCAGCGGGATTTCCGTGAGCCAGTCGGTGCCGGTGGAACGGGCGTTGGCGCGACGATTTTCTTCCGCGATGCGCGACACCAGCTCCTCTCGCTGGATGTTCACCGTCGCCGGCGCCTCGATGCCGATCCGCGCACCACGCCGATCGCTCGAGAGCACCACGATGCGGATGCCCCCCTCGATGATGATCGCCTCTCCCTGGCGACGATTCAGGATCAGCACGTCCCTGGCCTTCCCGGGCTTCCTGCCCTAGCGCACCATCGCGAGTACGTCACGCATCATTTCGTCGGCCACATTGACCAGGCGGGCGGCCGCGGCGTAGGCGTTCTGCTGCGCGATGATCGAGGTCATCTCTTCATCGATCGACACGCCGCTCACGCTCTTCCTCAATTCCTCCGCCTGCGAGACGACCACGTCCTGGGCGATCTGCTGCCGGCTGGCATCGCGCACCGCCGCGCCGAGATCCCCCACCAGCCGCTGATACGATTCGCCGAGCGTGCGACCGCCGAAGGAGGCGACCCCGCTGGTGCGCAGTCCGGCGATGGCCAGCGCGACGGAGTTATCGCCCGGCGTACCACTGGCGCCAGCGGCGATATTATCGGTGGATCGCTGGACGTCGCCGCTGACCTGCATCGAGGCCGCGGTCAGTCCGGTCGGATCGAAGAAGTTGACGCCCGTGGCTCCGGTGAGCGTCCGCCCGCCGGCGTGCAGCGCGTTGACTTCGGTCACCACCCCGCGCGCAAGCGCATCGAGCTGGGTCCGCAGCGCGGGCAGCGTCGTGGCCGAGAGTTCGGTCAACGCCGCCACCTCGCCTGACTGGAAACTCAGCGCCCGGGAGGAATTCGGAATGCCGACGGCGAGCACGCCGTTCCCCTGATCCCGCAATTCGAGCGTCGCGGCCTGCCCCGCGTCGACCATGAGGACATCCCCGGCCAGCACGCCAATGGTGCCATCTTCGTGCGGAATGACCCGGACGCCAGCGAGATGTGACAGCTGATCAACCAGCATGTCGCGCTGATCCTTCACATCCGGTGCCTCGCGGGCCCCGGCACCGCTGCCCTGTATCCTGGTATTCAGCTGCGCGATCTGGCGGGCGATCTCATTGATGTCGCTGACGACACCGGTGAGCTTCTGCTGCACCAGGGTCACCGCGTCGGTGATCCGGCGGTCGGTGTCCTTGAAGATCTGGGCCAGGCTCGCGCCCGCCTGACGGGCGAGGGTGCGTGCGGTCGGACTGGTCGGATCGTTGGCCAGATCGCTGAAGGCGGCGAAGAGCTGATCCAGTCCGGCGCCCATGCCGGTGTCGGAGGGCTCGCCAAAGGCGCGCTCGACCTGGCTCAGCACATCGTTCTGGGTGGTGAAACGGCCGAGGTCCCCGTTCTCGCGACGGTAGCTGGCGTCGAGAAACTGATCGCGGAAGCGCTCCAGTCCAGTGGCGGTGACCCCGCGACCGATCTGACCGAAGGACGTCTGCAGTGGGGCGGCCGCCGCTATCGCCAGCCGCTGGCGGGAGAAGCCCGGCGTATTCGCGTTGGCGATGTTGTGCCCCGTCACGTTGATCGCCCCCTGCTGGGTGAGCAGGGCGCCCCGGGCGATACTGAGCAGGCTGGTCAGGCTCATCGTCAGGCCATCCGGTTGAGGATCACGCCGCTCTGCGGAGCCGGCTCGAGGGCATGCTCGCCGCGGTGATACCCCGGCGCCGGGTCACCGGCCATGGAGAAGAGCCGCTGCAGAAACACATCGCCCGACTCCAGCGCCCGCTTGAGGATATGCTGGTTAATCGCGACATCCTGGGCCGCCTGCAGCGCGACGCGCTTCACCAGCGCGCGCGCCTCCTCGACTTCCCTGGGCAAGTGCCCGCCGAAGATCAGCTCCAGGCGCTCGATCGGCGCAGGCTCACCTCCCGCGATGAGTGCCGTCAGCGCCTTCCTCCGGCGCTTGGCCTCGTCCAGCGTGAGCAGGGTACGACCCATGGCGTGAATCGCCGCTTCCACAATTGCGGCATCGTCGGCCGCCACCCCGGACCGCTGGCGCAGCAGCGCCTGACGCAGTTCTTCGATTACGCCGGCTTCATACAACAGGGCGTCCGCCAGATCGGTGAACCGCTCCGTCGCGCTTGGCTCAGCGGCGATGAACTCCTGATTTCCGTGCGGGGGTGTCATGCGTCTCCTAGGGCTGGCTGGCATCTGGCAGACGCCGGCTCAGCTGACGATACAGCGACTCGCTCAGTCCTCCCCTGGACCGCTCGGCCTGCAGTGATGCCATGCGGTCGTCCATCAAACCCTGGAACAGGTCCTGCCCTGGCGCCTCGGACAGGAGGCCGTCCTCCGGCACTGTCGCACGCATTGCCTTGAACAGCTCCCCGATGAAGATGCCTTCGAGATCCTGGGCCGCCTTGTGCAGCTTGGCGTGCTGCTTGTCCATTCCCCCGCCAGGGCTCTCGGCGATGCGGCGGAGCGGTCCGGTCGGCCCGGTCATCGGACCACCAGCTCTGCGCCGAGGGCGCCGACTTCGCGCAGCGCCGAGAACATCGCGGCGATCTCCTGGGGCCGGGCGCCGGCCGCATGTAGTCCTGCCGCCACCTCCTGTACCGTCGCGCCTTCGGTCACGGCGAGGAGACCCTCCGCCCCGCCGCTCCGCCCGGGACGGTCAACCGAGTCGGCCACACCACTCGCCGTGGCTGGCCCTCCGATACGGAGAGTGAAGCCGTGGTGACTCACCGTGGCGGCGCCGACCCGGACGGTGCCTCCGGTCACCACGGTCCCGCTGCGGGCATCGATGACGATGCGTGCTTCGGGGGCCATTCGGACCGCGATCGTGTCCACGATGGCGAGGAGTCCAATCAGGTTATCGGCGCCCCGCGTCCCGGGGTTGAGCACGATCGCACCAGGATCCTCCACTCTGGCCACGGTGCTGTCGCCCAGGGCGGCGTTGATAGCCTGCGCCACGCGCTGCGCCACGGCGAGCCCGGGCGAGCGGAGCAGGAGCCGGGGGGTCAATGCGACGAGCTGAGTCGGCTCGACTTCGAGCACGCCGCCCGCGGGAATCCGTGCCGAGTTGCCTCGCCGGCTCGCCTGCCGGACATCCTCATCGGCGAGGAGCAGCGGTCCCTGCGCGGTCCCGACCGGGGATTGATCGATGTCGGTCACGAGCGGCGTCGTCCACAGCACTCCGCCGCGCAGACTGGTCGCATCGCCGATCGAGCTGACCTGCACTTCGAACCGGCCTCCAGCGCGGAGGTAGGGCGACGCTTCCGCGGTGATGATCACCGCCGCCACGTTGCGCGGACGCAATCGCTCGGCCGGAACCTCGAGTCCGAACCGCCGGAGGGCATTGGCGATCGAACGCACCGTCTGGGTCCCGCCGTTGGCCGAGCCGAACGACTTGTCGCCCGTCCCTTCCAGTCCCACCACGATGCCGTAACCGATCAGCCGCCGGGGCACCACACCGGCCGGCTGGGTGAGGTCGCCGACCCGCTGCGTCGCCTGCGCGGCGAGAAAGGTCGCGAGAAATGCCAGCAGGAGCGCGGCCGGGACGAGCCACCGTGCCGCGCGCCGGCCGAATCGTCGAACCGTCGTAGGTGTCATGGCCAGAAGATCGAGAGGATGCTGCCGAGGATGCCCTTGGCCGGCCCGATCTTCTTGCCCTTGTAGCTGATCACCGATTCGGCGATCCGGGCGGAGGAGACGGTATTCTGGGCCGAGAGGTCCTCCGGGCGGATGACACCTTCGACGGTGATGACCTGATTGCGGCCATCGACCCCAATGGTCTTCTCGCCCTTCAGGTGGGCGATCCCGCTTGGCTCAATGGAGACCACCCGCACACTGATCGTGGCGGTGAGATCGCCCGCGCGATTGGCCTCGCCGACGCTGCGGTCGTCGTTGGCCACACCGCTCTCGAATCCCTTCTTCGGGCCGATGGCCACCGCGCCCACGTTCAGATTGAGACCCATCTGCTGCGAGCGCTTGGCCGAGGCGTTGCGGGTCTGACGTTCACGGGAATTGACCGCTTCATCCACCACGATCGTGACCAGGTCGCCGATCCGCATCGGGCGCTTGTCGCTGAACCACCCGGCGCGGCTCGTGGTTGGTCCGGTCTGCACCGCCGGCGTGGTGGTCGGTGCCGGAGCCTGGGAGGCGGCGGGTGCGGCCGGCGCCGGCGTGGCCTGGGCCGCCAGCGTGGCGCCGATCACCGGGAGCCATGCGAGGACCAGGAGCGTGGAGCGAACGGGAGTCATGGCCATCAGGGCATCCTTGCTTCACCAGCAGCGGTGACGAGTCCGCGGACCACACCGGTACGACCACCGGTGCGGACCCGGACCGATTCTCCCATCGCCGCATCGTTCATCGCGGTGCCTTCCAGCGCGATCGACACGGCGCCCAGGTGCCAGAGGATGCGCACCGGTTGTCCTGTCTCGATCAGCGGCGGTGGGGCGACATGCGCGGCATCGAGCGGTGTACCGGGACCGAGGGTGCGTCGCGCCACCCAGCCCGCAGCGGCCGGGGCCATGCTGTCCGCGGGGGGTGGCCCCCACCGGAGATGCGGCTCCTCGCGGATGTCGCCTGGCGCGAGCCGCGCCCCGGCCCGCAGTGCGCGAGTCGCCACCTGACGCGTGATGGTGCGGCCCGCCCGGAGCCGGAGCGCGATAGGCGAGCGGCCCACCGGCTCGGCGACCATGGCAAACCACCCATGCTCGCCCGCACCGAGCAGCCGGAACGCGGTGGTGTCCGGCACACCCGCCAGTGACCCTGCCCCGAAGCGGAGTACCATCCCTGCGGCGTCTTCCCCCCACGTCCGCCCGACCTCGGCCGCCACCCGCGCGGCAAAGCGGGTGGAGGCGTCGCCATCGGCGGCGGTGAGCCGCGCCGGCGCCTGGGCGCGGAGCGGGGCCGCCAGGGCGGCCAGGAGGGAGAGGGCGGACACGGCGCGCCTAACGGATGAGCTCATTGGTCACGGTCTGGATCATCTCTCCGGCGGTCTTGATCGCCTTCGAGTTGACCTCATAGGCTCGCTGGGCCGTGATCATGTCGACCATTTCCTGCACGATCTCCACGTTGGAGGCTTCCAGCGTCCCCTGCACCACCTGGCCGAAGCCATCCTCACCAGGGAGACCGCTCATCGCATCGCCGGAGGCGGGGCTGGCCGCGTAATTGTTGCCACCGAGACTCAGCAGCCCGGTCGGGTTGGCGAAGCGGGCCAGCTCGATCTGACCGAGATTCACCTGCTCCCCGGTGCTGCCAAGGACCGCGCTGACCAGCCCCGTCGGCGAGACCCCGATCTGGGTAGCGTCGGCGGGAACGGTGATTTCAGGTGAAAGCAGGTACCCGGCATGGGTCACGAGTGCCCCGGTGTCCGCCGCGCGGCCAAAGGTGCCATCCCGGGTGTAGGCGAGGCTGCCATTGGGGAGCTGGACCTGGAAGAACCCCTCGCCTTCAAGCGCGAGATCGAAGGGATTGTCGGTCCGTTCAAAGGCCCCCTGGGTGTGAATGCGCTGGATGTCGGCCAGCCGCACACCGCGGCCAATCTGCACCGGCGCCAGCGTATCGGTCCCCTCGTAGTGCACCAGCTGGGCCCCCTGCAGCGTCTCGTAGAGCATGTCTTCGAAGTTGGTCCGGCTCCGCTTGAACGCGGTGGTGGTGACGTTCGCCAGGTTGTTGGCGATCGCGTCAATCCGGATCTGCTGGGCGCGCATGCCGCTGGCGGAGGCGCGAAGTCCTGGGTTCATGGGACGCAATTCTCCTCGATGGTATGGTGGCGCGCTAAAGGCCGTTGGCCGTTAGCCGTTGGCTGACAGCTATCAACCGACCTTGCCGACCTCATTGACCACATTGCCCAGCACGCTGTCGAGCGCCTTGAGGGAGTCGACGTTGGCGGCGTAGGCCCGCTGGATCGTGACCAGATCCACGATTCCATGAAGGGTGTCCTGGTTGCTGTCCTCGGTGGATCCCTGGCGCAGCACGGTGGCGGTGACGTCGACCGGGACCGTGGCGCTGGTGGTGGTGAAATTCCCGGCACCTTCCTTCCGGAGAGTGCGCGCATCGTCCACCGTCTCGAGCCGCAGCCGATCAAGCCGGGTGCCGTCGACCACGACATCGCCGCTGGCCTGGAATTCCAGGGTGCCGTAGCGGATGGGAATGGCGATCGGACCGTTCTCTCCCAGCACCAGGTTGCCGTGCCGGTCGGCCAGACGATTGGCCCCATCGAGCGCGAGCGAGCCACTGCGGGTGAGCCGTTCACCGTTGGGCGTCTGCAGCACCAGGAATCCGGGGCCGTCCAGCGCGATGTCCAATGGCCGTCCAGTCGGGGTGAGCGCTCCCTGCGTCAGGTCCGTCTGCTGCACCGGCACCGGCCAGGTCGCGTCACCGATGCGGTGACCCGCCATGACGTCGGCCTTGAAGGCCTCGGTGTCGCTGTTCGCCAGGTTGTTCGCCGTGAGCGCCTGCAGCCGGGTGTAGTAGCTGAGCGTCTGCGCGGTGCTCCGAATCGCCTTGAGTCCCATTCCAGTCCTCCCCGTTCCTGCTGAAGAAAGCAATCGCTATGCCTTCCGTTCATTCCCCGCATCCGCGCGGTAAGCGCCTGCCGGGCAAGTACTTCGGGCTGTCGAAGCGATTCAGGCGACGGGGGCCAGTTCTGCCGGGACGGCCCCGCTCCGGAAAGAGTTGCCCATCAGGGCGGCAGGTCCGGTCGGCGGGATGGTGGCCGCGCGGAGGCGAACCGCTCGGTGCGGAGCTTCCCGCTCAGGCGTTGGCCCGGGCAGCACCGGACTTGAGCCGTGTCGCGGGTGACGGAGGCAGCACCACCGACGCGCGTGGCCGATGGCGGAGCTTCTTGTCACCGACGGTGGTGCCCATGGTCGGTCGCCGACCGGTCGCGATGCGGATCGCATCCTGGGAGAGGCCAAAACGACGCGCCAGTGCGGAGGAGCGTTCGCCCTGCAGGGCCGCCTGCCGAATCCTCGCGCCGAGCGAGTCGTCCTTCCGGGGACGGGCCACGATGCGATCGCTGGCCCGCGCGACGGCGAGTCCCCGGGCGTGACGCGCCGCCGTCGCCGGCGCGGCCCGCCGATGAACGACATGGCGCCGCGTCATGCTGAGCACCAGCACCAGCGTGAGCGCGGCGGCCAGCGCGAGTGGCAGGACCCCGTCGCCCTGGACCAGGAACGGCGCCATTCCGGGCAACACCACGACCTGCGGCACGGAGATACCAACACCCACCCGCGTGGAGAGATCCAGTGCCTGTCGCGGGATGGCGGCGATCATCGCGCGCGCCGCCGGCCAGAAAGCGGCCGAGCCGGCAGCTTCGATCATCTGTGGCGCCCTCGGCGCCAGCGAAATGATGACGAAGGCGCACAGGAATCCGGCGATGACGCGGTACAGGCGCGAGTTCATGCTCCCTCCTGGGTTGGTGCCATCCGCTGGCGCAGTCGCTTGAGGGCCTGGGTCCGGATCTGCGACACCCGGGACTCGGTCACATGCAGCACCTCGGCGATCTGCCGCAGGTTCAGTTCTTCGTAGTAGTAGAGCGCCAGCACGGTGCGCTCCTTCGGCGGCAGCATGCCGATGGCGAGCCGGAGCGTGGCGACGGTCTCCTCCTGGCTCAGCCCGGCCCCGGGGAGCGGAATGGTCTGGTCGGCCAGAGTCTCTTCCAGCGATGCGGATTCGTGATGATCCGAGGTTACCGCTCCATCGAGCGACACCAGCACCGCGCCATCCACCTCCTCCTTCCAGCGCCAGTAGGTCGGCATGTCGAGTGACAGCGCGTCGGCCACCTCCTGCGGTTCCGGCGTGCGCCCCAGCCGTCCCTGCAGCGTTGCGACGACGGTCGCCATCTGCCGTCCCTTGGCGCGGACGGAGCGCGGTACCCAGTCGCGGCTGCGCAGTTCGTCGAGAATCGCGCCCCGAATGCGGCGCATGGCGTAGGTGCTGAACGCGAGACCGCGCGAGAGATCGAAACACTCGAGGGCCTGCACCAGCCCGAGCGTGCCCGCACTCACGAGATCATCCACCTCGACCACATCGGCCACCCGCGCGGCAATCTGCCGGGCGACGTGATGCACCAGGCCGAGGTAACGGTCGAGGAGCTGCGAGCGCGCCTCCGGGTCACCAGTGGAGCGATAGCGCTGCCACAGGGCGTCGGTCATCGTGGCGGGCGTGGTGGAGGTCATGGTGGTCATGGTGGTTCCTTCGTCCGGGTCGTTCATCACATCGCCCTCGCAGCCAGAGGGAGGTCCAGTCGTTCGAGTACCTGCGTAAGCGTGCCGTGGTTGGCGCCGGGGTCGAGACCGCGGGCCAGGCGGCCCGGCACCCGGACGGCATGCCGAATCGCATCGTCCTCCGCGAGTGCCCCGAGATAGCGCAGCTCGCGGTGGAGAAACCGATCGGTGGCCGTGGCCAGGCGTTCGAAGGTCTCGGGGCCGTCGTTCGGCTCGATGACCCGATTGACGAGGATGTCGATCGGCAGGTCGCTGACCTGCAGGTGCACGATCTTGATGGTCGCGTAGGCGTCGGTGAGGGCGGCCGGTTCGGGCACGGTGACCACCACCAGCCGGGTGGCCCCCATCGTGGCGACGCGCACCACGCTCTCCAGGCCGGGGCCGGCGTCGATGATCACGGCATCGAAGTCGTCATACAGCGCGCTCAGCCGATGATGCAGCCGGGCCCGGTCCACCGCAGCGAGGGCGTACAGTCCCTCGTCCCCACTGTCCGCCGGCAGCAGCATGAGCTGCTCGTTCACCGGCATCAGCAGGTCCTTCGGCCGCACGGTATCGGCCAGCAGATGCTCCAGCCGGTGGGTCCGCTGGACACCCAGCAGCACATGGAGATTTCCCATGTTCTGCGTGCCGTCGACCAGCAGCACCCGCCGCCCCTCGGCGGCCAGTCGCTGCGCCAGCAGTACCGACACGACGGACTTGCCCACTCCGCCCTTGCCGCTGCCGACCACCAGCGTCGGAGGGCTGGACGATTCCGACCGGGCCGGGCGGCGCTCGGACATCATCGCGCGGAGCATTGCGGCCTGGTCTCTCACGCGAGAAGCTCGGTGGGCGTGGAGGAGTTCACCCGGATCGCGGCGACGGAGGCAAGCAGCCTCGGTGCGGCCGCCTTGAGGTCACGCGGCACCTCCTGACCATCGGACAGCCAGCGCATCGGCAGCCGCAGTTCGGCGGCGAGATCAAACAGGGTCCAGTCTTCCGGGGCCTCATCGAGCTTGGTGGCCAGCAGATGCGTGATCCCGTGGGGCCGGAAGGCTTCGATCGTCCGGCGCACCAGACCCGGCTGGAGCCCCGAGGGCAGGACGAGATGGACCTCATGTGGTGCGAGCTGGGAGAGCCATTGCCGGATCTGCGCGGTGTCGGACTGCAGCCGGGGCCCGCGTCCGGGCGTATCGACGAAGATCAGCTCACGATCCGCCAGCCGGCGCAGCGCCGCGGGCAGATCGGAGGCCTCGTAGATGACCTCGCAGGGCAATCCGGCGATCTCCGCGTAGGTACGGATCTGCTCCACCGCGCCGACCCGATAGGTGTCGAGACAGAGGAGGCCGATACGCCGGCCGTGAAAGAATTCGGCGTGGGTGGCGAGCTTGGCGATCGTCGTCGTCTTGCCGACGCCGGTCGGGCCGACAAACGCGATCACCCGTGGTGCCGCCAGCTGGTCCTGCGTCCTGGCGAGGTCCTCCGGACCCGGGCTGCTCTTGAGCAGTGGGTGACTGCCACCGTCGGGGGTCATGCGGCGACGCTCATCAGCGGCGCTGTCGGCATCGCCGGCCAGGACCTGATAGGCGGTCCTGCCGTCGGCCATGTGCAGTGTCCGCACCGCGATGATTTCGGCGTCGGCACCGAGGGCCGCGCAGGCGCGCGTCAGCAGCGCATCGACCGCGGGACCGATGAAGGATTCAAGCGGCACGAGACAGCTCCCAGGTGGCAAGGCTCTGGATCGGGGTCTGGGCCGGCAGTTCACCCAGCGAGAGGACCGGCAGGAACGGCATCACAGGCTCGACCAGTCGCCGTACCCCGACCCGCAGCGCGGGCGGCGTGATCAGCGGCCGGTACTGTCCATCGCGGCGATGGAGCGTCATCAGCTCATTGAGCTGACGCAGCGCCGAGGTCAGCTCCTCCGGTTCGATGCCGCGGGCGCCTTCGCGGGCGGGACGCGGACTGAAGAGTCCCATCAGCGCCGCCTCCAGCCGCGGGCCCATGGTGATGCCGCAGATGCTGCCATCGCCCTCGTCATACATCTGGACCAGCACGGAGCTGAGCGAGCGCCGGACCTGCTCCGCCAGCGCCTCGGGGTCCTTGGTGACCTCCGCCGCATCGGCCAGCGTCTCGAGCACCAGCGCCAGATCGCGAACCGGAATCCCCTCGCGCAGCAGCCGCTGCAGCACCCGGTGCACCGTCCCGAGGGAGAGCTTGCCGGGAACGGTGTCGTCGACCAAAGCGGGATGGGTCTCCTTCAGGGCATCGAGCAGCTCGCGCACGTTCTGCCGGCTCAGCAGCTCGGCGGAGTGGCGCTTGATGGTTTCCATCAGGTGGGTCGACAGCACGGTCTGCGGCTCGACCACGCTGTAGCCGTTGGCCTCGGCCTCGGCGCGGCGATCCGGGGTGATCCAGACGGCCGCGAGCCCGAAACTCGGATCGGTGGTACGAATCCCGTCGATCGGCGCCGCGACGCCGGCAGCGTCGAGCGCCAGCAGGTAGCGTGGCAGGATCTCGCCCGACGCGACCCGCACGCCACGCAGCTTGATGGCGTATTCCGTCGCGGGGAGCTGGATGTTGTCGCGGATGCGGGCGGGCGGCACGATGATGCCCATTTCCAGCGCGAGCTGCTTGCGCATCAACCCGATGCGCTGGAGCAGATCGCCCTTCTGGCTCTCATCGACCAGCGGCACCAGCGCGTACCCCACCTCCAGCTCCAGCGGTTCCACCTGCATGAGGTCCTTGATGGGTGCCCCCTCCGGCTTCGACATCGCCTTGGTCTGGACCACGGCGACCGGTACCCGCGCCCGCTCCTGCTGACCGCGCACCACCCACGCGATGCTGGCCAGCATGATCGACAACACCAGGAAAGGCAGCAGGGGGAATCCGGGCATCAGGCCAAGCAGACCGATGATGGCCGAGGCCATCCACAGGGCGTTCTGGTGGCGGGTGAGCTGGAGGGCGATCGTCGGACCCATCGCGGGGCTGTTCGCCCCGTAGGTCACGATGATGCCGGCGGCGGTGCTGACGATCAGGGCCGGAATCTGGGTGACGAGCCCGTCGCCGACGGTGAGGCTGGTGAAGGTGCCCAGGGCTTCCGAGGCGCTCATCCCCTGCTGGGTGACGCCGATGATGAACCCGCCGATCAGATTGATGCCGGTGATCAGCAAGCCGGCGATCGCATCGCCGCGCACGAACTTGGCCGCGCCATCCATGGAGCCGAAGAAGTCGGCGTAGCGCTGGATTTCCTGCCGGCGCCGACGCGCCTCGGCCTCATCGATGAGACCAGCGCCGAGGTCGGCATCAATCGCCATCTGGCGACCGGGCATGGCGTCGAGGGTGAAGCGGGCAGCCACCTCCGCGATACGACCGGCGCCCTTGGTGATCACCATGAAGTTGATCACGATCAGGATCAGGAAGATCACCAGCCCGACGACATAGTTGCCACCGATCACCGCGTTGCCGAAGGCGGCGATAACCTCGCCAGCGTGACCCTCGCTCAGGATCAGCCGGGTGGAATTGACGTTGAGACCGAGGCGGAGCAGTGTCACCAGCAGCAGCAGGCTGGGGAAGATGCTGAACTCGAGCGGATCCGACACCGACAGCGTGACCAGCAGAACCAGGATCGAGATAGCGAGACTCATCGCCAGCAGGACGTCGAGCAGAACCGGCGGCAGCGGTACGATCAGCAGCGCCACAATGACGACGACGGCGAGCGCGAGCCAGGTCTCCGCACTCCCGCCGTAGCGCTGCAGCATCGCCTCGGCGGCGGCCGACCCGCCACTGCGGGCCACCCGCGACCGCCCGGCACCGCCGACGTGCCCCGCGCCGGTTCCGGGCATGGCACCCACCGCAGCAGCGGGAGTGGTCATCTACCCCTCCGCACCGGCAGCTGGCTGCCCTTCTTCCGGAACACGAAGGCGATGATTTCGGCGACGGCGATATACAGGGCCGGCGGAATCGGACTGCCAACCCTGGCCGAGGCGAGCAGTGCGCGCGCCAGTGGCTTGTTCTCGATGATCGGCACCCCGGCCCGGCGCGCGATGTCCTTGATGCGCTGGGCCAGCAGCCGCTCCCCCATGGCGAGGACGATCGGCGCGGCGGAGATGAGCGGATCGTACTTGAGCGCGATGGCGATGTGAGTCGGATTGGTGACGACGACATCGGCGGTGGCGACCTTGGTCAGCATCCGCTTGCGGGCCATGGTGCGCTGGAGCTGACGGATCCGCCCCTTCACCGCCGGATCGCCTTCGGTCTCCCGATGCTCCTGGGTGACTTCCTGCTTGCTCATCCGCAGCTTCTTCTCGAACTGCCAGACCTGGTAGCCGTAGTCGAAGAGCGCGATCGCCAGGAAGACCAGCCCCACCAGCACGGTGAACTGGACCATCAGGCCGACGGTGACTCCGAGAATCGCGGGCACCGGGGCACCGCTCGTGGTCAGGATCTGGGTCCACGCGCCGCTGAAGACCTTCCACGCCACGAATGCAATGATGATCATCTTGATCATCGCCTTCAGCAGGTTGACCACCGCGTCGAGGCTGACAATCCGCCCGAGTCCGGCGATCGGATCGATGTGGGCAAGCTTGAGCGACAACGGCTCGAACGAGATCACGCCGCGGGCCTGGATCGTGTTGACCAGGAGCGTCACGGAAACGACGCCGAGGAAGAACGGCGTCAGCGCGAGCAGCGTCGTGCGCCCGACCTGCTGCATCATCGACACCGCGTCGCGATCGGTCAGCGGCGCGGCGAGGAGCCAGCCCTGGCCCATATGCACCAGGTCCACGGCATGGTGGGCGATCGTGCCGCCAGCCGTGAGGGCAAGGGTCGCCGTCCCGGCCAGCAGGAGCGTCGCCGCGGACAGCTCGGCGCTCCGCGGCACGCGTCCCTCGCGTGCCGCCTCCTCCCGCTTGCGCGGGGTGGCGCTTTCCGTCTTTTCCTGACCGTCAGCTTCGGCCATGAGCTACCTCGGCACCGGGCTGAAGGCGTTGATCGTCTGGCCCACCATGCCGGGCAGTCCCTCGACCGCCCCGGTGAAGTACGTGGCCATGAACGGCAGCGAGGCTCCGAGCGCGATCAGCCCGACGGCGATCGTCACCGGAAACGAGAGCATCATCACGTTGAGCTGGGGCACGGCCTTGCCGACGATCGCCAGGGCGAGGTTGGTCAGGATGAGCGCGACAATGATCGGCGCGGCGGCCTGCACCGCGGTCGTGAAGATCATGCCGGTCATGTCGACGACGGCTCTTCCACCGGCGATGCCTTCCCATGCCCGACCCGGCGCCACCGTGGCGAAGCTGCCGGCGAGTCCCTGATACAGCATCAGGTGGCCGCCCACGCTCAGGTAGATCGCCATCGCGAAGTACCCCTTGAGCTGGCCCACACCAATCGTGGCGCCTTCCGGCAGGGAGCCGAGTGCCTGCCCGAGCGAGAGGCCCATCTGCAGCGAGGCGACTTCACCGGCCACCACGATGCCATGCATGAGCAGCGCACCGGTCAACCCGATGGCGATTCCGAGCAGCGTCTCACCGGCCAGGATCACGGCCATCGCCAGCATGTCGTCCGGCAGCGGCTCGGGCCGCGCGACCACCGGCAGGAGAATGATCGAGAGCAGCACGGCGAGCGCCCCGCGCACTGTCCGGGGCAGTTCAGGCATCGACCAGAGCGGTGCGGCAAAGAAGAGGCCCGACACCCGGGCGCTGATCAGCACGAACGTCGGCCAGTCCTGCAGGCCAATGAGCTGGAACACGCCCGTCGGGTTCATCCGACCATTCCCGGAAGCGACTCAATCGACTGGGCCAGGTAGTCCACCAGCTGGCGCACCATCCACGGCATGGCGATGAGGAAGACGATGGCCAGGGCCACAAGCTTGGGAATGAACGTGAGGGTCTGCTCCTGGATCTGCGTGAGGGCCTGGATCAGGCTGATCAGCACGCCCACCAGCAGCGCCGTCACCAGCAGCGGGGCCGCGACCATCAACGCCAGCATCACGGCGTGGTTCATCAGCTCGATGGCGAGACCGGAGGTCATGGGGTCAGACCTGGAAGCTGGTGACGAGACGCTGGACCACGAGCGTCCAGCCGTCGGCCAGGACGAAGAGCATCAGCTTGAACGGCAGCGAGATCATGACCGGCGGCAGCATGAACATGCCCATGCTCATGAGCACCGAGGCGACGATCAGATCCACGACCACGAACGGGAGGAAGATCACAAAACCCATCTGAAAGGCGGTGCGCAGCTCGCTGGTGACGAAGGCCCCGGTGATCGTCAGCGTCGGCAGGACCTCGAGACTGTCGGCATCCTCCTGCCCAGTCAGCTCGGCGAAGACGCCGAGGTCCTTCTCACGGGTGTTGGCAAGCATGAAATGGCGCATCGGGAGGAGCGCCTTCTGATAGGCGTCGGTCTGCGAGATCTGGCCGGCGAGGTAGGGCTGCAGCGCCTCGGCGTTGGCCTGCTCCATGACCGGGTGCATCACGACGCCGGTGAGGAGGACGGCCAGGGCCACGAGGAGCTGGCCTGGCGGCGCCGTCTGAGTGCCGATGGCGGTGCGCACGAAGTGCAGCACGATCAGGATCCGGGTGAAGCTGGTCATCAGCAGGAACATCGCGGGGAGCAGGGTCATCGCTCCCATGAACACCACGATGCCGACCGCGCCCGAGAGCTGCAGCTGCTCGCTCCCCTGACCGATCGTGACCGTGACCCGGGGCGGGGTCGGTCCCTGGACCGCACCCGCCGCGATGGCGGCGGCGGCATGCGGCGCCGCCTGGGCCGGCAGCACCGCGGGAAGGCCCAGCAGCATCAGGACGACTGGAAGCCAGCGGAACATGGCGGGTCGGCGCACGGGAAGACGGAAGACCGCCGGAGGTGCCGCCCGAGCCGGTTCGCCACCGGTGGAGGCGAGCGCCATCGTGCGATCGTCCCCGTCGATCTCGGTCAGCAGTCGAGCGCCATCGTCCGCGAGCGATACCAGCAGCACCCGCCCGCCCACCTGCAACAGCGCCACGCCATGCTTCGGGCCGGTCGCCACTCGGCGCAGCACCACGAGCGGAATCGTGACCGCCCCCCCCCGGGCCCCGGGCACGAAACGACGTAGCAGCCAGAGCCCGCCCGCGAGCGCGCCCAGCGTAACCAGCAGCGAGCTGACGGCGGGCAGCATCAGCCGTTGTCCCGTCCGGCACCGGCGGCTTCCGCCGTCGCGACGATACGGGTGATGCGCACGCCGAAATGCTCACCGATGACGACGACCTCGCCCTCGGCCAGCTTGCGGTCCGAGATGAAGATATCGATCGGTTCGCCGACCATCCGGTCCAGCTGGATCACGGAGCCGCTGCCCAGCTCGAGCACCTCCTGCACGGTCATGTGCGTGCGACCGAACTCGATGGCGACCGGCAGCGATACATCCAGCAGGGTCTCCAGCGATCCGGAGGCGGTGCCGAGGGCGCTTCGCATCGCGACAGCGATCGGCGGCAGTTCTGACAGGTCCGCCGCGCGGGGCGGCTCGGAGGCGGACGGGCCCTTCCCCGTCAGGCGATCGATCTCACTCTGATCCATGGTCTAGAGCACCCTGCCGCGCACAATCCGGGGAAGTCCCTCGGACCGCTGGCTGTTGAGGACATGCGTGACGCGCAACCCGACGTACCGGCGACTCTGCCCCAGGGTGCCGAGCAGCCGGCGCTGACCACGCACCAGCAGCTCCACCGGCACATCCGACGGATGTCCCGTGTGAATGACCTGACCGACTTCGAGCTGACCCACTTCGCGTGCCTTGAGCTGGAACAGCGGGAAACGCGCGCGCAGGTCGAGCCGGGCGCCGCGCAGCGCCTGCTCGAGAATTCCCCGGGTGACTTCGCGCTCGCCGGCCGAGGCACGGACGGCGTGGGAGTGGCGCGTCGGCTTTTCCTGGAGGAATCCCTCGAGGGTCAGCAGCGGGATACACATCGTCATCAGGCCGCCGAAGCTGCCGGCCCGCACCTCGATGTTGGCGACGAGGACGTTGTCCTCGCGATTGGCCACCTGCAGGGCATCGGGGGAAGCCTCGAAGCCGCCGTAGGCCGGGGCAAAGGCGAGGTGATCGGCCCAGGCTTCCGCGACGATGCCCCAGACCTTGTCCGAGACGCCGCGCACCACGCTGCGCTCCAGCAGCGTCAGGCCGCGCTTCATGTCCGTGGCCTCGCCCGGCCCGCCGAACATCCGGTCGATCAGGTAGTAGGAGAAGTCCGAGCCGAGATCGAGCACGCCCTGGCCGCCGACGCGATCGCCGAGCTGGTAGACGTACGCCGCGCACGGCGTCGCGAGAGAGAAGATGAACTCGGCAAAGGTCGCCTGCTCCACGCTGCCGAGCGTGACATCCACCGCGGTCCGCAGACGCGAGGAGAACATCGCCTGCAGGGAGACCGCGATCCGCTGATAGATGCCGTTGAGCAGCGCCTGGCGGTCCTTCGCAATCCGCGGCGGGCGGAGGAAGTTGTAGGGAATGATCTCGACCGCCGCCTGGGGCACCCCGGATGGAGCGGAGCCCTTGAGCAGCGAATCGATGTCCTTCTGGGAAAAGACGTCGGCCATCAGAGTCTCACTGGATGACGAATTGTGGCAGGAACACCTTCACCGGCACCCTGGGGCCGATGATCGTGCCGGCGGCGGCCGCGATCTTCACCCTGAGGGAATCCCGCGCACCCGGCGCGGAGAGCTGGGCCATCGTCAGCGTTTCGAGGATCGTGACGACCTTGTCCTTGAATTCCACCTCATGCGACCGCAGCACCTTTTCCGCCGCTTCGTCCGCCACCGTCACCGCAACCGTCGCCATCAGGAAGCGACTGCCCTGCGAGCCCGCCGGATTCACCACGATGTTCGGCAACTCGATCAGTTTCTTCTCGCCCTCCCCTGCCTCGGCACTCCCGCCCCCGTGAGCTTCCCCGCTTTCATGACCCCCGGCGCTGGCGCTGTCGGTCGTCGCCGCGGTGGGCGGGGCGTTGCGAGCGATGATCTTCGGGGCGACCACCAGACTCGCCGCCAGTCCGCCGGCAAGCGCCCCGGCCAGCGTCAGCCCGATCACGAGCCCGGCCTTTTTGCCACCGGCCGGCGCTGCAGCTTCAGCGCCCGCAGTTGCAGCTGCTGCCTCTGACATCAGCGATTGTCTCCTGGAATGGTCACCCTGACCTGCACACCGGGGAGAAAGGCAACGCGCGTACCATGTCGTTCGGTGTTGCTAAACGATTGGTATTGCTTGAGCTATCCGAGAGGCGCAGGGACCGGCGGGAAAAAAGAGGAAAGAACTGCCGAGGCCGCGGTCGGGAGTTGCCGGGCACGAGAAAGGCCGACCCCCTGACGCGTGGCGGGCCGGCCTGACTCACGATCTCATGATCGCCTGCTTCCTGCTCCCTATCGCTTCAGATTCACCAGCTCCGTCAGCATCTCGTCCGCCGTCGTGATCACGCGGGCGTTGGCCTGGAAGCCGCGCTGCGCGATGATCATGTTGGTGAACTCTTCCGACAGGTCCACGTTCGAGCTTTCGAGCGCACCGGGCGTGATGGTCGACTGATTGCTCGTGCCGGAGAATCCGACGATGGCGCTGCCGGAGTTGGCCGACTCGGCGTACATGTTGTTGCCCAGGCGCAGCAGCCCGCTCGGGTTGTTGAACGAGGACATGGAGATCTGCGCCAGCGTCTGGTTGACACCGTTGGTGAAGTAGCCGGTGATCACGCCGCGGCTGTCCACACTGATGTCCTGCAGGTTCCCCATCGGGTAGCCGTCCTGGTTGCTGGCGACGGCATTCGAGGCGCTGGCGAACTGCGACAGCCCGTTGATGTCGCCCAGGAGACCGGTGTCGAGCTGGATGTCGACCGGTGCCGTGGCCCCGCTGCCCGGATCGAACTGCAGGCTGCTCCCGCCACCGTTGTAGGCGAACGTCTCGAGCCGCCCATCGCTGTCGAAGGTGACGAAGCCGCTGCCACCCCCGGTGACGGCCGCCGGCGCGGGGACACTTGCATCCCAGGTCCAGCGATTCGGCGCGGTCGGGTCCTTGGTGAACGTCATCGTCAGGCTGATCGGCGTGCCCATCGAATCGTACACTGTGATCGCGGCCTGGTGGGTCACATCGGTCGCCGCCTGGCGCTCGATGTAATTGCCGGCCCGGCTGTCGAACACGGCGTTGAAGTTCGTGGCACCGGCGGCGGCCGAGCGGATGTTGAGGCCCGTCAGTGCGTTGCTGGTGCCACCGTCGCCGGTAATGCTCAGCGCGCCGGTCGTGGGATCGATGGCCGACCCGGTGATGTTGGCGATAATCATCGTGGTATCGATGCCGGCGAGCAGCTGTCCGTAGGTGGTACCGGCGCCGATCGCCACACTGCCGGAAGTCACCGCGGTGCCGCCCTTGTTGCCGTCAATCAGGACGGTATTGCCCGCCAGCAGGCCAAGACTCTGGCCAGTGCCGTTGCGCAGGCTGGTCACGAGATCCGTCGACTCGGCGATATGGCTGAACTCATCCGTGGAGGCGGTGCCCGCGGCCGCCAGGACCCCGTTGGCCGATCCCAGCGCCTTGATCAGCGCGGGGTTGGAACTGGTGATATCGATGCTCACGCCGGCGATCGCGGTGAAGGTGAGGGCCCCCGTCACATTGTTCTGCGCCAGACTCATCGTGTTGGTGCCGGTGGCCCCGAAGGTGTTGTTCACCTCGGCCACGAGATCGCTCAGGCTGTGGAAGTCGAACGTGCCCACCCCCGTGTCGGCCTTCACATAGGTGTAGGTCTGGGTATTGGTACCATCGGTGATCGTCACGGTGGTGCTGTCCGGCACCATGCCGAAGATCGACCCGTTGGCGGCGCCCTTGGCGTACAGGCCACTCATGTCGGAGCCGGCGCCACCGTTGCTGGTGGACTGTTCGACACCGTACACCCTGCCCTGCGTGGCGAGGATCGTTCCGAGCGGCTTGGCCCGGGCGTCAAGGTTGCCGGTCAGCGTGACAGAGGAGGTCGCCTGGGCCGGGCTCTTCTTGCCGAACGGCAGCGCGATGTCCTGGACCGCGGCCCCGGTGGACAGCAGGCCATTCGAATCGGCGTTGATGCCCTGCACCTTGAAGCCGTTGGCCGGCGACACCATGCGTCCGTTCGCGTCGAGCTGGAAGTTGCCCGCGCGGGTGTAATAGCTGCGATTGCCGTCGCTCAGCACGAACAGCCCGTCGCCCTGGATGGCGAGGTCGGTGTTCTGGCCGGTGGACTCGAGGTTCCCCTGGGAGAAGTTCTGGTCGATCGACCCGATCTTGGATCCCAGCCCGATCTGGATGGGGTTGATGCCGCCCTGATCACCCGGCGGACGGGAGGCGCCCTGCAGCAACTGGGCAAAGGCCTCGGCGAATGTCACCCGGGACGACTTGTACGCCACCGTGTTGACGTTGGCGATGTTGTTGCCGATCACGTCCATCCGGGTCTGGTGATTGCGCAGACCGGAAACGCCGGCAAAGAGCGACCGCATCATGGCAGGAGCGACTCCACGTTGATGGGAAGGATGCGAGCCCTGGCTACCGCAGCCACGGCCGCCGCGCCTGCGGGCGCGCGTTCCACTTCGACCACATTGTCCAGCGGGAAGGTCAGCCTGCCGGAGCGCAGCACCACGGTGCCGCCCTGAAAGGAGACCCCGTCGATGATCCCGGAGGTATACGTCTGCACGGCGACGTCGGCGCCCGCGGCGTCGGTGACCGAGACCTTGTAGGTGTACTCACCCGTCGGCAGCGTTCCGGCCGTGAGTGTCTGACGCCCGCCGTTGCGGAATCCGAGTTCCTGTTTGCTGACTTCCCGGCCCGAGGCGTCAAACACCTGGAGGGTCGTCTTGCCGCCAGTGCCGCTGACGTTGACCGTGACCGTCGCGGGGTCACCGCTGGTCACCTCAAGCGCGTTGCCACCCGCGATCACATTGCGACCGATGAACGACGCGCCCAGATCCGCCTTCATCGCCAGCGTGCCCAGTGAGGTCGCGTCAGTCTGTCCCTGCAGGATGGTTTCGATGTTCTGCATCCGCTCCAGGCTGGTGAACTGGGCCAGCTGTGATGCGAACTCCTCCGGCTTCGACGGGTTAAGCGGGTCCTGGTAGCGCAACTGGGTCACGAGCAGCTGAAGGAACTCGTCCTTGCCGAGGTTACCCCCGGCCGGAGTGCCCGTGCCGCCCTTGGACGTCGCGTTGGCCCGTTGCCCGGTGTACAGTGCGTTTGTCGTGATCATGTGTCCGACTCCCTCTCACGCGGTTCGGGATCCCGATGGCGGGATCGCCCCTGGGGATGCCGCTGCTCCTCCCCCTGCTGCTGCTGCTCGCGGCGGCCTGATCCCTGGCGCTGGTCACCCGCCGGCTGCTCCGCGCCGCGCGGCACTGGCACATCTGTCCGACCCGGTGGAACCCATCCTGCCGCCGCCTCCGACGCCACCGACTGCTGCACCGACACCCGCGGATCCACGAATCCCTGCCTGACGAGCGCCGCGTGCAGATCGTCCATCCGCCGCTCCAGCTGGCGCCCGGTCTCATTGTCCGGCGGCAGAATCACGGCCCGTACCTGGTCACCGAGGACGGCGACCCGGATGCGGGTGGGGCGGCCATCGGCATCGGTGAGCTGCAGTGTGACCCGATCGGCAAGGCCTGCCGGTACATCCCGGTTCCGGTCCCTACCGGGCAGGTTGCGTGCCTCGCCTGGACTGGCCGCGTGCTGCCGTGTCGCGGGCTCGCCACCGGGTTCCGTCTGACCGCCCAACGATGAGGAACTGCTGGTGTGCGTATCACTTGGCGTGTCGCCCGTGGCGACAGGCTCTCGCTTCCGGGTGGCCGCATCATTCGCGGACGTCTGGCGATCAGGGGGAAGCTCCTGCCGGTCGGACGGCAGCTTCCGCTCTACCGGCGCCGCCTGCGGCTCGTTCCTGGCCCAGGCCGCCTCGGGAAACGTCGGAGGCAGCGGAGCTACCCGGGATGGTGTGACGGTGGCGAGCGGAGTGCGGCGAAGCGGCGCTCCTGGCGCCAGCACCACCGTGTCGCCCTCGGCGTCAGCGACGGATAGCTGCGTGCTCCGCGTGCCCCGTCCCTTCGGCGGCTCGGTGCCGGCAGGCGGGACCTGATCGCTGCCGACGGTCGGCCCGGGTCGGCTTTCGGCGGTTGTGACTCCGGCGATCGCTGGAGGTAGTGGGCTGCGGCCGGCGGGTGCCGCGGCCGGTTCCTTCATGTCCCCCCCGGTCTCCGGCCGCCCGCGAACCACCCGGACGTCGGCGATCTCCCCCTCACTCAGTAAATCCGCCAGCGCGTGCGCAAAGGCCGACGCGAGTGACCCACGCGGGCCGGCGACGGTCGGGTCCGCCTGCCTTGCGTCCACCATCATTCGCATTGCCGGGTGGCCTTCGGCGCTCTCGCCGGCGGGCTCGTCCTGGATCATGCGGGGTGTCGGCGTGTCACCGCGATCGCTCTGGGCCACCGGGGTGGCGGCAGAGACAGCGCGGTGCGGCATCCCACCCGCTGCGATCATCGCGGAACTCAGCACAGCGGCCTGATCGGGGCTCGGGGTCTCGGTCCCCGCTGACGGTTTGACGAGCGATTCATCGTCGCGTTGAGGGGCGCGCGGCTCAACCCGTGGCTCCGCATCCGGCAGCATGAGCCGAGTGTCGTGAGGCGGCATGACATCCGGTCGCGCTGGAACAGGGTGGGCGATCGGCTCCGTGAGCCGCTCACGCCGCGGTTTGTGCGTGCCAGGAGCCACGACATCATCCGCCGCAGTCGGCTTGCCGGAGGAGGACACCGCCGGTTGGCGTATCTCCCTCCCCGCCGGGGCCTCAGCCTGAATGCGCGCGGCGTTGTTCCCGTCAGGACGCCGCGGCGCAGGGGCCGAGGAAGAGGGCACAGTTGGTTGGCGTTCTTTCACGGCCACGACCTGTCCTGGTGCCATCCCGACCGGCTCGGCCAGCGGAGGCTCTCCCGCAGGCTCCGCCGCTCCAGCATCGGCCGTGACACTCGGCGCCGCCGGCAACGCCGGGCGAGGTCCCGACACACCCGGTTGAGACACTGGCAGTGCAACCAGTAGCGTATCGTTACCGCGTGACAGCGCCTGCCGGTCGGTTGTCTCAGCGGCATCGTCATTTCCGCCCTGGTCCAGCGGCGGCGTCTCGACGGCGAACGATGGCTGGGCGATCACCGAGTCAGATGGCACAACGTCGGTCGCGGCCACTGCTCGCGGTGAAAGCAACTGCACCGTTGCTGGCGGCTGGGTGGCGCTCAGCGCAGCATCGTTTCCCTGGCGCGATGGGATCTGCGCGAGACTCCGCGCACGCGTCGATGCGGTTGTCTGGTCTACCTGCCGCACGCGGGTCAACGCGACTGGCTGGTCGTGCACCCGCCGAGCGACACGCACTGCAGGAGCGAGCAGCTCGCCCAACGTATCCGGAGTGACGGAGTCGACTTGCGTCGCCGTTAGCGGAAGGTCAGCGCGCGCGCGCTTCGTGACCGGCAGCGCCGTCCCCGGACCCTCCTCTACCGCTGCGGGATTCTCGCCGACTTCAGGAGTCGGCGGTTCAAGCAGTGCCGTCAGCGTGAGCGGTGACGGGGTGCCCGTCTGGATCACCGGCTGCATTGCCGCGAGGAGGGCCGCACCGAACAGCGCCGGATCGGCCACCGGTTCGGGCGCCGACACGGGCTCGGGCGCCGCGCTGACCGCCAGCAGGGAGAGCGGCCGTGTCATCGGGTCGCGCCGGCCGGTTTGGGCGTGAGCAGCCGCCGACTGAGGAGGGCCGCGCGCTCCTTCGGGATATTCGTGAGGAAGTCCGCCGCCTGGCGCGGGCCGACGGAGCGCAGTAGTCCTTCGACCTCGTCATCGCTCAGGAAGGCGATCACCTTGGCCGCCTCGGGCGGCTTCATCGCCGCCAGGACTCTGGCGACCTGCTTGTAGGCACCCGCCTTGGCGATCGGATCCGCAGTTGGTCCGGCCGATGGCGCCATCGGCCCCACCGCTGCCGTCAACCGCACCGGTGCCCCAGCGATCGCGGGTACCGCACTGTCGTGCGCCACCGCTGCCTGCGGGCCGGTGTTCGCCGTGTCGGCGTGCGGACTCTCGGCGTGGGAGGAGTCAGCCTTCACCGCCAAGGTATCCACCGGGATGACCGGCGGCTCGTAGCGCTTCACCAGATAGACAGTCGTCCCGCCGAGCGAGACGAAGAACGCCAGGACCGCGCCGATGATCGCCTTCTTCACAGCTCCCCCTCACCGTATGCACGCTGTCCGGCGGATTCATCCATTTCTCCCTGTTCCCAGCGACTATAGGCCTCGTTCCAGGCCCCTCGCCGCTGCTCGCGCAGCCGCTCCAGCACCCGTTTGGCCATCCGCGCCTGCTCGAACTGCCGCCGCTCCAATTCCAGCCGCTCCAGGCTGCGCTCGTGCTGGTCGGCCAGTGCTTTCGATTCCCGGGCCAGGGCGCCAATCGCCAGATCCAGGTTCTGCAGAGTACCGGCGTGGGCCACGCCGCGAGAGGTCTCCGCGAGTTGGGCCCGTGCTCCAGCCAGTCGCCCTTCACCCGCGAGGGCCTCGGCCCGGCAGTCGGCCTCAGTCCGCAGTGCGGCGCCCAGATCACGCGCCCGCTCCCGCTCGGCGGACTCGCGCAGCTGGAGCAACCGCTCCAGCCGGAAAACGAATCGTTTCATGTGGTCTTCCCGGGCAGGGCCCGCTGGATGAGACTCGCGAGCTTGAGCCGGGCATCGTCGAAGGTGACCGGTTCATCGGCGCGCTGCCGCAGGTAGGCCAGCATTTCGTCGCGGTGGGCGATCGCCGCATCGGCCACCTTGTCGCCGCCGGTCTTGTAGGCCCCGACCGCGATCAGGTCTTCCTGCGAGCGATAGGCCGCTTCGAGGCGGAAGAAGTTGTTGGCGGCCTGCAGGTGCTCGGGGGCGATCACGGCGTCGCGCACCCGGCTCACGCTCTCCAGCACGTCGATCGCGGGGAAGTGCTTCTGCGCCGCGAGCTGCCGGGTGAGCACGATGTGGCCGTCAAGGATGGAGCGCGCCGCGTCGGCCACCGGCTCATTGAAGTCGTCTCCCTCGACCAGGACCGTGTAGAGCCCGGTGATGCTGCCCCGCTTTCCGGTGCCGGCCCGTTCCAGCAGCCTGGGCAACTGGGCGAAGACCGACGGCGGATAGCCCTTGGTGGTCGGCGGCTCGCCGACCGAGAGCCCCATCTCGCGCCAGGCCGTGCACACGCGGGTAACGGAGTCCATCATCAGCAGCACATCCTTGCCCTGGTCCCGGAAATACTCCGCAATCGCGGTCGCCACCGATGCCCCGGTGGCGCGCACCACGGCGGGCTGGTCGCTGGTGGCGACCACGACCACGGACCGCTGCAATCCCTCCGGACCCAGATCCCGCTCGATGAACTCCCGAACTTCTCGGCCACGCTCGCCCAGCAGCGCGATCACATTGACTTCCGCCGTGGTGCGACGCGCGATCATGCCCAGGAGGACACTCTTGCCGACGCCGCTGCCCGCCATGATGCCGATGCGCTGGCCCCGGCCGAGCGTGATCAGGCCGTCAATGGCGCGCACGCCGGTGCCCAGCGGCCGGTCGATCCTGCTCCGCTCCAGCGGGTGCGGCGGCTCGGCGGACATCGGATATCGGGTGGCGGGACCGATCGGGCCCAGTCCATCCAGCGGACGCCCGAGACCGTCCACGACCCGGCCAATCAGCGCATCGGAGACCCGCACGTCGAGCGAGCGCCGCATCGGTCGCACCGTGGCGCCCGGGTGGATGCCTTCCAGTTCTCCCAGCGGCATGAGCAGGATGCCCCGCTCATGGAAACCGACCACCTGCGTCGTAACGCGCGGGCGGCCCTGACTTTCGATCCGGCAGAGCTCCCCGAGGGCCACGTCGAGAGATGAGGCCTCGACCACCTGCCCGATGACCCGGGTAACCCGTCCATGCACCGCGAAGCGGGGCGCGCTGACCACGCGCTCGATGGCGGATGTGACCCGGCTGCCGAGCATTCCGCCGGCTGCGGTGGATCCGCCCTGTGGTCGCGTCATCGTGCCGTCAGTCATCGCGCATCCGGTTGTACAGCTCTCCCAGCGCCAGATCGACCCGACCGTCCACCACCCGGTGCGGCGTTTCGAGGGTGCAGCCGCCGCGCTCCACTGCCGGATCGGGCATCCACTGCAGGTCGTTGGCGTGCCCGTCGCGCCCGGGCAGCTCGAACTGGCTGCGCAGCGCCGCGAGATCTTCGGGATGGAGGTGAATCTCGACCCGTGAACCGACCGGAAACGCCTCGAGTCCGCGGTGCACCAGGTCGCGCACGATGGCGGGATCGGCGGCGACTTCGCGCTGGATCAGGTGCTTCGCGATGGCGAGGCCCAGCAGATAGACCGCGTCTTCGAGTTCCCGTACCACGCCAAGCCGTGCGGCATCGAGCGCCTCCGCCGTGGAGACCAGCAGGCCGGCGGCTCGCTTGAGCGTGCGATTGGCCTCTTCCGTCGCCTCGGCACGCCCCGCGGCATGCCCCCGCGCCCACGCGGCTTCGTCCGTCGTCGGTCCAGCCGGTTCGCCTTCGCCGGCTACGAGCCCATGCTCGCCCCGTCCCGGCAGTTCCGGCAGCGGCCACAGCGCGAATCGCGCGATGGTCGCCGACCCGTGTGCCGGTCCCGTCGCGCCCGCCTTGGCGGGTGTGGCGGTCTCAGGCAATGACCTCATCGTCCCCGCCCCGTCCCCCAAGGACGATATCGCCCGCCTCTTCCAGCATGCGCACCGCCGCGATAATGCGCGACTGGGCGGCCTCGACGTCCTTGACGCGGACCGGCCCGAGGAACTCCATCTCCTCCTGCAGCGCCGCGGCCGCCCGCTCGGACATGTTCTTCATGATGTGCGCTCGGAGCTCTTCGCTGGCCGCCTTGAGCGCCAGCGCCAGCTCCTTGCTCTCGACATCGCGCAGGATGCGCTGCATTGCCTTGCCGTCGAGTGTGGTCAGGTCCTCGAAGGCGAACATGAGGTTGCTGATCTGCTGGGCCAGATCGTGATTGCGCTGAGTGATCGCCTCGATGATTGCCTTCTCCACCGTCCCGCTGGCGAGTGTCAGCACCTTGGCCACGGCGGCCGGACCGCCGGAGAGGGTCATTTCCTGGGACAGCGTAATGTCCGTCTTGCTGGCCAGGCCCTGCTCGACCACCGCCAGCATGTCCGGCGCGACTTTCTCCATGCGCGCGACGCGGAAGAGGACATCGCTCGCCAGCTCGGTATCCATGACCTCGATGACGGTGGCTGCCTGCTTGGTATCGAGGTGGGCCAGGATCAGGGCGAGGGTCTGGGGATGCTCGCCGCGCAGCACGGAGAGCAGCACTTCCGGAGCGGCCTTCTTGAGCTTCTTGAGACCGGAATCGTGGATCTGCTCCTTGATGCGCTCCAGGATCTGCTTCGCCCTGGGCGCACCGAACGACTGTTCCAGGATCTCCTGGGCCCGCACCAGGCCACCCTCGGACAGCGACTGAACCGCACGTGCCACCTGGCGGTATTCGGTGAGCACGGACTCGACCGTGCCGGTATCCGCCATCGGCATCCCGGCAATCTCGCGCATGACCAGTTCCACCTGATCCGGCGCGAGCTGCTGCATGACCCGGGAGGCCCCCTCCGTGCCGAGCGACATGCACAGCACGGCTGCCTTCTGGGCGCCGTTGAGTACCTCGCGCTCAGTCGTGGTGGCCATCAGCTATCCGCCGAGAGCCAGGCCTTGACCACCGACGCCGCGACTTCCGGGCGCTGGGTGGCTTCCGACTGCACCTCGTTCTTGAGTCGGGTGGTGGTCGAGCTCAGCTCCGGGATCCGTACCGGGGGCAGCTCGGGCTCGCTCTCACCGGGCGACATCATGGACCGGCTCGTCGCCGTTCCGCCGCCCGACATCTCCTGGCCGCCCGGCTCGCGCTGCGACTTGACCACCCGCAGTGCGAGGATCAGCGCGGCGACGATGCCGACCAGCCCGATCATCGGCCGGCTGAAACGCTCGGCGACGGCCAGCGCCTGCTCCGCGCCTCCCCCCTGATCCGCCAGCGAATCCGGACCGGCCAGCACCGCCTCGAAGGGAAGCGCCGTGGCCGTAAGCCGGTCGCCGCGCGCACTGTCGATGCCGATCGCGTCGCGCACCAGCTGCTCGTAGCGCGGCAGTTCCTGCGCCGGTGTGGCGCCTGGACCAGCCACCTTCTGCAGTGCTTTCTCATTGATGAGGACCGCGACGGTGAGCCGCTCGATGCCGCCAACCGACCCGGCGACCTTCTCAACCACGCGCGAATTGAGATAGGTGTTGTTGAGCACGGTCGCGGTGCCACCATCCGCGCTTTCGGCGCCGGCCGTTTCGCTGCGCTGCTCGTTCTGCAGCACCGCGCCATCGGGGTTGTAGGTCTCGACCGTCTTGTCCACCTGTTCGAAATTGAGCTTGGCCGACACCTGCACCCGCGCCTCGCCCGCCCCGAGCGCCGTGCCGAGGATCCGCTCCGCGTTGCGGGCCAGGTAGTCCTCAACCGACCGCTGCATCTCCAGCTGCCGGCTGGTCAGGCCCCGGGTCGAGCCATCGTTGGGCGCGTTGAGCAGCCGCATCTCGCTGTCGAGAATGGCCACCTGATCACTGTTGAGCTGGGGGACGCTGCTGGCGACGAGATAGGTGATGCTCTGTACCGCCTCGGGCGAAAGGACTCTCCCCGAACGCAACGTCAGCATGACCGACGCCTTGGCCGGGCGATCCAGCTTGCGGAGCGGGCTCGTCTCCGGCAGGCCGAGGTGCACCACCGCCCGGTCCACGCCATCCATGTCCGCGATCGTGCGGGAAAGTTCACCCTCGAGGGCACGGCGTTCCATGGATCGCATCTGGGCTTCCGGAACACCCCACATCGGCTTGTCCAGCATTTCGTTGCCCTGTACGCCGCCCTGGGCGGGCAGACCGGCCTTGGCGAGCAGCACCCGGGCGCGCGCCACATCGCTGTAGGGAACCAGGATCTCGCTTCCCCCCCCACTCAACTGGTAGCGGACGCCGGCCTTGGTCAGCGCATCGGTCATGGCGGCCGCCTCGCGCAGTTCCACCCCGCGGTACAGCGTCTCCATCTCCGGCTGACCGCCCCAGTGGGAGATCGCCCAGATCAGGCCGATGCCAACCACCAGGCTGGCGAGCGTGAGAAACCGGTTGCTCCCGTTCATGCGACGGACACCGTCGAGCATGGCGGGGGGGATTGCGTTGGTCATTTCGGCTCACGTGAAGTGTCGCGCTCCAGGTGGCAGCCGGCAGGTCGCAGGTCGCAGCAACTGTCCCAATCCGACATCGCATGCATTCCCTGTCGATCACATGCTCCTGCCCGCCACCTGCTCCCTGCCACCTGCCACCTACACCTGGATATTCATCACCGACCGATACGCCTCGTTCAGCTTGTTCCGCATCTCGACCAGAAACTCCAGCGAGATCCCCGCTTCCTCACTGGCCGCCATCACCTGGTGCAGTTCGACCGGCTCGCCGCGCACGAAGCGCCCGATCAGGTCGGTGGCGTCGGCCTGCATCTGTGCCGTGTCGTTGACCACCCGGGTGAGCGTCTCGGCGAACGACGGACCCTGCCCCTGGTCGGGGAGCGTCATGCGATCAATCACGCGATCCAACGGAGTCAGACGCGGGCCATCCGGACGGATTGGCGAGGACATGATCAGCCGGTCACATCGAGCCGGAGACCGCGCGGCGCGTCGGGCGTCATGCCGCGCTGGCGACCAGGGCCGTAGGTGATGGGCCCGAGCTGCGCGATCTGATCGAAGTAGGCCCGTTCATCGTCGGACAAGACCGCGCGCAATCCCTGCCCGCCATCGGAGGGCGGCAAGACACCCGCGATCGCACTCTCACTCGCCTTGGGCAGGGCCGGGGCCGGCGGGGCGACCTGCCCCGGCAACCCGTAGGCACGGGTCACGCGTGTGGCGAGCGACGGACCGATCGGCAGGGCGCCGGGGATCTTCATGAGTTAATCTCGTTCAGATGTCGATGGCGCGGCGAAGCATCGCCTTGGCCGCCTGGAAGACCGTCGCGTTCGCCTCGTGCACCCGTCGTGCGATCATCAGGTCCACCGTCTCGGTGGCGATATCGACGTTGGGTCGTTTCACAAAGCCGTTCGCGTCGGCGTCGGGATGGCCCGGGTCGTAGTCTTCGCTTCCGGGCCGGGTGTCCTGCAGAACCTCGGCGGCTTCGACGCCGGCACCGGTCCGCTGGAAGACCACCACCTTGCGCATGTACGGGCCGCCTTCCGGCGTCCGGGTGGTCTCGGCGTTCGCGATGTTCTCCGAGATGATATCGAGCGCCCGGCTCATGGCGCCCATGCCGGAACCGCTGATACCGAGCGGGCCAAGCAGCGATTTCACCGGCCGCAGCGGCCAGCCGGCCGCACCACCGATCCTAGCCACGATCTCTTATCGCGGTCCGGAGGCCCTGATAGGCCTGTTGCAGCAGCTTCGCGCTCGCGTCGTAGCGGAGTTGGGTGCTGGCGAGATTCACCATCTCGACCTGCAGGTCGACCTTCTCCGGCGTGCCCTGCTTGGCGGCCAGCGCCGCATCGAAGTCGGCGTTGCCGCTCGCGTCCAGTGCGCCGGCGACCCGGCCCGCGATCGCCTTGTGGGTCCGCGCGGAGTCGTCGAGGCTCCACCGCAGATTGCCGATCCGGGTGGTGGTCCCGAACAGTCCTGAGAACATGCCGACCTCGTGAGATGGAGTGACCGCAGCAGGAGAAAGCAATCGGCATACCGCCCCGCCCGGTGGGCAGCACCGTGGCCGGAAGCCGTTGCAGTTGTGAGAGATGAATCGGAGCAGTGTAGCGAAAACGGCCCGCCGGAAGGCGGGCCGTGCGGAAGGAGCGGATGGTGCAGGCGGAATAAACTTCCGGCGCCGGCGGTTCCTACGGCAACACGGCGTTCTCCTCCTTGGGACTATTCAGCTTGTTGCGCAGGGTGCGCTCGCTGATGCCGAGCAGCTTTGCCGCCCGAGTCCGGTTGCCGGCGGTGGCGACAAGGGCGCGCTGAATCGCGAGTCGCTCCAGCTCATCGAGATTGAAGGCGGGGACATCGGAGGCGGCGGCAGCGGGACTGGACGCCGCCCGGACCGCGTCGCCCACGGTCGGGGTGGGCTGGGCCGGGCGAGTGATGCCGACGTCGATCACCGCCTGGAAGACGTCCGGACGGAGCATGCCGCCCCGGGAGAGGATCACCGCGCGCTCCACCGCGTTGGCCAGTTCGCGCACGTTGCCGGGCCAGGAGTACCGCATCAGCAGGTCGATCGTTTCGCTGGCCACGCCGGTGACCGCCACGCCAAGCTCTTCACCAACCCGCCGTGCGAAGTGCTGGACCAGCGCGGGGATATCCTCCCGGCGGTCGCGCAACGGCGGGCTCTTGATGGGGACAACATTCAGCCGGTAGAACAGGTCGGTGCGGAACCGCCCCGCCTCCGCCTCCGCGCGCAGGTCACGGTTGGTCGTGGCGATCAGGCGCACGTCCACCCGGATCGGCTGCTGCCCGCCCACCCGCTCGAACTCATGTTCCTGGATCACCCGGAGCAGCTTGGCCTGAAGGTCAAGCCGCATCTCCGAGATTTCGTCCAGCAGCAGGGTGCCGCCGTGGGCCCGTTCAAAGGCGCCAATCGAGCGCATCGTGGCGCCGGTGAAGGCTCCCTTCTCGTGGCCGAAGAGCGCACTCTCGACCAGCCCTTCGGGCATGGCGGCGCAGTTCAGCGTGATGAAGGGGCCATCGTGACGGGGAGACTGATCGTGCACGGCGCGGGCGAAGAGCTCCTTGCCGGTTCCGGACTCCCCTTCCAGCAGCACGGTCGCCTTGGAAGGGGCGACGGTGGCCACCATCTCCATGACCCGGCGGAAGGGAAGACTTTCACCGACCAGCGCCCGGGTCGCGCGGAACTTGTGGATCTCACGGCGGAACTGCTCGTTCTCCCGCCGGAGTCGGACGACTTCCAGCGCCTGATTGACCGCGATCTCCAGCGTCTCGGGCCGGATCGGCTTGGTCAGGTAGTCGATGGCACCGGATTTAATGGATATGACGGCGTGCTCGATACTGGAGTAGCCGGTCATGATGATGACGGGAACCGAATACCCCTCCTTCTCCAGGACGCTCAGGAGGTCGAGGCCCGTCGCATTGGGCATGCGGTAGTCAGCGACGATCAGGTCGACCGGAGTGCGCGCGATGGTGCGGAGGGCTTCGTCCACGCTCGCCGCCAGGAGCGGCCGATGGCCGATCTTGGTGAGGTGGTGCTCAAGCACGACGCCGGTGGACGGCTCGTCGTCAACACATAGAATAGTGGCCATATCCCCCGATATGCTCCCGAAAGTGGAGGACAGGCGAGTGGCGTTCCGGGGGACGCGCGGTCAGGGGGGCCGGTGCGTCGGTACGAAGCCAAGCGCCTGCAACTATCATTATGACTAAAGGTTTGATCTAATCTAGCCGATACGGAAAATATTGCCATACTGACCCGCCCCGCTCCTCCGCGGCCGGCGCCCACGGCAATGGAGAATCATGCGCATCACGAACAGCCTGCTTCAGTCCCGCATCCTCCGCGACCTCCAGGGCAACCTCTCCGCCCTGGCCCGGGCGCAGGCCCAGATCTCGAGTGGCAAGCGCTTCGAGAAGATGAGTGAAGATCCCGCCGCCGGCGCGAGTGTGCTGACGTCGGATCGCGGCCTGCGGGGAATCGAGCAGTACCGGCGCAACAGCGCCGCCGCCCGGACCCGGACCGACGCCGAGGAATCCGTCCTCGACCAGCTCACCGATCTCCTGACGCGCGCCAAGCAGCTGGCGGTGCAGGAGGGCAATGCCACCTCGACCCCGACCACCCGTGCTGCGGCCAAGGCGGAGGTCGATCGCCTCATCGAGCAGGTGGTGTCTCTCGGCAACACCAAAGTGGGCAGCGAGTACCTCTTCGCGGGACACCTCGTAACCTCCGCCGCATTCGATACCGCCGGCAACTACCTCGGCGATGATGGTCAGCGACAGTCGGAAATCGGCGAGGGCTATCGCATCACGACCAATCACACCGGCCGCGAGCTGCTGGTCAGCAGCGGCGTCATGACCGGTCTCAAGGCGCTCAGCACTGAACTCGGCACCGGCACGCCATCCACCGTCGCGGGCACCCTGACCGCGCTGGAAACAGCCCTCACCAACACCCAGACCCTGCTCGCCACTACCGGGGCACGGGTCGGGCAGATCGAATCCGCCATGCAGAACTCCGACGCACTGTCCACCAATCTGACGCTGCGGCGCAGCCGGGACTTCGACGCCGATATCGAGGAGGCCAGCACCCGGCTCATCTCGCTGCAGACGACCTTGCAGGCCTCGCTGCAGGCGGCCTCGCGCATCCTGAACACCACGCTTACGGACTACCTGCGGTGAGCGCCCCCGCGCAGATGGCGCCCGCTGCCCCGCTCCTCGTCGCGTCGCGCCTCTTTGGACCGCTGTCGGTTCCGCCGGAGGACATCATCGTCATGCCGAAGGGGATGCTCGGTTTTGCGGGGGAGCGTCGGTTCGTGCTGCTCCCCGCCGCGCCGGAGGGCATCTTCTGGCTGCAGAGCGTGGACGATGGCGCGCTGATTTTCCTGCTGGTGGACCCATTCAAGTTCTTCCCCGACTATGTCGTCGAATCCGCCGAGATCCCCGAACCCGGCCCCGACGAGCGCGTCGCCGTGCTCTCGATCGTCACCCTGCCCCATCAACGGGGCGGCGCCTGCACCGCCAACCTCCAGGGACCGGTGGTCATCCAGTTCCCCGAACGCCAGGCCCGGCAGGTGATCCTCACCGACCAGCACTACCAGACCCGGCACGAGCTCGACTTGAGGGCATCGCTGAAGTAGGCCAAAAGCGATAGACGGTGGGCGGTGGGCGGTGGAACCTGTCGACCGGCGGATCGCTTCGGCCGCTGCGCGGCTTCGCAATGACCGACGATTGTTCCGCCACGCCCTCATTCCTGCTACCTGCCACCGGCCACCCTGCTACGCCGCCCCCACCTCTGGCGCGAGCACCACCTGCAGCGCACGGCGCAGTTCCTCGATCGCGGAGCTCCAGTCGCCCGGGCGCGTCGGCCGGAAACCACGGGCGGTTGGATACCACTCGCTCTCACCCGTCGCGCTCCCCCACAGCCAGTCACCCTGACGTGACAGCACCCACACCGGCTGACCCAGCGCGCCAGCCAGGTGGGCCACGACCGAGTCGGTGGTGATCACGAGGTCCACCTGCCCGATCAACGCCGCGAGATCGGCGAAGTCACGAATCCGGGGTGTGAGATCGTGCGCCACGACGGATGGATGGCGCAGGAACAGCGGTTGCAGCGTATTGGCATGCTCAAGCGTGAACCAGGCGATGTCCGGCAGCGCGAGGATCGGCGCCAGCAATTCGGCGGGGAGCGCACTGCGATCGGGATCGAACGGACGGCCACCCAGCGACAAGGCGACACGCAGCCCCCGCGCCGGCGGCAGCATCGGAATCCGTCCCGACCAGGTGGCAACGGGCAGGTAGGGCAGCTCCGCCGGCGCGGCGGACAACCCGCCCAGCAGGTGGGGCAGACTTTCCAGCGCGGCCTGCCAGTCGGCGGCAGGGGCGGGTTCCTCGGGTGCGACCACCTGTGCGATCGACGGCAGCGATTCCACCAGCCGGCGCAGCGTCGCCGGGCAAGCCAGCACGAGCCGGGTGCCACGCGCGGCGGCAAGCGGGAGATAGCGCGCGTATTGCAGCACGGCCACAAGACTCTCGGTGGCATGGACCAGTAGCGTCCCGCCGGGAAAGGGCCGGCCATCCCACGCCGGAATCCCGGCATAGGGTGACGACGGCGCCCCGCCCGGCACCTTGAAACGCCATTCCGCCTCGGCCCAGCCGAGGGGATAGTCACCGGCGGCCACGAGGGCGAGCCCGCGGCGCCAATGCGCCTCTGCGAATTCGGGACGGATCGCCGTCGCGCGGCCAAAGGCGGCGGCCGACTCGGCGGCGCGACGCTCCTGACCCAGTGCCATGCCGAGCGAGAACCAGGTCTCGGCGTCCTGCGGCGCCAGTTCGAGCGCCCGGCGAAAGCTCGTCACCGCCTCACCGCCGTGATCCATGCGGAGAAGCAGCCGGCCAAGCTCGCGCCAACCTGCGGCGTGGCCAGGACGAAACGCCAGCGCCGCCCGCAGGCTCGCCATGGACTCGACCGGCTTGTTGAGCTCGGCGAGCAGGCAGCCAAGCTGAAAATGGGCCTCGGCGAAATCCGGACGCTTCGAGAGTGCCTCACGATAGGCCGCGAGCGACTGATCGAGGTATCCCAGCGAGCGACGCACCGAGCCCATGGCGCAATGCGCCTCGGGACAGCCGGCATCCAGCGCGAGCGCGCCATGCAGTGCTTCGATCGCCTCCTCATGCCGACCCGCGGCAGTGAGCGAGATTCCGAGATGGCAGAACGGAAGCACCCGATCGGGGTTGAGTGCGACGGCGCGATTCAGCGCCTCGATGGCCTCGGGAACCCGGCCGGCGGCGTGGAGAGCAAGTCCGAAATGATGGTGCGCCTCCGCTGATTCGGGCTGAAGCCGGACGGAGGTCTGGAACGCATCGCGGGCCTCTTCGGAGCGGCCAAGATGCTCCAGCGCCAACCCGCGGTGCAGCGCGGCCTCGGCATCGGAGGGATCGCGGGCGAGCGCTTCGCGATAGGCCCGGAGCGCTTCGTCGTGGCGACCCAGTTCCCGCAGCGCATGCCCGAGCAGGCGCCACGGCGGGCCGGGCACACCATCGAGCGCGATGGATTGGCGGTAGGCTTCGAGGGCGTCGTCCGGGCGACCGAGAGCGCGAAACGACTCGCCCCGGGCAAGGTGAGCTGCGGCATGTCGCGGCGCCTGGGTCAGCACCCGGTCGACCAGTTCCAGCGCCTCCGCGGGACGGCCGGATGCCAGCGCGAGCAGGGCATCAATGTGGAGTGCCTCCGGATGACCGGGGGCCAGGTCGAGGACGCGCAGCACCAACGGACGGGCCTGCTCCGGCCGGCCAGCGACAAGAGCATCGCTGGCCGCCTGCACGAGCAACATGATGTCTTCCGGAGCCGCGACTTCCTGGGCGGCAATCGGCATCGGATCCCTCCGGCCGTGATGGCGGTGTGAGCGGAGAGATGCAAAGGCAATCGACGGGCCGGAGGGCGTATGCGCGCGGTGGGAGCCGAAGGATGGGTGGTGAACCCGTTGCAGTTCAAGCGCTTGGGCTGAGAACACCGATTAAGGGAGTGGGCAACAAGTCGCCTGGCGGCCTGTGCCCGCCCGGCCCGAACCGGCAATCGCGCTCGGCCAAGCTTGCCGGGTACCGGCAGGACCGGCCCTCGCTTCAGGGTGACAGCGGAATGCGGATCAGGCGGGTCGGGGCCAGCCGGGTGCCGTCCCGACGCTGCCCGGCAGCATCGTACTTCTCCCACTGACTGTTGGCGACGTACAGATAGCCCCCATCGAGGAGTGTCCCGATGGTGGGCTCGTCGGCCACGCCAGGCTGACGGTCGAGCACATCAACCCGACTGATCCCGACACCATCGGGGGTGAGTGTGAACCGGGCGATGCGGGCGGGGCTGAGACCGTTCTGCACGCCGATCAGTGAATGCCGGTCGAGCAGCAGACCATCAACGCCGAGCGAGGTGGTACCTGGGGCATCGGTCAGGCGGACGACCGCGCCGGTGCGCAACTCGATCCGGAGAAGACCGTGGGAGTAGTCGGCGACGTAGAGGAAGCGCCCGTCCGGGGTGGCTGCGGCGCCCTGCAGCGAGCGGAAGAGCGGGTGGCGCACAGTCTCAAAGGAGTCCGCGCCGGGGCGAAGGCGGTACACCACTGGCTGACGTGAGTCGGTCATGAAGACATCACCAGCGGGCCCGACGGCGAGGTCGCCGAGCACGTGCAGGTTGCCGTCGTCGGGCAGGTCCCAGCGACGTTCGATCGTGCCGTCGGCCGCGCGGACCAGAAGCAGGGCAGCGAGTGAGGAGTCCGCTGGTGTGTAGTCGCGCATCTGCGGCAGGCCGACCGTCGTCACCCAGAGGCTCGTGCCACCCCGGGCGACACGCACACCGAGTACGGCGCCGATCCGTGGCGCCCGGTAGAGGGCGAGGTCGCGCCAGGTTCCATCAGGGCTTACCGCGTACACGGTGTGGTGCCGGATGCTCGCGACATAGATCCGGCCCGATGCGCCGTCCGCATCCACACCCTCCGGAAAGACGGTCGAATCGGAAGAGGTGCGAATCACCTTCCCGGCGACCACATCCGACGTCGCGTCCCTGAGCCGCCGGAGGGCACCCGCCACACCGGGTGCCGTGGACATCCGGATGACCGCACCATCATCGATCACCCCCGTACCGGCGCCAAGGCCGGCGAGCCGGGTGAGAGATTCGACCAGCTGCGCGGCGTCGCCCGCCTGCGCGGCGGCCACTGCCATTCCACTCCAGTAGGCTGGCTGTACCGGCCAGGCCCGCGCGGCATGGGCCAGGTGGGCCAGGGTGGCGGCGGGAGTCGCTGCTCGAGCGGCTTCGCGCCACGCGGCACGCGCGACGGCTGCGGAATCGACGGCGGGCACGCCGGTCTGTGCGTTCGCGGCGGGAGCAACGCAGACCGCGATGACGGCAAGCCAGAGGCGCGTCACGGGTACTCCGGGGCAGAGTGGGTATGGTCTAGCGATGACCTTGGGAAAGCGCGCAACCGGGGGTCATGACGGGGGAGGTGGGGAAAAGGTTCGGGGACGACACCTACGTTTCAGCCTGGCTCGCGATAGCCCTCCGCACCGCGCTTTCGCAGCAGCCAGACGGCGCCGCGATCGTGATCGTCGACCGCCGGCTCAAGACCGGCGCCATGATGATTGGTGAGCATCGCGATTTCAGTGTAGAGCCCGCTGGCGAGCCAGAGCTCGCCGTACGGCTGCTTCCAGGTGAAGAGCGACAGGTCGGGGCGGTGATGATAGCGCACCCGTGTCAGCGCCTCGGGCGAGAAGTCGCCGACCAGCAGGTAGCCACCCTCGGCGACCAGCCGGTCGATTTCGGCGACCGCCTGCAGCAGTTCCCCCCGGTCCACCCAGTGCAATACATAGTGCACGATGACGAGGTCGAACTGTTCCCGCAGCCCCGTCGCCGTCACCACGCCCTGGTGGAACTCGATGGCGGGAAAGCGCGCGCTCCCGTCTGCTATCGCGGCACCGGAGGGCTCGACCGCAACCACTCGCGTCGCCCTGCCCTGCCGTGCGATCTCGGCCAGGCGCCACCCGTTCGCCGCACCGATTTCCAGCACCCGGCGTGGTGTCAGGCGGTAGAGCTCGAGCAACCGAAGCGGCAGATCGGCCTCCGGTGCCCGATCAGCGAGGGCGGCCTGGTTGCGGGAAAACCACCGGTCGGCTTCCGTAGCAGCGAAGGTCTCGCGCTGCAGCATGGCTAGCCCCGCGCCTTGAAGGCCGGCGTGGGTACCGGCGCATCGAGCAGCGCGTTCAAGTCATTGCCCTTCCGCACCTCACCACCGACGTACCTGAATGCCTCCGCGTAGGCCCGCAGGACTCGCTCGACCTCGGCCTGCCCCAGCGCGGCGCAGGTGTTGTGGGTCGAGATCAGCAGCACGCCGCGCCGGGTCACTTCCTGCAGCCACAGCGCGCGGAGGACCGCATCGTCCGCGCCGGCGGTATCGAGGAAGCGCAGCAGCAGCCAGGCGGGGTGCCCCATGGTCGAGAACCGCGCGCCGAGCCCGGCCGCGTCCGCCAGCGCCAGCGCGCCGTCGCGCAACCGGCGGCCGGCGGCGTGCATGCGGTCCAGGGCGTCGGTGTGCTCCAGCACATCCAGCACGGCCAGCGCGGCGGCGAGGGCGCCGACATCACCCGCGAAGGTGAAACTCACGAAGGCGTCCTCGAACGTGCGCATGATCTCGCGCCGGCCGACGACACAGCTGATGGGATATCCGTTGCCCATCGCCTTGCCGAAGGTCGCGAGATCGGGGGTGACGCCGAAGCGCCGCTGCGCCCCGCCGAGCCCCATATGAAAGCCGGTACAGATCTCGTCGAAGATGAGCACGGCGCCATGACGACGAGCCAGGTCCTGTACCCCCTCGAGATACCCCGCGTGGGGCCAGGTGAAATTGAACGGCTCCAGAATCACCGCGGCGAATTCGCCAGGGTGCTCCGCCAGCAGTGCTTCCAGTGCCGTCAGATCATTGTAGGGAAAGGGGTGCGTCAACGATCGCACTGCCTCGGGCACACCGAGATGTCGGCTGGTGACCCCGATGTACCAGTCCTGCCACCCGTGATATCCACAGGTGGCGATCCGCTCCCTCCGGGTCCACGCACGGGCGATCCGCACCGCACCGGCGGTCGCATCCGACCCGTTCTTGCCGAAGCGCACCATCTCCGCGCAGGGAATGATCCCGGTCAGCCGCTCCGCCAGCTCCACCTCGAGCCGGTGCGCCAGCGAGAAGCTGTGGCCCTGCCGGGCGCGTGCTGCGACCGCACTATCCACCTCGGCGTGGGCGTAGCCGAGGATGTTCGGAAGCAGGCCCTGCACCAGGTCCACGTACTCGTTCCCGTCCGCATCCCACACCAGCGCACCGGCGCCCCGCTCGAGAAAGACCGGCGAGACCCCCCGGAGGTGCTGCTTCCAGCTCTTGGAATAGGTTTGAGCCCCTCCGGGAATCACCCGCTCAGAGCGGGCGAGCAGCGCATCACTCTCCCGCAGGATGAGCGGCGCCGCACGGCTGCCGCCAGCCTGTGAAAACACGGAGGTGTAGTAGCCCCGGTTGGGGATATCCTTGTGGATCGGCGGGGGAGCGGCGGTGACGGCCTGCATGACATCCTCGTAGGAGTGGGGGCCAGGGCCCCGGCGATCCAGTTCGGCCCAGACCCCGCGTACGTAGCCGAGGTCGGCCGCAGTATCCACGCTCCAGCGCAACTCGGCAGCACCGGCGCATGCCGTGTGGCGGACGGCGAGGCGCGAGACTTCCGCCGACGTCCTGAGCCAGGGCGTCACATGCTCGCGCTCAGGCCCCGGCACGGCGGCAGCGAGCGCACGCGTCAGCGCCGCGCGGGAAAAGACCTCGACATCCTGCCCATCGGGCCTGGTGTAGGGATCGGTGTTGGTGGCGTAGTCGACCGACGCGGCAAGAAAGGCGTCCACGACTTCGTCGATCGTGTCGGGGGTGTGCAGCGGGCAATCACCGGTCAGCCGTACCAGCACATCGGCACCGGTCTGGTCAGCCGCGGAAGCAAACCGGGCGAGCACGTCATCGAGTGCGCCGCGGATCACCGTCACGCCGGCGGCGGCAAGGTGGGCCACCAGCGGGTCATCGCTCGGGTCCACCGACGTGGCCACCACGACCTGATCCACCCGATGGCTGGCCCGCACCTGCCCCAGCATCCGCTCGATCATCGGCAGGGCGCCGACCGGTGCGAGCACCTTGCCGGGCAATCGGGTGGACGACATCCGTGCCTGCACGATCGCCACGACTTTCACCGCGTCACCCCGGCAGTGGCCCATTGCCGCGGATCGAGCAGCGCCTCATCGAGGGGACCCGGCACTTCCTCGCAGACCCGCCGCACGAATGCCGACACCTGCGCCACCTCCAGCCGGGCCAGTCCACCGAGCGATTCGAGCTGGACGGGGTCGTCGACGCCGATCACGACGCGATCGGCCGGGCGGGCCTTGCGCAGGAGTGCGGCGATCAGGAGCGCTTCCCGAGCGGCCCCCGCATGCCTTGCCGCACGGACCACCGCCGAAGCCAGTGGCCCCGCTCCGGCCACCCGCGCCTCGGCGATTGCCGGCGGGTCGAGCAGCAGGCCCTGCAGGAACACCGACCGGAGATCGAGCGGGCAACGCGAGGCACCCCGCGCGGCGAGGGCGCGCTGATCGAACACATTCCCCGGCGCCTGGATCCGCGTGACCCGCACATCCGACACCGCAACCGTGACCTCCTCGGCGGTATACACGCTCTGCCCGAGAACCACGCGTGGATCGGGGATTGCTGCGCGGGCCTGCGCCAGCTGCTCGCCGTGGGCGACACCGTGGGAGAGCACCGTGAGTCGCCGGACCCCGGCGAAGGGCAGCACCGCAGCAAGACTCCGCGTTCCGAAGTCCCGCTCCGGTGCGGGCGCGAGCTTGGTGATGATCTCGGCCTCCTGCCGATGCCTCCGCGCATCCAGCCAGTAGCCGAGCCGCATCACCGCATCGCCGTAGGCCTCCGCGGTATCAAAGGCGCGGATTCCGAGCGACCAGGCGGCGTCGAGGATGGCCCACGCCCGCTCCATCGGCATCAGCGTTGTCTCCCGCAGGCGACCGTAGGGGAGGCCGAGCTGAACCGTGCCGAGCACGACGCGATTGATCGGCTGGTCAGTCATCGCGCAGGAGGTCCGGCGTGAGCGGTGTTGCGCGCGCGATATCGCGCCGCGCGGCCCGGCCCAGCAGCGCATCAAGCGTGCGTGGGGGCAGGCCGTGTCCCGGGCGAATGCTGCGGATATTGGTCGGCGTGAACCGCTCCCCGGCGCGGATGTCTGCCACGGCGTAGAGCGAGCGGCGGAACTGAATGCTTCCTTCCTCCGCGGTGCCGGCGCCAAACCGGATTTCGCCGAGCATTGCCTCGGTGCGGCGCACCTCCCGGACCAGCGAGGCGAACTCCGCCGGCTCGACGGAGAAGTGCGCGTCGGGCCCGCCCGCCGCCCTGGACAGCGTGAAGTGCTTCTCAATCAGGCAGGCGCCCAGCGTGACGGCGGCGACGGCCGCGGTGGTACCGATGCTGTGGTCCGAAAGACCGACAGGGACACCGTAGGCCGCCGCGAGCACCGGGATCGAACGCAGGTGCATCGCCGCATCCGGCGCCGGATAGCTGCTGGTGCAGCGCAGCAGAATGAGGTCCGTCGTGCCGCCAGCCCGCAACACCGCGACCGCGTGATCGATCTCCGCCCGGCTCGCCATCCCGGTGGAGAGGATGACCGGCTTGCCGGTTGCCGCGACATGGCCCAGGAGCCCGTCGTCGACCAGCTCGAAGCTGGCCACCTTATGGGCCGGCGCGCCGAGTGCCTCCAGCAGCGCCACGGCGGAGGGATCGAACGGAGTGGAGAAGATGGGCAGCTCCAGGCTCCGCGCCTCCGCGAAGAGCCGCTCATGCCAGGCCCAGGGCGTGTGCGCTTCGGTATAGAGATCGTGCAGTGTCCGGCCGGCCCATGGACCACCGGTGAGGGTGAACTCGGGCCGGTCGCTCCGCAGCGTCAGGGTGTCAGCGGTATAGGTCTGCAGCTTGATGGCGTCGGCCCCCGCGGCCTTGGCCGCGTGCACCGTCTCCAGTGCGTGTTCGAGGCTGCCGCCATGATTGGCGGAGAGCTCGGCCACGAGAAACGCCGGCGCACCCGGCCCGACCGGCGTGCCCCCGATGCGCAGACTCATTCGTCCCGTCCGGAGTCAAACACGATCCGATCCGCCGAGCGCTGTTCGCTCCATCCCAACCGGCGAAAGATCTTGAGCGAGGGCGCGTTGCCGGTGGCGACCTCGGCCTCGACCCGAGCTAGCGGATGAAACGCCCGGAGGGCGTCCAGCCCCGCGGTGACGAGCGCATGGCCCAACCCCCGGCCCCGCGCCTCGAGCGCGAGGCCGTAGCTAAGGCGCGCGGTGACCCAGTGGTCCGACGTCTGAAGCCGCAGCACCCCAATGGGACAATGGTCGGTCGCTTCCGCCAGCAGGAGCAGCACTGCCGGGTCGGCAAGCTGCGCCCCGAGCCATTCGCGATGCTTCTGCCATTCGATCGGTGGTCGCCCGAAGGAGGCGGCGCGGGTCACGGTATCGTTGGCCCAGAGCCAAAGTGGATAGGCATCGGCGGCGAGCCCTGGGCGGAGCCGCAGGCCGGATGAGGGGTGCGCCCGGCTTCCCGCCAGCGCACCAATCCACCGGGCCACGCGTTCGGTTCCGGCTCGCATCGGCGGCAACGGGACCGCGGCGGGCAATGCGGCGGCGAACTGCTCCGCCAGCGTATTCACCGAAGTGATGGCGAGTGCGTCGATCCCGGGGGCGCCGGCATTCACCGCCCACTCAAAGCCGCGCCGCTGATTCTCGGCGAGGAGCATGACGGCGACAGGCACCTGCACCGTCGCGGCCTCCCAGAGGGTGGCGCCTGCGCCGGTCAGCAGCCGGCCGCACCGGGCAATGCCATCCCAAGGCCGGTGCGGATCGAGCGCGGCCCAGACCCGAGGCATCCAGTCACCGAGCCGGGCGAATGCACCCGGATCGTGACGCGTCGCGAGCAGATCCAGCGCGGCGGAAACATGCGGCAGCGGACGGCCTCCACCGAGCAGCACCGCGGTCGGGCCCGGTGCGCCGCACCAATGGGGAAGGCCGGTGCGGATGGGGAGGACATCGGGGCCGGCAAGCACCGCTCCGCGGAACCGCGGATAGTCGAGCTGACTCGCCCGTGGACTCGGATTCCAGACGGCATCGAATCCCTCCGGCACCGGCCGACAGAGGTCGTCAACCAGGATCCGGGCCCGGACGTCGTCGCGGCGTGCGGCACGTTCGCGCCGCGGCTGATCGTAGCTGTCGCTGACCAGCACGGTGCTGGCACCGGTCCGTTCCGGCGCACGGGCGACCAACAGGCTGGCCCGACTGGCGGTGAACGGCAGGTCGAGCGCGCCGGCGAACCGCACCGCACCCAGCCCGAGATCGAGCCACGCCTCCGCGAGGGCAGCACAGCGCATCAGGTGGCCGGCGCCGATCACTGGGTTCGCGTCGGCGTCAAGCTCCATGGTGAGGCCGGCCGCGGCGTCAGGCACCCGCCGCCGCCGTCACACGTTCGAAGGCCATGGCCAGGGACTGCGCCACCCGATCGACGTCGGAGTCGGCCATCGCGGGGAAGAGGGGCAGCGTGATCGCCTCGGCGTAATACTGCTCCGCCTGCGGGAGATGCACGTCCGCGAAGCCGTGGCGCTGGTAGTACGGGTGACGGTAGACCGGGAGGTAGTGCACGTTGACGCCGATGCCGAGGTTGCGCATCTCCTCGAAGAGCAGGCGGCGCAGCTGAGCCGGGACGCGAACGACATACAGGTGGTAGCTCCCGCGCGAGCCGGCCGGGACGGCGAGTGGCCGCACCTCGGGCCGTGCCGCAAGTGCCGCATCATACCGGGCGGCCAGCGCGCGCCGCCGCTCGACGAAGGCGCCAAGTCGCTTGAGCTGGCTCTGGCCGAGGGCGCATTGCAGGTCGGTGAGGCGATAGTTGAAGCCGAGTTCCTGCTGCTCGTAGTACCACGGCCCCTCGTCGCAGGTCAGTTCGGCGGAATCGCGGGTGATGCCATGGGTCCGGAAGCGAAGCATGGCCCGATAGCAGGATTCGTCATTGGTCGTGACCGCGCCACCTTCGCCGGTCGTGATGTGCTTGACGGCATGGAAGGAGAAGCAGCACATCGCGCTGTGGTGGCAGGCGCCGACGGCATGCCACTGTCCATCCGCCGTCTGATATTCCGCCCCCAGGGCATGGCAGCCATCCTCGACGATCACCCAGTTGCGCCGGCGCGCGATCGCCGCGAGGCGCTCCATCTCCGCGACCTGACCGGTGAGGTGCACCGGGGCCAGCACCCGCACGCGGGGATCATCGGGCAGCGCGCCGGGATCGAGCAGCGCGGTCCCGGGGTCCACATCCGCGAACCGGACAGAAGCGCCGAGATAGAGCGCGGCGTTTGCGGTCCCGGCGAACGTCATCGCCGTGGTGAGCAACGCGCTGCCCGGACCGAGTCCGGCGGCGGCGTAGGCGGCGTGGAGTGCGGCGGTCCCGCTGTTGAGGGCAACGGCGAATCGGGCGCCGGTCGCCCGGGCCAGCGCGGCCTCGAAGGCGGCGACCCCCGGTCCCTGGGTGAGATAGTCGGCCCGGGCAGCGGCGCACAGGGCCCGCACATCCGCCTCGGCGATCGTCTGCCGGGCGTAGGGCAGAAGGCTCATGACATTCCCAGCCCCGCGAGCAGTTCCCGCACGCCCTCCACACTCAACTGGTCGGGATTGGTATCGCTGCGATAGGAAAAGGCGTCCGGCACGGCCTGGCCCTTCCGTGTGCCGTTGGTAAACCAGGCGAACTCGGGGCAGACCACGTAGTGGGTGCCGACGTCGAGCGTGTGGCGGGCATCGTCCTCGCCAATCATCAGTTCATGCAGCTTTTCGCCGGGCCGGATACCCACGATCTCCATCTCGCACTCGGGCGCGAGGGCCGTGGCGAGCGTCATGATATTGGTGGACGGAATCTTCGGCACGAACAGCTCGCCACCGTGCATCGTCTCCAGCGCCGTCACGACGAACCGCACGCCCTGTTCCAGCGTGAGCCAGAACCGGGTCATGCGTGGATCGGTGATCGTCAGCCGTCCCTTCTCCCGGGCCTGCCGGAAGAAGGGCACCACCGAACCGCGGCTGCCGACGACATTGCCGTAGCGCACCACGGCGAATCGGGTGCCGCGGGCGCCGGCGTAGGCATTACCGGCGATGAACAGTTTGTCGCTGCAGAGCTTGGTGGCGCCGTAGAGGTTGATGGGGTTGGCAGCCTTGTCGGTGCTGAGGGCGACCACCTTTTCGACATCGGCGTCGAGCGCAGCTTCGATGATGTTCTGGGCTCCCAGCACATTGGTCTTGATCGCTTCGAAAGGGTTGTATTCCGCGGCCGGCACCTGCTTGAGCGCGGCAGCGTGGATGACCACATCCACGCCCTTGAACGCACGCCGCAACCGGTCGAGGTCGCGCACATCACCCAGGAAGAAGCGCATTCGCTCATCCTGAATGCGCTGGGCCATCTCATACTGCTTCAGCTCGTCGCGGCTGTAGATGATGACCTTGGCGGGCGCATACTCCTCGAGCACTGTGCGGGCGAAGGCATTGCCGAAGGAGCCGGTGCCGCCCGTGATCAGAACTGTCTTGCCGTGCAGTGGCATGAGACTCCTCAGCAGCCGAGCAGGAGCACGGTGTGCCCCAGGGTATGGACACCGGCGCGCGCCAGTGCCGCTTCGCACTCGCGCAGAAATACCGGATCGTCTTCCACGGCGGCAGCGTGGAGCGCGATGACCTCGACCAGCGTCTCCGCCAGCCGACCGCCCGCAGTCGGGGCGACGGGGTCGATGGCAAGGGCCGGATGGAAGAAGAGCAGGAAGCGGAGCACCGCGAGGCGCAGACAGAGATTCTGGCTGTAGACCAGGAGGTCCGGGGCATCGCAGTAGAGGTCCCGCAGCCAGTACAGTTCGGCGTAGCGGCTGAAAGCCTGATCGAGCGCCGCGCCATGGGAGGATTCCCATGCCAGGCGGCGTTCGGCCCACGCCGCGATCACGGCCGCCTCGGTCGCCTCGGGCCCGTCCGCCGTCGCTGTGGCGAAGCCGGAGAAGATCTGCTGAATCAGTTCGCGGAAGGCGGGGACGGTGGAGAAGCGGGCGCGGTTGTTCAGCACCTCGGCCACCGCGCGGAGGGACACCGCACCCGGCAGCGTCATGGCCTCGAAACCGCGGGCCAGCTCGGCCAGTTCTTCCGGATCCTCGATCAGGGCCACTTCGGCGGCGAGCGACGCCTCATCGAACACCTCAACGCCGCGATAATAGAAAGGCCGGGTGCGCTCCGCGAAGGTCGCCAGGCAGAAGAGCCGGGTGGCGAGCGGGTGGTCCGTTCGCGCCAGCAGCGTCAGCATCGCGGCGCGGATATCGTCGCAGTAGCGCTCCCAGGGCGCGATGGAGTTGACCGGCAGCGTCCGGCGCGGAACGAGCCCGCGCCCGACCATCGGTTCGCAGCTCTCCAGCGTCAGCGCCTCCGGATCCTGCAGGCAGCGCCGGGCCAGTTCGGTGCAGGCCAGCGAGCCGGTGAGTTCCATCCGATCGCCCACTCGTACGAGGACGCGCGCATCGGGCCGCGGCCCCGGCACCGCTGGGTGGTGCAGCGGACAGGTCGGATCGCCGCACGCAGCGGCATCGATCATGTAGCGCGCGGCAATCCATTCGCGCGGCGGCGCCGCGCGAGCCCTCGACGGGCGAGGTGGGCGAGTCTGGGTGGTTGTCATGCCCTGAGCCGGGGCAAGCGGCATACCGACCAGTCGAACGCAGCTAACTGCTTGTCGTAGCTACGGTAACGCAAAACCGCCCGGCGGGCATCCCGCCATTCTCCGGCAAGGGCTGCCGGGTCCGCGGCAACCTCGACCCACCAACGCACCTCAAGTTCTGCCCCGCCCCGCCGATATCCGTTTGCAGACGGCATTGACGCCGTTTCATCGCAGGACCGGAGCAGGGACGCTCCGCTACCGTTGGACAAGGAGCTACTCAGATGTCCCGCATCAACACGAATGCCGCAGCGAACACCGCGTACAAGAACCTTAGTGCTTCCGGCATGGTCCTCGACAAGCAGATCGCCAAGCTGTCGTCCGGCTTCCGGATCAACCGCGCCGGCGATGACGCCGCCGGGCTGAGCATCGCGAACAAGCTGCGCTCCGAGGGTCGCGCGCTGCGGATGGCCTCCCAGAATGCGACCCAGGCCGGCTCGGTGCTGAACATCGCCGACGGCGCCGTGAACGTCCTCTCCACCGTGCTCGACCGCATGAAGGAACTGGCGACCCAGGCGGCCTCGGCCAACCTGAGCACCACGGACCGCAGCAAGGTGCAGGCGGAGCATGCGTCGCTGCTGGTCGAAGTCGACCGCATCGTCAACAGCACCCAGTACCAGGGCGCGACCCTGCTCGGCGGCGGCTACGGCACCCAGGTGTCCAGCTCCACCGGCGCGCTGATCTCCGGCGGTTCCATCGGTGGGTCGGCCGGCGCCACCGCATCGTCGATCGTCCTGAACAACGCCAAGGCCTCGACCACCTACACCCTCGCGCTGGCATCGGGCGCCACGACTGGTTCCATCGCCTCGGCGACCCTGACCGACCAGAGCGGCAACTCGCAGACCGTGCAGTACATCTCCACCACGGCCGCGACCGCTGGTATCGGTGGCGCACCGGGCTCGCAGACCCTCAACTTCAGCGCCCTGGGCGTGACCATCAGCTCGACCTTCATCGATGGCTCCGCGGCCGGCGGCACCGGTGGCACGATCGTCAGCACCGCGGCCGCAGCGGCCAGCTTCCAGGTGGGAACCGATGCCTCCAGCAACAGCCAGATCGGCCTGTCGCTCGGCAACGTGACCGCCGCCGGTCTCGGCATCAGCACCACGGCGCTGTCGACGTCCGCGTCGGCCCTGACCTCGCTGACCACGATCAACACCGCGATCGACACGCTGAACACCACGATCGGCACGATCGGCGCGGCGCAGAACCGCCTCGAGTTCGCGCAGGCCAACCTGACCTCGATCATCCAGAACGTCGTCGCCGCGGAGTCGGTCATCCGCGACGCGGACATGGCGTTCGAAATGACCGTGTTCACCAAGACCCAGATCCTGCAGCAGGCCGGCACCGCGATGCTGGCGCAGGCGAACCAGCTGCCGCAGGGCATCCTCACGCTCCTCCGGGGCTGAGCTGGCCGGACAGGCACAACCCTCGGGCGCCGGGTTTCCCGGCGTCCGAGGCGTTCCCGTACCAGGAGGTGGACCGTGACCGCACCCCTCAGTTCCGTCAGTGGCCTCGTCAGCGGCATCCAGTGGCGGGACCTGGTCGACCAGATCATCCTCGCGGAAGCCGCGCCCGCGACACGGTCGCGCAATCAGGTCACGACGAACAGCAGCAAGCTCACCACCTTCAAGACCTACCGTACCCTGCTGGAGACGCTGCGCGCGGCGGTGAAGAAACTGCGCGACGGCTCCGCCTTCGACGGCATGACCGCCAGCGCCGTCATCACCAGCGGCACCAAACAGCTCGCCTCCGCCGCCGCCGGCCCCACCGCGCAGGCGGGCAGCTACGACGTGCGGGTCACATCCATGGCGGCGCAGCAGAAGCTGATGGGAACCACCCAGGCGAGCAGCAGCACCGCGCTTGGCCTGAGCGGCACGATCTCCGTCAACGGCGGCGCGGCCATCACGATCAGCGCCACCGACACCCTCAGCGATATCCGCGACCGCATCAGCGTCGCCAACACCGGCGCCAGCGCCAGCAAGGTGAGCGCCTCCGTCCTCTCCATCGGCGCCAGTTCCAACCGGCTGGTGCTCACCAGCGACACCATCGGCAGCACCGGGATGACGCTGTCCGACGTCAGCGGCACTGTGCTGCAGAGCCTGGGCATTCTCTCGGACCCGACGACGATCGCACCGGGCGCCGTGGTCCAGGCCGGCACCGACGCGGTCTTCTCGATCAACAACGTCGCGCTGACCCGCACCAACAATACGGTGACCGACGCGCTCTCCGGTGTCACGCTCCAGCTGATGGCCGCGGAGGTGGGCGCCGTGACCACGGTGACCGTGGATCGCTCTCCCAGCAGTGCCACCAGCGCCATGCAGAGCGTGACCGACGCCTACAACGCCGTCGTCACCTTCCTCAAGGACCAGGGGACGCCGCCGACCGGTACCGCCGCCGCGCCGGTGCTCTACCGCGAGTCGCTGCTGCGGGTGGCCCGCGGCAGCCTGCCGGGGACCCTGCAGCGCTCGATCGGCGGCGCGGCGAGCGACTTGAACTTTGCCGGGCTCGCGGGCCTGTCGCTGCAGCAGGATGGCAAGCTGGCCCTGAACGGCATCCTGTTCGATGCCGCCTTCTCCGGGCGCCTGTCGGACCTGCGAGCCCTGTTCCAGCAGCAGGGATCCACCACAACGGGCGTCGGGCTCACCTACCTGGCCGCTCCGATCGCGGTGAACGACGGGACCTATGCCGTCAACATCACGACGCTCGCCACGAAGGCATCCGTCACCGGCACGGGCCTGAGCGGCGGATTGTTCGTGGATGATGCCACGCCGGACACGATGAGCGTGACGGACGCGGGCACTGGCAAGACCGCCACGATCACGCTCACCGACGGGATGACGAGCGTCCAGATCGCCAGCGCCCTCACCGCCGCCTTCACCACCGCCGGCCTCGGCATCACCGCGACGGAATCCGGCGGGCAGATCACACTCGACCAGCCGCTCTACGGCGGCAGCGCCAGCATCACCGTCGCCTACACCGCGGGCGGAACGTTGAGTGCCACGCTCCCGATCGCCGCGGGTGTCTATGCTGGAGTGAATGTCGCCGGCACGATCAACGGCGAGGCCGCGACCGGATCGGCCCAGTCGCTGGTGGGCACGACCGGCACCACCGTCGCCGGACTCAGCCTCCAGTATACCGGGACCGCCCTCGGCGCCGTCGGCACGGCCACGATCAGCCTGGGCACGGGCGCCCTGCTGGAACGAATGCTGGATGATGTGGTGACCAGTGCGACCGGCGTGCTCTCCAGGCGTGAGGCCTCGCTGACGAGCCAGAACACCGCGCTCACGAAGCGGGCCGAGGGGATCGATGCCCGCCTCACCCGGCGGCGCGCCTCGTTGGTCCAGCAGTTCGTGAACATGGAAACCGCGATCAGCCGACTGCAGAACCAGTCCAGCGCCGTGCTGGCGACGCTGAACAACCTCAACAGCGGCCGCAACCGCTGAAGCGGCCGCCACCACCCGGACCGAAGCCGGCCACCGCCCCATGAGCTTCCTTGCCCTGCTCTCCTCGCCCCACCTGCTCGGGGAGATGGTCCGCGCCGGCGACGCCCCGCTCGCGGTCCTGGGGCGCAACCGCGCGGTGACCGACGCGGCGCACGCCCTCGGACTGCGGACCCTCCATATCGACGAGCTGTTCCGCCGGGACGAGCGCGTGGCGCTGCAGGATCATGTGGATGACCTCGCCCGTGCGCTCGCCGGCGGGATTCCCGCATCGCCCACCGACTATCAGTGCTGGGGCTGGTGGGCGCTCGAGTATGCCTTCGCCAACACGCTCTCGCACGGCGCCCGGACCCGCCGCCTCATCGAGGCCGGTCTCGCGCTGGCCCCGGGGGCGCGGGGCATCGTGCATGATGGGGATGGCTTCGCCCATGGCGCCGTCGTGACGCTTGCGGCCCGGGAGCGCGGCCTCGTCGCCCTCGGTTTCCCGCCCCAGGCCGGCGGCGCACTGCACACCGCACAGGACATGGTGCTCACACCGCTGGCCAAGGAAGGCGCCTGCGAGGACTGGCGGGGTCAGCCCCTGCCGCGGGACCGGCGCCTGACGGTGGTGGCCTTCCACGCCAACGAGATCGCGCAATGTTTCGGGCCGCTGCGCGATGCGCCTGACCTGCGCATCGCGATGGACCGCCGCGATCCCTGGTCCTTCGACGGCCCCACGGTGGATGCGAGACCGGTCGGGCCGGCGCGGCCATTGATCGCACCGGAGTGGCCGACCCCGCGGGGAATCACCGCTGCGCCGTGGGAACGCGAACTGTGCGAGCACCTGTTCATCTCTTATCAGCCCTGGCTCCGCGAGTCGCTGCACTGGGCCCTGGCCGCGTATCGCGCCGGCGAGGTCCGCGCCCTCCTCGGGGCGCAGGACTTCCTGCCGCACATGCGCACCCGCATGCTGGCCTGCCGCAGCGCCGGCATCCCCACCATCCTGATGCAGCACGGCGCCTATCATGCCCATCGCCCCGCCGGCCGGGGTGACCGCAACCACCTGATCGCGGATCACACCCTCACCTGGAGCCGTGCCGTCTCGCGCGAACTGGCGGACTGGGGCCTGACGCGCCCGACTCATGTCATCGGCTGGCCCCAGGGCACCGCACCGATCGCGCGGGAAGCCGCCGCGCGCCGGGCGGCACACCCGACATCCAACCGCCCCTGGGTCGTCCTCGCCACCGGCTCGAGCTCCGATACCGCGGAACTGCCCTACGATCAGGGGACTCGGTTCCTCTCCGACGTCCTGCCCGCGCTCCGCGCGGCACGCCCCGATGTCCCGATCGTCGTGAAGGGTCATCCCTTCTACGACTCCGAGGAACGGCTGACCGAACTGTGCCGCGGTCTGGGGGTCTCCGGCGTCACGATCCAGGTGGACCGGGTGAACATGTGGGAGGTCGTGGCGTTCGCCGAAGCGGTGATCGGGACCAAGAGCACGTCCGTCTTCAGCGCCGCGGCGCTCGGCGTGCCGGTGGCGGTCTACTACCCCTTCGCGGACGAGGCCTGGTACGACCGATACGCCGATACTCCCGTCGCCCGCGACCCGGTCGCCCTGACGGCGCTCCTGCGCCGCACTCCGGCCACATGGAACGCGCTGTCCGGCACCACCCTCCGGGAGCAGTTTCGCACCGACGTCGACGCGGCGCGGCGGCTGGTGGCGGTGGTCCGCCGGATCGCGCGCACGGCGGCGGGCCTCCCTACAGTCAGCGCCAGAGGAGCCGATAGTAGGAAACAGAGGCGGTCGCGCCCCAAACCATCCCCGCGCAGGACCGGAGTCTGCATCTCATGAACCGTCGCAGCATCGATCGGTACAATCAGGTCGAAGTGCTCACCCTCTCCGCGCCCCGCCGGCTGGTGCTGGTCTACTCCCACCTGCTGGCCACGCTGCGGCTCAGCCGCTACCAGCTCAATGCGCGGGAGTTCGAACCGCTGGGGAAGAGCCTCTGCAAGGCGCAGGATATCGTCAACGAGCTGCTGGTGACGCTCGATCGCGACGCCGGTGGCGCGCTCGCGGAGAATCTGGTGTCGCTCTACGCCTGGTTTCTGGCCGAGATTGTCGCCATCGGGGTCCGGGGGGATGTCGCCCGACTGGACCACCTGATCCGGCTGGTCGGCGAACTGCACCAGGCGTGGGATCAGGCCGCGACCGAGGTCCTCGCCGGCGAAGCGGTCGCGAATCCCGCATGAGCGACCTCCCGGAGTCTGGCTATCGCACCGCGGTCGCCGGCCTGGACCAGCAGCGCAGCGTCTATCGCCGTCTCGCAGCGCTGACGGATGCGGAACGCGCGGTGCTGAACGCGGACGATCTGACGATATTGGCCGATCTGGCAGGTGCCGGTGACGATATGCTCCCCGAGCTCGCCGTGGGGGCAGCGGCAGTCCGGGCCGGTACAACCCTGCTGCGGCAGGCCACCGGACCGCGCGCCACGGCACTCCGCGCCCTGATCGAACGGACCGCGGTGGACGGCCGGGCGACCAGTACAGCGTTACTGCGCCTGCTCCGGGAGGTCCGGAGCCGGCGGGATATGGTGGGGCAAGAGCTGCAAGAGCTGGATCCGGAGGAGCCGGTCACCCTGGTGGATCGGCGAGGGTAGGGACTCAAGTTTCCGGTTGCCCGGTCGATACTGCCGGGTAGAGGGAACCGGACCTGGGAGGTCACATGGCAACGATCGACGCAGTCGCAGGCCGCGGGGCAGAGGGCTATCTCCCCCCGGCGAAGTACGCTGGGGGACAGAGCGCAGGCCGGCCCGACAGCACCGCGCCGGCGATCGCCCCCCAGGATGTCGTGCAGGTCTCGGAGGCGGCACGTTCGCTCGCTCGGTCCAAGGGCACCGATCAGGCCGTGGAACTGCAGCTCTCCCCCGAGATGCTGCGCAAACTGATGGCCGCACTGGAGCAGCCTGCCGGTCGTGTGGCCGCACCCAATCGAGTGGAACCATGAGCATCGATCCGACAGCCCCCAAGCCCCTCTCCGGCCCGCGCCCCGAACCGGGCAGCGGCAAGGGAGTGCGGCACAGCGGCGACGTCCATATCGGCGTGCCCCGCCCCGAAGGTCGGGGTTCCGAGCGCACCAGCGGCGACCAGATCGAACTCTCCCCCGAGGCCCGCGCCACCAGCGCGGCCCATGAGGGGGCCAGCGCCTCCGGACTCTCCACCAGCCGCCTGCGCGACGTGCTGCAGCGCCTCACGTCCGGATTCTATGACACCGCCCAGGTGCGGGACGCCGTCGCCCGCCGCGTGCGCGCCGAACAGGACCGTAAGGCCTCGGGAGACGGACGATGAAGTGTCTGGTCGTGGATGACTCGGCCACCATGCGCCGCATCGTGGTGAACGCCCTCAAGAGCATCGGCTACGCCGATGTGGTCGAAGCCGCCGACGGCAGCGACGCGCTGCAGAAATGCGACGCGAGCATCGACCTGGTGATCACCGACTGGAACATGCCGGTCATGGGCGGACTCGACTTCGTCAAGGGGTTGCGCGGCAATCCGCAGCACGCCAGGACCCCGATCCTCATGGTCACGACGCGCAGCGTGAAGGAAGACATCATGCAGGCCGTCGAGGCTGGTGTCTCCAGCTATATCCTCAAGCCCTTCACGCCGCAGGTGCTGAAGGAGAAGATCGACCAGATCCTCTCCCTGCCCTCCGGTTCCACCTGATCTCGTTTTCGCGAGGGTGACATGGACGCCGCCCAGGTCAAGGCGCTGGCAACCGAGCTGGAGACCACGCTCGGGCTGCTGGCGGCTCTCATCAGTGAACTCGAGGGGAGACGCTCCGAGTGGTCCGCCTCGCCCCGCATCCAGGAGCTGGTGCACCTGCTCGCGGGACAACCCAATCTCGCGGAACTCCCGGCGGTGCTGCTGCGCGCGCATGCGGAGATCAGCGCGGTCATGGGCGGCATCCGGCTGACCCGCGAAACCATCGAGGCACACGCCGTCGAACGGATTCGCGACGCCAAGGACAAGCTCTCGAACGTCACCTCCACCACCGAGAACGCCACTCTCGAACTGATGAACGGGCTGGACCGCTCGCTCGAGATGATCACCCAGCTGGAGGCGCAGTCGACCCACGCCGAATCGTCGCCCCAGTTCCAGGTGCTGCGCGACCAGGTGAGCGCGCTCTACAACCTGCTCCAGTTCCAGGATATCACGACCCAGCAGCTGGAAGGCGTCGGCCACGCACTGCTCGACCTTGAGGTGCGTGTTGGCGCCGTCTCCGCCCTGTTTGACCGCGCCCTCGGACTCCGCAGCGCCACCGTAGCGCCGCCGGTCGAGGAATCATCGGCCCATCTCGCCTTCAATCCCGACGCGACCATGCAGCGCTCGCGGGCGGATCAGGCGGCCATCGACGCCGCCTTTCAGGGGGCACGGCATGGACAGTCCGGCTCCGTTGACGGCGTCCGCGCCTGAGACCGGGCCGGTCCCGCTCGAGAGCCCTGCCCTGCTGGATGGGATCCAGCGGGACAAGCTCTCGCTGATCGGGCACATGGCCTCGAGCATTGCGCACGAGCTCTCCAATCCGCTTGCCACGATCGTCGCCAGTGCCCAGGCCATCCTCGCCTTCTGGCCCCGCCCCGGCATGCCCGGCGCGCCGGCAAGTACCAGCCGTGACGGGTGGGGCCCACCCGCCGAGTTTGCCGGTCCAGGCGTGCCACTGCGCCAGTTGCGCGAGGATCTCGAGCTGATCCTGACCGAAGCTCGCCGGGCAGGTGATATCGCCCACGGCCTGCTGGCCTCCGCCCGCTGGGAGGCGCCGGAGTGGCGGATCGCGTCCGTGGCGGACGTGGTGCGCCGCACCGTTCAGCTCTGCCGGCATCACCTCAAACTGCACAACGTGTCGCTGCAGTCACCCCATTTCGATCCGCACGATGGCTTTCCGCTCTGGAGCCGGGTCCGGGGCGAGGCCAATCAGCTGCAGCAGGTTCTGCTGAATCTCGTGATCAACGCCCAGCAGGCCATCACCGCCCAGCGCGGCTACGGCACGATCCGCCTGACGCTCGCTCCTGATGGGGCAGACCGCGTCGTGCTGACGGTTGAAGACGATGGCCCCGGGGTTCCAGAGAGCATCCGGCAGGCGATCTTCGACCCGTTCTACACCACCAAGCCGGCGGGCCAGGGCACCGGCCTCGGCTTGTCGATCTCCGCCGAGATCATTCGGGCCCACGGCGGCGCCATCAGCGTGGAGTCGCCTCCCGGTGGCGGAGCGGTGTTTCGAATCGCGCTGCCCTCGCTCGCCGCGAGCGAACGCCAGCAGACCGCGCCAGCCGGCGCCGACGGTGTCACCGCCGCCCCGGACATTCCCATCACACCAGCGGATCAAGCCGACCGCGGCCGACTGCTGCTGGTCGATGACGAGCCGGCCATCCGCAAGAGCGTGGGCCGCTTTCTCCAGCGGTATGGCTTCCAGGTCACCGAGGTCGCTGGCGCCGAGGCGGCCGTGCAGGCGCTGCGTCAGATTCCGTTCGACGCCGTCATCTCCGACCTCCGCATGCCGGGGTTGTCCGGCGAGGAGCTGTTCGCGCTGCTCGAGCAGGAGTTTCCCGAGATGACCCGGCGCATCGTCTTCACCAGCGGCGACCTCACCAGCGAGGACACGGCGGCCTTCCTCACCCGATCGGGGTGTCCCGCGCTGCAGAAGCCCTACGAACTCGCCGACCTGGTCCGCATGCTCAAGGCGCTCCCGCCGGTCGCGCGGACGTCCGCCGCAGAGCGCGCCACCGCCTGAGAATCCGCGATGCCGCTCTCCGGTCCTCCCGAGCCACCCCTCGCCCCCTACCCGATGCCCTCCATCGATGCCGGCACCACCCCGGGCGGTGACCGCCTGATATTCGCGGGCCTGCCCGAGGCGGTGCTCATTCTCGATCCGCTCGGCGTGGTGCGCGATGGGAATCCGGCCGCCGAGCGGCTGTTCGAACGGCCGCTGTCGGCGCTCAGGAACAGTCCCGTCGACCGGCTGGTCACGCTGCCCGATGCCGGGGCCGGCCGCGGAGGACTGGGCGTGCGGCTGCGGACCCCCGGGCGCGCACCGAGCGAGCGGTGGGAGGGCTGCCGCGGCCACGGACTTGACGGACGGGAATTTCCCTGCGATATCGCCCTCGGCACTCTCGCGGCGGGAGCGGCGGGTCGCTTCGTGCTGCAGCTGCAGGCCACGGGTGCCCGCGAGTTTGACGCCGCGCAGCGGCGGGAGTCGGCGAAGATGAGCGCCGTGGCCACACTCGCCACCGCGATCGCCAACGATTTCAATAACGCGCTGGCTGCGATCAATGGCAGCATCGAGGCAGCCCGCCTCCGCATCGTGTCGCAGGATCGGCCGCCGCCGCGCGAACTGCTGGACGCCAAGGAGGCCACGCGCGGCGCGGCGCGTCTGGTGCGCCGGTTGCTCAACTTCGCCCGCCCCTCGCCAGCCGTTCGTCGTCCGGCAGATCCGGGACTCCTGCTGGAGGAAGCAGCCCGCGTCCTGCGCCGCGACCTCGACCCCCGCATCACGCTCGTGACCCGGGTGGATCACGGCGATTGGCACATCATGGCGGACGTCGAGCAACTGACCGACCTCCTCGTCAGCCTCGGCTTCAACGCCATCGAGGCGATGCCGCAGGGCGGCACCCTGACGCTCTCCACCGCGCGCACCGCCGCCGGAGCGCAGGGCCTCAGCGGTCCCGATGCGGTCACTGGGCGGGAGTACCTTCGCCTCGACGTGCGGGATACCGGGGTCGGGATTCCCCCGGAAGTCCTGCCGCGGATCTTCGAGCCGTTCTACACCACGAAGGAACCGGGACGCGGATCCGGCCTCGGCCTGGCAACTGCCTACGGGGTGTTGCGGCATCACGAGGGCGGCATCACCGTCGAAAGCGCTCCCGGCGCCGGCGCCGTATTCCAGGTCTTTCTCCCCCGCTCACACACCGGAGCACCTGCGCCCGACCCTGCGCCAGCGCTCGAACCCGGCACCGGCATCGGCAGAATCCTCCTGGTGGACGATGACGATGCGGTACGCCGCCCGCTCCGTCAGGCGCTCGGGCTCTGCGGCTACACCGTGGTGGAGGCGGGCGACGGGATGGAGGCGCTGCGCATTGTCGGCGAGGGACTCGCCGTGGTCGACCTCGTCCTGCTCGACGTCAAGATGCCGGGCATGTCCGGGTGGGATGTCCTCGCCGAGCTGCGCCGCCGCACCCCGGCCCTTCCCGTCATCCTGACCAGCGGCTACACCCAGGAGGACAGCGCGCCGCCCCATGATGCACCCGCACCCGATGCGTATCTGCCGAAGCCGTACGAACTCGGGGAGCTTACCAGCGAGGTCCGGCGACTCCTGGAGCGTCGCCGGCCTGCCGATAGTCAGGAATCATGAAAGCACTGGTCATCGATGACGATTCCGGCACGCGCCTGGTACTCAAGCGCCTGCTGACCCGCTTCTTCCCCCACAACGTGCTGGAGGCCGCAGACGGTGAAGCGGGGTGGACGCTCCTGGAGCAGGAGCGCCCCGCCGTCATCTTCTGCGACATGTACATGCCGAAGCTGGATGGAATCGAGTTCCTGCAGCGACTGCGGGCCCACCCGGTGCTGAACGAGACCCCCCTGATCGCGATCACCTCCGCCCAGGATCCGGAAATCGTGCGCCAGCTGATCGAGCTTGGCGTGGCGGACTATCTCCTCAAGCCGATCGCCCTGGAAGCCACCGTCAAGCGCCTCACCAAGGTGCTGCCCGGCCTGCTTGCCGCTGCCAAGCGGCGCGCAGAGCAGTCGGCCGCGACCGCTATCGCGTCCGCCAGCGAGCCGGAAATGCCTCCGACGCCCGTCGACAGCATCACCGGCGCGGCCGCGACCACCACCGAGCCCGCCGGGACTGACGCCGCCCCATCCAGTTGAAGCACTGATCTTCCCCGGGCCCAGCCGGCCCGGTAGTCTTCCGGGCATGACCCGGCAGAACATCTCCAGTGGCGCACCGTGGGAAGCGATCGTCGGCTATTCCCGGGCGGTGCGGATCGGCTCCACCATCCATGTCGCCGGCACCACCGCCATCGGCCCCGATGGGGGCCTCGTCGGCCGGGGTGACCCGTACGCCCAGGCTCGGCAGGCGCTGGCCAATATCGCCCGGGCGCTGGAACAGGCTGGCGCCACGATGGCCGATGTCGTGCGCACCAGGATGTACGTGACCGACATCAGCCAGTGGGAGGCGTTCGGTCGGGCCCACGGCGAAGTGTTCCGCGACATCCGCCCCGCAGCCACGATGGTCGAGGTCACCCGTCTGATCGATCCGGACATGCTGATCGAGATCGAAGTGGACGCCATCGTCTCATGACGCACAAGATCATCGTCGTCGACGCCTTCACCGACACCCCGTTCGCGGGCAATCCCGCCGCGGTGTGCCTGTTGCCGGCGCCGGCGGATGAGGAGTGGATGCGGCTGGTTGCCCGGGAGATGAATCTCGCCGAGACCGCCTTCCTCCACCCGGAGGCCGATGGCTGGCGGCTGCGCTGGCTGACCCC
>Ga0163153_10000612_pt1 | contig 61581 bp, 57 predicted proteins | sample OliLakLV19MP6IB1_FD_148629 | JGI IMG/M metagenome (GOLD analysis project Ga0163153, IMG submission 148629) | Freshwater microbial mat bacterial communities from Lake Vanda, McMurdo Dry Valleys, Antarctica - Oligotrophic Lake LV.19.MP6.IB-1 | ecosystem: Environmental > Aquatic > Freshwater >... | reverse complement strand
CGATGAAACGTCTGCTTTTTTTGTCGCGCAAATACTTCTCAATTCTCTGGCGCTCGTATAAATTAAAATGTTTAAAGTCACTCATAGATTAATTCTACAAGTGTTCGGATTCAAAGGTGAATCTCCACACACACACACAAAGAACTTTTACAGAATACTTGCAAGTGGTCATAGCGAAAAGTGGCTTAAATCTACCAGCTGGCGGAAGGCCTTTCCTCGCTAGGACCACTAAGGTCACTGGTTCCTCCTCGGATTAGAGGAAGACGAAAAAGGGCAAATTAGCCCAAGGAGATGCAATCATGAGCACAGAATTCGCATCCGCCAATTACACGGCAGGCCAACTAAACGCAATGGTCAAAATGCTGAAGAAGCAGGCTGGAGAAGACGGACCTGAGCTGTTCCTTCGTGGAGAATTTCAATTGACCAGGATTGCTCAGGCGGTCCAAAGTCTCTTAGAATTTACCGGCACGGTCGTCATTCCCGCAACCACCACCATGTTTGTCGCGAAGACGAAGTTCGTGGTCAACACCGATCGTAATGCTCCGGTCAAGATCAGATACCTCAGTGACAACTTCATAGCATGGTTCCTGAACGGTGACGGCAAAACCGAAGACCCGCAGAGCGAACAGACTCTTCGCTACCACAAGTTGCGGCAGTCATCGGTGGACGGTCCTATCATCGCCGAACTCGGCGGTGCGGAGAAGTCGGAAACGACGCTTTCCGGGATGTTCTTTTTTATGAAGAAGCAAGGTAAGGGTGAAGACGGTTTTCTTTTGAACGACGGCTGCGGCAATATCTTCCACCCCAGGGACAGCGCTGGTGTGCTGCGCACGGTCGACGTGTACTGGCGCGGCGACGTCTGGCGCGTCGATGCGGTCTCCGCCCTGAACCCGGTCAGGTGGAGAGGTGGTTGCCAGGTGTTCTCTCGCATTTCTGTTCTCGAATCCTAGGAAACTTCGGTTCCGGCGCAAGCCTGATTCCAGCAGAGTTTCTTGGTCCCTTGGACACTTTGGCTCTGCACAAGTGTTCCCTTGACCCTCGGTCTGCTTCGGCGGATTGGGGGTCAATTTTTTTATATTAAAATTTCCTCTGCTATACTGTTTCTCGAAATCATGCGTTACGCGGCGGCTATGAGATTTTCTTGAGCTTCCGTGTCATGGTCTTAAGATATTTTTCTCGAGCGTTGCGTCGGGTACGCCTCACGCAAGAGTGAGAGAAGTCTCTTCAAAAAAATAACAAGAATTGGTACATGGGACTGGTGGACTTCTATGTCCCAGATAAAATTCAGCCTGTCATGATTTGGCGGGTGGTGATACAGATGGTCTCATGTACGATAACGCTGGTTTGCTGCGCACGGTCAACGTGAACTGGAACGACGACGGCTGGAACGTCAATGCGAACTCCGCCCTGAACCCGAACAGGTGGAACGATGGTAACCAGGTGTTCTCTCGAAACTGTTGGTTTTCTCCTCGGCTTATGGCCGGGGAGTTTTTGCTTGCAAACCTTTCTTCCAGCCTCCGAGTTGTCGGCCGATCTCTTCCAGTTGTGTGGATAGATAAACATATTTTTCAGTAGGAATTAATTTTTCTTCCCAGGCTAGTTGCATGAAAAATTTAAGCACATCCAGTTTTGAAATTGTTTTTCCAAGCGTAATAATTTTCAGGTCTGGTGGTAGATAAGCGGCGGTAAAAGTAAACTCGAGTAAAATTAGAAATGTCTGTTCAATTTTTGTCCCCACTCCTAGCCGTTCAACTTTGGGAAAGTCTCGGAGAAGTAACCGCCGAGCACGATAAACTCCTTTTTTTTTGAGGATGACTCCCGGTAATCCTCGGGGGGGGGGGGTATTTTGAAGTGTAATATTCATATGAAAAATAAAATTACTATTTCCTATAACGATATCATATCTATAGAAAATCTTTTTGAGGCTTGGCAGGAGTTTGTACGTGGTAAAAAGAATAAAGAAGATGTAGCAGAATTCACTCTTTCTTTAAGTGCTAATGTTTACAAACTTCACCAAGAACTTCTAGAAAAAACTTACACCCACGGAGTCTACGAAGCCTTCAAAATCTCCGACCCCAAGCCACGTGATATTCATAAAGCCATTGTACGTGATCGCCTCTTACACCACGCCATTTACCAAATACTTTATCCTTACTTTGATAAAGTATTTATACATGATTCGTACTCTTGCCGATTAGGTAAAGGCACTCACAAGGCCATGAACAGATTCAGAAATTTTGCTTACAAAGGAAGTTTAAACAACACAAAAACATTATGGGTTTTAAAGTGTGATATTAGAAAGTTCTTTGCTTCAATTGATCAAAAAATCTTACTGCAAATTTTAAGGAAACATATTACTGACGAAGATTTCCTCTGCCTTTTAGAGAAAGTAGTCCAGAGCTTTTCTAGCGATCCTTATTCTAATGTTCTTGAGAACATTAGAATAAGGAAACTTGGTCTACTTGGCAATTTGACTTCCCAGCTTTTGGTGAATATCTATATGAACGAATTTGACCAATTTATGAAACATAAAATCAAAATTAAATATTATATTCGCTATGCTGACGATTTTGTGATTATGCATACAAACAAAAAATACTTAACAGAAATATTACGATACATCGTAATATTTTTAGAGAGTACCCTTTTTCTAAAACTTCATCCGAATAAGGTTTCAATTAAAACTCTGGCCTCGGGTATTGATTTTCTGGGCTGGGTACATTTTCCTACTCAGAGAGTGTTGCGAACAAGTACCAAAAGAAGAATGTTGAAAAGACTGTCTGATAACCCGAGTAAGGAGACTGTACAGTCATATTTAGGAATGCTTAAGCATGGAAATGGTTTTAAGCTTAAAAAAAAGGTTGAAATTATGTATTCCGGTGATTTTCAGGCTAGAGACTAACGTCTACCTGCTATATACTATTATTTTTAATCAAGCTCCACCGCCATTTTTTTGATTTGCTGTGTTTTTTGAGTTTATTATTTAATTGCTTTCGGTAGTATAATTTAACGACTAGTGGAGCTCGGTGATGATTTTTATAGTCATTATCACTCCTTAAAAATCAATCATGTCCTCACTTTGTTTTTATTTTCAAGTTCACCAGCCTTATCGGGTTAAAAAGTACCGAGTTTTTGATATTGGGGAGGATAAAAATTATTTTAACGAAGGAGGGGATTTTAAAACCAATAATGCCAAAATTTTAAAGAAGGTCGCCGAAAAATCTTATATTCCGACAACTAAACTTCTTTTGGAAATGTTAAAAAAACATAAGGAGTTTAAAGCCGCCTTTTCTTTTTCCGGAGTGGTATTGGAGCAAATGGAAGAGTTCTCGCCAGAGTTAATTGAACTTTTTAAAAAGCTGGTTGATACCGGCCGAGTGGAAATTCTCGGCGAGACATATCACCATTCACTTTCTTTTTTCTATTCTGAAAGTGAATTTGAAAAACAGGTGCAAATGCATAAAGATTTAATCTGGCGATTATTCAAAGTGAAGCCGCAGGTTTTTCGCAATACCGAACTTTCTTACCGAAATGACTTGGCTTATTGGGCAGAGGATAAGGGTTACAAGGGAATCATTGCTGAAGGTTGGGACAAAGTTTTAGGTTGGCGCAGTCCGAATTTTGTTTACCGACCGGTTGGCACCACCAAAATTAAATTACTTTTAAAAAACTATAAGTTGTCAGACGATATTGCTTTTCGTTTTTCCTCGCGTGATTGGGCGGAGTGGCCGCTCACAACCGAAAAGTTTGGCCAATGGTTTAACGCCGTAAACGGGAACGGAGAAACGGTCAATCTTTTTATGGATTACGAAACTTTCGGAGAGCACCAATGGGAAGATACGGGCATATTTCATTTTCTGCGCCAGTTGCCGGAAGAAATTTTGAAGCACCCTGATAACAATTTTAAAACGCCAAGCGAGGTTATAAAAAGCTATGAACCGCGCGGTGAAATAGATGTGCCTTATATTTTGACTTGGGCGGATACTGATCGGGATCTCACGGCCTGGGTTGGAAATCCAATGCAGCATTCGGCTATCGATACTATATATGGAATGGAAAGTGAGGTTTTGAAAACAAATAATAAAGAACTTATTGATTCGTGGAGAAAACTGCAAACCTCTGATCACTTCTACTACATGTGTACCAAATGGTTTAGTGACGGCGATGTCCACGCTTACTTTTCTCCATACGAATCTCCGTACGATGCTTTCATGTCATATATGAATGTTATTAACGATTTGAAGTTACGTCTAGGGAATACATCGTGATACAATTGCCTAAATAGGAGAGAGTAAATTTTGGTCGGGCAGAGTGAATTTTTTGATAAATTATTAAAAGTAGTACATTAACATGATAAAAAAGATAGCCAAGAAAAAAAGTGTCAAAGTAAGCGCACCTAAGTCTTCAGGAGTTTCTAAGATTTCTAAAAAAAGTAGTGGCAAAAAACAATTACTGACCGTTTCGGGAGATAGTTGTTTTTGGGTTAATAATGGGCCGATATTAAGTAACCTTCGTGACCTCCATAACGCCTTGCAGTCAATGTCGGATGAACAGTGGAAACATCATGTCCGCCAAGATAAAAATGATTTTGCCGAATGGGTCAAAGTTGTCTTAGCTGAAAAAACTTGTTCTGAAAGCTTAAAGAAATGTAAATCTAAAAGTGATGCCGCCAAAGTTGTCAGTACTGTGGTGAAGAAGTATTAGTTTCTGGTTTTTATTTGTAATTTTAATTATAGGGTTAACCTGCTATGCCGCGATCAATAGTTCTTGGAAATGGCAAAACACTGATTGGACTTGATAGGTTTGGCCAAGTGCGAGATCTTTATTTTCCGTGGGTGGGGCTTGAGGATCATGTGCGAGGACATTATATCCATCGCATTGGTGTATATGTCGACGGACACATTAGCTGGTTTAACGAAGATCTGCGCTGGCAGATAGAAGTTAAGTGCGAGGAGGAAGCCCTCTCTTCAAATATTGTGGCCAAGCACCCTGACCTAGGGGTGACTGTTAATTTTAAAGACTTGGTTTATAACGAAAGTTCTATTTTTGTTCGTCGGGCTATTGTCACAAATAATGCTAAACAAAGTCGGGAAATAAAAATATTTTTTGGACAGCAATTCGAACTTTACAAATCTCATGCGGCCGACACCGGCTACTTTGATCCGGTTCGTCACGCCATCATTCACTATAAAGGGCAGAGAGTTTTTATGATAAACGGCGAAATGGATCACCATCCTTTCTCTGATTATAGTATTGGGCTGGCTAATTTTCAGGGTATGGAAGGCTCGCATCGGGACGCCGATGATGGCCTGCTTTCCAAAAATCCTATTGAGCATGGGCCCGTCGACTCTATTATTGGTTTTTACAATTTATACGAAGGAGGCGAAAGTAAAACTATTCATTACTGGGTAGTAGCCGCCAAAACTATTCCGGAAGCCTTTGACTTGAACAATATGGTCCTCAAAAAGACACCGGAACATATTTTAAACAGCACTTCTAACTATTGGAAGGCTTGGGTCAATAAGTATAATTTTAGTTTTTATAAATTATCTCCCGAAGTAATTTCCTTATTTAAAAAATCTCTGATGTATATTCGCGCCCATGTGGATGATGGCGGCGCCATCATAGCCTCTGTCGATTCCGACATGCTGCAGCAAGGTAAAGACACTTATGCTTATATGTGGCCGCGTGATGCTTCGTTTTCGGCAATTGCTCTTGATAAAGCCGGGGACCAGAATGTCTCCAAACGCTTTTTTGAATTCTGTAAATCCATCATCACAATTGAAGGATATTTTATGCATAAGTATTTGCCGGATAAATCTCTCGGTTCATCTTGGCACCCCTATATAAGAGAAGGTAAATTTCAGTTGCCGATTCAAGAAGATGAAACAGCCCTCGTGATTTGGAGTCTCTGGCAGCATTATGAACGTACTCATGATACCGAGTTTGTGGAAGAGATGTATAACGACCTTATTCTGCGCGCCGCTGACTTTATGGTTTCCTATCGAAACCCTAAAACCAAATTACCGGAAGGGAGCTATGACCTATGGGAGGAAAAATACGGTACTAGCACTTTCACCTCCGCCGCTGTCTATGGCGCTCTCATCGCAGCCTCAAAGTTTTCCAAACTTTTGGGCAAAGTAGAGCAAGAAGAAAAATACAAAAAAGCGGCCGAGGAAATCCGCGAGGGGATAATGCACTATTTGTTTGATCAAGCCTCTGGCAACTTCGTTAAACTTTTTAATATTAAAAGCAAGGAAGTCATTTATGACCGAACGCTCGATATTTCAAGCGTTTTTGGAATATTTAAATTTGAAGTCTTGCCGCTTAATGATGAAAGGTTGATTAGAGCAATGGAAGAAAGTATAAAGAGACTTTCGCGAAACATTTCTATAAAAGGCATTGCCAGATACGAAGGAGACAATTATTTTCGCATTCCGTCAGACACTCCCGGCAACCCTTGGGTTATCACGACTTTGTGGGTGGCTCAATATAAGCTCTCAAAAGCTCAAACAGAAAAAGAATTTGACGAAATCAGAGAATATCTAAACTGGACTTTAAAGTACTCGCTTCCTTCGGGCGTCCTCTCGGAACAGCTTCACCCGCATAGTGGGGAGCAAGTCTCGGCAGCACCCTTGACTTGGAGCCATGCCGAATTTGTTAATACGGTTATTCAATATCTTGACCGCTTGGAAGAACTAAATATTTGTAAGGCTTGTAATCCGGTACCATAGGAGAAGCTTATAGGTTTTAGCTGCTAGCTTTTTAGCTGTTCCACCTCGCCGACCCGCTTCGCTACCCTTGCGAGGCGAGAGACGTCGATGTCGAGGCTGTTAGGTTTTAGTAGAAGAGAGAATTTAAACTGAATACAGTTTGTCTATGATTCTCATTGATAACTGTAAATTACTTTATAAAACGCTATAGCGTTTTATAAAGTAATTTATATTACGGTGTAAAAATTTAAAAATAACGTCAGGAAGCCTTAGTTCAAGATGAATTTCATACTAAGGTATTTTTTGGTATAATTTAAAAATGGAAGAAGCGATACGGAATTTTCCGAAACAATTTGAATATGAGCCGATAGTTGAAAATGCGGATAAGCTCCCGAAAAAGGAGAAATTTATTTTAGCTGGCATGGGCGGCTCACACCTCGGGGCTTGGCTTTTAAAGCGGGTCAAACCTGATTTAGATCTTTTAATTCATCGGGATTACGGACTCCCACGAGTACCAGAATATTTTTTGAATGATTCAGTAATAATTCTTTCCTCCTACTCTGGTAATACTGAAGAAGTTCTGGATGTCGGAGCGGCCGCTCTTTCCAAAGGATTATCATTAGCAGTCGTTACAACTGGTGGCGAGCTTTTAAATTTTGCCAAAGAAAATGACCTGGCTTATATTCAGCTTCCAGAAACTGGCGTTGAACCGCGCATGGCCGTTGGCTTTACCATGCTTGCGATTGCTAAAATAATAGGCTATATGGACCTCGAAAATGAAGTGAGAGAAAATGGGAGTTTGATTGATCCAGTTTTAAATAAAGATTTAGCCGAAAATATTGCTCAGAATTTGATAAATAAAAAAATTACCGTTTATTCTTCGACTTTAAATTTACCCCTGGCCTATAACTGGAAAATTAAGTTTAACGAAACAGCCAAAATCCCCGCCTCATATAATGTCTTTCCCGAACTTTGTCATAATGAACTTTCAGGTTTTGATATGGTCGCTAGTACGAGAGAGCTTTTAAAAGACGCGGCAGTAATAATGTTGATGGATGCCGAGGATCATCCTCGAATATTGAAACGGATGAGTATTTTGAAAGATATTCTTTTGGCCAAGGATATTAAAGTCCTGGAAGTAATTGTCGGAGGGGATTCGGCCTTGGAGAAAGTATTTAATTCAATTTTAATGGCCGAATGGGTGGCGCTGACTCTGGCCCATCATTACGGAGTGCCTGATGCCAAGACTCCGATAATTTCTGAATTTAAACAGAAAATGACAGAAGAATAGTCAGGGACCACTCCACCCACTGCCGCATGAGTTATTTTACCCTGTAATTCTTTGACCCGGACGATCTGTAACGATACATAATAGATTATTGTTCTAATGTTCTTAAGAACTTAAGAACTTCTAAACCGCGTTTTGTCAGCTTATGGCGCACAGAATGAAAATCATTACGCTTCAGCACCATGCCAGCTATTGCCAGACGTCGTATGTGCTCAGAAGCTGTTTTAAAATTTATATCCAAAATCTCAGAAATCTCGATTAGCGATAACTCAGGATTTTTATTTAATAAATGCATTATTTCCACCCGACGGTGATTGGCCACCCCTTTCATCATTCTTTCTATGTTTCTAAAGTTCACATGATTTAATGTAACACTTCTCTTAAATAACCTCTAGTGTTCTTAAGAACACTAGAGGTTATTTAAGGTAATCATCGAGTTTTAATATTTCGATAAATTACAGAGAAAGTAGAAAATAAGGAAGATGAGAAAAAGGCTTTATCTGCTATAATTTTCTTATTACTAAAGCTAGAAGCTGAAACCTAGAACCTAAAAGCTATTTATATGTTTATCGTTGCTGACATTGGCGGAACTAAGATGAGAATTGCTAAAAGTGCGGATTTACAGGCATATGACGAGCCGGTAATTTTGGAGACCCCGCCAGATTTTGAAGAAGGCTTCCGCCTCATTGTTTCTACAATTCAAAAAATTACCGCTGGCGAGACGCCTCTAAAAGTGGTCATGGGGCTTCCGGGAACTTTAACTGAAGATAGAAACAGTCTTTACAGAGCTCCTCATTTAAAAAATTGGGAAGGGCATGACATAAAAAAGAAGTTAGAAGACTCCCTTAACACCGCTGTTTATTTAGAAAATGATACTTCGCTTGTCGGCTTAGGTGAAGCTCATAACGGCGCGGGTCGAGGTTTTGAAGTCATGGCTTACATTACGGTTAGTACTGGAGTTGGCGGCACCAGAATCGTAAATGGGAAAATTGATAAAAGTAAGTATGGTTTTGAGCCGGGGCATCACTCGGTCACGATAAACGGCGAAATACATGAACTAGAAGAAGTTATTTCTGGTACGGCTATTCGAAAGAAGTATGGCAAGGCACCGTTCGAAATAACCGATGAAGCACTTTGGGATAATTTAGCCAAAGTGCTGGCTCTCGGTTTGTATAATATTATTTTGGATTGGTCGCCGGAAGCCATTGTTCTTGGCGGTTCGATGTTTAAAGAAGTTGGCATAAAGGTTCCGGTAGTCGAAAAATATTTAAATGAAATGAACAGCACTTTTCCTTCGATGCCAATTTTAAAACACTCTGAATTAGGAGACTTGGGGGGACTTTATGGGGGAATGGCATACTTGAGAAGCTTATAGCTTGTAGTTACGCGTCGGCTTTCCTAAAATTTTTGTTATGCTTTGACCCGCCGGAAACTTTTTATTTTACATTGTGTTTTTGTATTATTCAGTGATAAAATAATGATAACAAGACTTAGAAAGGTATTTATCGATAAGTAAAAAGTTTTGGCGGGTAAAAATATGCAGCCGGAACAAAATATTAATATTAAAATCGCGCTTTGGCCTCCGCTTATAATTGGCGTCGCTATTTTACTTAGTACCATCGTTGGCGCTTTTGCTTTTTATAAAGTCCGGGCTTTTGATGACTCACTTTCTGTGACTGGTTCTGCCAAACAGGAAATAATTTCTGATACGGTACGCTGGAATGCCTCTTTTACTCGGGAAGTGCGGCTCTCTAACCTTACTAGTGGCTACGCTCAAATGGCCATCGATGAAAAGAAGGTCAAAGATTTCTTACTGTCTAAAGGACTGATGGAAGAAGATATTACAATTGCGCCTATTTCGATGGACGAGATTTATGATTACAACCAAAACGGTCAGCAAACAGAAAAAAGATACAACCTGCGTGGACAAGTAACGGTGAATACTGCCGAGGTAGATAAAGTTACCGCCGCCGCCAAAGATAACCAAGCCTTGATTGGCCAAGGTGTTATTTTTTCAACCGGTAACATTGAGTATTTGTATTCCAAATTACCGGAACTCCGAGTAACACTTCTAGCTGATGCGGTTAAGGACGCTAAGGCTAGAGCTGATAAAATTGCCGAGGCTTCGGGCAAATCAGTCGGCCAATTAAAATCAGCTTCAAGCGGGGTGGTGCAGGTCCTCCCTTTAAACTCGGTTGATGTAAATGACTATGGAGCGTACGCAACAGGGGAAATTAAAAAAGAAGTGATGGTTACAGTAAAGGCGGCTTTTACCCTACGTTAGATGACAAAGAGTTAGATAAAGAAAAACCCCGCTTGTGGCGGGGGTTTGATCAGGGTAGAGCCTTGTGAGCTCAGGCCTCAGGTGTTTCCACGATGAATGTTATCGTTTTCATCACCTTGTAATTTTTTTACCACATCGGTTCGTGAAGAAAAAACCGTGTAAGCGAACGTCAGGCCTCCTTGCACGTCCGTGATATTTTTCCAATCACGATCTAGCTGCAGAGGTAGGCTTCCTGCTTCATTCATTGTTTGTCTCCTTTGGTCAACGAACTAAAAAACAAGCTCTCCGAGGTCGAGAGCTTGTTTGTATCTGGAATTAGTTTTTTCTAGGCACAAGCAAATTCTCCACCTTTTTTTAGGAGGAGAGAGAGGAGGAAGACTGAATTGCTTTGGCTGCGTTTCATATTTTTATAATAAGGGCGATACAACTTTAAGTCAAGATTTGTTATCGACACCTTACGAGGTATTATGCAGGTATGAAGAAAGTAGCTATATTTGATATCGATGGAACTATTTTTAGGGGCAGTCTACTTATTGAGCTTGTGGAGGTTCTAATTGAGCGCGGCATTTTTAAAGTGGAGGCTAGAAAAATTTATCAGGCACAAAAAATACGTTGGCTTGACCGACAGGGAGACTACGAGGCTTATATAAATGCGGTGGTCAGCGCCTTTATGAAAAACTTAAAAGGGGTTTCCTATGCCGATTTTAAAGATGCCTCCGAAACTGTAGTAGCTCGTTACCAAGACCGAACATACCGCTATACAAAAGAGCTGGTGGCGGAACTTCGCCAAAAAGGCTATTACCTTTTAGCAATTTCCCTTTCACCTAAAGGAATTGTTGATACTTTTTGTAAACGTCTCGGATTCAATAAAATGTACGGTATGATTTATGATTTGGGTCCAACAGACCGTTTTACCGGAACTGTTACTGATCCGCATTTGATTCACAATAAAGGCAATATATTGCGTCGAGCACTCCTGAAGGAGAATTTAACTTTAAAAGGCTCGATTGGGGTAGGAGATACTGAAAGTGATATTTCTTTTTTGGAATTGGTTGAAAAGGCTATTTGTTTTAATCCAAATGAAAAGTTATATAAATATGCTAGACGGAATAAATGGAAAGTGGTAGTGGAGAGAAAAAATGTTATTTATCATATATCATAAAAATAATTAATAATTTATGGAAGAAGTATTAAAAAAGATTGAAGAACAAAACGCAAAAATAGATTCTATCTACGCTTCGGTCGAAAAAACTCGTAAATATTTTCTCTGGACTTTTATAATAACGATCGTTTTAGTTTTATTGCCTTTATTAATATTGCCGCTCGTTTTGTCTCAAGGCGTACCAGGTTTAGTTGGAAGTGGTTTAGATCTTTAAGTAAAATCGCTACTTTTTAAGTTTTTATTCCGATTATCGACCAATATTACAATATATTTAGAGGTTTTTGGCTATTTTGACGAAAAAAACTCACTTGCTACACTAGTACCATATGGAAACACCAAAAAACCTGTTGGGTAACACACCCTCAAAGCCGCCTTTAAAAACATTTAATTCGGGAAATAGTACGACCGCAAATAGTTTAAGTCCGACTGTGAAGTTAGTAATAATTTTTGCCGTCGGATTATTATTGGGAGGACTAGCCATCTGGTTAGTAGTTGCTGCTAAGAACGATTCTTCAGAAACAGCCTTAATTCCGGATAATAATACAAATACAGGAATTATAGATGATACTGATGTCGTAACGCCAAGTACATCCCCCTTACCTACTCCAACTACCCCTCTTACACCAGTTGCAGTTTCCGGATCAAATGCTATTGAAGCCAATGATCAGCCTGCCGGTAACACGGTTGAAGTAAATATGATCACTCTTTCTGTTACCGGTTGGGTAGCTATTCACGAGGAAAGAGATGGTGGACTAGGAAATGTTCTAGGCGCTGGTCGCTTTGAGCCAGGAATTTACTTAGGCGACATATCATTGCTTCGTAATACGGTTGCTGGAGGAACATATTACGCGGTACTCTATCAAGACGATGGAGACAAGGTTTTCGACAAAGCCACCGATGCTCCTATAAAAAATGCCGATGGACAAATAATTCAATCAGTCTTCAAAACAAACTAAGAGAAACAAAAAAGTCCCGACAGGGGCTTTTTTGTTTGGTATAATTAAAATATAATATTAAATATATGGACTTCAACCCACTATCAAGAGAGCCAAAAGGAAAAATTCCTGATTACCAATCCTCCCAGGAAAGAAAAGCTGCCAATAATGAGGAGGGGGCAAATTTAAGTTGGGAGGCAACAGTTGAGACTTTAATGGCTGGCGCCTATATCGTAATTGAAAAGGATCCGGCTTTTACTTCTTATGTACAGGGTTTATTAAGTAAATATGGCTCTTCTCGCAATATTCAATTAGACGAAGAAGATATAAATAAGCGTTTTGGACGACAGCCAGAAATGGTTATCGCTGTTGCTCGCATCTTAGAAAAATCCCACTAATCTATTCTTGAGTTTATCAATGGTTAGCGAGTATCAACAATTAATGAAATAAACATAATTCCGCTTAACATTAAGATTGAAAGTCCTAAGAACATGAGTTCGTAGCCGCCGAGATATAGTGCCAGGCCTCCCAAAAGTGGTCCTATTAAAAATGAAATTGGTCGACTGATACGAAATATTCCCATTAAATCAGCATCACTTTCCTTGGTTTGTTTGAAGAAATAACTCTCGGTCGTTACTTCAACTAAGGCCGCGCCGGTTCGGGTTAAGAAAAGGATGATGGCAAAAGCTATAAAGTTTGGAGTATGCATGTAAGAAAGAGCGGCTACCGAAAGTCCCATAATAACAAAACCAGTTATCATTAATTCTTTTTCTCCCCATTTTTTATCGGCCAGTTCTCCGGCTGGAAGTTCAAAAAGAAGAAATGGTAGAAGGGCGATCGAGAGCATTAAGGTAAATTCTTGCCAGGTAAAGCCTACAATAATCGTAAGATAAATTGGTATATAAATAACCATAAAGGAATAAAATAACTGTAGAAGGAAATTTGCTACCAGTACCGAGCCTAGATTTTTATTTTTGAGAAAGGTGCTAAATTCGTATTTTAGATTAAATGGGTGATATGTCAGGTCTTTGAAATGGCGCATAGAAATTAGCACTATTAGAATGACCGGCACCAGAAACAGGGAGGATAATAAGTAGGCTTTGGAAAAATCGAAATCATTAATATTGAGCCAAGTTAAAAGAAGAGGGGAAATAACCAAAGCTATATTGGCCACGGTTAAAAAAATACCTCTCATTTCTCCGGTGGCGTTTTCATCCTTAGTGCAGTGCTCGAGGAATATATCTAAATTAAATAGAACCATCGGAACTAAGGCCTGATGAAGTACAAAAAGAGGCAAAATATAAGAAAGATTAACAGTGTGGGCCAATCCCAAAACAGCCAGAAGATCAAGAATGGCGAAAATGAGAGTTAATTTGTAGTTACCAAAGGCCCGCAGAAAAGTGGAAACATAGAGAAAGATCAGAATATTTAAGGCCGAAGCAACTACATAAATTCCACTGATAGTGTGCTGAGGAAGATAAGTTTCAAGGAAAGAGGAGTTTACATAAACGGTAGTGAAGTAGTGAAAAGAAAGAAAAAGGTGAGAAAGATAGACGGATATTATCAAGCCGCGTTTTTGTAAACTAAGAATAAGATGGTGCATAACATCATTATATATTAAAAATCGCTAACAGCTTTACAGTTAGAGATTTTTAATGAAGATTCAGCTAGTTTTCTTAAACTCCGATTAAGACAGGTATAACGATCGGTCGCTTATTTGTTTTTTGGAATAAGAAGCGAGAAACATTATCAGCTAAAGCGGCTTTAGTGTAATCAAGGTTGACTGGATTCATACCCTCGGTTGTGTCCTCGATTGTTTTCTTAATAATAAGTCTGGTTTGATTTAGCAATTCCTGGGATTCTCGAAGATAAACGAAACCGCGGGAAATGATGTCAGGAGACTTTCGTAGTTTACCAGTGCGAGGATTGATACTGCCGATAATGACAAACATTCCGTCTTTAGAAAGAGCTTGTCGATCGCGTATAACGACTTCCTGCATACCCCCGATTGAGAAGCCATCTACCATAAGAGGAGTTGCTGGCGCTTTTTCTTTTAGGATAGTCATTTTATCGCCATTACTAATTTCAATGATGGTGCCATTATCAGGCACAATAACATTCTCTTTAGGGAAGCCGGCCGCAATAACGGCTTGGGCGTGGTTGGCAAGCATGGAGCGAAAACCATAGGCCGGCATAAAGAATTTTGGATGAACTTTTTGGTTTATCCAAACAAGCTCGCCAGCGTTTCCGTGCCCGGTTGAGTGCACATCAGAAACGCGATAGTGAATGATGTGAACGTTATGACGGTAAAGATTATCTTTTAATTTTTGAACCGAGATTTCATTGCCGGGAATAACGGAAGAGGAAAGGACGATAGTGTCTCTTTCCGTCAGGGTGATGTATTTGTGCTTTTTTAAGGCGATGCGCATTAGAGCAGCAAATTCTTCGCCTTGAGCTCCAGTAGCTAAAACGACAATTCTATCAGCTGGGTACTTCTCAATGTCTTCAGCTGGAATAAAAGTACTTTCCTCTGTTTTTAGAATGCCGGCTTCTCTGGCGATTTCAATGTTAGTTTTGATACTTCGCCCTTCGGTGACAACTTTCTTATTGTACTTATCGGCTACTTCAATAATTTTGATCATGCGCTCGAACTGGGAAGCAAAGGTACCGATAATAAGGCGGCCCTTGGTATTTTTGACGATATCTTCCAAGGTTTGATAGACCTGTCTTTCAGTAATTGAAAAACCGGGGCGTTCAGTGTTGGTCGAATCCGCCGCAAAAAAGATATTGTTCATTTTTTCAAGTGCATTCCATCTGGCCGCTTCTTCTTCGGTCGGCATGCCGTTTTCATGATCTAGTTTTAAGTCTCCGGTAAAGACAACGTTTCCGTGTTTGGTCTCAATGACCACTCCCATCGCATCGGGAATTGAGTGAGTGACAGGAAAAAAGCTAACGTAAGTATCGTTTATTTTAATTCTGTTACCTGGTTCGACAACGATAATGTTTGTTTCCGGTAAATGAGGGAATTCAGTATTTCGCTTCTTAATCATGAGAGAGGTTAAGTAACGAGTATAAATAGGCGGATTACCGATCCGATCCATGATGTAGGGGATACCGCCGATGTGATCCAAGTGGCCATGAGTAATTATTATGCCTCTGATTCTGTCTTTGCGATCCTCCAAGTATTTGGTGTTAGGTAAGACATAATCAATTCCCGGCGCATCAGTTTCGGTTACGAACTGGAAGCCACAGTCCAAAATGAAAATATCATTTTGTAATTCGACGAGACACATGTTGCGGCCAACTTCTTCAACTCCGCCCAAAGGAATAATGCGCACTGTGTCAGCATCTGGTGGCGCTAAGACTAAGGTGTCTTCGCCGCTTGCTTGTGGAGATGAGTCTCTAAAATGACGCGGGTTGGGGTTGTTCGGAGGGCGTCGTGAGCCGCCATGCTGACCGCCACTACTTCGGAAGGGCCGGCCTTTAAAAGAGCCACCACGGCCTCGTCTTTGAGTGCTGTCAGAGGCAGAAGTGGCACCTCCTCTTGAGGGGGTTCTTCCCGCATGGGGCGTTCTATGAGCTCCTCTACCTCCACTTTGGGGAGTTGAGACGGCGGGCTTGTCCGCATTATTAATTCTCGCTCCGGAGTTAGCGCTTCCATTACTATCATTTACGGATTTGTTGTTTTCAGGTGTCATATATTTTGATTATTAATGAATTTAATTTGTTATAAGTTTTATTTGGTTAATCTGTATTTAAAATTAATCTGATTTTAATTTACAAAAAACTTCCAGACATTTTCCGAATCTATGTACCACTTATTCACGCCAGCGAATCTGTCAGAAGGTATCGTAATATTTCGAAGTCCTACTCCTTTTACTTTTGCCGGTAATAAGTAAATGAAATCAGGAGAATATAAAAATACGGCTGGAGTTTCTTTTGCTATAATTTCCGCAAATTCCTGGTAACTCTTGACGCGTAAGGCTGGCGTCTTAAGAGTGCGAGCCTCTTCTAAAATTTTATCAATCTTGCTATTAGTATACATGGCTATATTAAGTCCTGGATCATTTCTTTGAGAAGAATGCCAAAAGGCAAAGAGATCAAGATCACGTCCGACGACTTCGCCAAAAAGAAGCGCATCATACTTTCTTGGTCTAATGACATTTTGATTCAAATCGCCGGTTTCAAATATTTTTACTTCAACTTTGGCCCCGACTTTTTCCCAAATATCTTTAAGGAGTTCGGCGCTGCGTTTAAGTTCAGTGGCGTTTCCGGTTGAGAGAGAGAAACTTAATGCTATTTTCTCTGTCACTTTGGCGCTACGTTTGATTGATTTTTCAAAAATGCGAGTTTCCTCGTTATAGACCCAGCCATCTACGGTTAAAATATTTCGCGCTTTAGCTATTCTGTCACTTTCACTCAAAGTTTCTTCTTTAGTTGGAACAGAAACCTCGGGAGGGAGAGGCCCGGTTACCGGAACGCCATAGCCTCCTAAGACCTGCTCCACCAGCAAATTACGATCCAGAGCGGCATCAAGCGCTAAGCGAACTTTCTGATCAGTAAAAAGAGTGGCTTGGTTTTGATTAAAAAAGACACCAAAAATACGTGGTAGAGGGGAAGTCAGGACCTCCGTTCCTTCTTTTTTAAGCTCGGTTAATTTTTCCGGCGTAATACTGTGGATACTTTCAATATCTCCCTTTAAGTAGGCGGCAAAAAGCGCAGCTTCATTTGGATAAAATGAAATTGAGATCTCATTTATATAAGGAGCACCAAGGGCAAATTCTTTAAAAGGCGAGAGAGTGTAAGTCTCTGGAAGTCCGGAACTGGTACGGGTAATCTTAGACACTTTATATGGTCCGGATCCAATCGGCTCAAAGTTAAAAAAAGAAAGTGGGAAGCCGTCGGGCGTTACGTCTTTCCAGAGATGTTTCGGCAGAATTCCAACTGTCGTGTTTTCTAGAAATGCGGCATAAGGCTGCTTTAAATGAAAGCGGATTTCAAGCTCATTTACTTTTTCAACCGTCACACTTTCCCAATTTGGGCGCTTAGGACTTTTGAGGGTACCATCCTGAATTTTAGAAATTGTAAACTCTATATCTTCTGTTGTGAGAGGTACTTGGTCATGAAACATCAGATTGTTTTTTAATACAAAGGTGTATGTTTTACCGTCTTCACTAATCTCATAACTTTCGGCTAAGTCGGTTACGATTGTGCGGTCTGGAATTGAACGCATTAATCCGGAGTAGACTAGATCTGTTAAATCTCGATCAGAATCCGAAATCGCTAAAACCGGGTTAATAAAACGGGCCGAGCCGACGAGTCCTTCTCTCAAGCTCCCGCCTTTCATCGGTACAGTTTCGACGAAATAATTATTTACTCGAAGGAGGAGCGCTCCGGCAGAAAGCGCCATTACTGCAATTAAAGTAAAGAAAACAGTTTTTTCAAATAGAGAAAAATGTTTAATAGCCCGTTTCAAAAGTTCAGTTTGACGAAAGGTAAACTGCTTATGATGGATAGGCTCCGGCGCTTTGGGGCCACTCGGCATATTAAAATTTGGAGCATTTGGAGGATTCACGAAGAAATTCAAACAAATATTAAGAGAAAATAAAATACAGAACTAAGGAAATATTTTAGTGTTATTTTAAATTCTACTACAGGTTTTATTGTCTGATAAGGTTAAAAGTTTTTAAGTTACAATTTTTGTTTTGTAGTAAAGATAAATTAGAAATACTAATCAAGCTAAGTATGCAATAGAATTCTTAGACCAGCTTATTTTATAAGCAGAGTTAAAACAGCGCTTGCTACCAGGAGTATTGAGAGAGCAATGCTTACTTCAAAGAAAATCTTTTCGGCGCCGCGGCGGGTGTTATAGCCAAAGCTTTCACCGCCGCCAAAAGCACCTCCCATACCAGCACCTCTTTGCTGTAGCACAACGCCGCCGATCAAGAGAACGGAGAGCACTATTTGCACGTATGGCAAAAAGGAGACTAGAGATTGCATTAGAAAGCAGTATAGCAAACTGCTTTAAACGTTGCAAATCTTTTTTTATTTATTAAATATGTCACAAATTTATGTTTTTTTGACATACTTCCGAAAGACACAAATATTTTTCTGTTGAAAAATTTCTCTGCTCGCGCCGCCCGCCTCGCTGACGAGGCAGGTCGCGCTCCACAAGGTCTCTCAAGTGCAACTACGGAATTGAAGGAGAGAGAACTTCGCGCTCTGCAGGGTTTATCGGAAGTATGTCTTGGTGTTCGGGAGATGACACCGCAATGTGCAAGGTCTCTCAGGTGCAACTGCGGAATTGGGGGAGAGGGGACGTCGTGTGCCGCAAGGCATTCCAAAAGATAATATTAGGATTTAAGGAGGGGAACAGATTCAGAGTCATTCAATTAATAGTGAAGTTTTAAATTGTATATTTGCTGATATAAATTCACTAGTAGTGACATACTTACCGTATATACGGTAAGTATGTCACCTTAAAATCAAGATAAAGAAAAATTACGTCGCGCTCCGCAAGGTCTTTCGGAAGTATGTCTTGGTGCTTGGGAAAAGATACAGCGCTCGGCAAGACAAGTCAAAAGTTGTGAGGGATTTAAGAGAAAAGATGTAGGTCTGTTCATGGCAGTTCGCAGGTATATGCGGTGTAATCGGGGATTAAAGAAAAAAGGAGCCGAAGCTCCTTGAGTTGACTGGTATTTCCTCACTACGCCAAAGGCGGGAGTATTTCCCAGTCGATAATTATTAGGTCGCCCCTCACACCTTGTGCTCGGCTTTAGTATCCGGCAATGGGGCTTATGGTCAAGTTTTACTACCTCAGTTGATTTGTTGCCTGACGGCAACCGGAGTTTCCCTCAACAGGAAGTGCGCATTCACATGTCTTTCTGTCAAAGTCGACTCCGCTAAAATACTATCCTTTCTATATGGAAAAGTTAAAATAGATGAGCGTTTGACTAAGACCAGAAAGTATCTATAATTGGCTTCACTTTCGGTCTTTGCAGTCTCTAAATTATTAAGAAGGAGTTTGGCAGCATTTTCTTAAAAACTTCGACAGGAAAATTTTGCTAGACTAAATAGATATTAAGATATTTTTCTATGGCTAAAAAAACAAAAAAACAAAATAAAATGGTTGCTAAAAAAGTCTCATCAAATAAAAAAGTAGCAGCAAAGAAAACCAAGTCTTTATCATCGGGTAACAAATTAATCCCAATCCAGCCTTTAGGAGACAGGGTACTCATTCGAGAAATAGGTGAAGAGCCAATGGAGCGCACGACCGCTACTGGCATTATTATTCCCGAAAGTGCCGAAAAGGATTCTGGCGGTAAAAAAGGAATCGTTGTTGCCGCTGGAAATGGCAAGATTGATGATGGTAAAAGAATTCCGGTAGATCTAGAGATTGGCGCTACGGTTTTATATCAGTGGGGCGATAAAGTCACTATTAATAACGAAGAATATACAATCGTTCGTGAATCAGAAATCATCGCCGTCTTAAACTAATTTACTCTTAACCCATAACTCTTAACACTTTACTCTTTACTCTTAATTCTTAATTCTTAACTCATCTAAATTATGGCTAAAATAATTCTCTATAACGAAAATGCCCGTGAAGCTTTGCGACGAGGAGTGGATGCGGTCGCAAACGCCGTCAAAATAACCTTAGGTCCGCGTGGCCGAAATGTGGTACTCGACAAAGGCTATGGCACGCCAACGATCACAAACGACGGCGTTTCTATTGCTAAAGAAATTGTTCTCAAAGATAAGTTTGAAAATATGGGAGCGGAAATTGCTAAAGAAGTGGCCAGTAAAACCAACGATAATGCCGGCGATGGCACGACAACCGCCGTTGTTTTAATGCAGGCAATCATTAAAGAGGGTGTCAGAGAAACCGCCATGGGAGTAAATGCGGTCGGTATTCGCTATGGGATAGAAGCAGCCGGGGTTGCTGTCGTTGAAGAACTTAAAAAGCTTGCCAAGCCAATCAAAAGTAAAGATGAAATCAAACAAATCGCCACAATTTCTGCCGAATCAAAAGAGATCGGCGAAATTATTGCCAACACTATCGACAAAGTCGGCAAGGACGGAGTGGTAACCGTCGAAGAGTCCCAATCATTCGGCGTTGAAGCGGAATTTGTCGAAGGCTTGGAATTTGATCGTGGCTACGTTTCTCCTTACATGATTACCGATGGCGAGAGAATGGAAGCAGAGTATAAAGAGCCGCTGATACTTTTGACTGACAAAAAGATTTCCACCATAAAAGAAATTTTGCCACTCTTAGAAAAAATTGCCGCTACTGGCAAAAAAGAATTAGTTATTATTGCGGACGATGTTGATGGGGAAGCCATGACTACTTTTGTCTTGAACAAACTACGCGGCGCTTTTAATGTATTGGCCATTAAAGCTCCCGGCTATGGCGATCGAAAAAAGGATTTATTGAGCGATATTGCCACAACTATTGGCGCCACGGTAATTACCGATGAAACTGGTCTGACACTTGAAAAAGCTGAACTCTCTCTATTAGGGCGAGCGAGTAAGGTAGTCGCCACTAAAGACAATACTATTATTGTGGGCGGTAAAGGAAAAAAATCTGATATCGAGGCCAGAGTAGTCCAACTTAAAGCACAGAAAAAAATTACCGATTCAAAGTTTGATGTTGAAAAGATAGATGAGCGCATTGCCAAGCTTTCAGGCGGGGTGGCGGTTATTAAAGTTGGCGCTGCGACTGAAACGGAAATGAAGTATTTGAAATTAAAAATTGAAGATGCAGTTAATGCCACTAAAGCGGCTATTGAAGAGGGAATTGTGCCTGGCGGTGGAGTAGCCTTACTTAAGGCGGCGCAGAAAGTTTCGGAAAAGCCGCCGGTAGCTGTAAATGGCAGCTTCGAAAAAGAATTTAATGTCGGCGTGGAAATTGTTTTGAAAGCCCTTTCCATTCCCTTACTTCAGATTGCTATTAATGCCGGTAAGGATGATGGCATGGTTATAGTTGATAAGGTTAAAAACTCCAAGGGGAACGCCGGCTACGATGCTTTAGCTGACGCTCTAGTTCCGGACATGTTAATTTCCGGCATTATTGATCCGGTCAAAGTTACCAGAAGTGGCGTCCAAAATGCCTGTTCAGCTGCCGCCATACTTTTGACAACTGAAGTTGCGGTAACCGAAGAGCCAAAAGAAGAAAAGATGGAAGGAGGCGCTCAGGGTATGGGAGGAATGGGATACTAAAAAGGAAAGTTTTTCCGCCAAGGGACGGATCCGCCCTTGGCGGAAGCTATAGCTTGTAGCTTTTAGATAGATTTTAGAAAAAGAATAAAGAAATAACTACCCCATAGGGTAGTCCTATGGGGTAGTTTTACCAGCTTCTTCTTATAACAATGAACTCCCGAATTCTAAAACTTCAGAAAAAAACATTAAGCTTAAGGCTTAATGTTTTTTTCTCGGTGCATAACTTGAATGTTTTAATAAATGTTTGGCTATATAATTAGAGCTATTATTTAATAAGGTTCTTTTAATTTTCACATGCCCCCACTTAATGACAGTCAATCAACAAATTTAAGTAACTCTTCTGACCCGACTCTTCCAGTTCTGCCAACTTCAATCAGTCAGCCTGCGAACTTCACTTATGAAGTTCCTAAAAAAAATACTGGTAAAAAAATATTAATTGGAGTAGCCACTCTTATAATTTTGGGAGTGAGCGGATTCATGGCATATGCCTACGTAGTAAAGGTAAGTATTTTTCAGAAACCTCCATATACTGAAGAGAATTTTCTATCCTCTGTAATAGGAAAATTGGGTAATATAAAGCAAGTATCCTACAAAGCCACGGCCTCCTTAAAGGTTAATGATCGCGAAGTAGATGCGAAACCTTTTATCATTCTGAACTCTAATTACAATGAACTTGTCGCAGATTATCAGGATGATTATACGCGGGCTCAAGATGTTCAATTATTAATGGGAGAGATATTACCTAAGGGTAATTGTAAATACCTTAATTCAAAGTACACCTGCACGACTCCACCTGTTAGCGAATTTCCTAAATCTTTAGATGAAATTAATAAAAGTATTTTAAATAGTAAAAAATCAGATAGTTCCTCGTTCGGGACTTTTCATGTGGCAGATCCACTCGGAAAACCATACGAATATAAACAAACTGAAAACGGCAAGAATTTTGAGTTTAAAGTTACCTTTGCAACGCGAGAAGCCATACGCGTAATAAAAAGATCGAGTAACTACACTTCTACCTCGACCCCGATTAGCGGTCTAAAAGTAACCTTTACTAAGGATAGTCCTACCTATTTTTATCTCTCACAACAGCCGCCTAAGCCTTTAATTGAAGCATTATCTGAGGCTAGTCGCTATTTACCGGCTGAACTTAGTGCGGAAATTTCAATGTCAGCCACTACTGAAGTTATGGAAACAGATAAGCCAGCCTCTTTTAAAGCAAACACAAGTTTTACTGGAGACTTTGGAGACCTAAGGATTCTCTTTGATGCAGATATTTTACGCAGTGGGGAGTTCTTTTACTTTCGAATTAGCAAAATCCCTAGTCTTTTTGGCCTCTCGCTTGCAAACTTAAAAGGAAAATGGGTTGAAGTTCCCTTAAATGCGACGACAACTACTGGTAGTTATGGCGGGCCAGTATATGATCCGGTGACTTCTATAGCAAAGGGGCTTCCAAATTACGAAAAACAGTATCGGGAGAAAAGAAAAGAATCTGCAGAAATATTTAAAAAAGTTCTTCAAATTGCTGATGAGAAAAAATTTCTGACTTTTAAAGATAAGCCAGTTCAAGTAAACCTCGGTGATAGAAACTTATATAGATATAATTTGGAGTTCAATCGGGAATCTATCCTTCCGTTTTACAGAGAATTATCAATAATGTTCGCTGAAGAGAAAAATAAAGATTATCGTCTGTCAATTTTTGATGATCCAGGAATGCTCGAGTACTTGGAGAGTGCCGAGTTTAAGGAAATATTCGCCTATTATGAAGCTAATACATCGATGACTCTCTGGATTGACAAAGAAGGCTATCCAGCTCAGTTCGAATATCGAATACGTCTTGTGCCTCCAGAAACCGCAACACAACTTAAAGACAAACAAGGGGATATTATTTTACTTCTGAATTTAAATGATATTAATGAACCCGTAAATATTGAAAAACCCGCAGACGCTATTTCTCTCGAGCAGGCGACTAAAGACACAAGTAGTAATATGTATAATACGACAACCGGCAAAGGAAGAGATCAATTTATAAAATCCAACCTATCCGGCATTCGAGTTCAAGCAGAACTTTATTATGATAAAAGTAATAAATATAGTCAGGTCACTTATTCTGCCGGGCCATGCGTGAGAGCAACGACTATTTCAGGTACACTTTTCTCTGATACTGCAATCATACAAAGTTTGAAGGATGCTACAAATAATGATTTATCGAAAGCCGTCTGTAGCACAAATGGCGCTAATTATGCAGTATCTGTAGAACTAGATACGGATCCTTCCTATAGTTGGTGCATAGATAGCAATGGCACTAGTAAGCAAATTCGGGGAACGATAACAAAATTTAGCTGCGAATAAAATAAGAGCCCCCGCTTGCGCGAGGGTTTTACGTTTCGATAAGAACAAAGTTACATCTTTTTTTACCTTCACCTTTCAGCCTTTTGCACATAGGGCAATGGGTACGGTCTTTGATGGGGGTCAGGAGGTTTTTGTAGTAGCCGTCCACGTTCTGGGTTCTACACTTAAACTCGTAGTTGAAAGATCTTCTGACCGGCGCCGGTAAGTTTCTTTTCACAAGCTTCTCCTTATAAGCGAGGCATGGGTCAAAATAGACCCGAAAGAAAAGAATGCAGCGAAGTTTTATAGTACCAAGATATAATTCCGGCAAGGGTCACAACAATTATTGCGAGCCAAAGGGGGAGTCTCATCGGGCGCTCCTTTATAGAAAGGTTCGTAAGCTTAAGAAAGCATATCATAAAACTTGCCACTTGATTTTTATATAAAATTTGCTATAATGCAGGCATTAATTAACCTAAAAATAATTTATGACTCTTCTTTATATTATCTTAGCTGTCATTGTCGTTGCGGTTCTCTATATTGTTTTTTCTTATAACCAATTTATCTCTCTTATCAATCGGGCCAAAGAGGCTTGGGCTGATATTGATGTGCAGTTGAAGCGTCGCTATGACCTTATCCCAAACCTAGTAAGTACTGTTAAGGGTTACGCTAGTCATGAATCAACCGCATTTGAAAATGTTTCAAATGCCAGAAGCGCTGCTATGGGTGCAACCAGTTTAGCCGACAAAGGCAAGGCAGAAAATATGCTGACCGAAAGTTTGAAATCCATCTTTGCTATTTCCGAAGCTTATCCAGAATTAAAAGCCAATGCGAATTTCTTAGAATTACAGCGCGAACTATCTGATACCGAAAATAAAATTCAGGCTTCGCGCCGATTTTACAACGGCAACGTTCGGGATCTTAACACCTCGATCGAACAATTTCCGGGAAATGTTATTGCTAATATTTTCAAGTTTGCCAAAATGGACTTCTTCGAGCTGGCTGAATCTGAAGCCGCTGCCAAAGAGCCTGTGCAGGTAAAGTTTTAATTTAGCTATGGATATAAAAGATAACGAATTGCATCGAATTGCGATTACGGCAATAATCTACAATTCAGAAAATAAATATCTGATTACCAAAAGAAGCCCGACTAAAAAGGCTTTTCCAAATAAGTGGACTGTTCCTGGTGGGGGATTGAATATTGAAGATTATATAAACTCACCTAAAAGTTTTCCTGGTCATCCACAGTGGTACCACACGATTGAAAATACATTGAGGAGGGAAGTTATGGAAGAAGTAAATTTAACAGTTGGAGAGCCATGGTATGTTGTTGACTGTACTTTCTTAAGACCTGACGCCATTCCTGTGCTTGTTTTGAGTTTCGCGGCCCCGTATGAGAAAGGTGAGGTAAAACTCGATGAGGATAGCGTGGAATACGCCTGGGTTAATATTGAGGACGCCAAAAAATATGACCTTATTGATGGCATTCAACATGAATTAGAAATAGTCGATAAAAAACTTAAAAAATAAGCTAATTATCTAATTTTTACTACTAAAATGGCCACTCTTTACACCCAAAAAGATAAAAACATAACTAAAACGTGGTTTTTGATGATTACTTTTTTTGTAATCGTTATTGCCATTGGTTTTCTCTTTGCCCAAATTTACGGTAATCCTTACATTCTCTACATCGCCGTTACCATCAGCATTTTGATGAACATTTTTTCTTACTGGTATTCAGATAAGCTGGTCCTTCGTATGACAAATGCTAAGGAGGCTGACCCGCGTCAATTTGCCGATCTTCATAACATTGTGGAAAATTTAGCCATTACCGCTGGGCTACCAAAGCCACGAGTGTATGTAATTGAGGACCCCGCCCCAAATGCTTTTGCCACGGGGCGCGACGCCGAGCATGCGGTCGTTGCGGCCACAACCGGCTTACTTTCTATTTTAGATAAAACAGAGCTTGAAGGAGTGATTGCTCATGAGCTTTCGCACATTGGCAATCGCGATATGTTGGTTTCAACGGTGGCCGTGGTCTTGGTCGGCTTCGTTTCAATTATTTGCGATATCTTTTTGCGCATTTCTTTTTATGGGGGGAATAACAGTAATAGAGATGGCAGGGCCGGAGCCATTTTAATGGTCTTAGGTTTAGTAGCCGCGATTTTGGCGCCCATCGCAGGCACACTTATTCAATTGGCAATTTCAAGAAAAAGAGAATTTTTGGCTGATGCTTCGGGCGCACTTTTAACCCGTTACCCAGAAGGCTTGGCTTCGGCATTGCAAAAAATTTCTGCCTATAGTCGTCCGATGATAAAAAAGAGCACAGCCACCGCACATTTGTTTATTGCCAATCCATTGGGTCATCAATTGACGCCATCTGGCGAAGAAAAAGTTTCTTTCTTTACTAAACTCTTTATGACCCATCCGCCGATGAATGAGCGAGTTAAGGCTCTAATAGGCCATAATTAGCCTATTGCACTTAGCTACAAAGTGTAGTATAATTAAAGGTAGATTCAAAGGGGTTAGCCGTAAGCTAACATTCGAAGTTCCATGAAATATAGAGGGGTTGAAATGACTATTTACACCGAACTTACGAACGGTGATTTGATTGAAGTCAACCTATTTTTTCCTCAAGGAGGCTATTGGTCGGATACATACTTCTCCGCAGAAGACGAAAAAGTTTTTTCGCACGAAAGAACGAACCCGGGGCGAGGGTTTTCCATTATTACTCCGTGGAGGAAGTCCAAAGAGAAAAAGCCCCATTTGAATTCTCATGCGGCAAAAAATGTTACCCCTTCGGCTCGGTCTGGTGTTAAAGAAATACCTTCTGCTGTAAGAGAATCAAACCAGTACGTCCTCATTACCTCGGTCCAAACTGAAACACCGCGCGAACTTAGGTTTGCCGGAATTGGCGGTGGTTTCTGCTCTCGAAAAGGCATGACACAGAGACGCGTGAGAGCTGCCGAATGGGGCTGGTTTGCTACCAACGACTAGAAAGCTGTCCCTCGATAATCCTGGCGCGCGCCGTACGCCAGGATTTTCTTTTATAAAATTGACAGGTTATTTTTTAGGAGTAACTTTGTTTTAGATCAATAGTAAAGGGGCATTAGCTATGAGGCGAAAAATCATCAGGCTTCCAGCATCACCAAGTTCAAGAATGAAGGCTCCTAGGGAAAAACAGTCGTATTTAAATTTATCAATGGGGTGTCTCGCATATTTATTTTTCTCAAAGATGGGAGAATAATTATAAAGGAATGTTTATTTACTTATGCGAGAGTAAAAAGAATTTCCCCTCCCACTCCTCGGATGCTACTTGAACATTATTTTCCCAAGGGTAAGCATAATAATTAGCTCTTGCTGAGGCGCGCCTGCTGGCGCGCCCTGTTTTTTAACTAACAGAAAACACTGCACGACACACTTTACTACACTACTCTCTAATTCGCGCGAATTAGAGAGTAGTAAAAAAGTAATTCCGAGCGCCTCTCCTAGTCATTTTTTGCTACAATTTTTGAATAAATCATTAAGTTTGATATTGTTATTTTTAGTATTTAATTTAGCAAATTACACGCTATAGGGTTGTTAATGAATATTAGAGAATTAACAATTCAAGGCTAATCCTCTAGAAACTTTTAAAATAAGATACACTTGCAAAGAAGATTTTTTAAAGTTACAAATAATGATCGAAAATATATGGAGAGATGCGAGAGTGGTTTAATCGGCAGACCTGGAAAGTCTGTGTATCGCAAGGTACCGCAGGTTCGAATCCTGTTCTCTCCGCCAAGAATCACATTTCGAAAAATCAAGGTTGGAAGCCTCGGCGCAAAGCGCCTCGGCATGGTATTTTTCCGCAATTTTAAAGGCATTTTTGAAATCACACGCCAGCGTGCGGTCGGCAATGCGGAAGTTCGAACCAATCTTTTTAAGAAAATCCCGTCCCGCGACGGGATTTTCTTGTTGAGCGTATTTTTCGGCTTGGTTGGCTTCTTTTAGAAAGGCAATGGCAAGTTCGAACCGATTATTGCTCTTTCGCTCAAAAGACTGGATTTTCTCCTGAAAATCTTTTTTGGCGAGAATGAGCTTGTGCTTTTTGGTAGCATATTCCGTTTGCGACAAACTGCCTTCAAGTTGTAAATCGAGCAAACGATCAAGTTTTGTTTCAACCTGCACAAGCTCATCTCTCGTCTTTTGAGCAAAAGAGCTTTCCGCTTGGGCAATATCCATTTTCTCTTTTTCAAAATAATTGATTGAAGCATTGACCCAAGCGGAAGACAAAGAAACTTTTTTGATTTCTTCTTTTATTTGAGAAGTGATGGCGTCCTCTCTGGCGTATCTTTGCGAACAAGGATTTTTCCGTTTCGTGCATCGCAAATAGTTATGACCTTTCTGCGTCTCGGTGGTAATGAAGCAACCGCACTCTCCGCAACGGAAAAATCCTCTATACACATAAGGTTTCAATTTTGGTGATTTCGGCTTGCTCTTGTTCGCCATCACTTCTTGGCATAAATCAAAAAGCTTCTTTGTGATAATCGGTTCATGCTTTCCGTCATACAGTTCGCCGTTATATTCAATCATGCCAAAATATATTTTGTTCTTGAGCATGTACTGATAGTTTGAGACGGAAAGTATTTTGCCTTTCTTGCCAACCAAGCCCAAGGAATTGATAATCTTTCGGATTTGAGCGAGGGGATATTCGCCAGTAGCGTACATTTCAAAAGCCCGCTTGATATACTTTGCCTTTTCTTTATCAACAGCGATACAGCGGGCGTTTTTGTCGTTCACATAGCCAAGTGGCGCCCAAGCGGGCCATATTCCATTTCGCAATTTCTGGCGAATACCCCTCTTTATATTTTCCGAAAGATTATCCACATAGTATTTTGATTGCCCAAAAGCAATGGACAACATAAATTTTCCTTGTGGTGTGCAGTCAAACCAAAAAGTGGGAAATTTTAGCGTGGTTATTTTTCCAGTATCTACGAGATAGATAATCCGTCCGCCGTCTATACTATTTCTCGCTAACCTGTCGGGGTGCCACGCTAAAATTCCCTCGGCTTCGTTTTTTTCTATGCCCGCCACCATTTCATTAAAAATTTCTCGCCCCGGCTCTTTGGCGGTTTTGCTTTCCACAAATTCACGGACGATCTGCAAATTTTCTTTCCGCGCGTATTCTTTCAGCTCGAAAATTTGCGCTTCAATACTCAAAACTTGCCTTTCGGGTTCGTCCGTGGATTTGCGGGCATAGAGGAAAAACTTTTTGGTTTGTAAATTTATGTTGTCCATATTATTTTTGAATTAGTTTTTGGGCAATCAAAGGAAAATATGCTCAACCTTTCGCCCAAAGCGAAAGAAAAAAGATTGGTTTGCAAAATTTCATTTTGCCAGAGCTTCGCTCTGTGAACTTCTGCATTGCCGACCGCACGCTGGCGTGCGATTTCAAAAATGCCTTCAAAATTGCGGGAAAATACCATGCCGAGGCGCTTTGCGCCGAGGCTTCCAACCTTGATTTTTCGAAATGTGATTCTTGGCGGTGTTTCTTGGACGAAGTTCGAACATTTTTTGAGCAAAACCCGAATTCCGAATTTTAAAAACCAATCGCTCGGGCGGGCAAAAAGGAAGGGGGTTGGGGGGAAGGAATTTTTGCCCGCCCTCGCTTTCCGATTCCAATTTTTTTCCGCCGCCGCCGAATTTCGTATTTCGCTTTGCGAAATGCGCCGCCAAGAAATTTGTTTGATTAAATTCATTTTATTTGGTAGTATAGCAATAGAGGCAATATTCATATCTACTATAATACTACCAAAACTTTACTTATATGACAAGTGGAAAAACAATTAGCGAAAATATCAAGAAAGCACGAGCAAAACTTGGCTTAACTCAAGACGATTTAGCCAAGAAAGCAGATGTTAAATATACAACGCTTATGAAAGTCGAAAGCGGTGCTGTTAATAAGCCAAGCGTTCAAACTATGGCGAAAATCGCCAAAGCATTAGGCGTTTCAATTGAGGAATTATTGAAATAACATGGAACTAATTTTTGATGAAATTTTTAGAGCGCTTGGCTATCTGTTTATTGCAGGTGTTGCTTTGTTTGCTTGGAAAACAGCTCGCGACAATGCAAAGGACGGAAAACTTAAAGAAGTTTTGTGGAAAGGTCTTTTATGGTGCGTTGGCATTGCATTATTTACAAGCTTTACTTTTGGAAATCCTACTTGCGAAGAACAATCTGATCCAGTATATGGAGGTTGCGAGCAATACGCTGATAACGGATTCGAGCCGACAACTGAACAAAGGGCTGCAAATTTCGCTTACTTTATGACTCTGTTGTATATCCCTGTTGTTTTCGGTGCTTTTAATGGTAGTAAATTAACTTCAAGCAAAGAATAATATGGCAATATTTCGTTTTATATTTTCAATCATTTTCGCACCAGTTAGGTGGCTGGCAAATTTACTAACCCGACGCAAAGACAATATTTTAGAGTGGCATTTAAATTATGGCCCTTCATTTGTAAAAATTGAAACAAAGCACAAAGAGCAATTTTTGCCTGACGATTTGTTGATAGCTGGCTATATTCTTTTTTTGGCTAGATATTTTTATATCTGTGATGACAGGCAGGCAGATGTTGTGAGAAATTTTCTTTTGGAGGAAATAGAAAAATCCCGAAAACCTAATGAACTTACGCCAAAGTTATATGAGGTTGTTTTTCAAACATTGAATCAAATGGAGAAAGACGCAACGCTTGGCTTATTCAAAATTTATAATAGGTTTTTGCCTATTCCGCCTCTGACTTTTTCCGAAGACGAAGAGCCAAGTCATTCGCTTGCAAAATATAATTTTTTAGTTTTTGAACGCTCTGGCGGTAATGGATTAGGTCATATTTTCCATATGTCCGCTGGACCAGATATAATTTTGCTTCCTCTTACTGTTGGAATCTTGTATGAATATGTAGTAAATAAATTGCGAGACAAAAACAAAAAAGAAAAATTGGATAATTCAATTATTGATTTATTGAAAAAGCATTCAGCCGTAGATTGTCGCTCTATGACAGGACAAAATGAATTACCAAACGAAGTTATTAGTAATAATAATTTAAACTACTAATATGTGGATAATTATTGTTATCGTCGGTTTGCTTTTCGGGCTTTTTGCCTTTAGCCAAATTGTCTATCCTTTAGTTTCTGCTTGGCCACGAGCAAAGCAATTGGAGCGAGAGGGTAAATTAAAAAAAACAATTCCCATAACTACTTTTGTAATCGCTCCGATTATTTGGGGTGCATTGCTCGTTGGCTCAATTTGGCTCGTGAATAACAGTTTTTCGGAATACTCAAAACTTTATTACATAGTTCTCGGTTTTATTTTTATTGTTGTTCTTGCTCAAATTCCAAAACAAAACCGAGACCTTGAAGCCGATTTTAAGGATTCTTGGAAACAATATCTAAAAGAAGAATAAAATTATGTCAGTAAATCATCTTGAAGAAAAAATAGCAGGCGATCTCAAATGGAATAAAATTGAGGATATTCCTGATTTTCCACTTGGGAATTTTGACGAAGTAAAACGAGGAGTAGAGGCAAATAAATTTTCACTTGGTATTGATTTTACTACTTCAAATCAGCTTGCCCAATGGCTTTACGGTCAAGGTCATAAATATTTCTTTTTGCTTCTTGCCTCTACGCCAATCATCGTTGCGATTCTTTCAATAATTTTAGCAATTGCATTGAGCAACTACTGGCTTCTTGTTGGTGTCGCTTTGGGATTTATAGGTCAGCTTATGTCTAATCCTTACAATCCTGCAAAAAACTTCTGGAAGCCAGTAGTTGGAATACTATTTTTAGTTTTTCTCTATGGCTTGTGGCAAGGCAAAGAAACGATGACCTATCTTTCCGCTTTCTTTATTTTTCCGTTCTTCATAAATAGTTATATTTACGGAATGAATCAAGGAAAACTGGAACGCGTTGCGCTTCAATCGGAAAAGATTTTTATTTATCTTTTCCAAAACAGAAAGTTAGGTTTGAGAGACAATGCGAGCGGTGAATCACATTGGCATAGAGAAAAAATCTAAATTTAGGCGGCGCGCCAGTTTTACTGGCACGAAATTCGGCGGCGGCGGAAAAAAATTGGAATCGGAAAGCGAGGGCGGGCAAAAATTCCTTCCCCCCAACCCCCTTCCTTTTTGCCCGCCCGAGCGATTGGTTTTTAAAATTCGGAATTCGGGTTTTGCTCAAAAAATGTTCGAACTTCGTCCAAGAAACACCGCCGAGATTTTTAACGAACGAAGTGACTATAAAAATCCAAGTGCACTTGCTCAGTCAAGGTGCCGCCGAGATTTTTAACGAACGAAGTGACTATAAAAATCCAAGTGCACTTGCTCAGTCAAGGTGCCGCCGAGATGTCTCAGTTCGAACCCAGTAAAGATCGGGATTTTCTGCCTCTTGCAAAATAATAATTTTTGTGCTATACTTTTAAGTAGGTAAGCAAGGGGCAAGGGCCCACCCGTACTTTATATTGAAGAGGTTAGATATGTGGCCAATAGCCGCGGTATTTAGGTCCTACGCCAAAACAGAGGAACAGGTGGACGAAGTAGTGGCGCGAGCGCTTGAAAGCGCTAAAGTGGCGGCCGAACTTAAAGTTGATGGGAGGGAAGTCTTCTGTCGCGTTATCATTCTGGTCCCTACGGACTATGATTATCGCGGGGAAACGGCGAAAAAGCTCGTCGCCGCTTTCCAGAATGTAAAGTCACGCGCCGAAGTCATGGTAGCTTCGGGGCATCACAGCTCTGAAGCCTTAAACCACGTTATGCGGGTCCTCAATGATGCTAACGTGGACCATGCCTTGATCATTTCGAACAAGGCCTTGAGCTACCTCAAGGCTGACATCATGAAAAAAGCCTCGGCTCTCCTCGATTTTAATTTAGTGGTCGGGGTCAGAATAAAGGAGCTCGATGATGTCCATGAGATGCCAATCGAGAACACGTTTGCAATTTGGAACGTGGAGCATTTGTTGGCGGTCGGCGGCTTTACTTCAAAAAGTGGCGTTGAGGAAATTGCCCCGCTCAGCAGCATGGTCGAAAGGTTCCGGTTTTGCGCCACCATCATTACGAGTTCTGGCGGTGGAAAACTGGATATTCGTAAATCAGCTGACGGCGCCGCTCGGCATGAGGAGGTTAAACAGACCAAGCGGGAACGCCAACAGTTGGAAGCCGAGAGGTGCGGCGTATCGCTCGAATTTCTGAACGAAAATATCAGAGAAGTTTTGCAATGATTACAAGCCCCCGGAAGCCATCCCGGGGGCTGTTTCTTTTTGTTTTTGAAAATAGTTTAGAGAAGTGCTAAGGTGAATATCATTATGAAAGTTAAAAAACCTTTGATTGGTTTTATAGGTCAAGGATTTATCGGCAAAAATTATGCTGATGATTTTGAGCGTCGAGGATTTGAGGTTGTGAGGTATTCGTTAGATGAACCTTATGTAGAGAATAAAGAAAAAGTAAAAGAATGCGGAATCGTTTTTGTGGCCGTACCGACCCCGACTATTCCAAGTGGTAAAAAAAGAAATGATGGAAATCCGCAAGTTCATTTTGATAATCAGATAGTGAGGGAGGCCGTGAAAGCTTCAGCTAGTCGATCAATTGTGGTTATTAAATCTACAATTGTGCCTGGAACTTCAAAAATAATCCAAGAAGAAAATCCTGACAAAATTATTCTACATTCCCCAGAGTTTTTATCGGAAAAAACGGCCGCTTATGACGCCGCAAACCCTGAAAGAAATATTATCGGCATGGCGCAAAAGAATAAGGAATATCAAATGGCGGCCGAAACCATCATGAGTATTCTCCCAGAAGCACCTTATAAACTTATATGTGACGCTCTGTCCGCTGAACATATAAAATATGCCAACAACTCTTTTTTATTTTTGAAAATTGTCTTTGCGCATATGTTTAAAGAAATTGTTGATAAAAATGGAGCCAATTGGGAAACCGTGCGTGAAGCTTTGGGAGCGGACCCACGCGTCGGCAAGTCTCATCTCGATCCCCGCGGAGGGGCGGGGAGAAGTTGTTTTATAAAAGATTTTGGGGCCCTGTCTGAAATGTATGAGAATCTTTTTCCTGAAGAAGAAAATGCTATTATGGCCTTACGAGGTTTTGAATATAAAAATGCAGAACTACTACAAAAATCTAACCGCTACCTTGATTTGCTCGAGGGAGTTTATGGTCCGAACGAAAAATAAAAATGGATACTTATAATTTTGCTGTTAATTTAGCTAAAGAGGCCGGTAAACGCTTGAAGGAAGTTCAAAGTGGTCATTTAGTAGTTTCTTACAAAGATGCCGAAAAAAAAGATTTTCTCACAAATATTGATTTAGAAATTAACGAGTATTTGTCTACAGAAATAAAACAGAATTTTCCCGAGCACTCTTTTTACTCGGAAGAGGGGGAAGGTAATTTAGAAAACAAAAGTGATTGGGAATGGGCGATCGATCCTATTGATGGAAGCGCCAATTTTGCTCGCAATATTCCTCATTACGCTTCCTGTATTGCTTTGTTGCATAAGGGTGAGCCGGTTTTGGGCGCGGTATATAATCCTATAACCGATGAGCTCTTTAGCTTTGAAAAAGGAAAAGGAGCTTTCCTTAATAATATGCCTATAAAAGTTTCCGGAACTAGCAAAGCCAAAGAGTCTCACGTTTTATTTAGGATTGGTCGTGATAAAGAAATCTTAGAGTGGGGACTTCAAACCCAGCGCTCACTTTTAAACAATGTTAATAAGATCAGTAACTTGGGATCTTCGGCGCTCGATCTTTGTTTTATTGCTGCCGGCAGAGTTGAGGCCGTAATCTATGGAACATTTACGACTAAAGATGTAGCCGGCGCGCTTGGAATTTTACGAGAGGCCGGCGGAGAAATTTATACTCCCTTTGGTAAATTAGCGGAGCTTTCTACTATAAGGCAGACTATCGTTGCTTCTTCAAGTCGGGAACTATACGATGACTTAAGCCCATCTCTTCATAATAATCTTTTGCCCCCTAGCATTTCGGCTTGACGTTTTATTTCGCCCTCAGTTCTCATGGAGTCTTCTTCGTCGGTAAAATCAACGACTAGTTGGCGTGGGATTTCCTTATCTTCGATTATATAAGCCATAACCTTAGTCCAAAAGTCAATTCGGAGCTTGGTAATTATTAGTGAATTACCAGTAGTTTTGTGAAGACATTTGGTGTAAAACTGTAAAAGAAAACCTAGTTTGTATACTCGCATTAGACGGAGCGACAAGTACTCTTCCGCCCCTCTGTTTTGGCGGACATAATTTGAAAGGGCAGATTCTAAGGCGCGATTGTGATGAACCATATAATTGATAAAACGAGCCCAGCTCTCATATTTGTTACCAAAATGAATGGAAGCGTAGTCCAGAAGAAACATGTTATTTCCCGAGACACGTAAATTGTTGGGCACGAAATCTGAGTGAGTCAGAAATCCACAATAGCGATCAATAATTTGTTTATTTTGGAGTAAGAACTCCTGTGCTCGATCGAGAGTTTGAGCCAAAGAAGTATTTAAAGGATCGTTAATGAGGGCGGTTTTTCTGAATTCGGCAAATGAATTAAAATAATACTTGGCATCGGCTATGCCGAAGGCTTCTTTTATGGTTTTGGTGTGAGAATAAGTTGTGGCGTGTACACCTTCTTGGGTATCGAAAGCTTGTAAGGCTAGAAAAAACTGCTCATTTAAACTGCGGGTTATGAAGGTTCTTTCTTGTTCAATATAGCTAGTTATAAATATAATTTTATTATTTTGATTTTGAAATAAAATTTCTTGCGGCATAAAGAAATTTCTATAGGCGAAGTTAATACGGTCTAAAACTTCCCGGGCCTTCCTTTCGTTTTCTATTTCCTTAAGGCCCTCTTTCTCACTGCTTATTTTTATAATAACTTTTTTATTATCCTCGGCACGTTTGCCCATTAAAATAAGCTTACGGCCGCCGCCGCCAACATCCCTTGAATGAGACATAAGGTGTCTTTCACCGCCAATATGGACTTGCTCTTTATTTAGAGTAAAGCCCAGGTTTAGAATAAGGGGCGTGAATTTTTGCAGCTCCTCCTTGCAATAATCATCCCACTCTTGTTTACTATCCTTTGTCAGCATAACTTTCGAATACTATAATTATTTTCTTATCATTACAATTACATGAAAACCGTAATAGTCACAGGGGTAGCCGGGTTCATAGGATCTCATTTAGCAGCCGCACTCTTAGAAAGAGGCTATAGGGTAGTTGGTTTAGATAATTTTGATGATTCCTACAATAAAAAATATAAAGAAGAAAATGTCGAAGTAAATAAATCTGATAAAAACTTTACTCTAATCGAACTTGATATTTGCAATAAGGATAAAGTGGCGGAACTTTTTGATAAAGAAAAACCAGAAACAGTAATTCATTTGGCCGCTAAAGTGGATACTCGAAAGGCGGTCGATATTCCTTCTATATATATTGAAAATAATATTGCTGGAACTATAAATATCCTGGAGGCCTCACGCAAAGCTGGGGTTTCTAATATTGTTTTTGGTTCTTCCTCTTCAGTTTATGGCAATAGTACGGAAGTGCCCTGGCGAGAAAGTGCCTCCGCCGACGAGCCTATTTCGCCCTACGGTGCTACCAAAAGAGCCGGAGAACTTTTTGCTCATACTTATCATCATAACTTTGGCTTGAATATCACTTGTCTACGTTATTTTAACGTTTACGGTGAACGTAATCGTCCAACCATGGTGCCTTACCTCTGGGCCGAAGCTCTACTTAAAGGTGAAGAAATTGAAATTTCAGGCGATGGAACTCGTAAAAGAGACTACACATATATTAATGATGTGGTCGACGCCACGATCAAAGCATTAGAAAAGCCACTTGGATTTGAAATAATTAACATTGGAAATCATAGTCCGATATCCCTCAATGAACTTTTAGCAGTTTTTGAAAAGGTTATTGAAGTCAAAGCCAAGGTTAAAAAGAGGCCAAGTCATAAAGCCAGCGTTGAAGAAACTTACGCTGATGTTTCTAAAGCCGAAAAACTATTAGATTGGAAACCAACCACTTCAGTTGAAGAGGGAATTACGAAATTAGTTTCCTGGTTTCGCAATAACAGATTGTAAAATTTCGTTTAGAGTTTTTAAGTGAGCTTCCCAAGAAAACTTTTCGGAAACGATTTTTTTGGCTCCGGCTATCAGCTGATTACGAAGCTCGGGGTTTTTCAGGAGACGAGCTATTGCCAAAGCCAGTGCCTCTTCGTCTCCCAGTTTTACCAAAAGACCGGTTTTTTCGTGATAGACAGCTTCGTTTGTTCCGGGAATGTCTGTCGCCACAATTGCTATTTCGGCCGCAAAACTAGTGAGAGCAGTATGGGGCAACCCTTCATAGCTAGAATTTAAAACATAGACTTCAGACTGTTTGCGAATATGCCATGTTTCGGCGCGAGAAACGCGGCCCAGAAATGTTACTTCTTTTTGGAGTTGAAGTTTTTCTGCCAGTGCTTTTAGGTTGTTTTCTTCAGGACCGTCTCCAGCAACTAACAAATGAATACTCGGAAATTCTGCTTTAAGTATGGCAACAGCTTTTATAACTCCAGCTATGCCTTTCCATTCGACAAGTCGAGCCGTAACAACTATTTGGTTTGGAACGACTTCTGCCTTAAAAGGTACAATCTCAGTTTTTTCGGCAGCATTGTAGTTAATGACGACTTTATTTTTATTGAGTCCATAAGTACGAATAATCGCTTCACCTAAATATTTTGATGGAGTGGTTACAGCATTAGCTCGGCGTAGGACAAAGCCTTGAAGCTTCATGATTAAACGTATTCTTAAATTGCCTTCTGGTTTTTCTAAAAAATCCTCGAGTGGCCGTGAGGTTATTCTTAATTGAGTGGCTCTTTCCCAAGCTTCATCTCCAACGAATTTAATTACAACAGGTATTTTTCGTAGCGCTCCCACAATAATGGAGGGAAGACCGGCGGCTACGGCATTTTGAGCATAAATGACATCGGCCTCTTTTGAGGCTTTGTAGAGAGAAATTAGAAACTTTACAAGCCTTATGGGAAGTGGTCTACGTTTACTTACAGTGACTAAGGTGGTTCCGGGTATTGTTTCACCAGCATTTGCATAGGCCACAATAGTGATCTGGTGCTTACTTTGAAGTCTTTCAGCCAATTCCTTAATATAAGTTGCCGGTCCACCAATTTCAGGAGGATAAAGAGGGGTAGAGAGAATTATTTTCATCTTCGAATCCTAATATTTTTTAAGGATTTTTACAATAATAAAGATTGTGTAATGATATAGCTATGAAAGTACTCATGATTTCAACCGATTGGCGTATTGCCACTTTAGGCAGTAAAGAGCATGCCCGCATGCAAACCTATGCTACGGTTACAGACGAGCTCCATATCATTATTTTTACTAAAAAGGAAAATGCTGTTACGGCATCGAACGCCGGTAATTTGTTTATTTATCCTACTAATTCCAGAAATAAATGGTTTTATGGTTGGGACGCTAACTCCATTTCTAAGCGTTTGAAAGAGCAGGGAATTACGCTAGTTACCAGCCAAGATCCTTTTGAAACAGGCTTAATAGCCTCTAAAATTGCCAAAAGTCTTAATGTGCCGCTTCAGCTTCAGCTTCATACAGATTTTTTAAGTCCCTATTATGCGGCCGAATCGAAAAAAAATGAGGTAAGAGTAAAAATCGCCGATCAATTATTTCCCCGGGCTGATTGTATAAGGGTAGTTTCGCAACGCTTGAAAAACGGTTTAATGGAAAAATATAAACTGAAAGTTGAGCCAGTCGTTCTGCCAATTCACTTAGAAATTCCAATAGCTATGCTTTCAGCTCATCGCGATCTGTTGAAAAAGAAATACGGTCAGTTTGGCAAAATAATGGTTATTATTTCTCGACTTGAGCCAGAAAAAAATATTTATATGGCCCTTCTGGCGTTCAAGAATATTGTAAAAAATAATCGAGGTGTAGGACTAGTCATTATCGGCGATGGAACTTCGCGCTTACAGCTTGAAAAGGCTGTTGAAATACTAGACTTAACAGAGGAAGTTGTTTTTGCCGGTTGGCAGGAAAACACCATCCCTTACTTTTTAAGTGCTGACTTGTATCTCTGTACTTCCAATTATGAAGGCTACGCCCGAACTTTAATGGAGGCCGGAGCGGCGGAGTGTCCCATAATTACAACTGAAGTGGGGATTGTTGGGGAGGTTATAAATGAAACCAACGCCTTAGTTTCTAAACCAGGTGACTTGGCAGGTTTCCAAAATAATTTGCAATACGCTCTAACTCACGGTGAAGAAATGAAAGCAAGGGCGAAGCTAGCCAGAGAAGCGGTGACGCACTACATGTCATTTACCGAAAACGATAGATTAATGATTCTTAAACGATCCTGGGAGTCCTGCTCCTAATAATTAAATGAGGCTCTTGATCTTAACCCAAAAGGTTGATAAGGATGACGACCTCTTGGGCTTTTTTCATTCATGGTTAAATGAGCTTGCTCGACATTTTGAAAAGGTCACGATTATTTGCCTATTCGAAGGGAAACACGATCTTCCGGCAAATGTTAAAGTTCTTTCCTTAGGTAAAGAAAAAGGAGAATCAAAATTAAAATATATCTACAATTTTTTCCGTTACGTTTTCTCCGAAAGAAAAAATTATGACTCGGTCTTTGTTCACATGAATCAAATTTATGTTCTCTTAGGGGGAATTTTTTGGCGGATATGGGGGAAGAAGGTGGCGCTATGGTATGTGCATCGACAAAAGAGCTTTAGTTTGTGGCTAGCCGAGAAGTTAGTGAATGTTGTTTTTACTTCAGTCCCCGAAAGTTTTAGTTTGAAAAGTAAAAAAGTACAGTATGTTGGTCATGGAGTTGATACAGAATTCTTTTCTTGTTTCAACAGAAATAATGCTTTTAATAAACCGATTCGTATTATTGCAGTTGGCAGAATAACTCCCATTAAAAATCTCGATATTTTAATTGAAGCTTTGTCTATACTTAACTCGAAAGGGTTTGGTTTAAGAGCTGAAATAGTTGGCGCTCCGGCTCTAAAAAGTGATCAAGCCTATCTTAATGAAATCAAGCAGATTGTTCAGGAAAAAGGACTTGAGGGGAAAGTTAGTTTTGTAGGTTCAGTGTCTAATAAGGATTTACCTAAATATTATTGTGAGAGTGACATTCTGGTTAACCTTTCGCCTCGTGGTGGGGTTGATAAAGTAGTACTTGAGGGAATGGCGGGAGGGGTAATACCAATAGTCTCTAACACTGCTTTTAGAGAGGTTTTGGGGGAGTATGTTCACAATCTTGTCTTTAAAGAAAGAGATGTTAGCGATCTTGTCTTAAAAATTGAGGGATTATTAGCGATTGAAGATGTGGTACATATTCGGGAATATTTGGTAAAAAAAGTTCAAACTTCATATGACACGAAAATAGTGATAGAAAAAATTGTCAAAATAATATGTGTGCAATAAATGGCTTTAATTGGAAAGATCAAAACCTTATTCTTAAAATGAATGAGGTCACTCAACATCGCGGACCTGACGGGACTAATATTTTTTTAAATGATCAAATTACGCTTGGACATAACCGACTAAGTATTATCGATCTTTCGAATGAGGCCAATCAGCCAATGAAAAGTAGCGATGAAAAACTAGTAATTTCCTTTAACGGTGAGATTTATAATTTCCGTGAATTGAAAAATGAACTCTCTAACTTTTATGAATTCAAAACAAAAAGCGATACTGAAGTAATATTAGCTTCTTATAGAAAATGGGGAAAAGAATGCGTCGAGTATTTCAATGGGATTTTTTCTTTTGTGATTTGGGACGAGGAAAGACGGGAGCTTTTTTTAGCTCGGGACCATGCCGGCATTAAGCCGTTTTATTATTATTTAGAGAATGGTAAATTCATTTTTTCTTCGGAAATTAAAGCTATTCTCACTCACAATATAGAGAGAAAAATTTCAGAAAAAGCTCTATCCTTGTACCTCCATCTTCTATATACTCCAGAGCCTTATACAATGTTTGAAGGGATAAATAAATTCCCTGCTTCCTCCCGGGCAATTTTTAAAAATAATACTTTAAGTATTGAAACTTATAAGCTGAAAGAATTTAGTAAAAAGATTGATCCTAGCTATGTAAACCTTCAAACGACGATCGATGAGGCCGTGGAAAGACAAATGATTTCTGATCGACCTGTCGGGGTTTATCTTTCAGGAGGAATTGACTCGACTGTTATAGCAGATGCTCTTTCGCGAACCCATAATAATATTGATACTTTTTCTGTCGGTTTTGATTTAAGAGAAGACGAAGATAGAGAAAAGTTTAATGCCGATTTTTTCTTGGCCCGCCAGACATCAAAATATTATAAAACTAATCATCATGAGGTAATGATTAGCGCGGAGGAAGCCCTCTCTTTATTTGAAAGAGCGGTAATCAATATGGATGAGCCAGTTTCGAATCCAACTGAAATTGCCATGTTAAAACTAGCTTCCTTTGCCAAGAGAAAAGTAGCCGTTGTTTTAAGCGGAGAGGGAGGCGATGAGCTCTTCGGAGGCTATGAGAGATATCGCCTAAGCGCTATAGCAAATCTATATTCTCTTTTACCAAAATTTATAAGAAACGTGTTAAGCATTTTTAAACCATTTGAAAAAGCTAATATTCCTCGAGGTATCAAACGATTAAAAAGATTTATGTTTCAGAAAGACAATGTTTTAAAAGAAGTTATTAAAAAAGGGAGTCTATTTTCTGATGAAATAACAGAAAGCTTTTTTAAGGAAAAATTTGCCCCTGAACTTGAAAATAAAGATTTTGAAAATTCTTTAATGAAGATTGATCAAAAAACTTGGCTAATTGACGAAGCCTTACTCCGAAGCGATAAAATGTCTATGGCGTATGGTTTAGAAGTACGTGTACCATTTTTAGACGCCGCAGTTATAAATTTTTCTGATAATTTGCCAACTTCCAAAAAAGTGAGTTTAGTCGGAACAAAAATTGCTTTAAAAGAAGCCTATAAAGAAAGACTGCCGAAATTTATCTTAAATCAACCAAAACGAGGTTGGTTTTCACCCGCTGCTAAATGGCTTAGGCACCCCGAGTTTATAGACTTTGCTAAAGAAGTTCTTAGCCCTAATTATTATGAACCGACCAGTAGTATTTTTAACTGGGAAGGGGTAAATTCCATGCTGACAGACCATGTAGAGAAAAAAAGATATAATCTTAATACCTTATGGTCTCTGCTGACTTTTCAGATCTGGGCTAAGCATTATAAAGTGCGTCATAAAGATTTATGAATGAGAATGAAAAACAGACCGAAGAAATAAGAAAATGGTGGGACGCAAATCCTTTTACTTTTGGGGCCTCTGGCACCGCCAAAACAGGGGACCAGGTGGGCAGAATACCGGTTGAGAAAATGGACTTAAAGTATTTTGAGGAAATTGAACGTAAGTTTAGAAAACATTCACGTTCTGGCGGCCAAGAAGATGGTGAGCCTCTGTTATCGAAGCTTGTGGATTACAATCTTATTTCTAATAAGAAAGTCCTTGATATCGCTGTTGGCTCTGGCTTTAGTCTGGTGTCTTTTGCTAAAGAGGGAGGAGAGGTAACAGGGATCGATCTTACGGATTTTGCGGTGCTGGAAGCTAAACGCAACCTAGAGCTACGAGGTTTAAAGGGAGAAGTTTTTAGAATGGATGCCCAGAATTTAGAATTTGAGAATAATACCTATGATTTTGTAAACTCTTGGGGCTGCCTTATGCATATGCCAAATACTGAAAAAGCTATAAGTGAAATCTATCGGGTTTTGAAAGATAATGGCCAGACTCTTTCTTATATGTACAACAAAAGTTCTTGGCCTTTCTGGTTTAATATTATTTTTTTAAGGGGTATTTTATTATTAAAACTTCTGTATTATAAATTTGATATTGATAGACTTACTAGCCGTTATTCGGATGGCTATACGAGTGGAGGCAATAGGCTGACCAAATTCTATTCGCCTCGACAGGTACAAGAAATGTATCAAAAGGTTGGTTTTAAGAAAGTAACAGTTTTCCCTTGGCAACTTCCTGATGAGCCCGATAACTGGCCTCTTCGCAGTTTCCCCGTTTTTAAATATTTACCAAAGTTTATGAAAAATTTCATGTCCAAAAGATGGGGCTACGGGTTAATTGTGAAAGCACAAAAATAAATATGACTACTTGGGATTCATTTTTTAAAGAAAAAATTACAAAAATCTTCTCTGAAAAGAAAGAGATAATTGATATTGGTGGGGGGCTCCGCATTTCAAAAAAGTCAGGCAATCGATACGATGAAAACCGCGCTTGGATCCTTCCCCTACTTCCAAGTGTCAGTTACAAAATAATGGATCCTATTCCAGACTATAAGCCGGATATCGTGGGTGATATTCATAAGTTACCATTTGCTGATAATTCTGTTGACGCCTTTATTTGCCTTGCTGTTATGGAGCATATTGAAGACCCAATGCAGGCTGCCCGTGAAATGCTAAGAGCGCTTAAGGTTGGGGGATACGCCTTTATTTATGTACCTTTTCTTTACTACTATCACGCCGAAAAAGGTTATTACAAAGATTACTGGCGGTTTACAGAAGACTCGGTAAGACATATGTTTAAAAACTTTTCTAAAATTGAAATAGAGGGAGTTAGGGGAGCATTTGAAACTTGGCTACACTTATCTCCATTAGGTCGAATCAGTGTTTTAAAATACCTATTTCGCTTTTTAGATAAAATTACCGGCAAGAATAAAAGCAGGCAAGTAAGCGGCTATAATGTTTTCTTAATTAAGTAGTCATGAAAATCAATTATATTGCCAATATTCGTCTTCCTACCGAAAAAGCCCATGGCATTCAGATTATGAAGATGTGCGAAGCGTTTGCCGATTTAGGTCATGAGGTAAAATTAATTGTTCCAACTCGCAAAAATTTTATAAAAGAAGATCCTTTCCATTATTATTCGGTAAAAGGAAATTTTAATATTAAATATCTTTCGATTCCTGATACAGTAATGTTTGGACGAATAGGATTTTGGTTTCAGAATTGTCTTTTTGCTGAGGTTGCTACTTTCTACACTTTTTTTAATCGAGCAGATCTTATTTACACCAGAGATGAAATCATAGCGGCCTACATTGGACTATTCAGTAAAACAATTTATGAAATTCATCAGGCCAGATTTAATTTTCTTACGGCTTTGGCATTTAAATTTTCCAATAAAATAATTGTAATTAGTAATGGGCTTAAGGAGTTTCTAAAGAAACGCGGAGTAAGGGATAAAAAAATAATAATAGCTAGGGATGCAGTCGACGCGGAAGAGTTTAAAAACCTCACTTTAGCAGAAGATACACGGAAAAGTATTAATCTCACTTTTGAAAATATTATAGTTTCTTATATAGGAAAATTTACTACTATGAGCGAAGAAAAAGGTATCGAACAAATGATCGAGGCGTTTGTAAAAGTATTTGAGGCATATCCAAATGCCCGTCTTTTGCTTGTTGGAGCAAACGAGGAAGAAAAAATAGCAACGGAAAAAATTATTCGTAAAAATAGTTTACCAAATGGAATAATCGTGTTGACTCATAAGCCACGGATGGAGGCTTACGCTTTAATGAAAGCATCAAACATTCTTTTAATGTATTATCCAAATACTGAGCATTACAGATTATACATGTCGCCATTAAAACTCTTCGAGTACATGGCAAGCGGGGTGCCTATTATATCCTCCGATCTGGAATCCTTAAGAGAAATTGTTAGTGATAAAACGATTTATTTTGCAGAAACTGATAATTCAGCTAAACTTTCAGAGACTATTTTAAAAGTTTTAGATAACAAAGAGGAAAGAGAAGAAAAAGCTATGAAGGCCTTAGAGGAAGTAACCCAACATTCCTGGAGCAAAAGAGCACAAAAGATTCTGCAATCTATTTATGAAAAATAAAATGCATTTTCTGCTTAAATTTTTTATATCGAAGAATGATTTCGGAGCATGCTACTGGACTTTGCTTATAAGATTAGTTTTAAGAATTTAAGCTTGATAAAGCTAGAATTATAAAAAAATGATTTATTTAGAAAATATAATTTTGCTTTTGCAGTCATACCTCTATTTTTTTATTAGAGGTAAAGCAGATAAAACTCCTAAAGATGTAAAAAGAGTATTAGTTTTATTAAACGCCAAAATGGGGGATATGGTGGTAATTACTCCTATTTTTCATGCCATTAAAAATAAATATCCACAAACTAAAGTAATAGTAATGGGTATAAGCATGAATAAAGCCGTTTTAGCTGGAAGTCCTGATGTTGACGAATATGTGATCTATAAACGGGAAATTAAGTATTTGAAAGATACTTTTTTAAATCTGAAAGTAGATGCCGCTCTTTTAGTAGCACCAGATGGTCTATCTTTAGCTACGCTCTATTTAGCCAATGTTCCACTAATTGTGGCGCCAAAAATTTTAGGCACTATCGCTGAAACAGCCACATTGACTTACCGTCTCATTTTAAGACTCGTTAGAACTGTTTCGTACACCATGATGACAACTTACGCACCGGCAGAATATTTGAAAATCTTGGAGCCACTTGGTATAAAAACTGACGATACCAAAAAATACTTAGCTTTTAATGAGGCGGCCAAAATAAAAATTAAAAACTTCTTTACTGAGAATAATATTTCATTGGGAACTGATTTTATAATCGGTATCGCACCTTCTGCTGGAAATAAAGTAAAAAAATGGCGGCCGGAGCGCTATGCATTTTTGATAAAATATTTACGAGAAAAGTACAATGCCAAAATAATTATAGTTGGCGGCACTCCTGACAAGGAGATAGTGTGTGAAATGTTTGAATATGTTTCAAGGACATCGGACATTATCGATACTACTTCACTTTTTTCCGTCGAGGAACTTAAGGCTTTAATTGCCTACCTGAACTTATTTATTTCGGGAGATACAGGGCCAATTCATATAGCTGATGCCTTTGATGTTCCGACTGTTAATATTTTAGGACCAGTTGGTGAATTTGAAATGCCGCCGCGAGGAAAGTATCATCGAAACGTTATTCCCCCTCGAAAAAAGCCTGTATTATTTGTTATGTCGATAAGAACATTTGATCCAATCGAAGCTCAAAAACAAATTGACGATACAACGGTTGAAATGGTTGAGGAAGTAGTTGATACTTTAATTTCAGACATTCGAAAGTAACTTTGTTATTTCGGACTTAGTTCTGTTGTTAAATAAGAAATATAGAATGAATGAATCACTCTGGCCCAATAAAAAGGCACTTTATCTGCTTAATAGTTTAAACCAAGGAATTGCTACCACTCCCAAAATTGGCGAGGTATTTACGCATGAAGGATATGACTTACTCCAGTCATATCAGGCACTTTTGTTTATGGAGATAGAAACTTTTGTAAAGAATAAAAATCTTACAAAGACCAAGCCAACATTTTTTAATATTTTAAAAAATAGTATTGCTGTTTTGTTTTTAACTGTTGTTTCCATCATTAGTTATTTCATTACTCTTTTTTCAGACAGAAAAGTACTTATTTATTCAGGAGATCAAATAAGTAAGTATCCGGAAAAAATTGATAATAGGTTAAGTTCTATCTACCAACCCCTGTTTGAGAATAAAATTCCATTTGTTGAAATTTATCACGCTACTACCGATGGTCGGGCTATAAAGAATTTTTTTAGCAGGTTAAGGCCAGCTATATATCTAGAAGGAATAGAAAATATTGTTTCACTTATTAATTTTTTTAAATATCGTTCTAAATATAAAGTACTGGAGAGTGAAATCAATTTTGAAGGAAATCTCTCGGAAGAAGAGAGGAAATTTCTCCACTTAATTGTTAATAAGTACTTGGTTGAAGCTTCGCGCTTTGCTTTTAAAGAAAAGTTTTTTACCAGTTTTTTAAAACGTACTAAAATTACGGTATTTTTTACGATTGACGATCTTCGTTACTATAGCTTACTGATTGTCTCCTCCAGAAAATTAAATATTGCTTCTTATGCTTTCCAACACGGGCATTTTACTAAGTACCATGTCGGCTGGCTTCAAATGACATCTTTAGTGGGTAAAAAAATTGCCCCAGATTTTCTTTTGGTTTGGAGTGATTATTGGAAAAAAGAATTATTAAGATTGGGGACTTATATAGAAAAAAAATCAATTGTAATTGCTGGTTATCAGGAAAGGACATTAAAAATTACTGAGAAAAACGCGAAAAAAACCGATAACAAAATTGGAGTCTTAATACCAAGAGAAGCCAGATGTCCATATGAAGAAGTGAAAAAATATACTGAGGCTATTATTAATTGTCCTAATACTGAAGTTTTTTTCAAACTTAGAGCAGGGATTAGTACTGAAGATCAGCTTAAAGATTATAATTTTGAAAAAGGCTTATTGAGTAAAATGAGTATAGTTACTGATCTTAAAGAAGTTATCGATAAAATAGACGTGGTGGCGGGTACCTATTCGACACTTCTCTACGATATGATAGCTTTTGAAAAGCCGGTTATTATATTTGAGACCTCATCTGACTATGGAGAAGGAATGGTTTTAAACGGCATGGCTCAAAAATTATCTCAGAGTTTTAATATTTGTACTGATTTAAGAAAAATTGCTGAAACCCCGCTTACCATATTAAAGAGTAGAAAACTGCAATTATTTGGCAAAGAAGATAAACTGATGAATGATGCAGTGGAAGAAATATTGAAACAACACTCCCTAATTAAATAGAAATGAAAAGAATAAAGGAAAAATTATATTTTCTTAAAATATGTTACCAAAGTATTTTTCGCTATCCGCGAAGAACAATAGAGCCGTCTTCTAATTACGATGCATATTGGGAGGTAAAAACCGGAGAAGTTATGAGCACTCTTTCTGATTGGCAAAAAGAGCGCGCTCAAATTGTGTTAGCGCATATTAAAAAAGAAGAAGGACTTACTCTGGGAGATATTGGCTGCGGAGATGGCGCGGTTCTTATGTATTTAAAAGAAGAATTAGGAGCAAAGCGCCTCATCGGATACGATACCTCTCCTTTTATATTAAAACGAGCGGCTGAAATTGGAGTCGAGGTAAGAGAGATTAATTTAAACAATGATCCGCTTTTAAGCGAGGTGGATTACAACACTTTGTTCGAAGTTTTAGAGCATTTGCCGAATCCAGAAGTTGTTTTGCTCAAAGCCTACAAAACTGCTCTCAGGGGTGTATTTTTTTCCGTTCCAAATTCTGGATATTTTACCTACCGATTGAGGCTTCTTTTTGGAAAGTTTCCGGCCCAGTGGAGGGTACACCCAAGCGAACATTTGAGATTTTGGGCTCTGCGCGATATGCACTGGTGGCTTAATGCTCTGGGGTTTAAGGAGTATAAGGTTCTCACTTATAAAGGTGTACCCATTTTAAATAGATTATTTCCTTCGCTATTTTCTGAAGGTCTTCTAATATATTTACCAAAAAAATAATGCTATTTCTCCGCAGACTTCATAGATATATTGTAAATTGGCCGATTCCTTTTCCGGTTAACATTCAGGGCGTGAAATTGGACCACCTAACACTGCGGGTCTATCTTAAAGGAATATACGAAGCGGAGACAACCAGATTTTTCAAACGAGAAATAACTTCTGGAGCTAATGTATTAGATATTGGCGCTCGTCATGGCTATTTCGCCATGATCTTTTCGAAGTTAGTTGGCCAAGTGGGAAAAGTTTATGCCTTTGAGCCAGACACTGTAAGCTTTAAACAATTAGAAACTAGTCGGCGGGCGAATGGATTTGGTAATATCGTTTTAGTAAATGAGGCGGTCGGCGAAAAAGAAGGGATAGCCAAGTTCTATGCGCTCGAGTTAGGCAGTGGAAAAGACACAATTTATCCTAAACCAAATACTAAATGGAAAACTTTTGATCAAAAAATAACGACTCTCGATAATTATTTTAAAGATTTTAAAAAAAGCATAGATTTTATAAAAATTGATGTTGAAGGCGCGGAGTTAGATGTTTTGAAAGGCGCAAGTAAGTTATTAAAGAATAATCCGCAAATTAAAATTGTTATGGAATTTGCACCTACTATTATAAAAAGAACGGGTATTACTTCGGAAGAATTTTTAAGCACTTTGCGTAATTTAGGATTCAATATCTATTCAATTTTAGAAAACGGCCAAATTAAAGAAATAAGCGATAATGGGCTTTTGGGGGAGTCTGAAATAATACCTACCAGAAATATAGTCCTAAAAAAGTAATTTTTAAGGGTTTATTTGTGAAAATATCAAAAATAGTTACAATGCCTTTCTAATAATCTTAAATTCATGTTTTTACCAATTGCAGGAAAAGTAGTAGGTCGTGCGGTGGCTGACGGTCATTTGAAAAAAGATTCCAGTGTTGTTGAAATGGGCAATCAGACATATTCATTAAGTGCTAGTTCAGTTAATGAAACCATCAGTTATATTAGAGATGGGAAGCCACTCCTATCTGTTGATTTTAAAAAACTAAGTGAGCTTTCTTTTAAGTCTGCTGGCAAAAGGCCGGGAGATCCGGCCGCTCCACTGGTCTCAGAATTTTTTACCGCTATGGGATTTTCCTCATATACGGCAATTGATATTAATGAGAAATTTGGCAGCGTAATAATGGATTTAAATAAGGATTTGCAGAACATCTACGACTATAAAGAAACGTATGATCTTGTAACAAACATTGGAGTCTCTGAGCATCTGTTTGATCAGGCTACTTTTTTTAAAAACGCTCATAGATTAACTAAGAAAAATGGCCTTATGTTACATATCTTGCCTTTTGAAGGATATGTTAACCACGGATTTTATAATTACCAACCACGTTTTTTTATTGATCTTGCCGAAGCTAATGAATATGAGTTTGTTCATTTCTTTGCCTGCGGTAGAGAAAATCCAGTTCTAGATCTTAGGAATTGGAATGAGATAGGGGCTTATTTTTATCAGAATTTGAATTTGTTGGCCGAAAACTTAGAAGGCAGCCTTTTTGTACTAGCCCTTCTTCGAAAAAAGAATGATGCTGAATTCGTCTATCCTCTACAGGGTAAGTATATGAAAGATATTGGCTCACAAGACTTTAAAAAGAATTATGATTTGCAAACGTATAAAAATTTAAATGTACCTGTAGCAACCAAAAGTTTATTTTTAGCAAAAAAAGACAGTACATTCTTGGAAAAATTACGACGAAAAATAAAGAAAAAATTAATAAATTTTCTAACTATTCTTCAGAGGTTTATTTTACTTAAATTATGATCTCGACTCCACACGTGTTAAAAAATGTTAGAGATATTGATGTAATAAAAGAACCGTTTCCTCACATCATAATCGAAAACGCCCTATCTCCAGAGTTGGCCAGGCAATTAATTGAATCCTATCCTTCAGAAGAGATCGTTTCTAAAGGGAATCAGCATTTAAGTAATGAGAGGTTTAGTTATAGCGCAGTCGATGTTTTAAATGATAAAACCACAAGTCCCCTGTGGAAAGAGTTTATTTCAAAACATGTTTCGGAGGAGTTCCTGCACGATGTTCTCCGAATTTTTCATAAAAATATACAGGAAGTGTATCCCGACTTTGAAAAACGTTTCGGTCCTTTAGAGGAGCAAAAAGTTGGAATAAGAAAAATCGACCCTAAGCAAACTGGACGCATTCTTACGGATGCTCAAATCTGTATTAACACACCTGTAATTGAACGCCCCACTTCAGTCAAAGTAGCTCATCTTGATAAAGAAAATAAGTTATTTGCAGGCTTACTTTATTTAAGACATCCGGACGATGACTCGACTGGGGGAGAGCTTCTGATATATAAATATAAAAATAATAACTTTCGTTTGCACGGACCTAGATTTATTGAAGATCAGTTTGTAGAAAAGGTCGGCACTATTCCTTATAAAACCGGTAATTTAATATTCTTTTTAAATTCTATAGATTCTATTCATGGAGTGACAGTAAGGCAGAAAACTCCTCATACGAGACGGTTTGTTAATCTGGTCATGGAAATGCCCGGTCCTCTTTTTGATTTAAGTGACCGATATGAAAATAAGTTTCAAAAACTTATAAGAGTTTTTCGTAAAAGAGTTTTGAAAAGAATTCCTAACTAACAGGCTGTTCTTTATCGCTTTCCGTATATTTTTTAAATCCGCGCATAAGGATTATAAGAGTAAAGAAATCAAAAAGTATTTTCCCCGCGATAACCCCCCAGAGACCAAAGAAGAAAATAGGAACGACTATTAGAATAATTTTAAAAATAGATCCAAGTAAGGAAGCCTCATACATTTCACGCACGGCCTTCTTAGCTTGGAGAGCAGCCGCGGGTAGCACCATTATGTAAGCTAAAAGTGAAAGAGCAAAAACCTGAGAGTATAAGGTGGCCTCGGTGTAGTTTGGAAAGAGAACTTTAAAAATGTACGGGGCCGCTATTATATAAACTCCTACAATTAAAATAATACCGCCCCCCATAATAAATAATTTGCTGTACATTTCTTTTTTCAGATCAGCTTTTTCTCTTTTGGAAAAACTGGGTAAAGCGAGCTGATAAATATTTTTCATCAGTCCTCTTATTTGCATAGGAATGGCGGTTGCAAAGGAATAAACAGCTAGTTCGGTTCCGCCTAAGTGTTGGAAGACTAGGACCTTATCGATTTGATCGGCAATTGTGCTGACTATAGAAACTCCTGTAAGTTGAAAACTGTATTTGCGGGTTCCAGGATCAGTTTTATTGTTTTCAACAAAGTGAACTTTGGTGTATCTATAACAAAAAAATGTTACTAGTAGATTTGAAATAACATAAACTGAAAAAAGTAAAAGGGGATTGGTAAAACCACTTAACACTAAAATTAAAATTGAAACAGCTGGTATGAGGCTCCGCCAAAAATTAGCGAAAGCGATAAAACGAAATAATTTTTTTCCGTTTAAAAAATTACCAAAAAAAGAAAAACTATTTAAAAGGGGAGTAACAACTCCTATTAAAAACATTGCAATAGCTAAGGTGTAGTTATCATTTAAAAGATAGTAGGCACCTCCTGTAAAGGAAATTATTACGATTCCAAAGCTCCAACGATTATTTAAAGACACCGCCGCTTTTAACTCACCGTCATAGCCCCTGGCGACGGCTTGAGTAAGAGCGGTGGCTATGCCAGTTAAAGAAAAAGATCCGATTATGGCTGCGAGCGAGAGGAGGTATTTGTAGTTTCCATATAATTCTTTGGGCACATATTTTGCCATAGCCACAGCCAGGCCGAGAGAGGCTAAGGTGGCAGTTACTTGGCCGGCTACATTCCAAAAGCTACCTTTAGTAAGGTAGACCATGTCAGTTTTAGTATATTTTTCACTCCATCGCAAAAACTGATAAGTTGTTATTTTTAATCGTTCAAACATAATTTGCATACTAACTTAGAACAATGTGAACTGCTAGGAAGTTTCTAAAATTATGCTATAGTCTTACCCTATGAATACGGTGCTCCGTAGCGCGATTATTACTGGTATTTTCCTCATACCTTTTATTTGTTTGCTTATTTCAAGATCTTTCTTTTTTCCATTTATTACTGGTAAAAACTTCACTTTTCGTATTATTGTTGAAATTATCTTTGCCCTTTGGGCAATTTTGGCTTTGCGGGATTCTACCGCTAGGCCCAAATTTTCCTATATTCTGGCCTCTTTCGCTTCTTTTGTAGCCATAATTGCCTTGGCAAATATTTTTGGTGAAAATCCATCCCGAAGCTTTTGGAGTAATTTTGAGCGTATGGAAGGCTTCATCACCCTTCTCCATGTCTTTGCCCTTTTTGTGGTTATGGGCAGTACACTTTTAACAAATCAGCTTTGGACGAGATTGTTTCAAACATCCCTTTTTGTCAGTCTGATTGTCTGTTTCTATAGCTTTTTACAGTTGGCGGGCTTAATAACTATAAATCAGGGAGGGGTACGAGTGGACGCTACTTTTGGCAATGCTACTTATTTGGCTATTTATCTGGTCTTTCATATTTTCATTGCTCTGGTTCTTCTTTTGAGAACGAATTCAAAAATTTTCCAAAAAATAATATATGGAACTATTATTCTTTTGCAGGTAATCGTTCTTTATCATACGGCAACCCGTGGGGCCATCCTCGGTCTTCTAGGGGGTCTTACACTTTCGGCCTTAATCATAGCTTTTTTTGAAAAAGAAAGAGCTTCTTTGAAGCGAGCCAGCATCGCTCTTTTAGGGGGAATATTAATTTTAGTTAGTATTTTCTTTGCCGTCCGCAATACAGATTTTGTAAAAAATAGTCCGGTTTTGGCACGTTTTGCCACGTTGTCATTGAATGAAAACAAAACCCAAGCTCGTGGCTACGTCTGGCCGATGGCTGTGAGTGGCTTTAAAGAAAAACCATTGCTTGGCTGGGGTCAGGAAAATTTCAATTATGTTTTTAATAAGTACTACAACCCAGAAATGTTTCGTCATGAGCCATGGTTTGATCGGACACACAATGTTTTTCTTGATTGGCTAATTGCCGGAGGAATACTGGGCCTTTTGGGTTATCTTTCGCTTTTTGCTTTTTCTATTTTTGCTATTTGGCGAAAAGCGGATCTTTCCCTTCCAGAACGGGCTGTATTTACCGGTCTTTTTGCGGCTTATCTTTTTTATAATATTTTCACCTTCGATAATATAACGAGTTATATTATGTTCATGATTGTTCTTGGCTATCTTCACTTTGACACGGCCAAGACGTTTAAAAATGAAATCTCTAAAAAAATTTCCTACTGGCTAAGAGATTCTGAAATGATGACACGTCTGGTTCTGCCGGTAATCGTTGTAGTCGCAATATTTGGACTTTATTATCTGAATATTAAACCAATAACGGCTAATAAGGCCCTTATCTCTGCTATTGCTAACACTCCTCAAGTTACTCTTAATCAGCATCTCGATTTTTTTAAAAAGGCCTTAAATACGGCCACCTTGGGCCAGCAAGAAGCTCGCGAGCAAATGATTCAGGTGGCCTTCGGCTTACGTAGTGCTCAAAATGCGGAATTAAAAGATAAACAAGCATTTTACGATTTCACCAAAAGCCAGTATGAAAAAATGATTGCTGAGGCACCGAACGACGTACGCCATCATTTCTTTATGGGGATGCTTCTGAATGTTTATGGTGAATATGATGAAGCTTTAAAATATCTTGAAAAAGCCCGAGAACTTTCTCCCGGTAAACAGGCTATTCTTTTTGAGATAAGTAGCACTAATGTAAATAAGAAAGATTATGCGGCAGCACTTTTAGCAGCTAAAAAAGCCTACGACCTTGAGCCAAGTTATGAGGGTGCCAGAATTGTCTATGCTGTAACCGCAATTTATGCCGGTCGTAATAAGCTTGCCGAAGAAGTCTTAACCGAGGGCTTTGGTACACCTTATTATGCGGATGATCGTTTGCTCCGGGCCTATTTCGATACTGGGCAGTTTAATCGAATAGTTGAATTGTGGCAGTCTAAAGTAAAAGAAAACCCTAGTGTGGCCAGAATGCGTGCCGCTCTTGGCGCGGCCTATTCCAAAGTTGGCCGAACGACCGAGGCGCTGGCGGAATTAAAAAAGGCTTACGATTTGGAAACTGACCCTGAGACCAAGGCTCAATATCAGCAATTAATTATTGATGTTCGGGCTGGAAAGACAGTCTTTTAGTAAGTTAACTAAAGACTGTTATTTGCATTATTAATAAAGATACTACATGGTACTACATGGTATTAGTAGGACACAATTATGAGACTAGGACCCAATTATGAGACACCGAGTGTTCCATATTATGAGACACCGAGTGTTCCATAATTGGGTGTTCCATATTTGGCTTACGAGACTCAATTATCTAGGACTCACTTATGAGACACCGAGTGTTCCATATTATGAGACACCGAGTGTTCCATAATTGGGTGTTCCATATTTGGCTTACGAGACTCAATTATCTAGGACTCAATTATGAGACACCGAGTGTTCCATATTTGTGTTCCATATTTAGGACACCGCTTGAAGTATTAACCAAATCCGATTATTAGGTGTCGAAATTAGGCAGAGAGTGCAAATGTGGGTGGCCTTATACAAAAACTTGACTTTTTCCTTCAATTTGCTATACTAGAAGGGTGAGTGCTAATAAAAGTTGTTAGCTTTTTAAAACGAATGTCTGCGAAACAGCCCCCGAAAGGGGGCTGTTTCGTGCCTGCCCGCCTGAAATTTTTTATCTAAAACAAGCCTGGGTGGAACCATAGTATTCTTACTAAAGTAAAAATACTAGGCAGGGATTCTTCATGGAAAAATTTTTGCGGGTGAATTATACTAAGAGAGAGGGATTTTACAGACTTGTTCTCTCATATGGCCCTCGGCTGCACTCACTTAAGACATTAGTTTTGGAGCTAGCACCCGAGGGTCATATGAAAGAGGAAGCCCTAAAGATAGGTGAGATATTTAATATGAAAGAAAACATACTCTTAGCGCCTTTCACTACATTTAAAATTGGGGGCCCCGCTCGTTATTTTTTTGTTGTTAAAAATGTAGCCGAACTTAGAGAAGCTGTGGTTTTTGCCAAAAAAAATAAATTACCACTGTTTGTTTTAGGCGGTGGCTCAAATGTGCTTATTTCTGATCAGGGTTTCCCAGGCGTTGTTATAAAGATGGAAATTGGCGGAATTGAGTATGACGATATCGGGGACTCTATCCTAGTTTCCGTGGGCGCCGGAAAAATTTGGGACCATTTAGTATCAGAAACTGTCAGAAAAAAACTATGGGGATTAGAAAATTTATCAGGGATTCCCGGCACTGTTGGTGCGGCACCTATTCAAAATATTGGAGCTTATGGGGTTGAAGTAAAGACGCTCATTGAAGAAGTAGAGATTTTTGACATAAGTTCGGAAGAAAGAAAAATATTTTCAAATAACGAATGTTTGTTTGAATACCGAGAGAGTGTTTTTAAAAAACAAAAAGGGAAGAATCTTATTGTTATTAAAGTAATTTTTAAGCTCGATAAAAATAATAAACCGAATCTTTCTTACAAAAATATTGCCAGTCAATTTATAAGCGAAAAAGAAATTAATACTCCAGAACAGTTGCGGCAGGTGACTTTAAATGCCCGAAAAAGAAAAATGCCTGATACGAGAGACGTGGGTACGGCGGGATCTTTTTATGCCCATCCGATAGTAGATACCGACCTTCTAGATAAGGCTAGAAAAAAATATCCCGACCTCCCTTTCTGGCCATATAATGAGGGTTTTTTTAAGATTCCTGCAGGTTGGCTCCTCGAGTTTGTTGGTGGATATAAAGGGGTAAGAAGAGGTTCGGTCGGTATATGGCCACGGCATGCTTTGGTCATGGTGAACTACGGTAAAGCCACAAAAGAAGAGGTTGATATCTTTGCAAAAGAAATTGAAAAAAACATTTTTGAAAAAGTAGGAATAAAACTTTCTCATGAAGTACAAAGAATTTAATTATTTTAAAAAATGAATAATATTATTTGTTCATTGTGTTTTCAGAATTTTATTTTCATGCATAAAATTTTTTTGCAAAAAAATTTTATGCATGAAAAGTTATCCACATTATTTGTAAAAAAAATATTGTGAAAGAAGTTTAATCGTTAGATAATAGTTTCTAGAAGTCGCGAACGGTTGGAGCAAACTCTTGCGGATCAAACACATTTCAATCATATGAACAGTGCCGTAGTGAGGTGGTCGTCAGCCTTTGCGAATTTATAAGTTAGTTCTATTTTCTTAATATGGCAGCAAAAAAAAGAAAGGCAGCCAAAAAGGCAGCCAAAAAGTCAAGAAAGAAACGAGCCTAGTTGTTTGTTTCTTCTTACTTCAAGTAAAATCCCCACTCGTTGGGGGTTTTACTTTTCCGCAGCTCAAGTTTGAGGCTCATTATGTATGGGAGAAGACTTTTACCTGTAAAATTGGGCTAATTATGCTAACATAGCCAAATGTTTAATTGGCTAAAAAGTATCGGAAATAGTGGCGCGGAGGCCCTGAAAAAGGCCTATCCCATGCTTGAATTGGCCAACGCCTTTGAGGGAGCAATTAGCGCCCTTAGCGACACTGAACTAACGGCTAAAACAATTGAGTTTAAGAAGCGTCTGAGGGAGGGGCAAACTCTGGAAGATGTCTTGCCTGAAGCCTACGCTCTGGTGCGGGAGGCGGGAAAACGTCTACGCAAAGAAAGGCATTTTGATGTTCAAATTGTTGGTGGTACGATCTTACATTCTCGCGGCATTGCCGAAATGCGCACCGGTGAGGGAAAAACACTGGCGGCCACACTGCCGGCCTATTTAAATGCTCTGTCTGGGGAAGGAGTTCATATCATTACTGTCAATGATTATCTTTCCCGTCGCGACGCTGTCTGGATGGGAGAAATTTATTCCTTTCTCGGTCTTTCGGTCGGAGTTTTAAATCACGACAGTTCTTTTTTATATGACAAAACTGTTACCACACCAAAAGAGGATGAAATAAGAGATGATCTCGGCTCATTTAAAGTAGTCCATGAGTTTTTACGGGCTACTTCCCGCAAAGAGGCTTATGAAGCAGATATTACTTATGGCACCAACAGTGAATTTGGTTTCGATTATTTGCGCGACAACCTCGAGTACGCTGAAAATTCGCTCCGTCAGCGTCCACTAAACTACGCTATTGTCGATGAAATTGATTCTATTTTAATAGACGAAGCGCGGACGCCTTTAATTATTTCCGCTCCCTCGGGGGATTCGGCGGCACTTTATCAAGTTTTTGCTCGTATTAGTAAGCAACTTAAATCCACTGAAGATTATCTGGTTGATGAAAAGATGAAGGCAATTACCTTAACTGATGATGGTATTACCAAAGCCGAGAAACTTTTAGGCGTAGATAACATTTATACCGAAAAAGGTATTAAGTATGTTCACCATTTGGAAACGGCTGTTCGGGCGGAAGCCCTTTTTGAGCGTGATAAGGAATATGTCGTCAAAGATGGCGAAGTGGTTATCGTCGATGAATTCACCGGACGCCTTCAGCCTGGCCGCCGCTGGTCTGAAGGCTTGCATCAGGCCATTGAAGCTAAAGAGGGAGTTCGGGTGGAGCAAGAGTCTCGCACTTTTGCTTCTATTACTTATCAGAACTATTTTAGACTCTACAAGAAGCTCTCGGGAATGACCGGAACGGCCATTACCAGTTCGGAAGAATTTTATAAAGTCTATGGGCTGGAGACGGTTTCTATTCCCACCAACAAAACCAGTCAAAGAATCGACCATGAGGATCAGATTTTTCAAACCGAAAAAGGAAAATTCAAAGCCATTGCCAGACGCGTTAAAGAATTAAATGACAAGGGTCAGCCAGTTTTGATCGGAACGGTTTCAATTGAAAAAAATGAACTTTTGAGCGCCTACTTAAAACAAGAAGGTATTCCTCACGAAATTTTGAATGCTAAAAACCACGAAAGAGAAGGTGAAATCATCGCGCAAGCAGGGCGCAAAGGCCAGGTTACCATTGCCACCAACATGGCCGGTCGCGGTGTTGATATTAAACTAGGCGGCGTGCCAGCTACCGTTCCGCAGTATGAAGAAGTAAAATCTTTAGGCGGACTTTTTGTGCTTGGAACCGAAAGGCATGAGGCACGCCGTATTGATAATCAGTTGCGCGGGCGCTCGGCTCGTCAGGGAGATCCGGGCGAAACTCAATTTTTCGTTTCGTTAGAGGATTCTCTGATGCGTATTTTTGCCAGCGACACCATTAAAACGATGATGGGGCGCTTTGGCATTTCCGAAGATGAACCTATTCAGAATAAATTGATAACCAGAGCGCTAGAGTCCGCTCAAACTAAAATAGAAGGTTTTCATTTTGACTCCCGAAAGCATGTTTTGGAGTATGACGATGTTTTAAGCCATCAGCGCAATATTATTTACGAAAGACGCCGTAAAGCGCTATTGGGAGATAGAGGACTGTTGGATGAACTTCTGGAAGAGGTGGCGCTCGGCGATGAGGTGGTGAATACTCTTATTTCCGAAAAGAAAGAAAAAATGGGGGCCGAGGCCTTTTACCAAAATGTTCGTCGCTTAATTTTACAAACAGTCGATTTGTTCTGGGTTGATCATTTGGAGCAGATGGATTATCTCCGTGGCTCGGTCAATTTGCGTGCTTATGGCCAACGTGATCCTTTGGTTGAATACAAAAAAGAAGGTTTGAAGCTATTTAAACAGATGGAGGAAAGCATGTTTAATGAAATTGCTCGTCTTTTGCCTCACATCGATGCTGGCATGATTGCGGCTGAAGAAAATAAAAATTTGCAGGAAGTTCACGAAAGTGCTGCTTTAATTACAGGTGGCGAAAAATCTGGCAGTGCAGTTGTTCAAGGTGGCAGTATTAGAAATGACGAAAAAGTTGGGCGTAATAATCCTTGCCCTTGCGGCTCTGGTAAGAAGTATAAAAAGTGTGGAGAAGTAAATACTCCTGAACACCAAAAATTAATGGGGGAGAAAAAATAACTCAATTTGTGGCAAAGTTAGATTAACCATGAAAGTAATTACTTTAAATACTTGGGGTGGCAGGGGTGGTAAAGTAGGAATTCTTAGTTTTTTTCAGAAATATAGAGATGATATAGATATATTCTGTCTTCAAGAAATATGGGCAGCACCTTATAAGAATTTAGAGGGATATTTGGCTGGTGGGCGTGAAATAAAACAGAGTGAAATAATGACTTACGGAAAACAAGAAATATCTGCGATTCTTCCTGATCACCATTCATTTTTTCGCCCTCATTATTTAGATAGTTTTGGGCTTCTGTCTTTGGTAAAAAAAGATTTAAATATTAAGGAAGAGGGGGAATTTTTTGTGCATAAACACAAAGGGTACGAACCTAAAGGCGATATTGGTAATCATGCTCGTAATTTACAATATACTAAGATTACATTGGGGGGAAAAATTATAAATATTGTTAATTTTCATGGTTTATGGAACGGAAAGGGGAAGAGTGACTGTGACGAGAGATTAATACAATCTAACAAAATCGCTGAATTCATAAGGAATATAAATGGAGAGATAGTTTTTTGCGGCGATTTCAATCTTTCACCAGATACAGAAAGCCTTAAAATTTTGGAAAACCTCGGACTTAGGAATTTGATCAAAGAATTTAACATTACCTCCACCAGAACATCTCACTACACAAAACCAGAAAAGTATGCTGATTATATTTTAGTTAGTAAAAATGTTAATGTAAAAGATTTCAAGGTTCTTCCAGAAGAAGTGTCTGATCATAGTCCTTTATTTTTAGACATATCTTAAATTATTTTATGCAAATTAAGGAACTGGGACATGTAGTGCTTTATGTCACCAATTTGAAGAAAATGGCGGATTTTTATCGTGATACATTGGGCTTTCGCGAGATTGCGAGGCAAGACGGCTTTGCCGCTTTTAGTTCGGGAAGAACTCATCACGAAATGCTTTTGATTGAAGTTGGCGGAAAGCCAAATACGCCAGGCACTATCAAGCCCGGACTCTATCATATTGGGTTTAAGGTGGCCGATACTCATCAGGAATTAAAGAAGGTTTATAAAGAACTGAAAGAAAACAAAGTAAATATAATAGGGTCGAGCGACCACACCGTGACTGAAAGTATTTACATTACTGATCCTGATGGTAATGAGCTTGAGCTGTATGCCGACGTTTCCAAAGAATGGCAGGAAAATCCAGAACTTATTCTTTCACCAATTCAGCCTCTCGATTTGGAATAAATATTAAAAATGCAATACGCTTATTTAGTTGGAAATTTGTTCCTGTTAGCTCTCTGGGCAGTTTTCTTTGTATCTAAAAAAGATTTACGAAAACAGATGCTGGTCATGAGTGTTTTAGTGGGAGTTATAAGCCTGTTCACTCTTTATTTTTGGTGGAGCATTGACTGGTGGCATCCAGAGACGGTAACGCAGACAAAAATTGCTACTGAAGATTTTCTAATTGGATTTAGTAGCGGTGGAATTATATCCGTTCTATATGAAATAATTTTTCGTAAAAAATATCACAAAGACTCATCAAAAAAAATATATCCAGGAGCTAAGGTCATTTTACTTACCTTATTTGTACTCACAGGAACTTTAATCTGGGGCTTTAAACTTCATACTTTTTTTTCCAGTATTATTTCACTGTTTCTGATTTTTTTGATAATGATCTATTTTAGAAAAGATCTATTAGTGAATGGATTAGTAACGGGAATAGGAATGGTGGCAGCTTCTTTATTTTTTTATTATCCGATTATATTTTTTTATCCTAACTGGGTAGACGTAACTTATGACCCCAGTTTAAGCGGCCTTAGATTTACCGGCATTCCAATAGAGGAATTACTCTTCTGGCTATTTTCGGGTTTTGTCTGGGGCCCATTTTACAAATATTGGAGGCGGGAATATGAAGAAAGTGGTTTAGAGATTTAAATCAATTACAAAATGGCAGGAAAATCCAGAACTTATTCTTTCACCAATTCAGCCTCTCGATTTGGAGTAAAAATTATTTAAAAAGCATAAAAATAACCCTAAAAATAGGGTTATTTTTATGCTTGACAAATTGAAAGTATATGTGATATAATTAAAGGTGATATAGTACCTTGTAATTTTGCACAATTGCCCTGTTATGAAGGGACTGTAGTATAGCTACAAAAAAATGAGTAAAGAACGTATACCCTATTCTGTACGATCTGAAT
>Ga0163153_10000611_pt1 | contig 61630 bp, 81 predicted proteins | sample OliLakLV19MP6IB1_FD_148629 | JGI IMG/M metagenome (GOLD analysis project Ga0163153, IMG submission 148629) | Freshwater microbial mat bacterial communities from Lake Vanda, McMurdo Dry Valleys, Antarctica - Oligotrophic Lake LV.19.MP6.IB-1 | ecosystem: Environmental > Aquatic > Freshwater >... | reverse complement strand
CACTGACGCCGACAGACACTGACGCCGACAGACACTGACGCCGACAGACACTGACGCCGACAGACACTGACGCCGACAGACACTGACGCCGACAGACACTGACAGACACTGACAGACCTGGGCTAGCATGGCAAGGCAATAGGCCACACCTGGGCTAGCCCAGGTGTGGCCTATTGCCTATTGCCTATTGCCTATTGCCTATTGCACTGCCGCTGGCCACACCTAGCCCGGGCATTGTTTGCAGCGTAGGCAACAACTGGGCAATGCCAGGCAATGCCAGCAACATGCTATTTTCCACAGTGGCTGCCGCTGCAATAGAATTTTCTAGCGCTGCTATTGTGGTGGCGTGCTGGCGGTTAGCAACTGCACAGCACAGCGCCTGCACAAGCATTTCTACAACCCGTTGTTGTTGCAGGTGTGCTATGTGCATAGCAGTGTAGGTGCTGCGCCAGTTGTGTATGGGCCCGGGTGGGGTGCGTGGCATGTTTATTAACCTATGTGGGCGGTATTGCCCTACCGTTAGCCTACACCTAACTTGTGCATATGTAAACAACTATTTTCTGCCTGCCAGCCTGCCAGTGCCAGTGGCCAGTGGCTCCCTATTCCTAATCCCTATTCCTAATCCCTATTCCTAATCCCTATTCCTAATCCCTATTCCTAATCCCTATTCCTAATCCCTATTCCTAATCCCTATTCCTAATCCCTATTCCTAATCCCTATTCCTAATCCCTATTCCTAATCCCTATTCCTAATCCCTATTCCTAATCCCTATTCCTAATCCCTATTCACCCGCCCCCACGCACGGCTTGAGGCAGAGTGCTCCCTAGGAGTGGTCCCGTGCCGCTCTCCCTCGCCCTCAATCAATCAAAATGGTGCAATCATAAACATAAGAATAAGAATCGAGGATGAAATCGAGGATGAAATCGAGGAGATAGACTCCAGACAACTGTGGAGCCCAAGCAGACCCAGGAAACTCGCCCATTGCTCCTGGAATGTTTAGATGGTAAACTACAGGTGTCGACGAAGTAGATACCTCCCTCAAAAAGGAACAGAAAATGTTGAGATCTACTTCGTCGATCCCAATCACCGAATCAGAACTGAAAGCATGTCGGCTTGCATGGGTGTCTTTCAAGATGCCAACCAGAATCTCCACAGGGCCAGAGTTGATGGACGACGGAGTGAGATATCTTCGTCTGTCGAGCGAGCCGGTTACTGGAGTGGTCAGAAAAGCGATGCTGCTCAAAGCTGGTGACATACTGAGTGCGAATTTACCTCAGGGACTTTTCGAGGTCATGGTGCTCTCCTTTGGGCTAAGCTGGTATTTTCTCAAATAATACCAGCTTTCCACCTGCCTGAAGAGAAAATTCGTGCTTGCAAGGTATCGACGAAGTAGATACCTCCTGCCTGACGAGAAAATTTCATACTTGCAAGAAGGCTCAAATGAAAGTAAAAGTGAATCTGAAAGGAATCGACGCAGTAGATTCCTCCACAAAGAGATCAATAACATGCCTCCAGCAGAAGTCATAAAGACACAGTTTCCAGGACCCGGATTTAGGACCGTGGAATCGACTCTCGAAACGTCAAAAGAACTTGATATGACTGAAATCATAGTCCTTGGTTACGATCAAGATGGTGATTTCGTGCTCAAGACGTCTTCCATGGAGCGAAAAGACATTCTCTGGCTGCTCCATATCGCGATTCTTAATATCATGAGAGATCAATAGCACATGCCTCTAGATCAATATCCAGAAAATGTGATTTGGAAGCCCCAGAAAGGGTCGCAGGAAGCGTTTCTTTCTTCTACTCCGATCTTTGAGGTCCTCTTTCAAGGATCGCGTGGCGGTGGCAAGACAGATTCCCTTCTGATGTCGTTCGGGATGCACGTCGGTAAGGGATTTGGAGCCGGTTGGAAGGGCGTCTTGTTCCGGCAGACATACAAACAGCTTTCAGATGTGATTACCAAGACAAAGAAGTGGTTTCCGCAGATTTGGCCTGGAGCCAAGTTCAATGGAAGCGAGCATAAGTGGGTCTGGCTCTCTGGCGAAGAACTTCTGTTGCGTCAATTCAAGCGGGACGACGACTATTGGAACTATCACGGTCACGAATATCCCTGGATCGGTTGGGAAGAACTTTGCAACTGGCCTGACGACACTGGATACAAGAGAATGTTCTCGTGCTGTCGGAGTTCAACTCCTGGTATGCCACGGATGGTTCGTGCGACGACGAACCCATATGGTCCCGGTCACAACTGGGTCAAAATGAGATTTCTGCCTTCTACAATGAACATGAAAGTTCGTAAGGAGTTGAAGGACGAACGCGGTATTCCTGAGCCACCTCGTTTGTCAATCTTCTCCCGTCTGGAAGAGAACCTGGTTCTTCTCAAAGAGGATCCTGACTATGTGAACAAGATTGCAGCGGCTGCTCGCAACGATGCTGAGCGGAAAGCATGGCTCGAAGGGTCGTGGGACATTGTCGCTGGTGGAATGTTCGACGATGTCTGGGACCCGGCTTTCAATGTCCTTCGTCCGTTCGTTATCCCAGATCGATGGTCCATGGATCGGAGTTTCGACTGGGGTTCATCACGTCCATTTTCTGTTGGCTGGTGGGCAAGGAGCAATGGAGAAGATGTGCTGTTGAAGAACGGTCAGTGGCGATCTACGGTTCGTGGAGATCTGTTTCGTATTCACGAATGGTATGGTTGGACAGGGAAGTCCAACGAAGGGAAGCAGATGCTGGCGACTGACATCGCTCGTGGGATGGTCGAGAGAGAGATCAAGTGGGGATATCGTATTCGTGGCGATGGATCGTATTGCCGCGTGAAGGGTGGAGTTGCAGACTCGCAGATTTTTGCTGCCGAGAACGGAAACTGCATTGCTGTTGACATGAAGACCAAGGTTAGACTCGAAGATGGAGTCCGTTACAAAGGAATCTATTGGGGAGAAGCTGACAAGCGTCCGGGATCGCGTCATACAGGTTGGGTGCAGATGCGTCAGATGATCAGGAACGCTCATCCCACCATTTTGGGCTTGAATGCTGAAGAGAAACCTATCTATGGCCCAAGAGAGAAACCAGGACTCTTCATCTTTGACAACTGTGAGCAATGGATACGAACTGTTCCTGTTCTTCCGAGAGATGAAGATGATCCTGATGACGTGGATACAAGGACAGAAGATCACATTGCTGATGAAACGAGATATCGTGTCCGTTTCGTTGGAATGAAGGTTGGTCAAGGGACCACGACTGGAATGCACTAGGAATCGACTCAGTAGATTCCTCCATAAGTAACGAGAATAAAAGTCCTTGCCAGATTACTCGGATGGGGCTATGCTGCATTTCAAACGCGGGGAATCTACTGCGTCGATTCCATGGAGACTCGTATGTCACGGGACATTTCTTCGAAGCACCCTCAATATGTTGCGATGCTTGAAGACTGGATTTTGATGAGCGATGCTTATCGTGGTCAGCGTCAAGTCAAGTCGAAGAGAACAGCCTATCTTCCAGCGACGAGCGGACAAATTGCTGATGGAATGTCCAACACTCAACAAGCTGGATACAAGGCTTACGATTCTTATCTGAAGAGATCTCGTTTCCCGAACTTCGTCCGCGAGGCTGTCCAGACAGCCGTTGGGATGCTTCATTCCCAGCCAGCGAAGATCATCCTGCCGAAAGGTATGGAGGAAATTCGTTCGTCAAAAGGAGAAGACCTTCCTCAGCTGCTCCGTCGCATCAATACTGAACAGCTGATTTCTGGTCGTATCGGTCTCCTTGCTGATCTGCCGACTTCTGGTGGGAACACTCCCTACATCGCCACCTATACAACAGAGCGTATCATCAATTGGGATGACGGAACAGTTGAGGGACTTGTTCCGCAGGTGATGAATCTCGTTGTTCTCGATGAATCCGAATATGAGAGAGGGTTGACCTCGTTCACATGGGAGATCGATGAGAAGTATCGTGTGCTGGTCATCGGCAATATCGATGAAAACGAGTCTACTGCTGCATACAAAGTCGGTGTCTTTCTTACCAAAGATGTCGAGTTCAACCCAGATCAGTTGAAGGCTCCATCTCTTCTCGGGAAGACCCTGGAGAAGATTCCTTTCGTTATTGTCAACTCGTGTGATCTTGTATCTGATCCTGATGAGCCACCCTTGCTGGACCTCGGTGAACTCTGCATGACGATCTATCGTGGTGAGGCAGACTATCGTCAGAACCTGTTCATGCAAGGTCAAGAGACACTAGTCGTGATTGGTGGCACACAAGAAGAGGATGAGACTCTTCGGACTGGTGCCGGTGCAAGAATCGATATCAGCAATCCTCAAGGCGATGCCAAGTTCATTGGAGTCACTGCCAATGGTCTTTCGGAACAGCGAGAAGCACTGAAAGACGATCGTGGACATGCTGGCTCCATGGGTGCTCAATCACTTGATAGCACCAGTCGTGAACGTGAAAGCGGCAAGAGTCTTGGTATTCGTATTGCTGCTCGCACAGCCGATCTCAATCAGGTCGCTGATACGGGAGCGAAAGGTCTTGAAGCGATACTCAAGATTTGCGCCGAATGGATGGGCTTGAATCCATCAGAAGTTTCTATTGAGCCCAACAAAGAATTCAGCAACACTGAACTGACCGGCCAGACGATGGTCGAACAGCAGACTGCCAGGAACCTCGGTTTCCCGATTTCCGCCCGCAGCCTCCACCAGATAGCATTCGACCGAGGACTCACGAAGTTGACCTTCGAAGAGGAATTGGGTGCAATCGAAAAGGAGGAGAAGACAGTCTTGAAACGTGACCCTTCTGGTGATCGCAACGGTGACCAAAAGAACAAGACTGGAAAACCGTCTCAACAAGACCAAACCAACTAGCGTGACGCTGAAAGGAAAGATCGATGCCGATCGAATTGAGATATGACAACGAGGACGCCCTGCCGGAAGCGTTCCGCAACGAGACTATCTTCTCCGAACTCTTCACGAGGAATGAAGATGGCTCGATTTCGATGACAGGTGTCACCGGAATGAAGACCCAGAGAGACGTGGACACTGTGTCCGAGGCGCTTCGCAAGGAACGCAACGATCACAAGGTCACGAAAGATCGTCTGAAACCTTGGGGTGAACTCAATGCTGAGGAAACTCTCACTCAGCTGGATCGCATTCGTGAACTGGAAGCCGCCGCTGGTGGCAAGCTAGATGACAGTGCGATCAACAAGATCGTTGATGGCCGTTTGGCACAGAAGACAGGTCCTCTCGATCGTCAGATCAAAACGATCGGTGAAGAGCGTGATGCTCTTACACAGGAGAACGCTGGTCTGAAAAACTCGATCATCACTCGTGATCGCAACGACTCTGTTCGTTTTGAGGCGACCAAGGTGAAAGCCCATGCAACGGCGATTCCGGACATCGAAGGCGCGGCCTCCACGATGCTGGAAAAGAACGACGAGGGCAAGTGGATCGTCAAGTCAGGGATTGAGGGTCTCACTCCTGGGCTCGGTATTGATGGCTGGCTTCGTGACATGCAGAAGCTTCGTCCTCATTGGTGGCCCGAAAGCGAAGGTGGCGGTGCTCGTGGTGGAAACGGCGGGACCGGTTTCAGCGGCGCGAACCCTTGGTCGGCGAAAACCTGGAATCTCACTGAGCAAGGTAAGGTCTTCAAAGACAATGCCGACCTCGCTGGTCGTCTCGCAAAAGCTGCTGGGACGTCCTTGGGTGGTCCCCGGCCGAAAGCCTGAAAATTATGCTTGCACCGGAGTCTGAATTGAGTTATGGTGCAAGTATCAACCCGATCAGGGGATCGGTTTCCTCCGACTGAGCAGGGGCTCGTTGTCGGTTTTCCCAAACGCCAATGCTCGAAAGGAGAATCACATGGCAGCAGGCCCCGCAACTCGCGTGAGCGACGTCGTCGTTCCGGAGATCTTCACTGGATATGTCCAGCAACTCACCGAAGAGAAAGCCCGTATTATTCAGTCAGGCATGGCCGTTCGCGATCCCGCGATCGACGGTCTTCTGGCTGGTGGTGGTCTTACCTTCAATCTACCGTCCTGGCGCGATCTGGACAATGATGACGATCGGGTTTCCAACGACTCTTCGGCGGTATTCAACACCGCAGACTCCTCAGCGAACGCGGCTGGCTCCGGCACTTCGCCGGAACGCCCACCCGATCCGAAGAAGATCGGCAGCATCACCGAAATCGGTGTGCGTCTCTCGCGGAACCAATCTTGGTCGACCATGTCACTCGCCGCGACTCTGGCTGGCTCCGATCCGATGGCTGCGATCGCAGATCGTGTCGCCTACTACTGGACCCGGAAACTGCAACTCGCTTTCGTGTCGACGTGGAAAGGTGTGATCGCTGACAACACGGCAAACGATTCTGGCGATTACACGAACGATATCTCTGGTTCGTCCTATTCGGCGGGCGTCACCGATTTCTCGGCCGAGGCGTTCCTCGATACGGCCCTGACGATGGGCGACAGCATGGAAGATCTCACTGGTGTGATGGTCCATTCGGTCGTCTACAACCGTATGCAGAAGAACAACCTGATCGACTTCATTCCGGACTCGAACGGCACTGTGAACATTCCCACGTTCCTGGGTCGCGAGGTTGTGATTGACGACGGTGTGCCGTTTACAAGCAACGTCTATCAGACGTGGATGTTTGGCGGTGGTGCGACTCGTCTGGGTGTCGGCTCTCCGCCGGTTCCCACGGAAATCGAGCGCAAGCCCGGAGGTGGCAACGGCGGCGGACAAGATGTCCTCTACAACCGTGCGGAATGGTGCATCCATCCCGTCGGCCATGCGTGGTCTGGCACGGCTCCCAATGGTGGTCCAGCGAACACTGGCACGGCTGGTAACGATCTGGACGAGGCAGCTTCCTGGAACCGTGTTTACACGGAAAGGAAGCAGGTCAAGTTCGCGCGGCTGGTCACCCGCGAGGCGTGATCTGTAGCGGGGGCGGCTTCCGGTAGCGGTCGCCCCCGCGTCACCCTCAGTTCTGAAAGGAGAATATCATGGGTAAAGGACTTCCTCGATCTCTGTCTCGCGGTGACAAACGCAAACAAGAGATCATCAAAGAACGAATTCGGATTTCAGGTAGCGTCAGCGTCTTGGCGGCGGGTGCCGGTGTCGGTTTCGGGACTCTTGTCATCGGTGATTTCCCAGAAGGCAACATTTTGTTCTTGGGCGCAGTCACCAATATCAATTTCAGTGGAACTGGTAGCGATGCCAATCTTACAGCCACCTGGAACGGAGATTTTGGTATCGGCACCGAACCTGATGCCAACGGAACTCTCGCCAGCACAGAAGTTGACATTATCGCTTCGACAGCCATCGGTCCAGCCGTCGCCGAAATTGCTCCGCAAGTGAGAGGAGCCAACGCAACGCAAGCGATCTTCGACAATACCGATGGATCGCTGGAAATCAACCTCAACGTCCTCATCGATGCCGCTGATATCACAGATGCCGCGACCGTCGTGCTTACGATCACAGGCGAACTTCTTCTGTGTTACACTGTCCTCGGCGACGACTAAGGAGAAATGACCATGTCAAAAGAGAAAATTCTCGAGGCCCTTGCCGGAATGGATGCCTTGGACGACGATCAGTGGACCCAGAATGGTGATCCGCTGGTCGATTACCTCAAAGAGAAGACCGGTATCGAACTCCTGAATCGTCAGGAAATCTTCGAAGCCGACCCTTCTTTCAACCGCAAGAAACTCATGGATGGCGGAAATGCCGAAAAAGCCGGTGACGAAGAAGAAGCCGCCGGTCAGAAAGTGAACGAGGAAGAAATCGATCTGGACATCGATATCTCTTCGGCCGATATTCTTGCTGATTTCGATGAGCCGCTCACTGAGAAGGAGTTCGCAAAGTTCCTTCGTGGTGTTCCCAAGGAAGACCTCGCAGAAATCGAATCGCTGATCGTCCAACAGCAGACTGAAGTCACTCGCAACGTCGAACATCTGAGCGATCTTCGTAATCGCCTCAAGATGTCGCTGATGTTCGTTCAGTCACGAATTAAGACTGAACTGCCGATGCAGACCAACGCCGAGGCAATTCGCGCTTACATCAATTCGCAGAACGAGCAACGTGCTGAACGTTGGGCGAAGCAGAAAGCAGTGATGTCTCAGTTTGGTCAGTTGAAAGACATCAATCCTCGCTCTCAGCTGGATCAGGCTATGGAGCGGAAAACGAAACGCGGGTCCAAGCGTCTTGTTCGTGCTTTGTTGAAGTGAGGCTGTGATGGCCTCACCTCCAAAACCAAGATTCGCCAGCTTGAAGAATTCGCCTCCCAAGGTAAAGGCGAAACTTCAAACTGCGCTTTTCACCGCGAGGAAGAATCGCAAAAAGAAGCTGGTGTAAAAAAATGTCTCTTATCGTAGAAACAGGGATCGGTGTCTACGGGGCGAATGGATACGTCCCAGTTTCTTTTGTGACCAGCTATCTTACTTCACGAAATCGCGTTACAGAGAACTCATGGTCAACTTCTTCTGCTTCAGTTCAGGAAGCTGCAATTATCGCAGCGACAGATTATCTGGACAAAAGGTTCAGTCATAAGTTCAGGGGAGTTCCTCTGTCATCTTTCGAGGTCACTTTTGCTGAGGGTTCTGTTTCTTTCACTGGTCTCCCAGCCAATAACGATTCTCTCACCTTGGGCGATCAGACTTACATCTTTGTGACTTCTCTCTCTGGTGAACCAGATGAGATTCTCATTGGTGCAACAATAACATTGAATGCGAGCAACTTCACCGATGGGGTGATGGCTTTGCCTGCGGCGGCTGGTGTTACCTATGGCCTTGGCACGGTGGCAAGCCGCCACGGCACGGCCACGGCGGCGGCAGGTGTGGTGGCGCTGGTGGCATTGGCCCCCGGTGCAAGCGGGGCTTACACGGTGCTCTCCGAGGCCGCTCCGAACATCACAACTTCACCTTTTGTCGGGGGTCTTGATGGTGGGATTCAGCCATTGTCCTGGCCCAGACAATACGTCTATGATGATCGTGGAAATGCCATCGTTGGAATTCCTGAGAGAATCAAACAAGCGACCTCTGAGTATTCTGTTCGTGTCCTGAACGATGTCTTGCTCAAAGATCCTTCTTTCGATGATTTTGGTGGACCTGTGACTTCTCGTCGCGAGAAGGTTGGACCTATCGAAGAAGAATATAAGTATGCTTCGAATATTATCATCTCGAGGTTCCCTGCGGCTGATCGTCTTCTATATCCGTTCTTGACAAATGGTGGAAGAGGGGGAGTCATTCGTGACTGATTTCTACACTAGAGTTGTTGCGACTGCTGTTCGGATGATCAATAAAAGAGGAAGATTGATCAAACTGATTCGTTTTGATGAGACGTCTGATAATGTGTCTCGACCATGGAAAGGTCCACCAGCCAGTCCTACTGAACCATCGTCCGACGTCTATGGAGTCTTTATCCAACCGACTTCCGTTCGCCAATTTGGATTGAGCGCTCTCGGTCTTGGAACAGAGATGGAATCAATGATCGCCACAAGCGAACAGATCATCATCATTTCTGCTGGAGAAACCGATCTTCGACAGTTCTCAGAAGTTCTCGATCAATCAGAAAGATGGGGAATTTTCACTTCTCAAATTCTCAAACCTGGAGACAAAACTCTACTCGGATTCCTTGGAGTTCGTAGATGAGCCTCACATTTTCAGATGCTGTCGATCAGATCATGGATCTTTTCAAGACCGCCTGGGACACGACTGGCTTTCCAGCTTATTACGAAGATGTTCGTCAACAACGGGACTCTAGTGAGGATCCGTGGTCGACAACTACGCTCCGTCATGCTTCGGGGCAACAGATGACCCTCGGAACGGCGACTGGAACAAGCCGTTTCGCAAGAGAGGGACTGCTCATTGTTCAGATATTTACGCCAGCAGGAAAAGGCTTGCAAGAAGCCTATAATTTGGCTAAGGTTGTGGTCGATGCTTACGAGGGTTCTACAACTCCAGGGGGAGTGTGGTTCAGGAACGTGAGGTTGAATGAAATCGGTCGGGATGGCAGGTTCTTTCAAATGAATGTCCTTGTTGAATTCCTATACGATGAACTCAAATGAAGGAGATCCTTAGATGGCACAGGTTGCAAAGATCGACTCCAACTCCACGGGCCTAGCTTACGCCGAGGAATCTACCCTCGCGACATTGAGCTCGCCTGTTTGGTATGCTTTGGAGCCGAATGGTTATGGTGATTTTGGAAGCGAGATCACGAACGTCTCCCCGACGCCAATCACGAACACTCGTTCGCGCAAGAAAGGTGTGACAACCGATCTGGACGCGACGGCGCAGTTCAATCACAATCTTTCCCTCTGGAACCTGGAGGATATCCTTCAAGGGTTCATGTTCGCCAGTTGGGAACGCAAAGGTCGCGAAGTCGTCACGGCTGTTGACATTGACACGACGAACCCTGACGAGTATGAAGTCGCCAGCACGACAGGCTTCGTGGTCGGCAGCCTCATTCGTGGATTTCAGTTCACCAACGACGCGAACAACGCTCTCAATGTCGTGACAGTTGTCACTGCATCGACTTCGGTCGAGGTTGCGACTGGCCAACTCGTCGCCGAAGCTTCGCCTCCGACCGGTGCCTATATTCAGGTCGTCGGTCATCAAGGTGCCGCTGGTGACATCGATGTGGATGCCGCAGGAGATCTTTCTGCACTGACTTCGACGTCTCTGGACTTCACCACTCTTGGTCTGGTTGCTGGTCAGTGGATTTTCGTTGGTGGAGATTCAGCTTCCTTGGGTTTCGCGACGGCTGCGAACAATGGGTTCAAACGTGTTCGCACTATCGCAGCAACTCGCCTGACGCTGGACAAATCCACTCTGGCGATGATCACCGAAGCTTCTACTACGGAGACTATCCGGATCTTCTACGGCGATGTCCTTCGCAACCGTGTCGGTTCCAATATCGTTCGTCGCACCTATCACCTGGAACGTCTGCTCGGCGCTCCCGATGACGCGGCACTCAGCAGCATTCAGACGCAGATCATCAAAGGTTCAGTCGGCAACGAATTCACCTTGAATGTCCCGACTGCGAATCTCGTGAACGTCGATCTCGGCTTCGTCGGCACTGATGAAGAACTCCGCGACTCGACTGCTGGTCCCCTCCAGTCGTCTGTCACGACGCCGATGCTGACTGACGTGTTCAACACCTCGTCGGATTTCAGTCGCATCAAGATCGCTCTGGTTTCCGGTATCAACGAGGCACCGGCTTCTCTCGCTGCTTTCATCACTGAAGCGACGATCAATATCAACAACAACGTTTCGCCCAACAAGGCGGTCGGGACGCTCGGGGCTTTCGATCTTACGGCTGGTATCTTCCAGGTCGGCGGATCGATAACGGCCTACTTCAACAATGTGAGCGCCATCACTTCTGTCCGCAACAACTCGGACATTACGATGGATATGGCGATGGTGAAAGACAATGGTGGGATCGTCGTTGATATCCCGCTCATCTCTCTGGGCGACGGACGTTTGAACGTTTCGCCCAATGAGGCGATCAAAATCCCGCTCAACATTGAGGCAGCAGATGCGAGTGCAATCTTCAGTGGATTCACTCACACTCTGATGTGGACTTGGTTTGGCTATCTGCCGGATGCCGCCGAGTAATCGACAACAAAAGGAGTGACCATATGTCGATGTATTCTCAGTTCGAAACTGACCCTCACCTGGAGAAGACTGGTGTCTGGGTCGATTACGGTGATTTCCGTGTGCTGCTTGGTCGCGCTGGTGGTGCGAATAAGAAGTATATGAAATATGCCGAGCAGAAGTCGAAGCCGTTCCGTCGAGCAATCGCTGCTGGTGTGATGCCAGAGGAGCGTTCAAAAGAATTGCTGTTCGACATCTATGCCAACGCTGTGATCTTTGATTGGAACGTTTCTGACGGTGTCCATGAAGTCACCAGCGAAACGATCTGGAAGCGCGGCATTCACATGCCAGATGGTGAGATCGGCGACTTCTCCTACGACAACGTGATGATGACGTTCCGTCGTCTTCCGGACATCTTTTTCATGCTTCAGAAAGAAGCCGAACAGATCTCGATCTTCCGTAAGGAAGAGTTGGAGGAGGAAGCAAAAAACTCGTAGAGGTCTTGATTCATGCTCTCAAACGTGGGAGCATTGAAGTCAAGATCATGGCAGAGGCACTGAGGGAAAATCGAGAAATTCCTGAAGAGATCGCTTTTGCTCCAGAAATAGGATCAGGTCTTGAACTTTATTATTATGGGTTCATGGAAATTTCAGACAGCCGACAGATCGGCATGGGGCTTGGTCCCATTCCTTGGAAGGTTGTTCACGAATACTGTGCTTTCCTAGAACTGGACGAGGATCAAACTGAGGCAATGCACTATCACATAAGGGAGATGGACGGAGCCTTTCTGGAGCATAATCGTTCAAAGAGCAAAGATAAATAGATGTCCACTCTTCTCCAGTTTTCGAGAATCATGCTGATGCGCGGAAGAAGACTCGAGAACAATTCTATAAAACTCTTGAAGAGGGTTGCCAAACGTGTTCTCGTTGGGCTGGTGAAAGGAACACCTGTTGATAAAGGCGTTGCTCGCTCCAACTGGATAGTCTCTACCTATAACCCGATTCGTGCAGTCATCCCAGCATATTTCCCCGGCAAGAAACTTGGTCGGGGAGAACGCTTCAATGCAAGGGCTGCGATTGCCGCAGGTGTTGCACAAATCAATCTATTAAGAGTTGGCTCTGCTTTAGGAATAGGGCAAACCAGTCAAGCAGTCTTTATAACGAACTCTATTCCGTATCTTGGTAGATTGCGGGCTGGTTATTCTTCTCAACAACCGAACGATTGGGTTTCTCTTGTAATAATTGAGGCAAGAACAGAGTTCGTGTCTATTAGTCTCTTGGAGCAGTAACAGGTGTCAACTGAACTCATCACTATCGTAATTCGTTCTGTTGGCGCTCGCGTCGTCAGGAGAGAATTGGAAGGTATTGGTGCGAGTGCCTCCGGAGCTCAAAGAGGAGTGACTGGGCTCCAGACTTCGATCGTTGCTCTTGGTATTGCCTCTCTTGTCGCTGTCACTGGTCTTGTCCGTATGCTGGACACGCTCACAGGTTTTGAGAACAGACTTCGTCTTGTGACTTCGACTAGTCGTGAATTCAACGAAGTTCAAACTGAGTTGTTTGCTATCGCTGCAAGAACCAGAAGTGACTTCGAAACTACAGCACAAATCTACACAAGAACTGCATTGTCAGTTCGTGAACTTGGTATAAGTCAACGACAGACTTTGGCGTTCACAGAGTCTCTGAACCAAGCTGTTATTCTTTCAGGAGCACATGCCAGAGAAACAAACGCGGCTTTGATACAGCTTTCTCAAGGTATTGCATCCGGTCGTCTCGGTGGTGACGAACTTCGTTCTGTTCTGGAACAGCTTCCGTTTGTTGCAGATATCATCGCGAAAGAACTTGGAATAACTCGTGGTAAACTGAGAGAACTTGGTCAACAGGGGGGCATCACTGGTGAGATCATTCTTGATGCTTTCAGGAATGCTCGCAGAGAAATCAACGATAAATTCCTAAAGACCGTTTCTACTATCGGTCAAGCGTTCAACGTTCTTCGGACCAACCTTCTGGAAGTTCTGGACGCTCTCGATGACACGACCGGTGCCAGTGGAGCTGTCGCTTATGCGATTATTGGGATAGCGAATTCTTTGCAGATCGCTCTTCCTGTTCTCGCAGCGTTTGGTATAAGTCTCGCTACTCGTTTTGCGTCGAAATACATTACTGGAATAACTGCTGCGATTGTCGCCGAAGTTCGTTTACAGATGGCTATCCAATCTGGTAGTGTAATTCTTTTGAATAGTGCAAGAGCAGAACAACTGAGATCGTCGGCTTTGTTGGCTTCTGCTACAGCACAGAATATTCTATCAACTGCGAAAGTTCGTGATATACAATTGACGATTGCTGGTCTTCAATCAAGTCTTCAGATTATCAAACTACAGAGGGCGCAAGCTGCGAACTACGTTCAACTCCAGCAAGGTATCGCGCTCGCTACCGGCAGAACATCAGGATTGATCGCTGCAAGAATATCACTGAACAATTCGTCGAGAGCGCTTATCGTTACTGAGAGAGCTCTTCGTGTTGTGACCGGTGAATTGACGGCGGCACAACTTCTTCTCACGGGAAGCACGACTGCTCTGGCTGCTGCCCAAGCGAGAGCGGCGGCTTCGGCGGCATTGGCCGCGACTTTCGGTGCGACTCTTATCCGACTGATCCCAGGACTCGGTCTCGTGGTGACTGCTTTCACTCGTCTCATCACTCTCTTGGGCGGTCCTCTCAGTGCAGCTTTCATCGCGTTGTTCGTGATCTTCGCTCTGTATAAGTCGCAGAGCAAGATCATTGAAGAAGCGAACAAAGCCGTTGAGGATACTGTTTTCAGTCTAAAGTCAGCTTATGAAGAAGTCGGTGGTGTTCTGGAAGATGTCACAGAAGGTCTTCTCGGGTTTACTGAGATCGAACTTCTTACTCAAATCACTGAGCAGGCAGATATTGCAGCAGACTCTATGCGAAGCTTCGGCAGAGGACTATTCTCTGTTTCTGTAATTCTCAAAGAGTATTCAGGAGAGAGTCCTATAACTGCTTTCCTTGACGAAGCCTCAGTAAAGCTTAAAGATGGAACCTTAAATCTCGAAGAATTCAGAGATGGACTTTCCGATATCTCGGTCGGAATTGACCCAAGCGCACTAACTGCTTTCCTTGACGAAGCCTCAGTAAAGCTTAAAGATGGAACCTTAAATCTCGAAGAATTCAGAGATGGACTTTCCGATATCTCGGTCGGAATTGACCCAAGAGCACTAACTGCTTTCCTTGACGAAGTCTTTGAAAATCTTAAAGATGGAACCTTAAATCTCGAAGAATTCAGAGATGAACTTTCCGATATCTCGGTCGGAAATGACCCAGGCACACTTTCGCTGATAACTAACTTGATAAAGTTATCAAGAGATACTGGATCGACTGTAGAGTCTTTGAATCGTCTTCAAGACGTATTGACAGTTATCACTGGAACAGAGGCAGAAGCGTCTGCCGCTCTCGAACGTCTCGGTATCTCTGCTGGTGAGGCAGGTGGCTCAATCGCGGCGGCTGTGAAAGACATAGATACATTTGGAGATGCTCTTGCAGCGATAAGCAACTTCATTCCAGAATTTGAAAGAGCAGCTAAGGTTCAAGAAGATATCGCAAAAGTGACCGCCATCTACAAAGCTGGTCTTGCAATCTTGAACACCCAATTGACAGAAGGCAAGATATCACAAGTTACTTTCTCAGATGCCACGCAAACTCTCGGTCAGCGATTGATAGCTGCAATAGCTGTGATCGATGGAACGACTGAGGCTATTGAGAAAGCCACTTCTGCTTATGATTCTTATATCAACAGATCGGACCTCGAGGCTGGTCTCACTCGTCGTGAAGAAGCACTTCGACGTGAAGAAGAAGCCTTTGCTGATGTCACTGCTGAGTTGACAAAGAACAATGCGGCAGTCGATCTGTTTACAGGGACTTCAAATGTTTATATTGACAGGCTGAAAGCGATCAACGATCAATTTGATCGTCTTGCAAACGAGAATCGCTTCTCACAGACCAGTGCAGAAGTTGATGCTACTGTGAAGATTATGACGGATGCCTTCGCACGTCTCGGTGAAAAATTTGAAGAATTGAACGAACAGACTACTGGTCTTTCTATCTCCGATGTATCTGCCTTGCTTGGTGTTCAACTGCTGAACACTGAACAGAGGGCTCAATCTCTCAGTGATGTTCTCTCCGGACTTGCTGATCGTCTCCAGTCGACTGGCTCTGCTGGAGCAGCTAGTGCTGCTCAACTTCTAATTTTGATTGCTGGTCTCCAAGATGGAACAACGAATGGGAATCAACTTCGTCTGGCCTTGTTGCAGATTGCTTCAACAACTGGCGGAGTCCTCGGCGACATTGCCCTTGAAGCGATTGAATTGTCCAGGTCTTCTGATGAAGCTGGAAAAGATACAGAACGTTTGAGAGCGATCCTTGCAGTTCTCGGAGGAGTTGCTGGGAGTGCAGATCGGGCTCTCCTTGGGCTTTCTGGAAGTGCGAATATTGCTGCATCGAGTATTCGTGGTCTCGGTGGTGCTGCAATGGCGACAATCAGTGCTCTCAGAACTTTGGCAGGATTTGTTCCTGAACTTGCTGCTGCTCAAGATGTTGCTGATCAATTGCTGGAAGCCCAGAGTGCTTTCCAAAGCGGAGTTGGTGGACTTGATCAACTACTCAACGCTAAAAACATCTCCATCGACAACTATGCAACACAGATAGGTCGCTTGAAAGAGACCTATGCTCTCGCTCGTTCAGAGATCGATGGAACTGCTTCTGCTCAAAGAAATGCGAACGAGGCTTTCAAGGAATACACTGATGACAGTGCTCTCAGTGCTCTTGACGATCGTGCTCGTGCTATTGAAACTGAAACTCGTCGTTACAACGAATTGATCGCAACTCTGCAGACCGGTGAAGACGCGACTTCGAGAATTGCAGACGTCACTGCTCAATATCAGCAGAGACTTGCTATGGTAAATGCAGAATTCGATGCTCTCTCTTCTGGAAGTGGAACTGGTGGCTCTGGTGGCGCTGCTAAGACTGTTGAAGAAATCTCCAAAGCTATGGAAAGAAAACTGGAGATTATAGATTCTCTTCTGGAGCCATTGAGAACTTATACCATGGAAATGGAAGTTCTCAATGAACTGCTGCAAGAAGGAACTGTTAATCAAGATCAGTTCTCTCAGTCTGTGCTCTCTGCTCGTATTCGGTTCCTTGAAAGCCAAACTACGATGCAAGCAGGTTTCGAGAGAGGGTTCCTCAAAATCATCGAGCAGACTTCTGATGCAGCCTCGCAAATGGAGAATATCATTACGACTGCCTTTGATGGTATGTCGTCTGCGATCGCTGATCTGGTTGTTGATGGAACAGCAGATTTCGGCTCTTTGATCCGCAATATCAACAAAATGATAATTCAGCTTGTTGTCTCTCAAGCCTTTCAACAGTTGTTTGGTGGTGAAGCAGGAACTGATGGGGGAGGTAGCAAAAAGAAAGGTCTCTTTGAAGTCTTCTCAGGTTTCCTCGGTGGCATCGTTGACAGAATATTCGGGATTGGAGCGGCTGCTATCCCAGGAGCAGCGGCTGGCGGTAGCTTCCAAGTGGGACCGAGTTCAGGCTTCGGCGGGCTGACAGGTCATGACAATCGTCTTGTTCCGCTTCGTTTGAAAGATGGTGAGCATGTTGAAATCACTCCTCGTGGTCAAGAGCCCGGCGGCGGTCGTGGTAGTGCAGGAACGACTGTGATCTTCAACGTAACCACTCCCGATGCACAATCGTTCCAAGCAAGTCAAAGTCAGCTTGCCGCTCGGGCCGCTCGTATGATCAGTTCTGGTAGAAGGAACATGTGATGGCTTTTCATGAAGTTCTTTTTCCAAGCGACATCAGTCGTGGCTCAAGCGGTGGCCCTCGTCGTCTCACAGACGTAGTGACCCTTCGTTCAGGATTTGAGTTCCGCAACTCTCTTTGGGCTAATTCTCGACGTTCATACAATGCTGGACTCGGCCTTCGTCATATGGATCATCTTTATGAAGCCATTGAATTCTTCGAAGCGCGTCGTGGTAGACTTCACGGATTTCGTTGGAAAGATTGGTCAGACTTCAAATCTGGTTCACCAACATCTACAATCACTAATGCTGATCAACAAATTGGAACTGGTGATGGTGTAGAAACTGTCTTTCAGTTGACGAAACAATACTCCTCATCTTCAAGCCCTTATGTCAGAGATATCAAGAAACCAGTGGTTGGGAGTCTGACAGTTGCGATCAATGGGGTTGCGAAGACAATAACGACTGACTTCACTGTTGACACGACAACCGGCTTGGTGACGTTCCTCGTTGCTCCAGGGAACACTTTGTCAGTGACTGCCGGTTTCGAATTCGATGTGCCAGTTCGTTTCGATCAAGATGAAATTCTCGTGAATGTGGAACTCTTCGACTCTGGACAAGTTCCTGATTTGAGCATCATGGAGATTCGCATATGAGCAAGCTAGTCTCTTCTGCATTACAGGCTCATCTTGATACTCGTGAAATAACGATGGCTCACTGTTGGAAAGTCACTCGACTCGACGGAGTTGTCCAGGGTTTCACTGAGCATGATGTTCCATTGACTTTCGACTCTGTTACGTTTGAGGCAGACTCTGGATTTACTGCAACAAAGATAGATTCAAGTATTGGTCTATCTGCCGATAATCTCAACGTCGAAGGTGCCTTGAGCAGCGACACTATCAACGAAGACGATCTCGCTTCTGGCAGATACGATGATGCCCAAGTGGAACTCTATTGGGTGAACTTCGAAGACGTCTCACAGAGAGTCCTTCTCAGCAAGGGAAATCTTGGTCAGGTCAAAAGAGGCGAACTCGCCTTCGATGCTGAATTGCGTTCGCAGAGCCAGAGACTTCAACAGATCACTGGACGGATATATTCAAGAACTTGTGATGCTATATTCGGTGACTCTCGTTGTGGAGCAAACACGGCTTCTTTCGACAGTTCTGGGACAGTCTCAGGTGTGGTTGAAAATCGCCAGATGGTTGTCACTGGACTCTCAAACGATGTGAGTGGATATTACACTTTTGGACTTCTGGAATTCACCAGTGGAGCGAACGATGGGTTGAAGTTCGAAGTCAAGAGACATGAACTAGGACTGCTAATCCTCTGGGATCAGCCACCCTTCAATATCGCGATCAATGACACATTTGATGTCATCGCTGGCTGCAACAAGTATGACACGACCTGCGCTTCAAAGTTCTCCAACATCATCAATTTTCGTGGATTCAATTTCATTCCTGGTTCGGACTATCTCACTAAGTATGCTTTGAGAGACGGATCGCAAACTGGTCAAAGCATTTTCAATGAGTGATCACATAACAGAGATAGCCCGTGAATGGATCGGGACTCCTTACATGCACCAGATGTCTGAGATTGGTATAGGCTGCGACTGCCTAGGCCTCCTCCGAGGCGTGTGGCGCACCCATTACCAGCGGTCGGAGCCAGAGGAAGCCCCGAACTATACAGCCTCTTGGGGAGACCACAGAACTGATGACCCGCTCTTGGCTATTGCCAAGAAACACTTTGATGCGGTAACATGCCTTGCGCAAGCCGAGGTTTTAATGTTTCGTATGCGACCGACGGTTGCTGTAAAGCATTGCGCCATCTACACCGGAAACAAGGTCATGATTCACGCCTATTCGAATCACATGGTAAGAGAAGAGGAATTCACTGACTGGTGGAGTAAAAAACTTGTCGGTAAATTCAGGTTCAAATGAATGGTCGCTCTTCTTCTCACTTCGGCGATTGGTGCCTCTAGCCTCACAGGGTTTTCCTTGTTCGCGGCGACTCTGGCAGCTTCGACGATTGGCAGCTTCATTGACAACAAGCTGTTTCCACAGAATATCAACCAAGAAGGACCAAGGCTTGAGAGTATCAATCTCAGCACGTCTTCCGAGGGGCAGTCTGTAAAGAGACTGTTTGGAACTTCTCGTCTTGGTGGTAACATGATATGGGTCACGAATTTTCGTGAAGTGGCCACCTCTACTACTCAAAGCGCAGGTGGGAAAGGAGGAGGTGGACCAACAGTCACAAGCACTGAATACACTTATTTCGTGAGTGTAGCTTTCGCTTTCTGCGAGGGTAATCCTCGTGCTTCTCTTGGTCGTATATGGGCAGACAATCGTCTCATGGAGACCAGCGGGGTTGTCTACAGGTTCTACCCTGGATCAGAAACACAGACAGTTGACCCGAAGATCTCACAAATTGAAGGTGTAGAGTCGGCCTCTGCTTTTAGAGGAATTGCTTACATAGTTTTTGAAGAACTTGATCTCACAGAATTCGGAAATCGCATTCCGATGATAACAGCTGAGATCAATGTTCCTGTATATGCTCCATCAGCAGATTTGTTAGAGAATTTAATTCAAAGCGTAAACTTGATCCCATCAACTGGTGAGCAAGCGTATGCAACGACTCCAACTGTAACTTTGATAGATGACCAAGTTTCTTTTTCAAACACCAATCTCAGTGCAGACAAAACTGATTTTGTATGGTCTATGGAGAATTTGAAGTCACAAATGCCGAATGTCACGAGTTTGAATCTTGTGATCTCTTGGTTTGGTGATGATCTACGTCTCGGCTCTGGAACTACGAAACCAAAGGTAGAGTTTGGTCCAGCCATCAACTCTTCCTATACTGCTGGGATAGTAGGGTATACATCTTCTTCCTATGGTTTCACACAGGCGACCGAGGACACTTGGACTGTCAACGGTTTGAATAGAAATAATGCAGATGTCGTTTCTGAAGATGCTAGTGGAAGTCCGAATTTTGGAGGAACTCCTGCTGATTGGTCAGTGACAGAGGCTATTCTATACACGATGGACACGGCAGAACTTGATGTTCATTTCTATCCTTTTATATTGATGGACATTGTCGCTGGAAACACTCTTCCAGACACTGACGGAGTGACAACTGGTCAACCGACTTTCCCATGGAGAGGGAGAATTACTGTTTCGGCACCCGCTGTAGATAAGACGGCTGCTGCTGCGACACAGATGAATGCCTATATGGGTTCTGTCACAAGAACTCAATTCTCGAACACTGGAACTAGAATAACCTATTCAGGTTCTTCCAGTGATTGGGGATATCGTCGTTTCATTTTCTTCTATGCTCATCTGTGTGCTGCCGCTGCTGCTGTGAGTGATACACCGTCACGCTTCAAGACTTTCTACATCGGAACAGAACTCGTTGGTATCAACAGAGTGAGAGACAACGCTGGCAACTATGTTGGAACAGCCGCTCTTGTGTCTATTCTCAACGATGTTCGGTTAATCTTCGACAGCTACGGAATGACTCACGTAGAACTTTCGTATGCTGCTGACTGGAGCGAATATCATTCTCATCGCCCAGAGGATGGCTCTGGAGATGTCTTGTTTCCTTTGGATGCAATCTGGTCGAATGCCGATTGTGATCATATTGGTATAGACATTTATATTCCTATCTCTGATTGGCGAGATGGAACATCCCATCTTGATTTTGGTGAAGGGAATGACACCTACGGAAATCCAAAAGCAAGATATATCTACGATCAGGCTTACCTGAAAGGTCAAATCGAGGGTGGAGAACTCTTCGACTATTTCTACGCGAGTTCAGCAGATCGCAACACTCAAACTAGAACTGTGATCCAAGATGTTGCTCACAGCGAGCATTGGATTTTCCGTCAAAAAGATATAAGGAACTGGTGGTCCAATACTCACCGTCCTCGCCCTTTAGGAGTCAGAGCAGCGTCTCCCACTTCTTGGGCCGCTAGTTCAAAGAGAATTCGTTTCTCAGAATTCGGTGTTCCAACTATTGACAAAGGAACAAATCAACCGAACGTGTTCTTTGATCCAAAATCGTCTGAAAGTTTCATTCCTTACTTCTCCAACGGAAACAGAGACGATCAAATTCAGCGTTCCTATTACGAAGCAATGATCACTTATTGGAGAGACAACTCTCCGACTTCACCAATACGTATGATCGCGACTGCGGAAATGTGTGCATGGACTTGGGATGCTCGCCCTTATCCCGCGTTTCCCTATCGTTCCGATATCTGGTCGGACTCTACCAACTGGACTTTCGGTCATTGGCTGAATGGTCGTGCTGGCTCTGTCCCGCTGGCAGAGTTGGTGAAAATGATCTGTGCGTGGGTTGGATTCACCGATGCTGATCTTGACGTCACTGAACTGATTGGTAAGAATTCGATAGTTCGTGGCTATGTAATTGATAATCAATCTTCTCCAAGATCAGCTTTGGATCCTCTCTTCTCAGCTTACCTTTTTGATGGCTTCGAGTCTCAGGGTAAGATGAAATTTGTTCTTCGTGAATATACAGTATTTGAAGAGATCGATGTTCAAGATCTTGTTGCTCAGGGAGGGGACAAGAGTTCTGGATATCAGATCACTAGAGCCCAAGAGACAGAGATGCCACAGAACTCTTCTGTGTCGTTCATCAACCCTGCCGATGATTATCAAGTAGCGACTGCCACTGGAAGTCGTCAAACAACGACAAGCAAGTCTTCTGTCGACGTAAGATATCCTTTGGTGTTTGAGACTGGTGCAGTGAAGATGCTCGCTGAGATCATGATTCAACAGGCATGGGCTGCTCGTGAAAGCATCGAGTTGGCCTTGAGTAACGATCGCATCAAATATGATCCAGGCGATGGATTCTCAATAACTATCGGAAATCGTCTCAAAAGGTTCCGCTTTACCGGAATCTCCAAAGGTGACTTTCTTGAGGTCGATGGTAATGGTATCGACATCTCAATTTACGATGCTGTAACCAGTAACTATGAAAGCAACACGACGAACGTTCTCCCAACAGTCGGCAGCACGAATCTGTATTTCATGGATCTTCCTTTGGTGACTGGCGACGAGCCTCGTCCTTGGGCTCCAAGAGTGGCGGCTTTCCAAACTCCGTTTCCTCGCTCGGTGGATATCTATGAAGTGACGAACGATGCTGCTGACTTGAGTTTCAATGGCAGAATATTGTCTCCATCTCAAATGGGGCTTTTGTTTGCCGATCTACAGATTGGACCGCACGAGATCATTGATGAGGGCAACGTTCTATCGGTTGATCTTCGGTCTACGAGTTTTCAAATTCTCAGCGAAACTGAAGAGAATGTTCGCAATGGTGCAAATGCAATCGCTATCTTGACTCCTAGTGGAAACTGGGAAATACTGAAGTTTGTGAATTCTTCTCTCGTTATTGGAGCAAGATACAATCTGACTAGACTGTTTCGTGGTCAACTCGGAACTTGGCCTATTATGGAAGTCATTCCGATTGGTCAACCGTTTGTGATTTTGAATTCTGCTGGCACGAATGTTCTTTCTATAGCGGCTGAAAGAAAACTTGATGCCATCACTTGGAGATATGGTCCAAGCATTTATGGGACAGCAAGTCCTTTCTTCAGAACTGAAACTCACACTGGAAAAGCCGTTGGAGAACTTCCTTATCCAGTGGCCAATGTTCAGTTTTTCAAGACTGGTGCTACTGATGTTCTCATCACTTGGAAACGACAAACGAGATTTAATGGTGAAGGATTTGATGCTGCAACTGTGCCTTTGAACGAGGATAGTGAGCAGTATGAAATCGATTTACTTACGAGCGCCGATGTGCTAATAACAACTGTGACGACAACCGTTGCATCTTACAGTTATGTTGGAGCACCCACGAACTTCAAAGCACGAATTTATCAGATGTCTACCAATATCGGTAGGGGAAGACCAGTGACCAAACAGAGTCCCTTCTAATGGCAACAACGATTAACAGTCTTCCTCTTATGGAATCTGCTCAAACGCAGAAGTATCTGACGTTCAATTCTGCGATCAGCTATCTGGACGCTCTCGTCAATCCAACAGTTTTCAACCGAACGACCACTGTTCCACCTGTGAGCCCAACGGAAGGAGATCGATACATCATCGGCTCCGCACCGACCGGCGCGTGGACAGGACAAGTCAACAAAATCGCTGTCTATATTGGCACAAATTGGGTCATCTTCACTCCTTCTGAAGGATGGAACGTCTTTGACCAAGGAGCGAACGAATATGTCAGTTTCGATGGTTCTGTATGGGCCACCCTCATTTCTCTATTGGTCCCATCGCTTTCTACTGAGAACTTGTCCGTTCAGGAAATTGGAATCGGTGGAGCCACAGCCGATGCTACCAACAGACTGTCTATCAATTCACCAGCAATCCTGCTGAACCACGATGGGGCTGGACATCAAGTCAAGATCAACAAGGCCGTCGCCGCCGACACCGCCAGCCTACTGTTCCAGACCGCATTCTCCGGCCGGGCCGAGATGGGGCTGGCAGGGACAGACGACTTTAGCGTGAAAGTGTCTGCGGACGGAACGACATGGTTTTCCGGCCTTTCTCTGGCCCGGGCGACCGGCATTCTGGCACTGCTGACGGGGACCACCATCGGCGGCAATCTCGCCTTCCACTTGGGCAACCTGGTCCCGTCCGCCTATGTCACCTATGGCGGCACCGCAAATGCGATCACCATCACAACGGGGCTGGCACTTGCTTCCATTCCCACGGGACTGGAGATCAGATTTCGCGCCACCAACGCGAATACCGGCGCCACCACGATCAACACCGACGCGCTGGGCGTCAAGACGGCAAAGACGCCGACCGGCGCGGCGCTGCCCGCGGGCTGGATCAGAACCGACCGGGACAGCGCGGCGCGGTATAACGGCACCGACTGGATCGTCGTAGCGCCGGCGCAGGCCGAAACCGGCACCTGGACCCCGACTTTCGGCGACGGGACCAACCTTGCCACGCTTTCCACAGCCACCGGATTTTATCAGCGCGTCGGTGACTTCGTGACCGTGACCGCCAGAATTGTCGTCACCTCGCTCGGGGCGTGTTCCGGGGCAATGCGGATAAGTGGGCTGCCGTTTGTGGTCTTCAACTCGTCCGGCGCCAGCACGTCTGGGGAAGTCGGCTTCAGCAGCGGCCTGGCGCTACCGGATGCGCAGGCCCCGAAACTGTTTCCATTACAGAACACCAGCTACCTCACACTACTCTATTTTCTAACGACCGGCACAGCCGCCCTGACACACGCCCACTTCGGCGCGACCCCCGACTTCCGCATTTCCATAACCTACAAGGTGGCCTGAGATGAAACTGAAAGCCGTGGAAGTGCGTGACGGCACCGCCAATGTCCTCTGGGAGAACGACGAGGGCGGAAACCACCGCCGAGGCTATGGTCCGGAAGACCGGGCGGCCTTCCAGGCCGAGGTGGACGGCGCCGCCGACTACATCAAGGCTCTGGGCTGGGATACACGGACGCGCCCGCCGGGGCCGACCAAGGCGGAACTGGCCGAGATCGCGGCCAAGCTGGCGGCCGACGATGAGCGGATGCAGGCGGAAGCATACCTGAAAGAAACCCAGAAGTTTCTTGATCTCAAAACCGAAACCGGCGCTGCAATCCCGGCAGATGTTTTGGCAGGGCGAAGGGCTGCTCGCGCCGTTCTGGGAATTTAGGTGAGAAAAGGGCAGTTCTGACAGCGCGTCGAGTAGAGGAATACGTAATGAGCGATATTGACGAAAGGGGCGTCCGGCTCAGCCTGCCACTGATCTGGACAATCGGGGCAGGACTCGTCGCCACGGGCCTCTACCTCGGCACGTCGATGGCGACGCTGGCGGTAGAAAGCCGGGAGTTTCGCGAGGCGATCAAGGCTCAGCGGGAATGGCAGGCCTCGATGGAGGGGCGGACGAGGGCCAACGAGTTGACATCCAACCGCAACTCGGACCGATTTGACACGCTCAAACAGGCGATCGATGAATTGAAGGCCGGGCAGCTTCTGACCCTCGACATCTTGCGCGGGCTGGATCGGCAGTAATCAGTGATCACCACTTTCTCAACAACCCATGAAAGGACCAACCATGCTGATCAAACAACCGACTTCCGCGCCGACTCGCAAAATGGCCGCAGTGGCCGCCAGCGGTGCCATCGGCACTGTCGTGATCACAGCCCTGTCCGGCTTCGTCACGAGCCACATCCCCGATCTCTCGGCGTCCTGCGCCAACGAGGTCAGCCTGTGGGCGGTCGCTGGTGGCTCCGCCACGCTGATCTCGGTCGTCAACTTCGTGGCGGGCTATTTCCGCCGCGCAGAGGCAGGTCACGGCGATGCCTGACGCCAGTCGCGCCCCGCCATACAGGGCCGGACTGTTGTGAGAGAGAAAGCGCCGGGATTCATCATTGCGCTGGCAATCATCCTGATCGCGCTAGTGCTGATGATAGTGGCCTCGGCATGGGTGGAGTTGTGAGTGCCCTTGGCCGTTTGGCCTCTCGCTGAAAGGACATCCATATGAAAACTTTCACCCTCGCCCTCGTCGCATCTCTGTTGTTTGCCGTCCCGGCGTCGGCGCAGCAGGGCAACTGCAACACACATCAGGAGGTGATGGTTCGTCTGGCCGAGAAATATGGCGAAACTCGGCAAGGAATCGGGCTGGCGCAAAACGGCGCTATGTTGGAGGTTTACGCCTCTCCCGAAACTGGAACGTGGACGATCACAGTCACACTACCCGGCGGGCCGACTTGTATCGTCGCTTCCGGCGAGTCGTGGCAGCCGGTGCGGGACGCGGCGCCGGTGCTGGGCGTGCCGGGGTAGAGACAGGTATGAAATGACAATTTAGCCGTCAAAGTAAAGCATGTGGAGCCTGCCGGTGTTGTCATAGAAGTGGTCTAACCCATTGGCAACACTAGCAAACCTGCTCACGTGGCTCCCTGCCCTTGCTGGACCACCCTTGCCACAAGTTACCGGGTAAACGCCCAATGGCAGTCCAGCTGGAGGCTGTAGCTTGGCTGAAAAACAAGTAAAGTAAAGTAAGTAAAGTAAGTGATGTCACTATATTTTTTATATAATAATAACAATAACTTAACAGGTTACTAGCTGGCTCCCTCTGGCTTTACTTTGCCGGTTTTGGCTTTACTTTGAAACTCGACGCTTGTTCTTGCGCCTTCCTTGGGCTATAATGGTCTAGACCAGCCGCAGGAGTGCATCAATGTCAGAACCGTTTGAAATCAGCGAAGAAGAACGAAGGAGAATCCTCAACAAAGTGACACCTGGACGAAGTCACGAACCGTTTCAGATTAGCGAAGCCGAGCGAAGAAGAGTCCTCAACAAAGTGACGCCTGTCAAAACAAGAGTGCGAATCAACAATACTGGTTCCGGTCGGTGGAGCATCAAGGTTGATGGAAAGACTATCATTCTTGCAAACGACCATATGGAAGCCTCGGCTATGAAACGAGCACTCCAATCGTATATAGAGGTGCTCGATGCTGACTCCTGAGAATTATGAACACGTCGTTGATCCGTTTCAGCATCAGACCGATCATTTGAAAGATCACTGGCAACGGACTGCATGGGGCCTTCTGTGGGAGCAAGGAACAGCGAAGACCAAGCCGATCATCGACACAGCCGCTCTTCTTTACAGCAACAACGTGATTGATGGTCTGCTCGTCGTCGCTCCTCCCGGAGTCGAGCGCAACTGGCGATCGGACGAATTACCGAAACATATGCCGCCGGACATCGCTCTCGAAACTATGGTCGAGGTCTTCCTTACAAGCCGAAAGCATACCAAGCCTCATCAACAGTTGATGGATCGTCTTTGCAAACACAAAGGACTTTCAGTTCTGTTGTTCAGCTACAACGCCTTCATGACAAAAGAAGGGAAAGACCTCGCTTGGAAATTCCTTCGTCGTCGGCGCTGTCTGTATGTTCTTGATGAGGCACACAACATTAAGAATCCCGGAGCAAAGAGGACCATCAGTATTATCGCTTCTGGAAAGTATGCGACTCATCGGAGAATTCTCACCGGAACTCCGATTGCAGTCGGTCCTTTCGACATGTATTCCCAAATTAGGTTTCTTGATGAAAACTTCTGGAAGCGCAAGGGGATCAATGGTGCTGTAGAGTTTAGAGCCTATTTCGGTGAGTGGCTCACTCGCAACGAATGTCAGAGGGAGCTTGGTTATGATCCTGGCTTTGACAAGCTGATCAGATATCGTAACCTCGACAAGCTGGAAGTCTGGATCAAGGAGATCACTGATCGGGTTCTGAAAGACGATGTTCTCGATCTCCCACCGAAACTCTATTCCAAGCGTTACTTTGAGATGACCAAAGAGCAACTCGCAATCTACGAGCGGCTATCCGAAGAGTTTATGGTCGAGTTCGAAGACGGTGCAATTCTCGATGGCGAACTGCCCATTGTTCGCCTGCTCAGGTTCCAGCAGATTCTTTGCAACTATGTTCCGGTCATCGATCTTGCAAACCCTGACGAGGCCACCTATCGCCAGATCAGCAAAGTGAATCCTCGCCTTAACGCAATGGAAGAGATTCGCGATGAGATCTTCCAACCGACAATCGTATGGGCACGATTCACCCAAGACGTGGACCAACTCATGGACCTCTTGGGCGAAGAAGCCGTTCGCTATGATGGTCGTGTTGATGGTGATCAAGCCGAGCGAAATAAGCTGGCCTTTCAAGCCGGCGATGCAAAGTGGTTCGTTGGAACAGCCCAAAAGGGAGGACCTGGACTGACTCTCACACAAGCGAAGAACATGGTCTATTATTCGAACAGTTTCCGATTGATCGATCGGTTGCAATCAGAAGACCGTGCTCATCGTGCTGGTATGGATGAGCATCCAGTGAACTATATCGATATCTGCTGTTCCAATGGTCACATAGATTCCAACATAATTGCCAACCTTCGTGACAAGAAGAACATCAGTGCTGGGCTGCTCGGGGATGAGTTGAAAGCGTGGATTTAAGAAACAAATTGCTTGTCATTTGCCGCGCCCAGCCTTAGCATACTAAGGCGGGTGGTTTTTAGCCATAGGGGCCACTCTTTACAGTGTTGAGACAGTGCTGGAGCATATCCAGAGGCGGTGACTGTTTAAGAAACCCGTCGGCCCACCGGAGGCCAACGAATGGAGAAAATATGACCGAAGTTCCTGATTATTCTGAGTTCAAAGACACGAATGAAATGATGCTGGGAGGCAATATGATGACCTCCCTCGTCGCTTTGGCAGACATTCAAGAAGCTGCTGAATCCGAGGTTGAACGTCTCAAGCTGCTGCTCGAAGAAGCAACCGCAAACGTCCGCCGCATGTCCGAACATGAAATTCCCAAATTGCTCGACGGTCTGGAAGGCAAGATCAACCTTCCCGACGGCCGAACGATCACTGTTCAGGAGAAGATTCGGACGTCAGTGTCTGGTGATCGCAAGCCTCGTGCTATGCAATGGCTCGAGGACAACGGTCATGGTGCAATCGTCAAGCGCCGAATGACCATTGATCTCTCCAAGGATCAAGAAGAATTGGCGGACAAGATCAGGGACGCTCTTGAAGCCATCGACGAACCGGTTCTTTTCAAGGAGGACAGGAACGTCGCTTGGCAGACTCTGGACGCTTTCGTGAAAGAACAACTGACCGAAGGAATTGACATTCCGCTGGAATTGTTCGGCGTCTATCACCAGAAAATCGCCAAGATCAAGCGATAACGAATACCCGAAAGGGTAATGCGGAGCCTCGGCATTCAGAGGCATTGACAAGGAAAGGAGCCTTAAATGGCAAAAACTGATATAGTGAAGGCCGAGGTCAAGACGACAGCGGTAGGCATGGCTTACGATTATGGGAGCGATCAGGGGGCTGGTTTCGAAGATACGAAATCCAGCGACCTTTCGATCCCGTTCATGAACTTGCTCCAGTCCAACTCTCCCCAGGTTGAGGAAGAACTCATTCCTGGTGCGAAGACTGGTGACATACTCAACAGTGTGACCGGCGAACTCATCAAAGGCGACAGTGGCTTCGTGTTCTTGCCAGTTCACAAGCAAGAGGCGTGGGTCGAGTGGGTTCCTCGTGTGAAGGGTGGTGGTTTCGTCACCATGCACGACCCTGCTGGCGTTCTGGTTCAAGACCTGATCAAGAGCAATGGTGGCACTCGGATTCCTCCGAAAGGCAACGATGGCAAACGGATCTCGTTCAAGAACGGCCAGAACGATGTCATCGAGACCTACTATGTCTATGGTCTCATTCTGAACCGAGAAGGGTCCGAGGCAGAAGGTTTCTCTGTCATCTCGTTCAGTTCAACCAAGATCAAACCCTATCGCGACTGGCTGACCTCGATGTTCATCATCAAGGGCAAGCCGCCGATGTTCGCGAATCGGGCTCTGATCAAATCTGTGAAGCAGAAGAACGAATCTGGCACCTATGCCAACTTCGCCATCGGGCCGCTTCACGAAACGTGGGTGAAATCGTTGATCAACCCTACCGAGGAAATGTCGCTTCTCCAAGAAGCGTGCGAGTTCCGCGAAATGGTTCTCAATGGTGTTGCACGAGCAGATTTCAGTCAACAGCAGAATGCCGGCGAAAGTGTCGGTGCTGGTTCTGGTGATGGTGGTGTTGCTCCGTTCTAGGACAGGAAAACTCCTCCTGAACCTGTTCTAGCTGGTCCCGTGTATGATGCCCTCTGCACGGGACCAGTATAATCTTTGGAGTTTATCTCATGTCATGGTCTCCACAACAAGAAGCCGCCTTAAAGCAAGTCAATGACTGGATGAAATCTGGCCATGAACAAGTGTTTCATATGTTTGGATATGCCGGGACTGGCAAGACCACGATGGCTCGTCATCTAGCTGAGGGAGTAACTGGAAGAGTTCTGTTTGCTGCTTTCACCGGGAAAGCTGCTTACGTCTTGAAGAGCAAAGGTTGTGAAGGTGCGACCACGATTCACTCTTTGATATATCACAGTCGCGATAAGGGTAAGAAGTCCCTTGTTGAGATGGAGCAACAACTCAACACTCTCATCAGTGAACTCGCCGAAGAGGGCTTGAGTCCTGAGAAGATTGAAATGAATCCTCGTGTCCGTGACCTCACCAAAATGGTGAAGGCCGAACGCGAAAATATGAAACAGCCGTTCTTCATTCTCAACCAAGAGTCTGAAGTGCGAAGCGCCAAACTGGTAATCATAGATGAGTGCTCGATGGTTGATGCCAAGATGGGTGAAGATTTACTTTCGTTTGGGACCAAGGTTCTCGTCTTGGGCGATCCTGCTCAGCTTCCTCCTGTCGGTGGTGCTGGTTATTTCACCAAGAACATCAACCCTCAGATCATGCTGGACGAAATTCATAGACAGGCAGAAGAATCACCGATCATTCGAATGGCTACAGAAGTTCGTAATGAGCGAAGCCTCAAAGTCATGGACTATGGCGATGGCTGCGAGTTTATCGATGGAAAGATTGATCCAGAGTTAGCACTCCAATTCGATCAAATACTTGTTGGCAAGAACGCCACTCGTTTCTCCACAAACAAACGTGTTCGCACATTGAAGGGTATCATCGACCCTTATCCAGTCATCGATGATCGCCTCGTATGCTTGAACAACAATCATGACACCGGACTTCTGAATGGCGCGATTTACAGCGTCTTGAAAGTCGGCGGGGTTATGGACTCGAAAGTGCAGCTAGACATTCTTCCAGAAGGGAAGAAGTTTGCTCAAGAAGTCATGGTTCACGAACAGTATTTCCTCGGTGAAGAACCATCGTGGTTTGAAAAGCGAGAAGCCGAGTGTTTCGATTTCGGCTATGCACTAACTGTCCACAAAGCGCAAGGCTCTCAATGGGACAGTGTTCTTCTGTTTGACGAGTCCTACTGCTTTCGTCAAGATCGATGGAAATGGCTCTACACTGGAATCACCAGAGCCGCAGAGAAACTGACAGTGGTGAAAATGTCATGAACAATCCAACGGAAGAATTCACAAATCAACTCCAGAAAGCCTACGTCAAGGCTGGAGAAGATATGGGAAAACAGATGGCTGCATCTATCGTAGCTATCGTCACGGAGATGACTGCCGGACAAGGTCAACCGTCGTTTTTCGGCTGGTCAATCGAGGATGCTCCTCTCAACCTCTTTGGCATACTTCCAAGCGACAAGATAGAGAACGCTCAATGGGTGATCCTCGCGAGCGAGAAAGCGGAAAAGATCCCGTTCATCGCCTCTCAACCTCTATGGATGGGCCACCTGACCAGCGGTCACAGAATTCTTCTCTTATAGGAGTATCATTGGAAAGCGGCTTCAAGCATATCTGCAAAGCTTCTTTTCTAATTGTAACAATGCTCGTGAAACGAGTGTTTTTGCGTTCATATCTGGAAGAGGCTATCTGGCATTTGACAGAAGCCCAAAAGAAGCTAGGAGAGATAGATGATAGGTCCCAGCGTCCCCGCAAGTGATATGGTCCATGCAGAGAAATATCGAGGAAAGGGTGAGACTTATCGGGAAGCCTGCAATCGCGAAAGTTCTGCGCTTCAAGACAATCACGAACACTATATGGCCTATCGTGATGCGAGGCTGCAAATGAGATATCTTTCTGCTGGCCGTGTTCAGGCAGCGATGGGTTCTCTGAAGAACATCACCCCCTACAACTGTTTCGTGATGCCGACTATGCACGACAGTTTCACTGATGGCCCGACTCTCCAGGAACTTTCGGAGTTGTCGATCGGCGAGCATCCGTCGCTGTCGATCATGGACGTTGCGAAAGCTGCTGCGATCACTATGCGCCAAGGTGGCGGCGTCGGTTACGACATCAGCACTCTGCGTCCGAGAGGCGACCTAATCCGCGGAGTTCAATCCGTTACTGATGGGCCAATGGCCTTCGCTCCGATCTATGACGCTGTCTGTGGTGCTACGTCGTCCGCTGGCAACCGTCGCGGGGCGCAGATGCTGGTCATACGGGCAGACCATCCCGATGTTGAAATCTTCATTCGTGCGAAACAGGGCGTGGCTCACATTCCGTATGAGTATCGTCCACTTCGCGGTTTCAATATGTCGATCGCCATCACCGACGAACTGATGGAGTGTGTCCAAACCGGCAGGGCGTTCCCTCTGCGATTTGGCGGCGAAGTTTACCGCGAGGTCGATCCCCACGCTCTGTGGGAAATGATCATGCGAGGAACTTACGATTGGGCCGAGCCGGGTGTTCTGTTCATTGACACGATCAACCGGCTGAACAATCTCTATTACTGTGAGACGATCGCCGCAACGAATCCGTGTGGCGAACAGCCGCTCCCTCCCTATGGTGCCTGTCTCTTGGGCTCGTTCAACCTTGTGAAATATCTGGATCGGAACTTGACTTCCAAAAAATGGGAATTCCAGTGGTCACTTCTCGCCGCTGACATTCCGCATGTGGTCCGAGCGATGGACAACATTGTCGATCGGGCTCGCTACCCTCTTCCTGAGCAACGGAAAGAAGCCCAAGCGAAGCGAAGAATGGGACTCGGTGTGACTGGTCTTGCGAACTGCATCGAGGCTATGGGTTTCTCTTATGGATCTCCAAACTTCCTTCATGTTGAAGACGATATCTTGCGCTTCATCACTCGCAACTGCTACATTGCCTCGGCCATGCTGGCGAAAGAAAAGGGCAGCTTTCCCCTTTACGATGAGACACTATATTTGTCCGGACAGTTCATCAAATCTCTGGACAGCGACGTTCGCGACTTGATCAGGAGATACGGCATTCGTAACTCTCACCTGACGAGCATCGCGCCGACCGGAACAATCAGCTTCACAGCTGACAATGTGTCCAGCGGTATCGAGCCTGTTTTCGGTTATGAACAGGACCGGAACGTGATCATGCCAGAAGGCAAGATCAAGGTCAGAGTTCCTGATTATGGTTCCAGCGTTCTCGGCGTCAAAGGTCGCCGGATGGTTGATGTCCTTGCTGAAGAACATATCAAAGTTCTCTGCACGTCGCAGATTCACATTGATAGTGCTGTCAGCAAGACATGCAACGTGCCAACCAACTACCCCTACGAGAAGTTCAAGAATCTCTATATCTCTGCTTATGAAGGCGGAGCAAAGGGATGCACGACGTATCGCCCGAACGGCAACTACGAGGATGTCATCAGTTCTGCTGACGTTGCCGAAGTCAAAGATACGAAGGAAGGCGAGTCCTGCGGGTTCGATTCAACAACAGGTCAAAGAACTGGACCTTGTGCTGAATAATTCCAAGGCGCGTGAAAAATAACTGTTGCTCCGGCCTTGCCGACATGCCATAAGTAAAGGGCTAAGGCAAGGCCGAGGTATTGACCAATGAAAGGAAACACAATGACCAAGATCACGTTCAGCGGCGCAGATTATGACGAGGCCACCCTCAAAGGGATAGAAGACGTCGATCTGCTGAAATTGCGAAACCTCGTCGCGACCAACATGGGCGTCTCCTCGATCAAATCGTTCCGCGATCATGATCAGGCCGTCGAAGCGACCTGGAAGGCGCTCAACAAGTGGAATGAGCAGATGAGTGCAGAAGAAAATCAGGCCGCTGGCGAAGCGATCGGGGCCGTCAAGACTCCGAAACCTCCGAAAGCTGAGAAGCCGCCCGCCGAGCCGAAAGAGCCGGTCGAAGTCAAGGCCGCTCAGCCGAAGACCGTCAAGCGCCCGACCCGGAATATGTTCCGTCGTCTGCAGAAGCTGGTCGAGATGCCCGATCGTGGAAGCAAACGCTGGGGCAATTACAAGAATGGCATGACGATCCTGGACACGATCGAGGGCCAAGACATGACGCAAATCGACGTTTCTTTTTTCGTTCAACACGGCTATATGAAGCTGATCGAGCCGACGACCGAAGAGTTCGAGACCGGTCTGTCTGCATGGTTCGCCCGCAATGGCCAGGAAGACCCGACGGTCGAGAAGAAGCGCAAGGATGCCGAACGCGCTGCGACGAAGGTCACCAAAGACGCCGAGCGTGATGCCGCCAAGGCCAAGCGCGACGCCGAGAAGACGTCCAAGGAAGCCGAGCGTGTCGAAGCGAAAGCCAAGCGCGACTCCGAGAAAGCTGCCAAAGACGCTGCTGCTGCGAACGCGGGTGCTACCGCCACCGGGACCGCAACGTCCTGATGGACCTACCGATCGCAACTCCCCGCTTCTTCGACTACATGAAGAAGCGGGAACTGGTCCGTCTCCGCAAGGAGGCTGGCCAGCCTCGCCCTTGGACTGATGATCCCATCCTCCAAGAATACAAATTCACGAACGTTCGTAGACATCACGATTGGACATCGGATATGTTGCGCTCGACGTTCTACTACGATCATTTCGATGATGACCCTCGTTCCATCTTGATCAACTGTGCAGTCTATCGATACTTCGGAACATTCGAATTCGCTCAGGCAGTCGGTTGGTATGACTACGAAAGCTTCGATTTGTTGGAGATCGAAGACTGTGCAACAGATCGCCTCGCGGATGGTCTGCGTGTTTTCACAGGGGCTTATGTCGTCACGAATCAGGGTATGAGTGCTCCCAAGCCGCAAGTCGTTTGCCGTCACTTTCTTTCCGATCTTTATGACGCTGTGCCTGCTCTTTTGGAGCAAGTTCAAAAGACAAGAAGCTGGCGAGATTTGGCTGGTGCAATGTCCACGATCAAAGGTTTCGGCGGCTCTGGTTTCATGACCAAAGAAGTTCTCCTGGACACAATGATGACAAGTTTCTGGGGTGGTGAAATCCAACATGTGGACAACCGCACGTTCACCTATCCCGAAGACTATGATCGCTGGACTCCCGTCGGTCCCGGTGGTGTTCGTGGTGCTGCTCGCCTTCTTGGGCATGACTCTCCAACGACGGTCAACATTGGCAAGGGCAAGCCGATGGAGATCATAATGCAACTTTACGAAGCCCAAGGAGAGTTCTGGCCTAAGGAATATGGAAAGCTATTCCCGACAGACATTCAATTCCAGCTTTGTGAGTTCGACAAGTATGAGCGCACTCGTCTGGGACAAGGAAGACCAAGAAGTCGGTATAAAGGAAGATAACCAAACGCTTTCTGAAATAAAGATCAAACATGAGATAGGAGTCAACTATGACTGAATCAAAAACCGCCAAAATTATAGTGAATGGCACTGTCGAAGAAAGAGAAATTGAAGTCAAATCAGTAAAAGGATTTTCAACTCCAATCTTTTGCAGAAAAGACACTTATGATCTCTATATCGCAAAAGAGATTTATCGTTCATACGGAAAATTATCTGTAAAAGATAATGTGGTTCTTGACATCGGTGGAAATATCGGTTTATTTTCAAGATGGGCTTTGGACAATAATGCGAAGAAAGTTTATGCTTTCGAGCCTGAGCCCTTCAACTGTGAAATGTTTCAATTGAATTGCCCTGAAGAAGAAATTGTTCTTTGTCAATCGGCTGTGATTAACGGTGAACAACCGTTTGTTGATTTCTATATTTCTACTTCTGGGAAAAACTCTGGGAATTATACAACCAGAAAGACAAGAGGAAGAACAATCTCAACAGTATCGGCTGTTTCTATTCAAAAGGTTTTGGAAGAAACGAATCCAGATGTAGCGAAAATTGATTGTGAGGGAGGGGAATACGAAATCTATGAAGCGATCGCTGATTTTCCGAAATTGAAAGAGGTAGTTTTTGAAATACATCTTACAGTTGGGAGACTTGAGAACGCAAGACATTTGGATGCTTATTTTCTTGACAACGGTTGGGAATCATTCATCGCCCCAACTTTAGACAACAGCGGTCTTTGGCAAACCATCGCAGGATACAGAAGGAAAGAATCATGAACTATCGCCAAGGAAATCCATACGTCATTCACATAGAATTTGCAGAGGGCTGCAATCTTCGTTGTGGATTTTGTGGTCTGAACGCTATCAGGGGAAAAGAAAATAACTATAAGCTGATGACTCGCGAAACTGCGGAATCTGTTTCAAAGCAAATGGCTTCTCTTGGTTGGAATAGTAGAGTTGAAATCGCTATGCACGGCGAGCCGACGATGAATCCTGACTTCCTGGAATTGATCGCAATCTTCCGACGGCACCTGCCGAAAGCCTACATCTTGCTCGAAAGCAATGGTGGAGGAATCATTGGCGATACTTCCACAAAGACCGTCCAAGAAATGTTCGGCGCTGGCCTTTCTACTCTGGGCTTGGACGAATACCAGACGATTAAGCTGGTGCCGAAGATCCTGGAGAAAATCAAGCAAGAGCAAGGTTGTGGTTTTCTCGAAACCGGCGACAAATTGTTTGATGGCAGCGTTACGTTTTACGATTATCCTTCTTGTGGGGGTGTCGGCAATCCTCATAAGCGCAATACGAAGAAGCGGCTTATCTGGATCAGGCCAATCGATGTCAGCACCAGTGGCACTCACAGCAAACTCAGCAATCATGCCGGATCGGGGGCTCCCAAAAACGATAAAGCTGAGGGAAGAAGGTGTGCGAAACCTTTCAGAGAATTCAATGTTCGGTGGAATGGACAAGTAGCAACCTGCTGCAATGATTGGAGAGGAGTCTTTCCTCTTGGATCTATTCATGAACAAGGTCTTGATGAAATTTGGCACTCCGAGGAAATGTATGCTCTTCGTCGAAAACTTTATCATGGACAGCGTGACTTCGGTGCCTGTGATGGTTGTGACACTTTGTCAATGCGTCCAGGCATTTTGCCGGATCACCTTGGTAAAGAGGAACTCCCAGAACCGAGTGAAGCAGACTTGGTCCTGATCGCTGAAACCTTGAAGAAGGGACCGCTGACAGCGCCTGTTCTTCGCTCATGGGAAGTCAAAGCATGAAAATCGCTGTCGCCCTTTACAAGATCATGGACCTCGGTGGGATCATCAATCACACTGAGGACCTGATCTATGGCCTCAAAAGGCAAGGCCACGATGTCGATCTGCTTCAACTTGTCTACAGCGACAAAGACCAGAAAGATGGAAATCCTCGGACAGGGGACTTCTCGAGGTCTGAGTCCGGACTTCTCTATAACCAGAAAATCGGTTGGGTCTTCACCAAAGCGAAGAAGGTTCCCTATCAGGGCGGGAAGATGCTGGCCCAAGCGAAGAAGTGGCTGGAAGAATATGACATCATCCTCTGGACGATTCCGGTTCCATCGACCAATGCTGAGAACGAAGGCAACTGGGAATGGCGCGATCTTTACGATCTCAAGCACCCTGTCCAGATGGCCTTCGTTCACGACGGTGGTGCCTGCGATCGCTATCCATATGTCCTGGAAATTCAGGACAGGCTTCATGCTGTTCTGTGTGTCCACCATTCGGCGATCGGCGGCTCCTCGTTCATCAGGACACCGAGGTTCCATGTCCTCAATCCGTTCCGCGATGTCAACCGGGAAGTCCCTTCTTGGGCTGATCGTCGCAAAGGTTTCGTCAGCCTCCAGACTTTCAAAGGTCTCAAGCACGTCGATGACCTGATCCGTGCGGTCCGTCATATGCCGCCGAAGGAAGACATGGAGTTCAGGGATATCTTCGGAAAGGGTATCGAATATCAGTATATGACTTCTGCAAACAAATGCAAAGACAAGTATTTTCATGCAGATGGCGAGCGTATCTGGGAAGCGGCCGAAAACAACGGCATGGTCCATCACGATTACATCGAGCGTGATCAGGTCGACCTTCTTCTGCAATCGGCGCGGGTTCTTGTCGATCCTTCTTGGTCGACTCGTCTTGGTCCTCGCGGCGGGTTCTATGGTCGTGTCTTCGTCGAGGCTGCGATCAATGGTGCTATCCCTGTCGGTCGTCCTCTCGGCATTGGAAACTCTTTGTTCCTGCCAGATGTTCATTATGTGTCCATCCCGATGGATGCAGACGATCTGACCTACGCAGAGATGGTGCATCACGCGAGTTCTGATTCTACAGATGTGAGCAGTATGCGTCAAGAAGTCCGCGAACTCGTTCAGTGTTTCGACGCTGACGTTATCGCCAAACGAATTATCGATATCGCTACCGACGATATCGGTGAGCAACCTCTGCCTTACGAAGAGGTCCCTGCCCTCGAGAAAAAGTCCGAGGAAATCATGTTCAATCATTTCGGTTTGTGAGGAAATACGATGCACGTTATCGAAGCAAGAAACGTTCACGAAGCGTTGCCCAAGGGAGTTGCGATGATCCTTAAGGAAGGATTCGATCGTCAGTCCCGCGCTGGCGACGTCAAACTGATCGACGGTCCTGTGACCACGCTCTACCTGAAACCTCTTGAGCGGGTCATGTTCCATCCTGAGCGTGACTGCAATCCTTTCTTCCACTTCATGGAAGGCTTGTGGATGATCGCTGGTCGCAATGACGTCGCTTGGATCAGCCAGTTTTCTTCCAACATCAGCCAGTTCAGTGATGATGGTGAAACGTTCCACGGAGCCTACGGTTATCGGTGGGTGAATCATTTTGTGAGACAGCAATTCACTGATAATGACCAGAACCCTCATGGCGAAGCCTATGTCCCGTTCAATCAGCTGGAATGCGTTGCGGGAATGCTTCGGGAAAACCCCGATGAACGTCGCGCCGTTGTGAGCATGTGGTCGGCCGAAGATGACCTCGGTCGTCAGGGGAAAGACATTCCCTGTAACACGACGATCATGTTTTCGATCAGCGTCCACGGGTCATTGGACATGTCGGTCACGAACCGTTCCAACGACATGGTCTGGGGAACCTATGGCGCGAATGCTGTCCACTTCTCCATGCTCCAAGAGTTCATGGCGGCATGGATCGGAGTTCCCGTCGGTCGCTACTGGCAGATTTCCAACAACTTTCATTCCTATCTGAAGACGTTGGACCCTGTTCGTGAACTGGCAGGGTTCACCGACCGCGATCCTCTTCCTTTCGACAATCCCTACATTCAGATCAAAGGGCAAGATCCGGTTGAACCGTTCCAGATGGTGAACAGCGAAATTGGTGCTTGGATTCGCGAATTGCAAATGTTCATGGACGTCGGCCCTGCTACCGGCTTTCAGGACAAGTTCTTCCGCAAGGTCGTGTGTCCCATCTGGCAGGCATGGTTCGCCTGGAAGACAGACGAGGGCTCGAAACGTCAGCGGGTCGAAGAAGCGAAGAAACACCTTCGCGGTTGTGCCGCGTTGGATTGGCGGAAAGCCTGCATCGAATGGCTGGATCGTCGGGCATGATGGATTACGTCCTCAAAGGGGACGTTGCTCGGGTGAAATTTGCACGAGAGGGCGCGGCGGTTCGCCGCGTCCACGCGCAGAAGATCATCGGTGAGTATGACGTCGGTCAACACTCTTTCGGCATGTTGTGTCTTCTGAGAGTTCTTCATCCAGATGCTCCTGCCGCTCTCCTTTGGGCTATCATTGCCCATGATCTTCCAGAACGTCTTCTGGGCGACACACCTCGTCCAGCTTTCGTTGTCCTTGACAAGAAAGCATATAGCGACGCATCGGACAGGATTCTTAAAGGAACAGATTTCTGGGAAACGCTCTCGAGAGAAGACCAGCGTTGGCTCGGTAGCCTCGACATATGTGAATTCTATCTCTGGATCTTGGATCAAGAGAGCCTTGGAAATCGCAACATGAAAAAGATGCAACGCCGAGTTGAACTCTGGTTTTCGAAGGAAGCCAAAGAAGCGATGACTGTGCGAGCCTATAAATTCATGAAGGAGATAATCAATGGCACGTCTTCCAACCCCGACTACTGGGACCCAATCAACGAACTCGGGGAGTGAAACCTTCGTAGCCCAAGAAGGAGGCGATCACTATCAAGCTGAATATCAGCATTGGGACTGGGTTCCTGACATTGGCATGGGATACCTTGCTGGCAACGCCACGAAGTATGTCTCTCGGTGGCAGAAGAAGAATGGTATTCAAGACCTTCTCAAGGGTATGTCATACGTTGACAAGATTCTGACGACTGACATGACACACTATCGTCGAGGTATGATAAACGAGAGAGTGGTTATGTTCAACAACCGTTTTTACGAATCAGCCAGTCTGAAACCTGTTGAACAGTTGTTCTGTTCTTTGATGTCTCTCTCCTATGAACGTTTCGGTATTCTGCAAGCGAAGGCAGTTCTGCAGACTATTCTGGACGATGCAGGGCGGGCCGCTAAGGGCCAAGCCCGGCCCCCGGCCCCTACAGCACCCAGCACCGGGCCAAGCCCTGCCCTTGCCCCGCCCTGTGGCGGCGCGGGCCATGCCATAGGGCAGGGGCAAACCACCACCGCAACCGCAGGGTCACAAGTAAGTGGTCTCACTGGTATGGAGAATCCATTCGGGTATGATGAAGAGGATGGAGCATGAGAGTGCTCATCGCCTGCGAATTCTCTGGAATTGTAAGAGACACCTTTCTTTCTTCGGGTGTTGACGCCATATCGTGCGATCTCCTGCCGAGCGAGACTCCAGGCCCGCATTACCAAGGCGATGTGATGGACGTGCTTCAAAACGGTTGGGACATGCTCATAGCATTCCCGCCTTGCACCGATCTGTGTGTCAGTGGTGCGCGATGGTTCCCGGCTAAGCGGGCAGATGGGCGGCAACAGGCCAGCATCGCCTTCTTCATGGCGCTGGCAAATTCACCCATCCCGCGCATTGCGATTGAAAACCCGATTGGCATCATGTCGAGCCATTGGCGAAAGCCCGATCAGATCATCCAACCGCATCAGTTCGGTCACGGTGAAACCAAGGCCACCTGTCTGTGGCTGAAAGGACTGCCGCTGTTGCAGCCGACTGATAACGTCACCGGGCGCGAAGCACGAGTTCATAGGATGGCACCTGGACCGAATCGTTGGAAGGATCGTTCGCGCACATATGTCGGAATTGCGAAAGCTATGGCTTCCCAATGGCTAACAGCATGACACCAATTCGGGTATGAAGAGGAGAGAGAAGTATGAGCAACGTAATCGGTCGAGTTCTCGCCAGCTGGATTTGGAGCAAAGTCCCTCCAAAGCGTGACCCCGACTTCCTGATCGGTCCGAATAAGGACGATCCCTATATGCGTCGGTGGTTTGTGATACCGAGGAACAAGTTCTTCAACATCTATCTGCATCACATGCAGCATGATGATGACGATCGTGCTGCTCATGATCATCCATGGTGGTCTTTGTCTCTGTGTGTCAAGGGACGCATTGAAGAGCATCAGCTGATCAACTGGAGCGAGCATCCTCTTATTGAGAGTGAAACCTATGTCACCGAACATTTTGGTAACGCTCTCCTTTTCCGAATCAATCATATTTTTGTTGGTGATTTCAAATGGCGTTGCAAGGAGTATGCTCATCTTTTGAAACTGCCAGAAGGTGAGGCTTGGACTCTGTTCATCACCGGGCCAAAAATTCGGGTCTGGGGATTTCATTGTCCAAAAGGTTGGATACCGTGGGACCAGTTCCTCGACCCTGTAGATACTGGCAAGTCTGGACGCGGCTGTGGTGAAGAGAATTAAGGATGGCTCGTCAGACAAAACAGCAAGAACTGAAAGCCAGAAACGCTGGAAAATCTCCGTTGCAGATGGGATTCTTCACGCCCGAAAGCGACTGGCGACCCAGAGCGATCTCTGACCTTCCTTCTTGGGCTGGCATCGATCGTATAGGATTTGATTGCGAAACGAAAGACGTTCATCTTCGCGACCTAGGTCCTGGCCCAAGGAGAGGAGCCTTCACAACTGGATGGGGAATTGCACTCGAAAAAGACGGCAGGGTTGTTGACAGTTTCTACCTTCCAATGCGTCACGAAGGCGGCGATAATCTTCCGACCGAGGAAGTCCTTCGCTATCTAAAGGGAAACATCAAAGACTATAAGGGAGAATATGTTGGTGCGAATCTCAGTTACGACATCGATTATGCGAATTCTGATGGGTTTGAGTTTAATCGGGAGTGCAAATTCCGCGATGTCCAGATTGCGGACCCGATCATCTACGAACTTCATCAAAGCTACAGCCTCGAGAATATCGGCAAGCGTTGGGGTGTCGAATCCAAAAACAAGGCGGTTCTCACTCAAGCTGCTCAGGCAATGGGAGTTGATCCCGGCGCGGGAATGTGGCGTCTCCCGGCGAGATACGTCGGTGACTATGCGACAAGAGATGTGGAATCGCCGTTGGAACTCTACGAGAAGATGAGGAAGAAACTAGACTCTGATGATCTTTGGCAAGTGTTTGATCTCGAGTCTAGACTTCTTCCAGTTCTGGTTCGTATGCGTCAACGTGGAGTTCGCATTGATCAAGACAAACTCAGAATGATTGAAGATCGTGCTCTCCGTGAAGAAGGAGAAGCCTTAACTTTCATTAGGCACGAGACAGGCGTCAAAATTGACGTCGGTAACGTGTGGAAACCAGATGCTCTCGCCCCGGCACTCGAATCAATCGGTGTCAAACTGGCAAGGACTTCAACTGGTGCTCCGCAGATCGATGCTGATTTGCTGGACGGTCTTAATCATCCTGTGGCAAGGGCGATTTCCAACGCTCGCAAGGTCAATAAGATCAGGACCACTTTCGCAGCTTCCATGTGGAAATATATGGTCAACGGAAGAATTCACTGCACCTTCAATCAGATCGCTCGTGAAGATGAAAAGGGTGAGCAAAAGGGAGTTCGTTTTGGAAGACTCTCAGCTGTAGATCCAAATCTCCAACAGCAATATTCTCCTGACCGCGTCCAGCCTCACGACCCGCAACTCATCTTGGAATGGCGCAAGATATTCATTCCAGAAGAAGGCGCGATTTGGGGAGTAAACGATTATTCCCAACAAGAGCCAAGATGGACAACTCACTTCGCCGCTGTCATGGATCTTCCTAAAGCCCGTGAAGCAGCGAAGAGATATCGCGACAATCCGAAGACAGACAACCACGAAATGATGACTCGTCTCATCCACACTGATGAACTTGTTGATCAGTGGTTGAAATTGAAGAAAGATGGTGATAATTCTTACAAGATGAACCGTGGCTACTCAAAGAATATCTTCCTCGGTTTATGTTATGGCGAGGGTGGGCAGAAACTCTGCCTGGACATTGGCAAGCCTACTCGCTGGGCACACATAACAGGATATGGAAGAACCAAAGCAATCGATTTCTTCGATAACCGTCATGACGCGTGGAAAGCCCGAGCCTCTTCTGGGCAAGGATTCATCAAAGAAATGGCTGGTGAAGAAGGTCAAGCGATTATCGATAACTTCGATGCTGAGGTTCCATATGTCCGCCAGCTTGCACAGAAAGCGAGTGACAAGGCCGGAGCAAACGGTTTCGTGAGAACCATCATGGGTCGTCGTCTTCATTTCCCGACACGCGACGATGGCTCTTATGATTGGACACACAAAGCCTTGAACAGAGTGATCCAAGGATCGTCAGCAGATCAAGCGAAGAAAGCTGTTACCGACATCGATGCGGCTGGTCATTTCATTCAACTTCAAGTGCATGACGAAACTGACGGAAGCTATGGCTCAGTTGAAGAAGCCAAAGTTGTTGGAGAGATCATGAAGAATTCGATATTAGAGGTCTGCACTCCTCTGGTGCCGTTTAATGTAGATACCGAATGTGGTCCAAGCTGGGGAGAATCAGTAAGTGTCTAACATCTCACACTCAGGAGCCTTTTGATGGCCGATTTCTGCCAACAGTGTTCTATGGACATTTTCACCGAGGACTACAAAGACCTTGCGGGTCTCGGCGATGGGAGCAAACTCGAAGATGGACAGGGCTGGTGCTGTCTCTGCGAGGGGTGCGGACCAACCGTCGTAGACGACAATGGGGTCTGTCTCAGCCTCCATTGCATGAAGAATCATGGAGAAGAAAAACATGGCAAAGTATGATCAAGGCGGCGGCTGTGCCTGCGGATTGAAGAAAGTCTGCGACTGCGAGGCTGGCAAACCTGTTCGCTCTGTTCAAGGGCAGGTCTGGGATTGGGCGAAAGTGATGTTCGGGAATCCTTCGCCCCTTGCGCTTTCCGTTCGTGGAAACAAAGAGATGGCTGAGTTGATTTCGACTCTGATCAACAAACCCGGTGAAAAGGAAGAAATCATCGAAGAATGCGCCGATGTCGCTTTCTTCCTGCTACAAATCTGTGAGATCAATGGCGGCGATCTCATGGAAGCTGTCGCCAAGAAATTGGAAGTCAACAAGAAGCGCTCTTGGGAAATCGCTTCTGACGGATCGTTTCAGCATGTGGGGAAAAAGACAAAATGATTCTCAGCGCACAAACTATTCGCCGTTACTGCGAAGAGCATGATTTGATCTCTCCATTTCATGAGAGAACAAAATATGAAGGGATGACGTTCGGTCTCAGTTCAGCAGGCTACGATGTTCGGGTCGAGTTCGCTCTCAACTCAATCTTTTCCTATCGTGTTCTCAATCCTGGTGATTTCATTCTGGCTTCTACGATTGAACGGTTCAAGATGCCGAACGACCTCATCGCTTCGGTGGCCGATAAGTCCTCTTGGGCTCGTCGTGGCTTGGCCGTGCAGAACACTATTATTGAGCCGGGATGGGCTGGCTGGCTGACTCTTGAATTGACCAACCATGGAAGGGAAACTCTGCGGATCGAAAAAGGAATGGCGATCGCTCAAATCGTTTTCCAGAGGTTGGATTTCCCGACTGATCAACCTTACGAAGGAAAATATCAAGACCAGCGACGAGGACCGGTTGCTGCAATTCATTACAATTCCGACTTGTCAAATGCACCGTGGCGGGGTAAAGTTGGGGGTTCCTGATATGTCTGAGAATAAAACGACCAGAGCCAATCTGGTTAAAGCTTTGAAAGTCCTCGGGGCATTTCCAGTTGAGAATCGTGTCAAGTCTGGGACACTTGACGTGAATTATATTGGAGGCTGGATTGAGTGCAAATATATGGGAAGATGGCCCGTTCGAGCAGACGACCAGCCAGTCAGATTTCCCCACCCTTTGCTGCAAACGCAGAAGATTTTTATAGCAAAGAGAGCCGCACTCGGTGGCACAGTTCTCGTTTGTGCTCAAGTCGCTCAAGAGTGGTTCTTCTGGGATGGTATGTTCGCCGTGTCAAACTTCGAAAAAATGACAAGACCAGAAATGCGGGAGAATGCTCTTCTTCATATGAATGGCATAGACAAAGAAAGACTTGTAACGTGGATAAGATCGATCTCAAAAGGTTGACGTTGGGGGAGACCTTGTTGATCAGCCGACGCAGGTCAGGGCTGTCTCAAGACGAGATGGCGAGAGTCAACGGGATCACTCGTAACTTCTACGGCGAAGTTGAGCGTGACCAGTCAGAATATCAGGGAATGAACTTCTGTGAGGTGGAACCTCTGGAAGTCAACGAGAAGATTATGCTATGTCGTCGTAGGTCTTCTATGACACAGGGTGAAATTGCTGAGCAGATCGGGATCACTCGATATTGGCTCAATCAGATGGAAGTTGGAACTGCACCAGTTTCTTTTGATCTCGTAAAGTTCTGGGAAGACAACTATGCAGGGGAATAGCGAAGCCTCAATCGATTTCTTGAGTAAATGGAGTAAAGATGGTCCTTGGGTTCTGACAGCGATTCAGACTGATCGTAAGAAAATCGAAACAAGAACCTTCAAGTCCGACGAAATCGATGAATGTCGCAAGTGGCTCGTGAAATACATCGGAAATCGTAATATCTATTTCCATGTCAATCCATGCGTAAAAGACATGAAGTCCAAGGCTCACAAGGAAGACATCAAAGCTGCCGGTTGGCTTCACATTGATATTGATCCAGAGCCAGGAGAGACTCTCGAGGAAGGCCGGGAACGTGCTCTTGGGCTTCTCACCGACAAGATACCAAAGGGAATTCCAAAACCAACTGTGATCATATTCTCGGGTGGTGGATATCAAGGCTTCTGGAGACTTTCAAAAGAAATTATAGTTGATGGCGACGTTAAGAAATGTGAGGACTTCGAACTTTACAACAAGAGGTTAGAGCAAGTCTTTGGTGGAGATCACTGTCATAACATTGATCGTATTATGCGACTCCCAGGAACAATCAACATTCCTGATGTGAAGAAAAAGAAAGCTGGCCGTGTCGAAGAGTTAGCGGTCTGTTTTGAATTCAACAAAAACGAATATGATATCTCAGATTTCAAGAAGGCACAGGGCGTTCAAATCGATTCCCATCAAGGTGGTGAATATGGTGTGAGCGTCAGTGTCCCAGGAAACGTGGAGCGTGTTCAAGATCTCAATGAACTAGATGAGTGGAACGTTCCAGATCGTGTCAAGGTGATCGTAGCCCAAGGGAGACACCCAGACCAACCGAAAGAGGGGGATAACTCAAGATCGGCATGGCTGTTCGATTGTATCTGTCAACTTTTACGAGCAGGTGTTCCGGACGAAGTCGTGTATGCTATAATCACAGATCGTGATTGGGGTATTGCTGAGAGTGTCCTAGAGTCCAAGAATCCTGAGAAGTATGCTGTTCGGCAGATGACTCGTGCCAAAGAACATGCAGAAGATCCAAATCTGCGAATGATGAATGAGCGCCATGCAATCATCGGTAACATTGGAGGGAAATGCCGAGTCATCGAAGAAGTTGAAGACGAAATCATGAACCGTTCGCGGTTGACCATTTCTTCGTTTGAAGACCTTCGTAATCGATATTCGAATATCATGGTAGATGTTGGTAGCGATAAAGAGGGAAAGCCAATTCAAGTCGCTCTTGGGAAATACTGGATCAACCATCGCATGAGACGACAGTTCGATTACATGAGGTTCATGCCTCAGGGTGATCTTCCAGGTGTCTACAATCTATGGCGCGGTTTCAGCTTTGAGCCGAAACCTGGAGACTGCTCGTTGTATCTCAATCACCTTCATGATAACGTCTGTAGTGGAGTTGAAGAATATTACGTTTATCTCATAAAATGGATGGCTCGTGCTGTTCAAGTCCCAGCTTCTCCAGGAGAGGTTGCACTCGTTATGAGAGGCGGTAAAGGAACAGGAAAGTCGTTGATGGCGACTCTGTTCGGTAAACTCTTTGGAAGACATCATCTCCATGTTGCCAACCCCTCACATCTCGTTGGTAACTTCAACGCTCACCTTCGTGATGTAATCTGCTTGTTTGCTGATGAAGCGTTCTTCGCCGGCGACAAGAAGCACGAATCTGTTCTCAAGATGCTGGTCACCGAAGATAGCATACCGATTGAGCAGAAAGGCGTCGACGTCGAAACTTATCCCAACTATGTTCACTTGATCATGGCTGCAAACGATCCTCACGTTATTCGTGCCTCGGGCGATGAGAGGAGATATTTCGTTCTCGAAGTAGCAGATAACGCGAAACAGAATAAACAATACTTTGGAGATATTGTCAGACAGATGGAGTCTGGTGGATTTGAGGCTCTGCTCTTCCACTTACAAAACATCGATCTAGAAGGTTTCCAAGTTCGTGAAGTTCCGCAAACTGATGCTCTCCAAGAGCAGAAGCTTCTTTCTATGTCGGTGGATGAGGAATGGTGGTTTCGGAAACTCCAGAATGGTCGTTTGGTTGATAGCGACGCTGAGTGGACAGAAGCTGTTCCTTGTGACACAATCATCAGTGACTTCACAGCTTACGCAGAAAAGTGGAAGTTCAGCAGAAGAGGAAATGAAACAGCCCTTGGGAGATTCCTCACAAGAGTTTGTCCTCACATTGAGAGAACTCAAAAGCGTGTCGCAGTTGATGTCTATAACGAGGATGCAAGGCGGAACGAGCGGAAGAAGAAACGACTGTATTTCTATGATTTCAAAGACCTCAAGAAATGCCGAAATTCTTGGGAAAAGATCTATGGCAGAGTAGTCTGGGAAACCGAAGTTGATGGTGCAGACGAATTGATCAAGGAGCCATTCTGATGGATGATCCTTGTGATGATTGGAGCAAGAACGTGGGTAAACTGCGACCATCAGATGGCGCTATGGCGCAAGCCATACCCTGCCCTACCCTACCCCTTAGCTGTAGGGCGTAAGCCCTGCCCTGCCCCCGCTCCGAGGCGCTCCGATAGCACCTGAACCTTTACCCTATGCCCCTGACCGCTGCTATGCTATGCTAAGTAACGTAAACAAAGGAGAATGAGATGACCATGAAACCATGTGATTTCTGTGAAGGCCACACTCCTGATGACAGGGGAAAAGAGTGCTCCCATTGTGCGGGTCACGGCGTGATGTATGAAGTGATGCAAATCACTGTCCCCACCGGCGAGACCTATTTCATGGATGGTTGGGACACCACAGAGGCAGTCGAAAGTTTCGGCGATTGTCTGGAAGTGAAACATCTAAGGGTTTACCCGAAGGAGTGACCATGAAACTCAAAGTTCCCGAATACGTGTCTTCTTGCAAACTGTTCAAGGGCAGTATGCTGGAGGTGCTGATCAATTTCCGTGGCAAACATGTTGTGATCGGGTATATCAAAGATCGCCTCAAGAGATTCAAAACCAGCGACGATGAGACTCCGAAAGAGAAAGAGATCAATTCGGCCATTGAAAGATGGCTGGGAGAACTGGAATGAAACCGATGCTCGCAGGCAAATATGAACCAGACCGGGTTGCGAGAATGCTTCCCATGTTCGGTCAGCTGAAACTCGATGGTATCCGGGTATTCATCCGTGACGGAGTGGCTTACACTCGCAGTCTCAAACCTGTTCGATCTGCTCAAGTCCAGTCCTTGATCTCTTGGAACAAAGACCTTCTTGAAGGTCTGGACGGTGAGATGATCTGCGGCGACCCGACAGCGAGACATTGCTATCATCGGACGATGTCCAGTGTGATGTCTTTTGATCAAAGCGACCCCGAACTTCATTTCTTCGTGTTCGACCGATGGGATATGCCAACGAATTTCTCCAACCGTTTGGATGTCCTGCGCACAGAAGCCAAGTATTGGCCTGAGAATGTCAGTCTACTCGAAACCGTGAAATTCTCAACAATGGAAGAACTTCAAGCCTGGGAGATTCAGCAGATCTCACTTGGGCACGAGGGTATCATTCTTCGTCATCCGGATCGTTTCTACAAATATGGTAGAGGAACTGCTGTCCAGGGCGAGTTGATCAAAGTCAAAGATGCAAGATGGATTGACACCGAAGCGATCATCGTCGATGTGACTGAACTTCGCTCAAACCAGAATGAATCGACAATGAATGCTCTCGGCCAACAAGAGCGTTCTAGTAATCAGGAAAACATGATTCCGATGGGCGTCCTCGGCGCTGTTCAAGTTCGTGGGGTCTTTCCATCAGACGATATCGTCCCTGAACATGTCAGGAGAATCGTTTACGAGGTAAGTATCGGATCGGGATTTGACCAAGCCCAAAGAGAGACCATATGGAACGAAGATTTGGTAGGTCGGATCGTGAAATTCAAGTTCTTTACTGGTGGTGTCAAAGACAAACCTCGTTTCCCGATATTTATTGGCTTCCGTGATCAAGACGATATGGATTCTCTTCCTCTCGCCCCGGCACAGATGAACCTGTTCTAAAGTAGCTGAAACATGACGCTTGTCATTTGCACCCAAGGGTGCTAGGCTAGTGTTATGATATATGGAGGACACTATGGGAAACCCCAAGAGATACGTTTCTGCTGAGACCATGACTTTCGATGATTTCAAAGTTCCGTTCACTCACGAAGTCGGTGAGGTTGTCTACGATGCCAAGACGATCTACGGTTCTTGGGCAACGATGACTCAGAAATCGTTCGAGAGTTATGCTCACCAGTCCGTGCGCGGAAACCTTGGCACCGGTCGCGGACAGAAGTATGTTCGCAACTATAAAGGTCACCTCGTGTTGAACGAAGGAGGAACGAAGTCATGACCATCTACACAGTCACGATCGGCGGGGTCACGCACTACACGAGTGACTTCGCCCGCGTCGAAGCGCTGACCGCGCAAGCCGTCGAGGACGGGAAGTCCTACACGGTCATCGCACGGAAGGGGGTGCGCCATGACCGCCCTTGATGACCTGATCGCGCGGCTGACGGGGTTCTCGGCAGGGCCGTGGCGTGTGAGCAAGATCGGCTTAACAAATGACGGGCAACGGCCAGTTCTCGGTCTTGCTGCCAGAATTGCCACTGTCGATGCTCACAGCGACGTGCTTAAAAAGGATGCTTGGGTTGCGGATTGCGCCGAACGCGAGGCTAACGCCGCCCTGATCGCAGCCGCTCCCGACCTTCACCGCGAACTGAGCGCCGCCCTTGCGCGTGAGGCGGGGCTGCGGAAGGCACTGCATTATTATGCGGACTTCGCTGGATATGCTCCCTGGGCGACGAGCAGCAATGACTTCGGAGGCGTGGCCCGCTCCGCCCTTAAGGCCGCGCCAACCAACATCGACTGTCATGAGGAGTAAGTCTGTGTTCACCAAACTGGTTATCTGCCTTCTGTGTCGTCTTCGTTATGACGACGCTACTCACAAGAGATGCCCAAGATGTGCAAAGGAGAAGAAATGACCGCCCCGACTGGATACATCGTCGCCTTCCACGACCGCGACGACGGCAAGTGGAGCACGCTGGACGGGCCGCTGCCGCAGACTCTGGACGAGATCTTCAATCTGTTGATAGAGCCTTCCTCTTGGGCTGACTCGATCTATATTGGCAAGATTGGCAGCGACTCAGACTACACTGACGCGGTCATGAGTCACCTCGCCGAGTCTGCCGCCGAGCAGAACGCCCATGCCGGGTTCGTCATGGCAGAACGACCTGAATGGCTGTGGCTCAGTCGCGCCGCAAACAACGCTTTTCATTACAGGCTCGACGAACTGGAGCAGGAGGCTTATGACCGCGCCGAACACGAAGCCGCCGAACGCGAACAACTGCACATCTGAAAGGAACCATCATGACCAACATCGCCTTCAACCCTACCCCTGAGCAGCGCGCCAACTGCGAACGGCTGGCGGTTCACTTGTCGCTCGGAGTGACTAGCCTGGCCTTTGACATGCGCACTTATTGCAGAAACGACACGGAGCTTCTTGACCCAGCCAACCACGAGTGCGGCACGTCGGCTTGCGCTGTCGGCCTTGGCCCCAGCCTCGGCATCGCCGTTCCGGCAGGATGCACAGACTGGGGCGACTATGCCGAAGAAGCATTCGGCGCGGGTGGCATTGCATACGGCTGGATGTTTCATTCACTCTGGCATCCCAGCTATCCGACCGCGCAAGACGCTGCTGATCGCATTAACTATGCGCTCAAGCACGGCATCCCTGCCAGCCCCCGGGCAGTGATGGCGGGCGCCATGTCACTCCCCTACACACCAAGCCGCATTGGCGCCGACAGCCCGTCGCGCCAACCGGCGAAGCAACCAGCATGAAAGGAACGACAATGACCACCGAACAGATCGCCGCCGCCCTGCAAGCCCTCGTCGATGACGCCAAGGCCCGCGGCATCAATGATCCGGCCGCGCGCCATACCCAGCGCAGCCATCATGGTGAGTTGGCAACGCACTCATTCACCGTGGAGTGGGGCGGGCGCCGTAACAAATCGGAAGTCGGCTTCGGGGCGACCCCGGCCGAAGCCCTCGACCATTTGCGCGAAAGAATGACGAAAGTCATTGATCCGAACGCCGAGGAACTCGCCGACATGAGGGTCCGCGCCATCGCGCTTGGCTACTCGCTGACTGACACCGCCTGAGACACCCGCGCCGCGCCTCCCTCGTGGCGCGGGCTAGTCCCGCCGTCGGTGCTGAGATCGCCGGCGGGGCGACATAACCCGGAAAGGACATCCCATGACACGTCAAATTCTCAAGTGGGTGATCGAAGTTGACTACATAGAACAGACCATCCTCATGCCTCATGGCTCTCAAGTCGTGGCGGTGCAGGAGCAGTATGGGCAACTCGCCATGTGGGCTGACTGTGACACCGACCAATCAATGAGTCCGAGGAAGTTCTTAGTGATCGGAACAGGTTTCAACATCCCGGTTGATGCCACCTATCTCGGCACAGTCCAACAAGGATCGTTTGTCTGGCACCTTCTGGAGACCACTGATGCTACCTGATGCTGGCGATGGAGATTTCCCAGACCTCACACTTACCGAAGGAGAACAGACATGACAACGTTCGTTGGAGAGCGAGGAACCGAAACATTTCGTGCGATCTCCCTCAAAGCTGGCCTCAGAATATTCGCCAGGACCGGTATGAAGCCGAGCCATAGTTGGACACCTACTGCCATGCTCAAAGCCGCTGGCACGATCACAGGTAAGGTCTATAAGCGCGGTCAGTATGATCTGGCCGTGACTGATCTGGATACCTGGATTCAGTCGAACGGAACGACCGGCGAATGAATCTGTTTGTCTCCAGTTTCTGCCCAAGAGAGAGTGCGCAGTTTCTCGATGACAAGCGCGTCGGGAAACTGCTCATGGAAGCAAATCAAATGCTCTCGCTGGCGATTAAGATTCATCATGGTCAGCCTTTCTCTCGTGACCACATTGGTCCAGGTCTGGTGTGCAACGGATTCGCTCACCAGAATCATCCGGTCAGCATCTGGGTCCGCAAGACACGATCCAATTTTGACTGGACCTCGCAACATGCTTTCGCTTTGTCCGAGGAGTTCACTCACCGCTTCGGCAAAGATCATGCCTCTGGATACAGGACCTCGGTCATCCTCGAGTGGAGAGAAAACGTTCCAGAGGGTCCGCTTACAGAGTTCCAGAATTCTGCCAAAAATGCTTCGGTCGGAGTGGACATGTCTCACTATCCTGTTCCAGAATCGTATCGTGCATATCTTGATGCTCGGTGGGAAGGAGACGCTCGCCCTCCCAAGTGGACAAACCGTGGTCAACCAGAATGGAGTCACTACTGATGCTCATTCCTGATCCTGTCAGCATTGGCTGGCCCGCTCACAGTGAGCCTTACTGCATCGGTCGCCTCGAAAACCACGATCTCACTGGTCAGTTCATTCCTGGGCACGAGATCATTTATAGCACATTCGAAGGTCCGGTAGTCTTCCGAGTAGGACTTTCCTATACTCCTGATCGTGGTAAATACAAGACTCTGACTGTTATCTTGGTTCCTGATAAGATCCTTCCAGAAGAAATCTGGGACTATGATGGATTCGTTTTGACAGCAGAAAAGCCAAAGAAAGTCGAAAATCGTGAGACGATGACCGACTATCTTGCTCGTAGGAAGCGTGAGAAAGAAACATGACACTTGTCGTTTGCATCGGCAACGGTTAAACTGTTAAGGTAAACCATGGAGGCTGCAATGACAGAAGTAAATCATCCGATCAATTCTACCGCGATCGAATTCTGCTCTTCCAATGCCGAAGAGCAGACCCTCACCGTTCGTTTTCACAGCGGCGCCGCAGTGACGTATGTCGGTGTCGATCAGGACACGGTCAAGGAAATGCTGAACGCTCCCAGCATCGGCAAGTTCTACAACCAGAACATCCGCGGTCAATTCGAGGAAGCATGAAATGAAAGCCGATTTCCATATCAATGGCTATGGTCGTGTCTGCGGCAGCGTTTCTGCCGGGACTCACCGGCCAGAAGATCTGATCAAAGCGTTCAGCGACGAACTGGCCGCAGTCAAGACCCTGACCCCGATGCTGGTCTATGAAGCCCGCTCGTGGCTCAACACCGCTCTGGATTGGCAGTCCACCGTCTGGGATTCCCAGCCCGAGGTCCAGGACCTCTTCTACGATGACCTCGTCAAACATTGGATGGATCGCGGTCCTGGACTGGTTGAAGAGTTGCAGTCAACCCTCAATGATCTGGCTCCTGGATACTTCTACTTCGGTGCTCACCACGGTGACGGAGCAGACTTCGGATGGTGGCTCTCCTACAGCGAGGCTGACGAGGCTGACGAGATGGACAGCCATCTTGAACAGTCAGAGGAAAAGATAACCAAGTTCGCTTTCGCCTACGGCGATGCTGGCCCCATGCTGAAAAACATCATCGGTAATTCCGATGAGAATGGCATGTTCATCGAGTTCGATGATGGACACTTTCAGCTTTCCGTTGTGGGACTGAAAGTCTTCGGTAAGGAAGTTGTCGTCCGGCACGAGAACTGGAATGACTTCCTGACCTTGGTCGCCGAGTATGCTGAACATGGGTGATGTGATAATGATCTCGTTCAGTGTTGATCTGCCGACAAGAAATCAGAATCTTCTTCGTGCAAGAATGGAGTTCAAAGCGTGGAGCGATCGGCGTGACGACGCCATGATGAGAGATGACTACGAGACTCTGGATCGGTTAGACAGAGAATATGAAATGATAGGACTGCCATGAATAAGATCAAAATAAAGTGGGAAGTCTCGCCCGCTTCAACCGGTCTCTACAGGTCTTTTCACAGACGTAATTGGCCGGTGGGAATCGTCAACGAGAAGAACCGAATTCTTCTTGAGTGCGAAGATGACTACGTTCCGGCCAACGCGAAGTCCGGAAATCATTCGCCGATCACTATAAAAGTGGACATCTTCCAAGACGGCGAGATGAAACTGGTCAAACTCGTAGAAACCTCTCCGACTCTGGCCGATGCTAAGGCTCGAGCAAAGAAGTTCTTCGTCGCCAATCCGCATTATGTCAAACCTTAGATATTTTGTAGTTGTCATTTGCCTGCCAAGCTGTTACCCTATAAGGGCAGCTAAATGTTAGGATAAAGAATGAGCCTTGATTTCAACGTAACAGAAGTCTACGATCATGCCAACGTCACGACCTCTCCTTTCCAGTGGATGGGAAAACCTCAGTGGCATCCCGTCACGAACGCCATCGTCTGGGCGACTATTCCGTGTGGTTTTAGTCAGATCACAGAAGAGAACATCGATATGGTCTGGCAGAGGCTGAGCCGCTGGCAGCGAGTTCTCGGCGCTTTCTGCACCGGAGAAAATGGCGATCTTTACGTCACCAAGGAAGACGTGAAGATGCACGTTGGGCTGACTACCAACGCCAGCCTGAAGACAGATCAGGAGTTTGTCAAAACTCTCCTGAAACAGATTGACCGGGAAGTCGCGAGAACCTGTTCCGGAGTTGGTGCAATGAAGGTGATCGGATGGCTGAACCATCCTGGTGTGAGCCATCCCAGCGCGAAGACAGCCTAGGAGTGGCGACCGCTGATTTCCTGTCAAAACAATACAAGGAGCGCTGAATGACCTACCAAATTGATCTACAAGCCTTGGCACTCAGTGACCCTGCTCATTTGCGGCGATTCTATTTGTCTTGGGTGAATGAGTTTCTGACTCGCGAATTCATGGCAGAATATTATGGTTTGAAACTTGAATCCGTTATCAGCTTTATCGAGCAAGGTCGCGTTATTCATGAACGCAGATTGACCCGGAAAGAGAGTGAAATTAAGGGGTTGTCATTTGCCTCGCAGGCTGTTACCCTGTAATGGCAGCTTAGGAGTGCAAACATGAAACCAACAATCACCCTCACCGAACTGCTCGCGGATATTGCGAGCGGAAAGTTTCGCCAGATGGTTGAGCGAGATTATTATCTCTACGGAGATGCACCGCTGGAATCGATCATTCGGAGCGTCACGTTCGAAACATTCACGGCAGACATCCTCGTGTGTCCAGAAGAGAACGAGTTGATGATCGACTTCTACATCTACAGGGAGACTGAAGATTGTGGAGCGTGGCGCTGGTCAAATGAAGGCTGGAAAGAGATGTGAATTTAGGGGGTTGTCATTTGCACCTGTGGATGCTACCCTGTAAGTGCCTGTTATGGAGGACACCAAGATGGCATGGAAGTTCAAGAAAGTCAAGTCCGCGAGGATTGGCGGCTGGCGTTTCGAGTTGGTGATTGACGAAGGTCACTATGAGGTTATCGAGTATGACCTGGATGGTTATCCCGATGACTATCACGGCGGATGGGACTCTGTCCCGGTCACCGATGACAACCTCAACGAAGTGCTTGAGGCGTGGGATACGTGGGTTGCAGGAGTTGCCGAGGAACTCGAGCCCGACGGTCCGCAGCCTGACTGGGAAGCCCAAGCGCGATACGACGAGCAGCACGGCACGATCAACGGCCAGCATCCAGGGATCGTTGAGTATGAGGAGGCCTTTCCCTATGGCGATTAATTTCAGGTTCTCCTGGGCGCTGATGGACGGCTATTTGGCCGGAGCGGTCTACTCCAATGAAGGTTGGTTTCAGGCCACCGTGGCCGAGTGGTTCGTCACCAACTCGATCAGCCTCCTCAACGTGGATTACTGCCATATCCACGAAGAGGTCGAGGGTCAGTGGAAGATGGTCGGTTTCATGATCGGAATCAATCTGCCGACGAACATCGAGCAGACCAATCTGTCCATGGAGATGCACGGAGAAGCCATTGATTTCCTCCATGAATGTGATCAGCAATGGGAGGGTGACGACAGCGGAGTGACCATCCTTCAGGATGAGGCAGATCACTGGGACAACGGCGCTCCTGGCGATTTCGTTGTCAAACAAGATGGTCTCTACAGCATCCTTCGGATTGCACCCATACTCGAGGCAATCGATCATGCTGTCAATTTTCAACATCACAGAATCGGACATGACTGATGATCATCCATGGTTTCCTTATCGACCCCTCGCTGGAGACGATTGACGTTGTCCGCGTCGACAGCGCCCTCGATCTCTATGGCTGCTTTCTGACGGGAAAGCATGTCGCTCCTACTACATGGAATTCTCTCGGTGATCGGATTCACTACTGTGAACCGAAGCCTGGAGACGTCTCCTTCCAGGTGGATGGTGTCCTCCAGTCCATCTTTGGAAGGGGGCTGATCCTGGGACATGACAGTCAAGGCCTCGGCCTGATCTGCGGTCCCAGGGTCGCTTATATCGGATGGCTTCACCACGTCAGATTCGAGGACAGTTTCATGATCCCGTTCAAGAAGGTGGCTCAACAGGGAGCGCAGACATGAGCGCAGATCTGGAAAACGTCATCTCCATATTCAATCGTCAGCCGCTCACCCGGACGATCGTTTATGGGAGCTCCGAGTATGATGCCGAGGTGAAGCGAATACTAGAGAGGGAGGCCTTCGGGATTCGAAACACGGCTTCTGATTGGAATCGGTTGAATGAAGCGATGTCACATCGGAGATGTGTCATCGTATTCTACAGCCTCTTCTCGAAGGTTGGAGTCTTCTTCGTTTGGGCTGTCGGCATCTTTCTGACGCTCTATCCCATCTGGAGTCTTCTTCAGACCTTCAACTCTGTTCAATAAGGAATGATCATGTCCGATGAAATTCAGGAAGCCCAAAAGAGACTGATGGTGAAAGCCATGAAAGTCACGCGATTGGCAGAAAAGCTGAATCTCGCTCGCGAAAACTTCACTGATGCTGCCACCGACGAAGATCCCAATCGGATGGAACTTCATCGAATGGAACTTCATGAGATCGTCGATCAGTTGTTGGATGCTCTGCTGTTTGTGGCAAGAATCAAGAAACAGATGCTCGACGTCTTGATGAAGTCTGATCCCAATGATTGGCCGAAGAAGTAGAACAAGGAAAGTGGAGGAGTCGACTGCCGGTCGACTCCTCCACTATCGGCGTCGAGCCCTAAACAAACCCTTATCCTCCATCACCTCGAAGAGTTCTTTCTCCTCAGAATTGTCCATATCACGAAGAACTTCAAGTTCGTCCTCGATGACTTCAATCGTGACTTTCTCACCGTTCAATTTGATCCAGTCACACAACCATGTTTGGATCATGAAACATTCCAGCCCGTAGACGATCTCAAGCGGATGAGTCCATCTCCAATACATTCTGTTTATAGATCCATCAGGTCGCCTGGAGTTTTTCTGAAAGCTGAGCCGATACTGGACAACTGATTCCAGAATCCTGCCGACCTGACATTTGGAAATTGTGCGCTGATCACTGAACAACTCAGTCATAAGAGCGTCCTTTTCGACCATCGTGCGCATAATCGGCATCGCACTGAAGGACTTGTAGAGTCTGATCATGATGGTTATGTTGTTTAGACCATGCAAATCAAACTTTTCCGGGTTGAATTTGGGTTTTTGGCGATGGAAAAGCCGGATATTGTCCATCGTAGCAGGTCGGATGAGGGTTGGGGGTGACATGTGCGATTCCTAGGTTGATACACCATATCTATATACACATTTTGAAGGTCCCACAAGTGTTTGTTTTCATTTGTCAATTTTGGTAAACATCAGGATATGCAGGTATCAGGATAGCCGAGGGGCTGTTTTGAGTTGCAGGGTAAACGTGGCGGCGGGGTCGGGCGCAGTTGGCGGTTTCTGTTTCTTTGGCTTGTGGTCAGCCCAAGAGGCGGCAGTTGGCTGGAAACGCAAGCTGGGGGAATGTAGTAAAGTATTATTATTATATTATTATATTATGAAAAAAATAGAGATAACCTGTTGTTTTTACTTCAGAAGTCGTGCTTCATATTACTCAGGCGCTGGCTTTACTTTGATCACGGAAATCTGCGATTGTCAGGCGATCTCGCTTGGGTTATAGTTATACGGGTGATCTGCGATCCCATTCTCTTTACATACACAGGATTCTCAAAATGGACGCTGACAACGATTCCCATTATCTCCAATCTCCCAAGCGCTCACCAACCCGAGCCGAAGTCACGAACGGAGTCAAACAGGGCCGATTCTACGCTAAAGAGATCAAACTCCTCGATGGAACCACAGTCGTGAAGATTGTGTCGTCACAAGGAACATTCACTCCCGATCTCTACAACGAGTTCTTGGATGAATACGAGAAACATGGAATGATCCGGAAAGCAGCCGCTGCGATCGGCGTCAGTTCTTCGGCGATTAAAAGAGTGATCTCGAAGAATACGGAATTCGCAGAAGCCTGCACCGAATGTGAAGAGACTTATCGTGATAAGATGGTGCAGCATATCCAGAATCTCGCATTCAATGGCTCTATCAAGCAGACTTTCGATCGCACGGGAAAGCTGCTCACCGAAGAGACCATTTACCCGATTCCACTCATCCAGATGGAAGCGCGTCGGGTGGAAGCCGGATACCGAGACAAGAGAGAAGTGGAGATGAAAGTTTCTGGTGGAGTTCTGATCGCTCCTGCCGAGGTAAAGTCAATCGACGAATGGGAAAGCCGCTACACCGACGGCGAGACAATCGAAGGCGAGGCAACCGAGGTGAGAGATCACGAAGACCAAGAAGAATGACGGTCGAAAAGATCGTGAAAAAGCCCGCCCCTCTCGCGAGGGGCGGGCATGATTCAGAGTCTATTCTTGCCTACACTCAAACACGCTGTTGAAGAGAAGATTGCAGAATTCCGGTTTCGGCGACAAGGCAACGATATCCATCATATCGTCATATTCGCCGGCCGCCAAGGTTTCTGCTTCCTCGTTGGTGAGGGTTTGACACCACTGATCCAGCATTGCCAGATCGTCAGCATCAGCATCAACCTCAAAGACAGGATCCAGCGAAAGCAGCCATTGTTCCTCGGTGGAACCTTCCGGGATGCTGTTGTTGTCGTAAGCGATGAGCAACGACACCAATTTGATTCCAGGGTATTTACCGATGATCATTTCATTCTCCTAAATAATGCCGTCACCATTGGCGGCATTACAAGGGAGAAGGACCGGGCTTTCACCCGGTCCAATTCCTCTTACCTACTCGGCGAAAACATCGGCAGCCGCGACGAACAGCCCGATGGCTTCTTCCGTCATGGTGTTGCTATACGGCAGCACAATCCGAATTTCTTCTCCTTCGCCTTGACACTGGCATATCCCGATCACGATGACCACGGTCCCATCAGGTGCATACACCACCTTGACCGTTTCGTCGTTCTTCCAGTCAGGGATATTGGCTTCCATCTTCTTCTCCTAAATAATGCCGTCACCATTGACGGCATAACAAGGGAGAAGGACCGGGCTTTCACCCGGTCCGCAGGCTCAGGCCGCGCCCGCCCTGGCCGATTCGCCTTCCTCACCTGGCCACAGGACCTCATGCCATGCGAGGACAGGATAGCCCTGGATGCCCGACATGGCAACTGCCATGCGGAAGTCATCCAAGCTGAGAGGCAACTGGTAGTTCTGGTGGATGACTTCCGTCAGCTCATCATATTTGTTGACGCCGAGGTGGTTCTTGATATCCTGGATTGCCTGGGTGCGCTTCGCGTCCGGCGCAAGATTGGCATAGTTGATGTCATAATGACTCATCTTCTTCTCCTAAATAATGCCGTCACCATTGACGGCATAACAAGGGAGAGTGGGACCGGGCATTGCCCGGTCCCTTCGGTGCTATGCGGCGGCGACCACCGCGACTTCCTTGGGCTTGGACGCCTCCCAGGACGAGAGCTCGGCGGCGTATTCCTCGTCGGTGCAGTCGCGCATCACGATCAGCTTGTTCTTCTCCCAGAAGGTCAGGTCCAGGTAGCACAGGCCCGGCGTGGTCTTGGCCTCCTGCATGGTCATGCCGACCCGGTAGAGGTGCCACCGCTTGATCCCCAGACCCATTCCGGGGTGGACGCCCATCTTGGCGATCCGGCGCAACATCTTGCGCTGAGGCTTGGCCTTCTGGGTGAAGCCACGACATGCCTTGATGGTCAGAGCCTGGCGTTGCTGGAACAGTGCAGCTTCGGCTTCGGCGGCCGACGGACCCGCCATCGGCGGGATGACCTCGGGCACGATGACCTCGGGCACGATGACCTCGGGCACGATGACCTCGGGCACGATGACCTCGGGCACGATGACCTCGGGCACGATCTCGGAGACCACCTCGGTGGCGGCGGATGCGACCTTGCCCTTGCGAGTGGCGAAGCGGTTCGTTGCGTTGGAGTTTGCCATAGTATAGTTTCCTTTACAGGGTTGGGCAGACATGATTGCCTGCCCTATGGGGCTTTAAGTATAAGCCCTATAGGGCAGGCAACCGACCGCCATAGGCTAGACCTATGGCGGTGGAGGGTAGAAGATAGAAAGGGACTTTGCTGGTGATTGCTACCCGCGCCAACCCAGGACTTGCTGTGGCCTGGTAAGCGTTACTACGGCCCTTGCGAGGCGGCTTACTGGCGGACAGCGCCCATTGGCGCGGTGTTACGCTAGAAACCAGACCGGGCGTGCAAGCGGACCAAGAGCCACCGTGCTACACTTTGCCGGATACAGCTTGTGCCTTACCCGAACCCGGCCTACTAGCCGTTGGACCTATGTGCCGCCCCTAGGGGCGGTGGCCCTTGGTGCCAGGTTACTTGCCCTTGCGCCATGACCTTCTATAGCAGTTGGCTTATGCACATGTAAACAACTATTTTTCAATATGCCGACTTATTTTTATTATCGTGTAAAAGCAAGGTGCCAGGCAGGCAGGCTGGCAGGTAGCTGGCAGGCAGCTGGCAGGCTGGCAGGCAGGCAGGCAGGCTGGCAGGTAGCTGGCAGGTAGCTGGCAGGCAGGCAGGCCAGGTAGCTGGCAGGCAGCTGGCAGGCCAGGTAGCTGGCAGGCCAGGTAGCTGGCAGGCTGGCAGGTAGGCAGGCAGGCCAGGTAGCTG
>Ga0163153_10000609_pt1 | contig 61882 bp, 40 predicted proteins | sample OliLakLV19MP6IB1_FD_148629 | JGI IMG/M metagenome (GOLD analysis project Ga0163153, IMG submission 148629) | Freshwater microbial mat bacterial communities from Lake Vanda, McMurdo Dry Valleys, Antarctica - Oligotrophic Lake LV.19.MP6.IB-1 | ecosystem: Environmental > Aquatic > Freshwater >... | reverse complement strand
CTATAATCGAGTCCGTCGGCATTCGACTCTTGGCTATTGTTCCCCTGCTGAGTTCGAAGCGAGGGCGATGGGCTCTTAACCCGGTGTCCATGAAATCGGGGGAAGATCAATGATAGACGAGTCCACACTTGAGTGTGACGAAGAAGCTCTCCACGCAGGCATTGCCCAGCAGTTGCCGGTGCGGCTCATGCTCGCAGTGATGCCGTGCGCATTGAGCAGACGCTGGTAGCTCGGGCGGTATACTGACTGCCGCGATTCGAGTGGTGCAGGAGCCCGTCCGTGGGGGGGCCGGTGCGACAGCGCCAGGGTGAGGGCCCGCTCGGCCAGATCCACGGTCAGATGGTGCCCCATTGCCCAGCCGATCACGCGGCGCGAGTACAGATCGAGCACGACGGCGAGGTAGGTCAGACGTAGGTGAGGTCTCCTGCCCACACCCGATTTGAGACTCGATCCTGACCGGGCGATCGAGAGTGTTCTCGGCCACGAGGAACCGATGCTGGGATTGGTTGGGAGCACGCCGCATCTTCACGGTCTTAGCCCGGATGCCGTCCTGGCACATCAGCCGAGCTAGGCGATGCTCGCCAATGCGGTGTCCCTGCTTGACCAGGGCATCCCAGATGCTGAGACTGCCATAGGTCTCGCAGGACTCTCGATAGATCACCCGGATGCCTGAGCGCGCGGCACATCAGCCGGATCGGATCGCGACGACCATGCTCCTGGATCGCGCGGCACCTCATGGGGATTCTCTTGCGAAGCACGCCGCCGCATGATGTGGAAAATCTCGTTCCTTCCGGAGCGTCTCATTTCCTCGGGTGAGCCGTGTCAGCTCCTCCTATTCGGCGCACATCGCCTGGCGCGTGCGGCCCTGGGATTCGACCTGTCGCGGCTCGCTCCTCCAGCGATACAGCGCCTTGTCAGAGATTCCGAGCTCCTGGGCCACCGGCCGACCCGATTCCCGTGTGAACCTGACGGTTTCGGATCAGTAGGCCATCGGTATATTCCCGTTCCACAGTTTCTGACGATAACTCAATTCTAGAGAAGAAATAGAAGCTAACCTAGGGGTCCATCCACCTTGGGAGGCCACCCCTACATAGTCGGTATTGTTGATGTTGAGTGCTACAGATACAGTGAGCGGAATTGCTGCTGGAAGAATTCTCTGAGTGAGATTTTGGGTCGCAATCAATCGCTTGAGGTGTGGGAATTACTTCAATTGGGCCACACTCAAAGCATTGGAAGTGCTTAATTCCTAGGGCTGGCTGATATGGCCCAAACGGAATGGGAGTGGCTGATGACCGACAGTCATCATGTCGCAGCGAACAGGTAGCTAGGTGAGACCGATGGCGCATGCGTGTACGATATTCGTAGTAGGCCCAGCTAGATCGATCTGAAGTGGAAAAGGCTCACTCTGAGCATTGCGGGGATACTGGTTTGTGATGGATCGAGCTAAGGGGTTGAACAAGTATTGAGGTTTACGTGTTGGCACCGATCGGCCTTGCCGAAACTCCGATATTTCTAGGAGTTCGTTGGGCGAAGATATTACTATTAGGAAAAATCAATGGTTCGTGTGCGTACTTCATTCGTCGGAAGGTCCGGTTTTAGCAAGCTGTGGGAAAACCATGTGAGAACAGTAGAGCTTCGGTACTCCGGATATGTGGCACAGGGGGAGAACGCTCCTCCGGGATGCTCAAGATGTTGCCCAGTAATACCGAGGCGAATGAAGGGCCGAAGGAGTACTTTCCGGGGTCGCTGAGGGTTTCAACGACATTAGAACGCTAGGTGGCGAAATGAATCGAACTTGCATAAAGACATTACGGCAGGGAGTTCTAGCACTGATTATCCTTGGAAGCGTGAATGGGTTTGCCACTCCACAATTGGCGCAAGCGGACCAGAGTCGAATGGGGCAAGAGGCAGCACCCCCCCCTCAACCCGACGAGAAGACATCGTTGATTGTGACGCAGGATTATTTCCTTGGCCCCGAGGATGTTCTCGACATCACAGTGTGGAAAAACGCCGATCTTTCCAAACAAGTTACAGTCCGTCCTGACGGGAGAATTTCACTTCCCTTGATCGGAGACATCACGGCGGTGGGGAAAACCGCAGCCCAATTGTCTGGTGATATTTCGGCAAAGTTGAAAGAGTATAAGGAAAACCCTTCAGTATCGATCGTTGTAAAGGAAGTAAATAGCTACGTGATCTATGTGTTGGGAGAAGTGTCGAAGCCAGGAAAGTACCCTCTCAAGAGCAAAACGACGTTGCTCCAGGCCATTACAATTGCGAGTGGCCTTACGCCCAATGCGGCCAGGAACAAGATCGTGGTGTTCCGCTTTGCGAAGGATGGAGGAGGTAGGATTAAGATGAAGGCCAGTTACGATGACATTGTGCTGCGAGACGGCACTACTCAAGACATTGAACTCAAACCAGGGGACCAAATCGTCGTACCATCTGAAACAATGGTGTTGATGCCATGAACTTATGGACAATGTTGGGTACTAAGACAGTTCACGTGGTGTTGATCGCTGCTCTGTTGGGCAGCGTGGGTGCGTGTTCCGAGCCATCAAGAGAGATTGTTGCGGAGGCCGGCAGCGCCAAGAAAGATTTCTTGCTAGGCCCTGAGGATGTGCTCGACATTGTGGTTTGGAAAAATGAGGATCTCTCTCAGAAGGCCGTAGTGGTGAGGCCCGATGGCATGATTTCAATGCCATTGATCGGAGAAATATCGGCAGGCGGACTGACCGCGAATCAACTGGCGAACCAAATTGCATCGCGATTGAAAGAGTTCAAGGAACGCCCCGCCGTGACCGTGAGCGTGAAAGAAGTTAACAGCTATTACGTGTATGTTTTGGGGGAAGTGGTTAAGCCCGGCAAGTACCCACTCAAGTCACATGCGACCGTCCTGCAGGCAGTGGCGGTCGCGAATGGGTTCACGGTCTATGCTGCAAAGAATAGAATGCAAGTGATTCGGAATGTGCAAACCGAAGATGGAAAGTCGCACGAAATCAGGATTCCGGCCCGATATGATGACCTGATGTCTGGACGTGGGGAGATCGGAAATTTCGTCCTCAAGTCAGGCGATGTGGTGGTCGTGCCCTAGAGGCATGGCATAGATGTATGGCGTGGCAGAAGAGAGGGATAGTAATTGGGATTATTGGGACTACGATATACGGGATGGCGATGATTAATCCAGGTCCCGTTCACGGACAGCTAGGTATTCCCTCGACGCCAGCACCAAAAGCTGTTGCCGGACCAGAGACAAACATTATTCCTTCGGTCACATTGTCTGAACGGTATGACAGTAACGTATTTTTTTCCCCTGCTGGTAATAGTGAGGACTATGTCTCGACGGTCTCTCCGCAGCTAAGGGTGGTTCATAAGAGGCAGCTGCTAGAAGGAACGGTCGGCGGCGGAGTCACCGGCGAGACGTATGTGAAAAATCCCCGACTCAACTATGTGGGGTTCAATGGTGTAATAGAGCTGAATCTCGATGGGGCTATGAACGAACTCGTGAGAGGATTGGGATTGAAAATATCAGATACATACATCCAAACGCCTCAACTGCCATCATTTGCTGCTCCAGCTGGTGGTGGACAGCCCGCGCAACCATTTGCGCAGGGGGTCCAGGCCCAGCGGGCGAATTCCTCCACGAACGTTGCGAAAGTGGCGGCATCCTATGAAGTATCTCCAGCACTAAGTTTCACCTCAACGTATACAGATCAACGAATACGATTCGGGAGTTCAATTTCTACACCAACTGGAGGGATAGAGAGCAGCGTCATCGATACAACCTTCCAAACTGTAGAGTCTGGACCCGTTCTCAAGGTGTCCTCAATAGATACTCTAACACTGCATCATCTATACCAAAAAGGGGCGTTTGGGAGCCAGGGATCAAAGAGCGACTTCTCTGCGCATGGTGCGATTGCAGGGTGGACCAGCTTGCTTACACGGACGCTTACAGCAAGTATAACTGGCGGAGTAACGATTTTTAGTACCATCAACGATCTCCAATATCTTGGCTCTGCGTCTTTGCTGTGGAAAGGGCAGGATACCGATCTTACGCTTTCCTATAGGAGAGCGATCATGCCGAGTATTTCTGTTTCTGGTGTGCCATTGCTGAACCAAGGCGTAACTGCAACTGCGACGCATCGCATGACAGAGTCTTTTTCAGTTTCACTCAACGGGAATTATGCGATCAATCAGTCAATCCCAGACAGTTCGTTTCTGAAGTTTGAATCGTATTCTGTGACGCCGAGTGTGGACTACAAGGTGAGTCGAATCATGACCGCGTCATTGTTTTATACCCATAGTATGTTTACCCAAATAACTTCGTTGCAAGAGTCCAGTTTTGATCGAAATCTTGTCATGCTGAGAATATTCGCGGAGTGGAAATGAATACGGACGAGCCCGCCTCGAATGAACCGGCCTCAGTGGCAATGCAAGTCTACTGGGCAATGATTGTCCGGAGGAAATGGTTGGTCATTGGTTCGATCCTGACTGGCATCCTGGTCGCAGGTGTGCTGTGCCTGGTGCTACCAAAAAGTTATCGCTCAAGCACATTAATCGTCATAGAAAACCAGAAAATTCCTGATGACTATGTCAAAGGGATTGGGGGGGCGAGCGTCGAGGAACGACTAACGCTGATCCAACAGCAGGTCATGAGCCGAACGCTGCTGAGCCAGATCATCGAAGAGTTTAAGCTCTACGAGGGTAAGCTAGACCAGGAGATTCTCGAATCATCGATTGAGAAAATGCGGAAATCAATTAAGGTGGAGACAGTTGGAACGGTTGGCGCTAGGGGGAAAAGTGTTGAAACCATTACCATTTCATTTTTGAACAAAGATCCGAGAACGGCCATGGATGTCACCGCGAAACTTGGCTCATTGTTCATCGAAGAAAATCTGAAAGCGCGCGAACAGCTCGTGACGGGAGTATCTACTTTTTTAGAACAAGAATTACATGACGCGAAACAAGCCTTGGAAGCTCAAGAGCAAGCGATCAGTCAGTACAAGTCAAAGCATATTGGGCTTTTACCTGAGCAAATGGAGGCCAACCTCAGATCGCTCGATCGGTTGCAATCAGATCTTAATGCCACAGATGAACTGACTCGTAGCGTAACTGATAAGGTGAGTTTAGTGGAGAAGTCCATCAAGGAATATGAGGCGAATGGAACCACGCAGGGTACTTCTAGCACGACAACGACCAGTCATTCCGGTATGGACCCTCTTATAGGAAGGCTACGCGAGTTGGAAAGAAATCTTACCACCCTGTTAGCCTCAAATTACACCGAAACTTACCCGGACATTGTGGAGGCGAGACAGGAAATCAAAAGTGTGAAGAAACAGCTTGCCGCGAAATATGGGAATCCCGCTCAAGAAATGGATGGCGATGCAGCGAAGACATTCGATCCCTACTTGAGGGAATTGCTCAAACAACGGAATGAGCTGCGCGTTGAATTGTCTTCTGTAAAGGACCGCCGACGAAGGCTCGCGGAGCATCTCAAGGAATTTGAGTATCGCGTAGAGCAAACGCCATCGCGCGAGCAGGACATGATGATCCTCAAGCGTGACTATGAGAATATGCAAAAGAATTATCAGGCGTTACTGGATAAACGGCTGAACGCCCATGTGGCAGAGAACCTTGAAAAACGCCAAAAGGGCGAGCAGTTTCGGGTATTGGACCCGGCCAATCTTCCTCAAAAGCTCGATACGCCCAATCGACTACTCATTATGGCGTTGGGGTTGCTGGGAGGATGCGGACTTGGAGTAGGCTTTGCGATAGGACTTGATCAATTGAATCCGACGTTTACACGCCGAGAGGAAGTGGAAGGGTTGCCAGGAATACGTGTGTTGGCAACTATCCCAAATTTTCATTCCATGCAACCTCAGATAAGTCAGCAAGCCCAGAGTTCTCTCATCAGTGCCGATGTAGACTCTGCCATGCCCGCGGTACGAGCTGGCTGGAGGTCCCCATCCTGGATAGCAGGGGCACGCAATGAGGTGGCGATTTCGTCACAGCTCAATCTCGTTGCGAAGTGGCAACCCCATTCGATCGCTGCCGAACAATACCGCACCGCCGCAACAAAGTTGCTGTTGTCTACAGAAGGTCATGGCTCGACAGTGATTGAAGTAACCAGCGCCCTCAAAGGGGAAGGGAAGACGACCACTGTTGTGAACCTCGGTTATACACTTGCCCGGAACCTTGGCAGGAAAACGTTGCTCATCGATTGTGACTTTCGCTGTCCTACGCTCCATGAGTATGTCACTATACCTGCACGGGCAGGGCTGATCGAGCTATTAAATGGCGAAGCCTCTTTGGAGAATTGTCTTTCCGCCATTGACGAGGTGCCTTGTTCGATATTGTCGATTGAGAGAACAGGAGAGGAATTCAACGAGCTGACAAGGATTCAGCAATTGAAAGCCATGTTACCCAGGATCCGAATGAATTTCGACTATGTCATTATCAATACCCCGCCGGTATTGCCAAGTGCATCGGTGGGAATATTGGCGAGTTTGGCCGACTTTCATATAATGGTGATTCGAGCTGGAACCACGCCAAAACATGTTGTGAAGCAAGCCTTCAAGATGCTTGGGTTGAGTGGTGGAGCGCATGTGATTCTCAATGCAGTTGAGGGGAAGAGCATGCCGACCTATATGTATGGCTATCCCATGTTCCACAATACCAGTGGTAAGCAATCGATAGAAAGTACGGCAAGATGAAGCTCCACACCGTAAGCTATGTGGCATCCTGCGAAACCATTCGAGGCCCCTACTCTCATTCGCCAAGGCGATGGAGAGATTTTCCTTTCCTCGCCTATTCTGTCGAGGCAGCGATTTCTGCTGTGAAGGCTGGAGCCCCCGCAGCAAGCTACGGAGTATTCAGCGGAGGAGAATAATCCCTCCGATTGAATCTGTGGCGGACGAATGGAAGGGGGCAGGTGGAGTGAGTGGAGAAACCGGGATACACCGGAATGGCGGCAGCCTAAGTTCTTCCTACCCTCAGTCTCCTGTTTCCCATGAGTTAGTAAGAAATACTTGTTGAAAAACGGGCTTGTCTTGCCCATTTTTCACAACGAAACCTTGCGAGGAAAACTAGGTCGAGTTACAGTTCAAGCAGGAAGGATGGCAAGGCAAAGGTGAAGATGCTGTTCTAAGAGAACGGGTTTGCACGCGTCGAGGTGGGAACGCATTATCAGTCGTCAGCTATACCAGAGGGTTCTGACTCCTGTGAGGTAAGGTGGCAATCTGACGGAAATGAGTCAGGCATTGATCGATGCCACCAAGGAATGGCTGGAACATGTCATGCCGAATCTGGCCCTTCAAGAGGGGGCAGGTTTAGCGTGTTCCTACTAATAGCGTCACGCTCGCGGGGCTTGAAGCCGCATTTGTGTGGGAAACAACAGACAGAAACAGGGCAGTCTTGTTTATGAATATATTCTGATTTCACGCAAAGCTGAACATGGGCATCAATCAAGTAAGCCTGATTCTAGTCTTGTAACGACAGATACTGTCGCAAGCCATCGGAGAATTACATGAAAAAAGCGAGAGAGAAGCCACCTAATGGGATAGTGATGGGGAGGCTAAGATCTTCAGACGGGCCGAAGAAGTCTGACAATAACCGGACCTGTAGTAATGTCGCACTTAGCAATCACTCGAAGAGCGATGATTCGCAGGCCAACAGAAACCTCTGCATCGCATCGGATGTCAAGTTGGGGAAGAATGTAAGGCTCTCGAAATTCATCAACCTCTATGGCTGCGAGATCGGTGATGATACAAAAATTGGAGCCTTCGTTGAGATTCAAAAGAATGCCAAAGTTGGCAACCGGTGCAAAATATCGAGCCATACGTTCATTTGTGAAGGCGTAACGATTGAAGACGAGGTTTTTGTTGGACACAATGTCACGTTTATCAACGACTCTTTCCCCCGAGCAACGAGCGCAGCAGGCATCCTCCAGACTGAAGCAGATTGGAAGGTTGAAGTCACGTTGGTCAAGAAGGGTGCGTCGATTGGATCGGGAGCGACTATCCTGGCGAATGTGGTGATCGGCGAGAATGCGTTGATCGGCGCCGGTTGTGTGGTGACTCGCGACGTGCCGTCAAATGTGATCATAGCCGGCAACCCAGGGAAAGTAGTGCGTGTCCTTAAATCTGGAGACAAACATGAGTGACGAGAAAATTCCATTCCTAGATCTGGTTACGGTTCATCGAGGGCTGCAAGATGAGTTCGTTGACGTCCTCAAGACTGCCCTCAGTACCGCAGGATTTATCGGTGGTCCTATGGTGAAGGGATTTGAAGAGGACTTTGCTCAGTTTTGCGAATCGCGATTCTGCGTGGGAGTCGGCAGCGGCACGGATGCCTTGCGGTTTGCTTTGATTGCGGTAGGGGTACGTTCTGGCGACATCGTGGTGACAGTACCGAATACATTTATTGCCACGACCGAGGCCATATCCCAAACTGGCGCTCGTCCTGATTTTGTCGATATCGACGAGCGGACCTATAACATGGATCCAGGGAAGCTCCGCCAGTATTTAGAGAAGGAGTGTTCGTGGGATTCAGGAGCAAAGCGGGCCTTCCACAAGCAAACAGGTCGTCCGGTGACGGCAGTCGTTCCTGTACATCTCTATGGCCAGATGGCTGATATGGACCCCATTCTTGATCTGGCTGCCCAATTTAATCTGAAAGTCATTGAAGACGCCTGCCAAGCACATGGCGCCAAGTATTTTTCCAAGAAGATCGGTGGTTGGAAAACGGCAGGTTCCATGGGCCATGCCGCAGCATTCAGTTTCTACCCGGGCAAGAACTTGGGTGCATGTGGGGAGGCTGGAGCGATCACGACCGATGATGAGCAGTTGGCGAGTGTATGTGGCCTTCTACGCGATCATGGTCAGTCGAAGAAGTACTTTCACGACATTGAAGGCTATAACGGGCGGCTTGACGCTATCCAGGGCGGTTTTTTACAAGTGAAACTTCGCCACCTAAAGAAATGGAATGACGAACGAGGAGAAAACGCAAGTCGTTATAACAAGCTCTTTGCGGGCTCACGGGTAGGGATCATTCTTCCTTATGAGCCGGAGTGGTCGAGGGGAGTCTATCACCTCTATGTGTTGCGTGTTGCCGATCGGAACCGCCTCCAGACAATCTTGGCCACAGCCGGCATCGGTACGGGAATTCACTATCCGATAGTCCTTCATCTCGCCAAGGCATACGAGGGGTTAGGATTCCGCCCTGGTGACTTTCCAGTCGCTGAATTGGCGGCGTCTCAGATACTTTCTCTTCCCATGTTTCCAGGGCTTTCCGTAGAGCAGCAAACCCGTGTTGTTACCGAGGTGCTCAAATCGTTATAGGTTACACGCAAGCGGAATCTTAACAGGGGCCATGTGAGTGTGGCGTAAGAAAAGCTATCTCCAACTAGTCCAACCTATTCCCGCATAACTCACGGAGCCATTACCAAGAATTCACCCAGGCAGACTTGAAGAAGAAGAGGACAGCTTGGACCGTCACAGTAGTCGTTTTGGCGTTAATGGCCACAGTAATTGTATTGGTGAACGCACCGCCACTAACTGACTGTAAAACGGAATCACCGACCAATCCTAAAGAGTACCGGGTTCAAGCAACACAGACTGGGGCTCAACCGTGGCTAGGCCCGCATCACGTGTACGGGATTTTCATGATTCCAGAGCAATACAAGTACGACCATCTATACTCCGCAGTTCTGACGATTCAGGGATTCGAGAACCACTTTACCTCAGGGAGCTCTGAGGATGAAGACCCTCACGCTGTGATGGCAAAGCCAGGGTATTATGTTAAGCGAGTGAATGTCTCGACGCGAACCGCTCTATGGTTTCTACTTACTGGACGATTTGGAGACTTACGAATGTCTTGTCATTGGTGGCTGGTGCTAGTTGATCGAGGGTGGCAGCCGACAGGTACACCACAATGAACTGTTCATTATGGTGGGATAGGGTGCGAAGTTGGAGCCACGTCTAAGCCCGACATCATCAAGAAGTTTTTAGGATAAATGCAAATCAGCCAGGAATCACATCCGGAGCTTGGAGCAGGCAACAAGCTGAGCCGAAATGTGTTTTCGTGGCAGGACTTTGGAGGGTGGTGGTGAGTCAAGGGAATACTGCACACTTGCCGTACGTACTTATTACTCCTGCACGGAATGAAGCGGGATTTATCGAGAAGACCATTCAATCAATGATCGAGCAGACAGTCCTGCCGATCAAATGGGTTATCGTGAACGATGGGTCGACTGATGATACCGGCGATATCATAAAGCGATATCTTCCAACACATGGCTGGATGGAGCTTGTGGAGATGCCGCAACGAAAAGACCGCAGCTTTGCGAAGAAAGTCCATTCCTTCAATGCTGGCTTCGAAAGAGTGAAGGAGTGCCAGTACGACGTCATCGGAAATGTAGATGCGGATATTTCGTTCGAAAAGGATCATTTTGAGTTTCTTTTGAATAAGTTTCGAGAAGATTCTGCATTAGGCGTGGCGGGAACGGTGTTCAGGGAGGACGGAGGCTACAGCTCAGAGGCCGATAGCTTTGAGGGCCATACTCATGTGTCCGGGCAATGTCAGCTATTTCGACGACGATGTTTCACTGAAATCGGGGGATATGTTCCTCATCGAGCTGGAGGAATCGATTGGATCGCGGTTGTCACGGCGCGTATGCGGGGATGGAAAACGCAATCCTTTCGAGAGAAGTGGTTCTTCCATCACCGGCATCTTGGGACTGCAGAACGAGGTCCTCTTGCCTCAAGTTTTTCCTATGGAGAGAAAGATTACTACATGGGAGGGCATCCGATCTGGGAGTTTTTTCGAGTTGCATACAGAATGACAAAAAACCCGTATCTGATCAGCGGTGGAGCCTTGGGTCTGGGGTATATCTGGGCGTTTGTGTCTCGGACACCGAGACCGGTATCTGGCGAATTCATCAAATTCCATCGCGGCGAGCAGATGGCGAAGCTGAAGGCCATTCTAAAAGCACTGCTCAGATTGAAGAAGGTTGATAGTTTCCATGCCACACCGAATTAATGCCCGGTGGTGTGGGTGGATCACCAGTTGATGGAGAGCAAGGTCTATGTCTCGAGCCGCTATGTGCGATAAGGTTCAAGAGACAATCTCAAAGTTTGTTGGGTGGCTTGATTGGTATGGGGAGGATTCGTATGACTTTCAGACCTTCTACGCGAGTCCGGTAGGGCAGAGAGCCAAGGCGCTGTATTATAAACAACCCTTCTTAGGAACGATGGCGGTTGCTCCAATCATTTTTTGTGAGGCTTTCCTCCCTTCAGCGCGACGATTATTCTGGAAGCCGCAACGATTTCCAATCGCCGATGCTCATTATGCCATGGGATTTGCCACACTCTTTCAGGCCCTTGGAGAGCAGAAATACTACCAACGAGCGGTCCATTTCCTCGAGGTACTCGAAGCAACTCGTTGCCAGGGCCAAAAGCACTATGCCTGGGGGTATCCGTTCGATTGGGTGGGCATTGGGGGGACTGTTAAAGCGGAGACGCCTCTCATTACGACCGAGCCTTACGTATATGAGGCGTTTTCATATGTGTATGAAATTGACAAGGATCAGAAGTGGCGAGAGATCATGCAGTCGTTGGCGCGACATGCTTCCGAAGATTACTTTGACTATGAAACCTCACCACGCGCGTCTAGGGCCTCGTACGGTCCTACGCCTGAGCCGTCCGGTAAGGGGGTCGTCAACGCGAGTGCGTATCGGGCATTTCTGCTTACAAAAGCGGCTGAGGATTTCTCCGAAGAGAAGTATCGAAAGCAGGCCGAAAGAAATATGCATTTCGTTCTGGAGTCGCAGAACGCCGATGGGTCATGGTACTACGCGATGGATGGGAAAAGAAGTTTTGTAGACCATTTCCACACCTGCTTTGTTATGAAGGCGTTGGCAAAGATTGAGCGACTGACAGGGGATTCCCACTGCACTAAGGCGATCGAGCGAGGGGTTGAGTATTACGTAAAATATCTTTTCGATGAGGCGGGTTTACCAAAGCCATTTTCCAAAGCGCCACGGCTTACAATTTATCGGCGTGAATTGTATGACTATGCCGAGTGTATTAATCTTGTGACCCTCTTGAGGGGGCGATTTCCCGAGCTTGAGAACCGACTAGAAACAGTGATGGACGATATCACGGCTAGGTGGCAGCGGCCTGATGGCTCCTTCCGGTCTCGTCATCTGTTGCTTGGCTGGGATGACGTGCCTATGCATCGTTGGGCCCAAGCGCAACTATTTAGAAGCCTCTGTCTGTTGCTCGCACAAAACTCCACGAAGCATTGATCTCGCTGAATTCTCTGACAAGGGTTGTGTTCAAATCAATCAAGATTGTGCAGGGCTGGTGTGTCTAAGGCCGTGTCTTGAGACGATGAGTGTGTAGGTTAAAGAAGAGATAGGACGTATGCCTGGAATCGTTGGAATCATCGGGAAGGGGCTTCATGGAAAGCATGAGGACGATTTGAAGCTGATGCTCGACTGTACGATGCATGAGCCATTTTACCGAAGAGGCTCCTATACCAATGAAGAACTCGGTGTCTATATTGGCTGGACCTGTCATCCGAACTCGTACGCCGACTGCATGCCAGCGATGAATGAGAGGAAAGACGTCGTATTGATCTTTTCCGGTGAACATTTCTCAAATCATCCAATCAGGGATCATTTCAAGGCAAATGATTTGGTCCGACAATATGAGATGAAGGGAGAGGAGTTCTTCCGAGACTTGAACGGATGGTTTTCCGGCGTCATTATCGATTTCAGGACGTCAAAGGTCACTTTGTTCAATGATCGGTACGGGATGCATCGCATCTACTATCATGAAGGAAAGGAAGCGTTTCTTTTTAGTTCGGAGGCAAAATCCTTACTGAGTGTGCGCGCGAGCTTGCGGAATGTTGACATGCGGGGCTTAGGTGAGCTCATCAGCTGCAATTGTGTACTCGAGAATCGAACTCTCTTTTCCGGGATTTCGTTGCTTCCCGGCGGGGCTTCTTGGTCATGGGAGAATAGCACTGGAATGCGAAAGGGCTCTTACTTTAAGGCCAGCGATTGGGAAGCCCTGCCTCCTATGGATGGAGAGGTCTTCAATGCCCGCCTCAAAGACACGCTTCTCCGGATTATGCCTCGATATTTCCAGGGAGACGGCCGTGTGGGAATTTCGATAACCGGAGGACTGGACTCCCGTTCAATGATGGCCTGCTTGGATCCCAGGCCAGGCGAGTTGCCTTGCTATACATTTGGTGGAGCAAAGGACGTCCTGGATATTTCAATCGCGCGGCAGGTGGCTGGAGTATGCGGGCAGTCCTACGAGGTCATTCGACTTGGGAGAGAGTTCTTTTCAGCGTTTCCACGGTTTGCGGAAAAGACCCTCTATGTGACGGATGGAGGGCTAGATGTGTGCAGTGCCCATGACATGTATTTTAACGAATTGGCGAGGCGAATTGCGCCAACTCGTGTGACAGGGAAGTTTGGGAGTGAAGTCGTGCGGGACCATTCTATGTTCAACGCTGGGGGTTGTGAGGAGAGGCTATTTTCTCGCGACTTCAGCCCCTTCGTTGCTCAAGGTATTGACACCTTGAATGAAGTTAAAAAGGGGCACCAGTTATCCGTGGCTGTGTTTAAGGATTTTCCTTGGCGAGAGTATACGAAGATCATGCTGGAGCAATCGCAAATGATTTTTCGCTCTCCGTACATGGATAATGAGCTTGTCGAGCTCATGTACCAGGCGCCGGTTGGTGTGCGTGCGTCAAACGAGTCTCAACGCCGGATCATCAGGGAGTGCAATCCAGGATTGAGCGCGATCATTACGGATCGAGGATACAGTGAGAACGCCAATCCGTTGGCGGCGAAGCTGATCGAGGCGTACTACTATGCCCTATTTAAGGCCGATTACACCTATCTGTTTGCATTGCCTCACTGGATGACAAGGTTGGATTCAATGCTCAAGGCGGTCGGACTCGGGCAGCGAATACTTGGCGAACAGAAATTTGAAGGCTACCGAATGTGGTTTCGCGATGAATTGTCGAGTTACGTAAAGGAAATTCTGTTGGATCATCGAACATTGAGTCGGCCATACTGTGATAAGAAAGCGCTAGAAGACATGGTGTATAAACACACGAAAGGAACGCATAACTACATGAATGAAATCAATAAAGCGATGTCGATCGAGTTGATGCATCGGATGCTCATTGACCGTACTGTTGGTCAGCAGAATTAGTAGAGCTTCTCACTCATGCCGCCATTCCTAGCGCTCACCCTCACGTGCCTCCTAATTGCATATCTGTTTTGGAGAGAAAGAAACCATGATTATGAGCCGTCCTTCGCTCTCTGGATTCCTTCGATTTGGTTGCTAATCCTCGGATCGCGGTCGGTTACACTCTGGCTGAACATGAGCAGTTCTTCCCTCCACATGGTGGACTATGCGCCTAAGAGCACGGCAGTTCTCGAAGAAGGCAGCCCTCTCGATAGAGCCGTATTTTTTTCCCTCATTGTGCTCAGCCTCATTGTGCTTATAGGGCGACGTATTTCCTGGGGGGAAATTGTTCGGAATAACGTCTGGCTGATTCTCTTCTTCGCCTATTGCGGGATCAGCATCATTTGGTCTGATTTTTCATTCGTCGCGTTCAAAAGATGGACGAAAGGGTTAGGGGACCCTCTGGTGATCCTGGTCATTCTTACCGAGCCGAAGCCCATTAAAGCCCTGGAAATTGTAATCCGGCGATGTGCGTACTTGCTGCTTCCGATATCCGTGCTATTCATAAAGTATTATCCCCACCTTGGGAAAGCCTATGACGACTGGACGGGCGTGGCGATGTATACGGGGATCACGACTAATAAGAACATGATGGGGTTCGTGTGTATGGTATGCGGTCTCTATTTTGCCTGGAAGATTTTAGGCAATTGGGGTGATCGGCGCATGCCTAAAAAAACACAAGAGATCCGGTTGGCCATATTTTTTCTCTGCATGATTGCCTATTTGTTCAATATTGTCGATAGCAAGACGTCGTTGATGACACTTTTTCTGGGCATCGGCATCGTGACGGTTTTGGGAGTCGCGGCTGTGAGGCGGAGGTTTGAAAGCTACATCATCGCAGGCGCCCTCAGTTTCGTCGTTCTTCAGATGTCGTTCAATGTGATGGATGTATTAATAGCAAGCACAGGACGTGATGCAACGTTGACAGGTAGGACTGAGATATGGAGTGAGGTGCTTGGGATGGGTACTAATCCCATTATTGGGACAGGGTTCGAGAGCTTTTGGCTCGGAGACCGGCTGCAGATGTTGTGGGATAAATATTATTTCAAGCCGAATCAGGCGCACAATGGATACATCGAAGTGTATCTCAACCTTGGATGGATTGGTCTATGTCTATTAGGTGGAATGATTTTCTCATGTTATCGGAAGCTGGGCGAGCTGTTGAGGTCTAGCCGAGAACTGACTGAGCGTGTCCACTTCGGGCGACTAGGGATGGCGTTTCTTGCCAGCTATCTGGTCTACAATTATACAGAAGCGGCTTTTAAGTCGGAACACTTCATGTTTTTAATTTTCCTGCTGTTTGCCATTACATATCCTCAACCGCAGCAGCAGGTTGCGCAATCTTCCCCCAGTTTTCCGGGAACAGTCGGGGAGATTCATGGGGTGCAGGGCGATGGAGGGAAATCTCTCTCTCACGCGAATACTGTCTGAACATTTCTTCCGCGAGATCCGGTTCTCTTGAAACCAACACATGGTGTGTAAACTGGCTGTATGTAAACAGCCCTATCCAGTGCGGATGGGGCGTTTGCCATACGCGTAATAATGGAGAGGTCTGATATGTGGTTTGCTTCGTGTTTGCCGAGTAAAAGGCATAGGTCGTGATCGCAGGAAGTTCAGGCGATGCTGAGCCCAGTGTCAGAAGCCAGCACTCGTTTCGCGACGTTCAAGACTTGAAGAGTGATCTCGGTGGCCGATCGCTCAGAGGAGGGTCGAGTCTTGTCATGTCCGAAATCGGCTGTAACGTCTTCCGATTATTAGGAACAGTGGTTTTGGCCCGCCTGCTTACTCCGGAGCATTTTGGGCTCGTTGGGATGGTTACAGCGTTGACTGCCTTTGCCGAGATGTTCAAGGATCTTGGTCTTGGGACGGCGACTATTCAAAAAAAAGAGATTACACACGAGCAGATCAGTACCTTGTTTTGGGTTAATGCCGGAGCCGGTATAGCTATCATGCTGGTGCTGGCGGCTGCAGCGCCTCTCATTTCGTGGTTCTATCATGACACCAGGCTTATTTGGATCACCATCGCCATCTCGTCGACGTTTTTGTTTGGAGGCTTGACCATTCAGCACCAGGCGCTTTTGCGCCGACAGATGCACTTCTCGCGGCTTGCGTTCATTACGGTTCTTTCGACTGGATTGAGCACGGTCATCGGTATTGCAATGGCTTGGCAAGGGTTTGAGTATTGGGCTCTGGTATGGAAGGAAGCCTCGCGGGCCATTATTCAAGCAGGCGCAACATGGGCGTTATCGCACTGGCTCCCTGGGCTTCCAAGGCGTGGGACCGGCGTCCGGACCATGTTTCAGACAGGTTCCCATGTAACCGGTTTCAACATTCTTGTCTTCGCTTCGCGTAACTTGGACCAAGTGCTTCTCGGCAAATTCTGGGGGCCGGGAGCAGTCGGTTTGTATCGGCAGGCCGGTATGTTACTGATGCTTCCCGGGAGCCTATTCAGCTACCCTATTACCTACGTCTTAACTCCGGCATTGAGCGCGCTGCAGAGCGACCCTGAACGATACCGCAGTTATTACAGGAAGGTACTGTCGTTCTTGGCTTTTGGGTATATGCCTCTCGTCGCATACATGGGCGTGTATTCTGAAAGTCTCATCGGCATCATCCTCGGCCAAAAGTGGATGGCATCCGCATTCGTGCTGAAGATTCTCGCCATGTCAGCCATTGTAGAGCCGATGGCCGGTACGTGTGGAACCGTGATGATTACCAACGGGAGAACGAAAGACTACCTTTATGTCGGGGTGGCCCAGGCAGCATTTTTAAGTATCTGCCTGGGTATAGGGAACTTTTGGGGAATCATGGGCGTCGCTAGCGCGTATGCAGTGTATACATTGTTGAGTCTCCCGTTTCTAGTGTGGTTCAGCTTTAAAGGCACTCCGATTTCTCCTGGTTTATTTTACGAGGCGCTTAGGCGCCCTGCGTTTGCTTGCATCATCGTGAGCGCACTCCTTGTCACGTTTCAGTACTTGTGTGGGATTCCAAGCGGGATCGCAGAAATCGGGTATTCGATAGTGCTGGCTCCCGTGCTCTATTTCGGCTTGTGGATGTTGCTTCCAGGAGGGAAGCGCATATTGCTTGAGCAGGTCTCTTACGCACAGCGTGGAATCAACGAGTTAAGGTCGAAAGTGTGGCCATCGCCGGCACCGGGCTCGTGATCGACGCGCTTGCAGTGGTCGCGCTTGAAATGGACTCCATCGAACTGTCGCCAAGGTGTCGTCGGCGATCTGCTCGCATACACCACTATGGGTGGATCATGGGCCAATTCAGGGTGTCTTTCACTGTGGGAGTCCACAAGGAGCTTGCCGGCTGGATCTCCCGGAGGATTAGGTAAATGAGCCGACTACGGCTTCTAGTATTGGCGCCTGGCTGCAATCCAGATTCTATCAGTACGGCATTGGTAGGCTATGCGCACAGTGAAGCTCTTGCTAGGATTCATGATGTGACGCTGGTCGCAAATCAGAGACATGAAGAGGCAATACGTGGAAGATCCAGCGGGTTCCTGGCCGTTGAAGCTATCCGTACCCCATACCTCGATCGCATACTCGATTGGCTCGTGCATCGAGTCTTTCATGGGGACTATGGCAGTCAAGTCTTGACGGCGTTATCGTATCCTGTTGTGTTGATTTTTGATTGGAAGGCTTGGCGGTGCCTGAGGTCGAAGATCAAGGCAGGTGAGTTCGATGTCGTTCTGCGCCTACTACCTGTTGTTCCGACATTGCCGAGCCCATTTTCATATTTCCTGCGCCATGGGCCCATTCCTTTTGTGATCGGCCCAATCAACGGTGGTCTGCCATGGCCCACAGGGTTTTCTCAGGCGGAAAGGCAAAAGGAGTGGATCTCAGGTTTGAGGGGTTTCTATCGTGCACTGCCCTTTGCTCGGTCAACGTATCGGTATGCCAAGGCCATCATTGCTGGTTCTTCTCAAACGTGGTCAGAGTTTTCCGCATTTCCAGAGAAGTTATTTTTTGTCCCGGAGAATGGTCTCAACCGGCTTCTCCTCGACAGTATCAAGCCAAGAGTGCTCAATCAAGGCCCGCTTGAACTAATCTACGTCGGGCGCCTCGTTCCGTATAAGGCCTGCGATATGGCTGTGCGGGCTGCAGTGCCATTACTGCAGAAAGGTGTGGCGCGATTGACCATACTAGGCGATGGTCCGGAACGTGCTGATCTCGAACGGCTCGTGGGAACTTACGGAGTAACAGAACATGTTTCATTTACCGGATGGCTCAGCCATAACGAGGCCATCCAACGGTTGAAGAGAGCCGATATACTATTGTTTCCGTCCATTCGCGAATTCGGAGGTGGGGTGGTCTTCGAGGCGTTGGCTCACGGTGTGGTCCCAGTCGTGGTGGATTACGGGGGGCCCGGTGACATCGTACATACAAGAGTTGGCTACAAAGTTGCACTTACAAACGAACAAGATATGATAGGTCAAATAGATGCCATTCTCAAAGGCCTGGAAAAGGATCGAAGCCTCCTTTTCCAGATGCAGGAACAAGGCATGCATTATGCCAGAGAGGGGTTGAGCTGGGATGGAAAAGCCAAAATTATGAGCGAGATACTCTATTGGGCAGTCGGACAAGGTTCAAAACCAAACCTCCCTCCTCCAAAAATACTTAAGAAGTAAAATTAGATTTGTGCGCGCACGCTATGCGATCGATATGCGAGGCGCGTTATCGGTTCGTGTACCAAGCGGTGGATGTGAAGTACATATGGAAAAGGCATATGGAGATGATATGCAGCTCGCCAGACGGCGTGTCATCGCTTGATTGAGGTGCGTGGCAGCTTGCTCCATTGCAAGATTCTTGGTTTTGAAATATGTAATGAAAGTCAGTTATGTGTTTGATTTGGGACCTGGGGGAAGCGTTTAGGCGACGAGATCTTCTGATGTGCCCTATGCGATTTCGCTTTACATTCTTCAGTCACGAAAAGACCTCGAGTTTCTTTTTCGCAAGGTAGATTTGCCCAAAGACTCTAGTGGGAAGTGTAAAAAAGAGGGTGTTTGAAGCCGTCAGTATGGTGGAAGTGATCAAGCATCTAGAGAATCCACGGCATACATTGCGCCAGATCAAGTCGCTGTTGAAAGATAGACGAATTACTTTTTGTCTCCATGCCGATGCTTCGTATTTGTATTTGTGGCTAAGGTTATTTTTTTACAGATAAAATGGCCATGTTTACAGGTAGCACCTATTATATCATGGGTCATGTCATGCCTCTCACGTCGTGTATCTGGATGCATTCATTAAAGAGAACGCTCTTGAAATATTGTTTTCTTCTCAAATCACTGGGCGGTGCGACAAAGGTCTCGGTATGGTTTCTACTTCGACCGGTTATGTCCTGGACGGTTGGAGGGCAATGTGTTCTATATGTATTGAGGAAAAGCGAGTATGTCTAAGGTCTCATGAAGTCCGATGTTCGCGTGGCATGAGATCGGGTCCCAACCACTAGCAGAAGGGTATTTCGATGAAAGTCACAATTTTTGGAATGGGGTATGTCGGTTGTGTGACGGCGGCTTGTTTCTCGAATCTTTCCCACGATGTGACGGGTGTCGATGTGGACGAGAACAAGGTCGATATGATTAATCGTTCGCAGAGCCCCATCATAGAGCCAGGGCTGACCGAGGTCATTAAGGCAGGGGTGAGTGCAGGGACACTTCGTGGCACGACAGACCCCAAAGATCTAGGCGACGTAGTCATCGTCTGCGTGGGGACTCCCAGCAATGACAACGGCAGTTTGGGGCTGAAGCACTTATCCCGTGTAGTTGAGCGAATCGGTGACATGTTGAAAGTCTCGAAAGGCTACCATGTGATCACCATTCGTAGTACGGTGCTTCCGGGCACGGTTGAAAACTTCGTGTTGCCGTTGCTGGAGGAAAAATCTTCGAAGAAAGCAGGCCGAGACTTCGGTTTGTGCATGAACCCTGAATTCATGCGTGAAACGACAGCCATCGATGATTTTTATAATCCACCCTTTACGATCATTGGCCAGCAGGATCAACGGAGTGGCGATGTCGTGGCAAAGCTCTATGACACGATAAAAGCGCCCATGGAAAGACCGTCGATTGCCGTGGCCGAAATGGTGAAGTATTCGTGCAATGCATTTCATGCGACAAAAGTCTGCTTTGGGAATGAAATTGGTAATTTGTGTAAGAGCCTGGGCGTGGATAGTCATAGAGTCATGGAGATTTTTTGCAAGGATACACGACTGAACCTCTCTCCCTACTATCTGAAGCCGGGCTTTGCGTTCGGTGGATCGTGCCTGCCAAAAGACTTGCGGGCAATCGTCTATCAGGCCAAACGCAACGATGTGGAGGTTCCATTACTATCCTCCCTCATGCCAAGTAACGACAAACAAATCCAGCATGCTTTTCGTTTGGTGCGGAATTCTGGCCGGACGAAGATTGGTGTCTTGGGACTCAGTTTCAAGGCAGGAACGGATGATGTTCGAGAAAGCCCCGTCGTCATCTTGATCGAAATGCTGATCGGGAAAGGGTATCAGGTCGCGATCTACGACGAAGAGGTGTCATTGGCTAAGCTGTATGGTGCGAATAAGCGATATCTCGATGAAACAATTCCCCACGTCACCTCTTTAATGGAATCTTCGGTCTCTGAGGTGATGGACAGGTCTGACCTAGTAATTATCAGTAAAAAAACTGACCAGTTCAAAAAAGCGATCGAGGGGCTGAAACATGACGTGTTCTTAGTGGATTTGGTCCGTATCTTCGATGACTACCAGGAGCGGAAGAACTATGAAGGCATCTCCTGGTAAGTCGTGCTCGATGGACGGAAGGATTGTATGATGAGTGATTCCCTAGGCCGAGTGCTCATGTTTGTGGAAAATAATTTTCCAGGTGATCCTCGCGTCAAGAACGAGGCTGATACTCTGACGGCCGCTGGTTATTCCGTCACGGTTGTGGGACTCAGGGAGAAGGGCGATACGGAGACGTTCAAAGTAGTAGATGACATCCGAGTCTATTCCATTCCTAGGGTCAGCTTATTCAGTAAAACTCGAAAGGACAATCCGGTGGGGTTGGAGCGCCTGTGGTTGAGAGTTATAGCTCTGATGGGCTACATGTGGGAGTACATGTATTTTACCGGCGCGTGCTTTGTCATGAGTCTGTATGTAGCCATGAAGCAGGGGTTTGATGTAATCCATGCCCACAACCCTCCCGATACGTTGTTCCTGGTGGCGGCATTCTATAAGCCATTTGGGAAAAAGTTTGTCTTTGATCACCATGATCTCTGCCCCGAACTCTACCGCTCTCGCTATAAAGCAGACAATGGGTTTCTGACAGCCATGTTAGGTCTGTTTGAAAAAGGGAGCCTGAAACTGGCAGATGTGACCATTGCGACGAACGAGTCGTACCGAGCCATCCAGATTGCGCGGGGAAAGGTAAGCCCAGAGAACGTCTTTGTCGTGAGAAATGGTCCTAATTTACGTCGCGTGGCGTATAGGACTCCCAGCAAGCGGCTGCGCGAAATGAATAAGACCATCCTCTGTTATATTGGAGCGCTCAATCCCCAAGATGGAGTGGATTACCTGCTGCGATCCCTTCGAGATTTGCTCTACAAGCTGGATCGAAAGGACTTCTACTGCGTGATTATGGGTAGCGGAGACTCACTTGAAGACCTTAGGGCTCTGACGAAAGACTTGAATCTCGAGGGCTATGTAGAAGTGACCGGATATGTATCCGAAGAAGATCTAATGAGCAATCTGTCAGCGGCTGACATTTGCGTCGATCCGGATCCATCAAGCCCGCTTAATGATGTATCAACGTGGATTAAGATCATGGAGTATATGGCGTTAGGAAAGCCGATCGTCACCTATGACTTGAAAGAAACCCGCTGGTCTGCCCAGGATGCTGCTCTCTACATCACGCCGAATAATGAACTGGAGTTTGCCGAGGGAATCGCCAAACTGATGGATCGGCCTGATCTTCGCGCTCAAATGGGTGAGTTCGGTCGGCAACGAATTCATCGCGATTTGAAATGGGATGTGGTCGGCCGGAACTTAATTCACGCCTATGAAGCCCTATTAGGGAAAGCCTGAGTGTCGTTCAGCGAGTTGCTCACTGTAACCAATCATTTCCAGCGTTATCCTCCCTGTTCGCTGTTAACCCCATACGTCCGGCCCCATTCTCACAGCGAAGGCTTTCTTGAGTAATTTAAATGATGAGAGATGGGTCGCATGATAGTGGGAATGATCCGTTGGTTTGCTCAAATGTAAAACGTGCACGCGTGTCTATAGGCAGTTCTCCTAATATATTAACTGGGCTCGGCGTGAGTCGGTAAAGGATTCTCCAATTCCATGTGCGGCATTTGTGGCCAATACAACTTTGCAGATAATAAGCCCGTCCAGCTTGATGATATCAAGCGGATGGCGGGATCGCTCGTGCACCGAGGGCCTGATGATGAAGGGTTTTTTCTTGCCGGCCCATTGGGATTGGGATTTAGGCGGCTCTCCATCATTGACCTTGGTGGTGGACACCAGCCCATGTCGGATCAGCAGGAGTCTATATGGGTAGTGTTTAATGGTGAAATCTATAATTTTAAAGAGCTGCGAAGTGAACTTGAGTCATATGGACACGTCTTTCGCACCAATTCAGATACCGAGGTCATTATTCATGGATACAAACAATGGGGAGATGAGGTGCTTGATCGCCTGAACGGTATGTTCGGGTTGGCGATCTGGGATGCGAGAGGGAAAAGGCTTTTGTTGGCCCGTGATCCATTCGGGATCAAGTTGATCTATTACAAGATTGAAGGCAATCGGCTGAATTTTGGTTCTGAGGTCAGAGCGGTGCTTCAGGGTATTCAGGAGAAAGCCGAGGTCGATCCTACTTCCCTGAATCTGTTTCTCCGCTATCGGTACACACCCTCGCCGTATACGCTTTTTAAGGGAGTGCAAAAACTTCCGCCTGGAGCCAAGTTGGTTGTAGAACGAGGTGCTCACAAGGTAAGCCGCTGGTATCGATCTAAGCCAACTCCATTTATGCCTGTCAAGTCAGACTATGAGGCGAAAGAAGAGCTTCTGGCACTTTACAAGAAGTCAGTAGAACGACATCTCATTAGCGATGTGCCCGTTGGCTTGCTCCTCAGCGGGGGCATCGATTCTGGGCTATTGCTGGCTCTCATGAATCTGTACGGGAAGTCCTGGCCCACATATACCGTGGGATATGGCACAAGTTACGTTCACGATGAGTTGTCCGACGGCGCTGAAACGGCGCGTGAGTTGGCTTCGGCTCACACCCCCGTCATTTTGACGCAATCTGAATTTGAAGTGGCACTTCCAAAGATTGTGGCCTGTCTCGAAGAACCGGTCGCCACATCTTCTATCGTTCCGATGTATTTCGTATGTGAGCGAGCCAGGCAGGATGTCAAAGTGGCGTTGATCGGACAGGGACCCGACGAACTTTTTGGCGGGTATCGTCGCCATCTAGGTATTCGGTATGGTGCGTACTGGGGGAGTTTGCCGAAATGGGTACGAGGTGCGACTTCTTCAGCCATCGGTTTGTTGCCAAGGAATGAGACACTCAAGCGAGGGCTCTACTCTCTTGATATTCCCGATCGTATTAGACGTTATCAGAATGTGTTGTCGATATGTCCTGGAGCTACAATTGATGAGCTTTTCCAAGACGGGATCGTGCCGCTTGATGCTGGCGACAAGATATTAGACTGTTGGGAAGATTTGAATGGGTTGATGGAAGATACGGATGAACTCGGTGGGTTTCAGTATATAGAGGTCCGGTCGACTCTTCCGGATGAGCTGCTCATGTATGCGGACAAGTTGTCTATGGCCCACAGTCTCGAGTTGCGTGTGCCCTATCTGGACAAAGACATCGTCCAATTTGCAGAGAGACTGCCGGCACATGTGAAAGTTCGGGGCCGTTCTCAGAAATGGCTTCATCGCCAGGTGTGTCAGTCGTATCTTCCGAGTGCCTTCATTAACCGGAAGAAACGAGGATTTGCTGGTAATGTTGTGGATGATTGGTTTCGTGGCGCAATGGACAGCAAGATGGCCAATACATTTATGGATGGTCAGTCGCACATGTATCGTTATCTCAACCCTCAAGCGGTCCAGAAATTGGTTACAGACCATTCAGCCGGTCGTAGCGACAACCATAAGATCCTTTTTAGCCTGATTGTTTTCGAAGAATGGCTCAGGATTCACTCGTAGTTGCTGATGGACGGCAGTCGGTTTGGTTACCAGTAATCTGTTGCGAGCATGCCATGAAAGTCTGCGGCCAAGACATTAGGATCAGAGGAAAACTTATTCGTATCGCAGGACTTTCTGCTGATACGTATGAATTTGTGGATGATCCAGCGGCCGCTCTTGATGATTTGCGCCACAGTGATCAACGGATTGATCTCTTTACGTTCATGCAGAAATTGCCGGAGACTTCGAGGAAGTATTCCTACCTTATGGAATGGGACAATCTGGCCGTGTTGCCAGTTTCTACGTTTGATCAATGGTGGACAAAGCAGGTCAATGACAAGACTAGAAATATGGCGCGTCGGGCGGGGAAAAAAGGGGTCGTGATTCGAGAAGTCCCTCTCGATGATGCCGTCGTCGAAGGTGTATGGGCTATCTACAATGAATGTCCAATTCGGCAAGGCAAACGGTTCCCCCACTACGGGAAGGATCTCTTGACGGTCCGTAAAATGATGGCGACATTTCTTGATCGTAGTGTGTTCATGGGTGCGTACCTCGACAATCACATGATAGGTTTTGCCAGACTACATTGTGATGCGACGCGGACTCAGGCTGGAGTGTCATCAATCCTTTCTCTCGTTCAACACAGGGACAAAGCGCCAACAAATGCCCTGATTGCCGAAGCAGTTCGGTTTTGTGCTACTCAGGGTATCGCGTATCTTGTGTACTCCCGATACAGCGATGGGAATAAAGAACGTGATAGCCTTATGGACTTTAAAGATCACAATGGATTTCAACGGGTGAACGTACCTCGCTACTATATTCCTCTTACGAAGTTAGGTCGAATAGCGCTGATGTTGGGTCTGCACAAGAGGATCCTCGACCATATCCCTGATCCTGTATTGTCGAGGCTCCGATTGATAAGAAAAGCTTGGTATAGCCGCAAAGTTCAGTCCATTACCGAATAAGCGTAGGGCTGGGAGTGAGACTAACAAGGAGGCCATATGAGCTCTGACGATGGGACAAGAGAAATCGCATTCGATTGTCGACACTTTGTCGGAGATCGTCCATGCTCTTTCCATAAATCAACCGGCGTTCTTTGTCCCTGTGACCACTATCAGCAGATCGAGGAACGTCTCTTGCTCATCAAGCTTGATGCGATGGGCGATGTTTTGCGCACGACGGCATTGCTCCCCACACTGGCTGAAACGCATCCGAGAGCATCGATTACATGGGTGACCAGACGAGAGGCTCGCCCTTTATTGGAGGGCAATCCGTACATTACAGAGATCATCGACCACGGTGAGGAGGCTCTCTTGCAGTTGCAGGTGCGGATGTTCGATCGCGTGATCAACCTCGATGCCGGGAAAACCAGTGCAGCTCTTGCCACTGCTGCCAACGCCACAAGGAAAGACGGTTTTCTTCTGGATCAGCGTGGCTGGGTTCAGCCGACCAATGCCGCCGCGAGGAGATGGTTAGAGATGGGAGTCTTTGACGATCTGAAGCGCCAAGGAACAAAGACATATCAAGACATAATGATGGACATCATCGGGCTTTCTGGGGCTCCGCATCGCTACGTGCTTCAATTGAAAGCTGAAGAACGAGAGCGAGCCAAGGCGCATCTACAGGAACTCGGTATCAACTGCCAGCGTCCGATCATAGGGCTTAATACGGGAGCAGGTCGGCGATGGGAACTGAAGCAATGGCGTGAAGAGGGGTATGTTGAACTGATCGAACATATCGCAAAAAAACACTCAGCTCAGTTTCTGCTTCTTGGCGGGCCTGAAGAACGTGAGCGTCACAAGCGTCTCATTGCTCGTTCGCGGGTGCCGCTGATTGATGCAGGCTGTGATAACTCCGTGAGACACTTTGCTTCTCTGGTTGGCGAATGTCACCTTGTCATCACGGGTGACACGCTTGCCATGCATATATCGTTGGCATTGAATCGAAGAACGATCGTCCTGTTTGGTCCGACTAGCGCAGCTGAGATTGAAATGTACGGTCTCGGTGAAAAAGTTGTTCCTCGTATGGAATGCCTGAGTTGCTACAAGCCGAAGTGTGATTTTGTTCCCAACTGCATGGAATTGATCTCAACGGAAATGGTGGAATCGGCCGTTGAACGGCAGTGGGAGAAGCTTTGTTTGGAGCCCAACGGGAAAAGGTAGTACATGCACGTTTCCCTACTCACAGGAGGTGGTGATCGGCCATACGCCGTTGGCCTAGCCACAGTACTGATTAAGAAAGGTCTCTCCCTCGACATAATTGGCAGCGATGGATTGGATAGTTCTGACTGGCACAACACTCCGGGGGTGCGATTTCTCAACCTTAGGGGTGACCAAAAGGTTGATGCTGATCTTGCCACAAAAGTATCTAGAATATTGATCTATTATGCGCGCCTCATTCACTATGCTTGGTCAGCGGAACCGAAAGTTTTTCACATTCTTTGGAATAACAGGTTTGAGAGTTTTGACCGCACACTCCTCATGCTCTACTACAAACTCTTGAGGAAGCGAGTTGTCCTTACCGCGCACAATGTGAATAAGCGTAAGCGAGATTTAACTGACACCCTCGTCAACCGTCTGACTCTTAGAATTCAGTATCGACTTTGTGACCATGTATTTGTTCATACTGAACAAATGAAATGGGATCTTGAGAGGGATTTTGGCCTCGCCTCGTCAAGGATTACGGTGATCCCGTTCGGAATAAATAATGCCGTGCCTCATAGTGAGCTTACATCTGCGGCAGCGAAGTGTAGATTGGGCATTAGCGAAGAGGAAAGGGTGATACTGTTTTTTGGCAGAATTGTGCCCTATAAGGGGCTGGAATTCCTTGTCGCTGCATTCAAGAAACTCCTCATCAAATCAGGAAGCTATCGACTGATTATCGCGGGGAGGCCGGACAATGATTCGAAGAAATATTGTGAAGATATTAGAAAGCTGATTTCTCTGGATAAGATGCATGATCAGATCTTGCTGAAAATCGAATTTGTCCCTGACGACGAAACGGAAGTGTATTTTAAGGCAGCAGATGTCTTAGCCCTGCCCTATCGTGATATCTACCAAAGCGGAGTGCTTTTTCTGGCCTACAGCTTTGGTTTGCCTGTGGTTGCGTCGGATGTTGGTGGGCTACGTGAAGAGGTCGTTAAGGGCAAGACCGGATTTATATGTAGGCCTGAGGATCCAGATGATCTGGCACAGACTCTAGTAAGCTACTTTGAAAGTGAATTATTTAAAGGCCTGATTGATTCCCGTAATAATATTCAGGCCTACGCTCGTGAACGATATTCATGGGATAAAGTTTCCCAGCTGACACATGCCGTCTATGTCCAACTGAGGGGGACGTCATTGAAGAAATTTCCCTGCCAGGGGGCCTAGAATGGTACTCGCCAAAGGTGGCGAGTACCATTCTATATGGAATACGATCTAACGAACGGCCACACCTGTTGGTGGGCTGGGGGGCAGATCGGTCGGTGTTGGTGTACCGCCGATCAGAGGATGGGGATAGGTCAGCGGAGTGTAGAATGCATTGGTCCAGGTATTTGTGGCCGTGCATTTGTCAAGGGTGCCGTCGTTTGTTGCGCCAGCTGTCGTGTTCCAATTTCCTCCTTGATCTGTGGACCAATAGGCTACCCCGGCGGTGCATGTGGATGGGCGTGACGACCGAGGGCCCCTCCCGATACCTGTCGTACCATTAAATGAAGTATTCTGGTTGTAAAAATCACGATTTGCCTGGACTGTATCGGTGAAATTTGAAACGCCTGCGCTGAGTACCCCATTGACCGTGTTGTTCGAAATATAAATTGGTTCGAGAGCTTGATTCGGCCAGCTCAAAGGAGACATTGCCCCATCGCCTGGGCCTTCCCCTGAGATCAAACTTCCCTGACCCGCACCAGGTTGGTCAAGACAACGGTAACCTATGGAGCTGAAGTTCTGGTCAAACGGACTTCGTGCTGTAACAGATCCAGTAGCAGGGGATGGTGGAGATCCCGAGATGGTGAACGTGAAGGTGGAATTTGATGAAGCGTAGGCAATAAACGTTCCATTGTAGGCTGATTCATTGGCACCTGAAATTGTGATGTACGATCCGCTACTGCTAACTGAGTGATTGTTCACCGTGGCGGTGGCCGTCGAGCCAGACCTCGCCAGTGAGGTAACCGCCTGAATCCCGCATCCTCCCCAGGCGTAGACTTGTCGATCGTCGGATAGGTTTCGGTAATGAGACAAATCGAAAAACCAATTCATCGCTCCCGTTGATCTGTTGTCGAAGATCATCCCAGTGCCACCCCGTAAGTGCGACATTGCGGGTGTATTGGGATCGGTCCAGGTAAATGTATTTTGATACACTTCCCAGTGCCGAACGCTACGCGATCGTCCGCCTGTTTCCGTTCCGTGGTTTGCCATTACGACATTATTGAACTGGTTGAAACGATACGTCGAGCGTGTGCCGTGATGGTCGTCTGTCGTCCAGATTTGAGCTCCGCTCCCTCGATTGAAGACGTTGTCCTCGAATACGAGCTGGTTAGCGGTGCCCATAGTTGAGGGGGCAGCCCACGATTGGTCTCCCTGGCCATCGTTGTACCCGGGGGTAGAATTGATGTTTTGCCACTTGCCGTGATGGGGGATGAAACAGAATCCAGAATTGGTGCAGGTGTTATGATCAATGACGCCACGCACATTCTCGTGAATACGGAGCGGCACACAGGACTTCGCAGTAAACGTCACATGGTCGAGACGGAATGATGGACTATCGCCGCGAATATGGACACTGCCTCCGTCGCCACCTCCACACCCACTGCCATTGTCGGTAGTCGTAAACCCACTCAGACGTGAAATGCCAGCCGGTTTAAGCTCCCAAAGTATTAGCTCTCGGCCAGATGCATTCGTAATGAAGGTTGAACTTTCCCCCGAACCGATGATCGAGATGGACTTGTTGGTAATGGTCAGCGGTGATGACCATGTACAGTTTCCGGCGGGGATGAGAACCGTATCGCCATCTGAAGCGTTTGCAACGGCTGTGTTGACGTTGCTTTGGGAGCAACTTGGGGCGCTAGTAGTGGCAGCCCAAAGGTCCCCGGTAGTGCACAAGGAGAGGAAAACCAGAATACTCAGCAGCCTCACTAGCTCGTATTGTTTCGTTACCCAAGCCCAGTCGGGTTTTTGACTTGAACCGATGATGGCTTGAGCCTTGGAGTGGTAACGGCGGTCGACGGTGAAGGTGTGGAACGAGCCCCCTATTGATATCATCGTGGAGTCTCCTTTGTATTTGAAGAACAGCATGGAGGTTTCTCTGAGGTTTAATCGTTGGTTTTATTTTCCCAATTTATTTGGTGGACGCTTTGACGTGCATCAAGATCACGCAAGAGTAGTGCCAGCTATTAATTCTGCCTAACTTGAGCACAACCTATTAAATTATAACAACTTTATAATCAAGCATGCTTTGTCATAATTTCCTGAAATAGAGGTTTTTCCAAACATATATGCACATCCAGAGGAGTCAGTCTGCTATTTTCAAATAACTAGAGGTAGTTAATTACATGTATTATATGAAAAAAAAGCAGTTTTAAGCGTCAGAATCAATGGGTGAATGCTAGTGTAGGTGCGCAGAGTCTTCCAGAGCATGGCGAAATTTAGACGATTTCTCGGATGGGTGTTTAGCCTGGAGGTGTATGGTGTTCCACTCGACTGTGTGTAATCCAACAAATCTGTTCCTCTGGCCAGGTGCGGGTGCATCACTTTTTTGGTATTCATATTGGTCTGGTGCTGTCAGAGCATGCGTATCCATAAAGAACATACAGATTGCCTGTCACTGGCCAACTTTTCATGTTTGGTCATCTCTATTCCCCGTTCCCCGTCTTGGTCAGCATTTTACGGAGTGCCAACGATCATCTGCAATGCTTTCACGGGTTTTCTAGGCATGACCATCATCGAGGTACGAGTTTTCTGATACCAATGAGGGGTTCTATCGCATCGATGAGTGTGGGATAAATATCTTATGAATAACATGTATTACCTATTGAAACCGTTCATTCCCCGTGCGGTACGCATGGCGGCTCGGCGTATTCATGCGAGCCAATTGAGGAGGCGAAGCGATAACTTCTGGCCCATTCAAGAGTCGGCTGCCAGAGCCCCTGAGGGGTGGCCTGGGTGGCCGAATGGGAAAAAGTTTGCCTTTGTTATTACGCACGATGTCGAGGGTATCCGAGGGTTGGACAAATGCCGCATGTTGGCGGAAATGGACAAGGCGCAGGGGTTCCGATCTTCATTCAACTTTGTGCCGGAGGGGGAATATCGACTTCCGGACTCGCTCCGGGCCTTCCTCGCTCAAGAAGGGTTTGAGATCGGAGTGCACGATCTACACCACGATGGATCGCTCTACCGTTCGGAAAAAACCTTCATGGCTCAAGCGCAAACAATCAATCAGCATCTCAAGGCTTGGGGGGCGGTGGGTTTCCGTGCGGGATTTATGTTTCATAATCTAGAATGGCTTCACAGTCTGGATGTCTCATATGATGCATCTACGTTTGACACTGATCCATTTGAACCACAGCCGGACGGCGTCGGGACCATATTTCCGTTTTGGGTCCAGGGTAACGGGTCCAGAGGGTATGTTGAGCTTCCTTATACTCTCCCGCAGGACTCGACGCTGTTTCTTGTGTTCAAAGAGAAAACGATTGATGTGTGGATCAAGAAGCTTGAGTGGGTGGTTGCTCACGGAGGCATGGCCCTCATGAATGTTCACCCCGACTACCTCAACTTTGGTGGGAGCAAGAGTACATCTGAGTTCTCTGCAGAACTCTATGAAAACTTTCTCAAGTATGTTGGTAGTCGGTATCGTGATACTTGCTGGTTTGCCCTTCCTCGTGAGATTGCGAAGTTCTCTGCGGAAATCAAACCTGCTCTACGCTCTGACAAGTTGCCTGAGTAGAGCAGTGTCTTTCCCAAATATAGGCTAGCTCCCGTAACACTCTTAGGTGAGTGACGAGATGCCAAAAAACGAAACTTCTCTCCCTGCAAAGAGAGGCGGCAAAGGTATACCACGGAGGACCACAGCAACCCCTCCGATTATTACTCTCGTGCGCCGAGTGTGCAGTGATTTTATCGAACTTCGTCGGGAAAGAACGTTTCTAGGAAGAAACCAACTGGTCTGTGGTTTTGCTACGTTAGGACGTCGATCGATCGGGGTTCTGATTCTTTACGAGAATGGCCAAGGAGGTAATAACTGTTCTCCCATCCCGACTCACAAACGATTGAACGGTTATCAAAAAGCTCAGCACCTTTTCCGGTTGGCCAGGAAATTTACCCGCCCGATTATTATGTTTGCGAGTTCTCCAGCATCAGTGCCTGGTAAGGAGATGACTGAGCCTGACGAAGCGGTAGGTTTTGCCAAACATGTGTTCTCTCAATCGCATCTTGAAGTGCCAATAATCGTGGTAGCACTCAGTAGGAGAGTGTCTGGTGATATCTTTGGTTCGTGGCTTGCCGACAAGGTACTCGCCTTCGAAAATGCTCGCTTTTCAATGGCCATTGTTGACCAATGGGAAAACCGTTTTATCCAAGTGGGGGCACGATACTTACTTCACCGGGGAATTATTGATGAAATGATCTCCATGCCAGCTCGTAACGGACCTGCTTTGCGAGTGAGGATGCCCACACCCAAGCAGCTCAGAATTGTTCTCGGCACGATACTTGATGAAGTGTTTCTTATCTCTCCAGAGGAGTTAATATTTCGGCGGGGAGAAAAGATCGAGAAAATAGTGGCGATGATGTCGACGCAATACGGACTTCTAGGATGCGGCTCTTGCGACACCGTGAAGGCGCTTTGAATTTGAAGACACCAATTAGGTCTGCCAAACTGAAACCGATGTGGTTGGATTTTCAGAAGACCTTCCTTTCTCGCACATTTTTTATTTTGCCGGTCATGTAGGATCGTCAGGCTAGGGCAATGCTCGATCACGCTAACACCATGATTTATTTTGTAAACTAATAGGAGTGAGCGGTTCTTTCTGTATGTTTCTTGCCTCGCAAATCCATATTCTTTCCCCTCGTTCATGGAATAGTCAGTCAGTCAGATTAAGGGTCATAGTACACGATAGTCTGGCTATGGGCTTAGTCCGAATTAGTGCAGGTTGGGATGGCGAGAGATTCAAAATGAGAAGATTAATTAAGTACGAACATGCTGGGCCAGGAGCGAGTTCATGAGCAGAGTCAATACTAAGTTACGGGCTGGTAACTGGGTGGAGGTGAAGACCCCAGAGGAAATTGCGCAAACACTTGATGCCGATGGAGCCTTGGACGGCTTGCCTTTCATGCCAGAGATGATTGGGTTCTGCGGCAAGCGCTTCCGTGTTCTTAGGCAGGCGCGAAAGGCGTGTGTCGAAGTGAGGCCGCAAGGACCGATTATCGATATGCGTGAGTTTCGCGGAGATGCGGTGTGGGTGTTCGAAGAGCTGCGATGTGACGGCACCGCACACGATGGATGCCAGCGTGGCTGTTTGTATTACTGGAAGTCCACGTGGCTGAAAAAGGTCGAGGCGGAAGATCCGGTTTCTCAGCCGGCTCAGGTCTCCGACGGCCTATTGCGTCAACGATTGAAAAGCAGGGCTGGGCCAGATCGATACTTCTGTCAGTCTACTGAATTGATCAAGGCAACGAAACCGCTCTCTGTCAAGGGGCGACTTCAGCTTTGTGTGACAGAAATTGGGTCGGGCAACGTTGGACTGGCGGCGATGGTTAAAATGATCGTGCAGCCTGTCTTTTGGAAAATGGTAGAAAGATTTATCAGGCCCCGATATGTGCAGGGGCCATTGAAGCAGACGCCGCTAATCAAGCTCGATCTGACACGTGGAGAGATAGTGCAAATCAGGTCTGCCGAGGAAATAAAGGAGACATTGAACCATAAGGGATGCAACCGCGGATTGCGTTACGATATCGGATTGAATGAAGTATGTGGTACTCGCCATCGAGTGCGGGAACGGCTTGACAAAATCATCGTTGAATCAACAGGGCAGATGGTCCAACTTCAAGGAACCGTTACGCTAGAGGACTCTACCTGCCTGTGCCACATGACGGCACTGGGTGGCTGTTCCAGGCAGGACTTAGTCTATTGGAGAGAAGCGTGGCTGAAGCCGGTTGAATCAGCAAATATAAGTGACATTCGCCAAACTTGTGACTGACTATAGGAGTTCGGAGAAAGGGCTCAATATGAGTACTAAGAAATTCGAGATAGAGCGGTTGAGTAATCTTTCCTACGAAAAATTCGCCAGGAAATACCTCTATCCCATGAAGCCGGTCATTGTAACTGACGCCCTTAAGACGTGGCCGGCAATGACTCGTTGGACTCCGGAGTTCTTCAAGCGTGAATTTGGCTCTGTGAGGTTTCGCATTAGCGATACCGAATATGGGCAGACATCATTCAAATCTGAAGGTGGAGTGGAGTATACAATGGCGGAATTCATCGAACTCGTCCTGGAATCGAGTGATGAAAAGCCCGCCCCCTACTTCCGAAACAAAATTCTATACGATCTTTTCCCGACGTTGAAGCAGGACATTCAACCGCTTCCTGAATATCTCCAGCCAAATTGGCTGAGCGAACGGTACTTGGTAAAACGTGTCGCCAAGGTGCTGAATCGAGGAGCCGCTATGGAGCTCTTTATAGGAGGAAAGGGAGCTGCATTTCCGGTGCTTCATTATGATGGTGCGGCGACGCATGCTGTGTTGATGCAGGTCTACGGCCGAAAGCAATATATCGTCTATCCGCCAGAGCAAGAGCCGTTCTTGTATCCCTCTCCACGAAAAGTCAATCACTCCGCAATCAATAGCATTGAAAAGCCAGACCTCGATAGATTCCCGCTCTTTGTCAATGCGGTACCGACGACATTTTTTCTGGATCCTGGCGAGTTCTTGTTCGTTCCCAGTCACTGGTGGCATACCGCGAAAATCATGAGTCCAAGCATCACGCTTTCCACGAACATCATGAATCAATCGAATTGGCATGAGTTGGAGAAGTATGTTGCCGCACAACAGCACAACCTGTTGGCCTCGCTTGCCAGCCGAGTATATCTTGCCGGGGCCGGATCCTGGCGTTCATGGCGCGATAGAGAATGGCGCAGGCGGGTGTTTCCGGGAACGTCTGCATAGGTGCATTTTGAAGTCTGATCTGGTTGTCAGACGAGTTCTTTACCTTCCTTGCGTAGAGCTGCACGTATGAATCAGAAGTTACTTGTCGACTCATTCGCACTTTCCCCCATGCAGGTGGGGATGCTGTTCCATTACCTGAAGGATCCCCATTCCGGTGTCGACATCCAACAGCTCGTGCTTCATTTGCCGGAAGCCGTGGATGCCCGTCGGTTGGAAACTGCCTGGCAATGGCTTGTCCAACGGTACGACATTCTGCGTGCGAAGTTTACCTGGGGAGAGGCTGGGCAGCCGAAGCAAGAGATTGTGTCGGAAGTCTTCGTGCCGTTCGTAAGTAAGGACTGCCGGCATCTCTCGGTGGCGGACCAAAAGACGTATCTTCAGGTGTTCTTGGACGATGACCGTGTGCAAGGCATCGATCTTAGCCAAGCTCCGATGATGAGGTTGAATCTGTTTCAATGGACTTCCGCTTCCTATTCACTGGTGTGGACGTTTCAGCATGCGTTGTTAGATGGTCGCTGCTACCCAATTTTGCTGCAACAGGTGTTTAATGCCTATGCGGAGCTCGAGGAAGGCAATATCAAGGAGCGGCCACCAGCGTATTCCTATCGCCGCTATATCGATTGGCTGCAAACGCGAGAGGTAGCCGAAAGTGAGGCGTTTTGGAAATCGCTCCTCATCGGGTTTTCAGCACCTACCCCACTGGTCGTTGATCGGTTGGGTTCTCCTGGGGCTATGAGGACTCAGCAGGGCGAAGCCTGGGAGGGGCTCAATGCAGATGTCACCGCCAGATTACAGAGCGTAGCGTCGCAATACAGTCTCACCGTCAATTCTTTTTTTATGGGTGCCTGGGCTATTCTGCTTCACCGTTATTCCGGTGATGAGGATATCGTGTTCGGCGCTACTCGTGCCTGTCGGAAGTCCTCTATTGAACATGCCGATGAGACGATCGGCCTCTTTATCAATACCGTACCGGTTCGTGCGCGATTCAATGGGGATGATAGCGCACTTTCTGTGATTCAAGCCTTGCGGCAGCAATGGCTGAGTATCCGTTCCCACGAACATACCTCTCTGACAGTGGTGAAAGCGGTGAGTCAAGTGTCGCCTGGGCAGCCACTGTTTGAATCGCTAGTGGTTTTCGAAAATCAGCGGCTTGATCAGACGATGCAGGCATTGGGTGCTCCATGGTCAAACCGCCAAGTCGAACTGCACGAATTGACGAATTTTCCGGTAACAGTAGCTGCCTACGATGGTGAGGCGCTCACGTTCAAAATCGAATTCAACCGAGGGCGGTTCGATGAGTTGACCGTGCGCAGAATGCTGGGCCATTTGCGCCGTCTACTGGAAGGTCTGGCGGAGAATCCCGAGATCGCCGTTCGCGATCTGCCATTGATCACTGACGCGGAGCGACACGAACTGCTCCGTTCCTTCAATGCGACTAACGATGCCTCCCTGGATCACGGGACGACTCTGCACGCTCTGTTCGAAACGCAAGTTGCCCTTCATCGAGGCGCTGTGGCCGTTGCATTTGAAGGATCTTCCTATACCTATGACGAGTTGAACGGGCGTGCAAATCAATTGGCGCACTATTTGAAGAAGTTCGGGGTCGGGCCTGGCGTTTTTGTGGGCCTGTTCCTTGAACGTTCATTGGACATGGTGGTGGCTATCCTGGCCGTGCTTAAGGCGGGAGGGGCGTACGTTCCGATCGATCCTGAATATCCATCAGATAGAGTCGAGTACATGATTCAGGACGCTGCGGCTCCAGTGTTGCTTGTTCAGAGCTGGCTGGCGGCACACCTGCCTGCGTTTAGCGGAGCGATGGTGAGACTCGACAGTGATCGTGACCAGATCGCCAATGAAAATACCACCAATCTCCTCCCTACGGCTGGCCCGGACGATCTGGCTTATATGATCTATACATCTGGGTCCACAGGGAAGCCCAAAGGTGCGATGAATGCTCATCGCGGGATCTGTAATCGTCTACTGTGGATGCAGAAACAGTACGGCATGACTGCGGCCGATGCGGTGCTGCAAAAAACCCCCTTCAGCTTCGATGTGTCGGTCTGGGAATTTTTTTGGCCGCTCCTCGTCGGCGCCCGCTTGGTGGTGGCCAAACCTGGCGGCCATCGCGACCCCAGCTATCTTGTGGATGTGATTGCAGAAAAGCGTGTCACCATCATGCACTTCGTGCCGTCCATGCTCGGCGCATTCCTCGCCACGCCTGGTTTGGAGCGCTGTCGGTCGTTGCAGCATGTCATGTGCAGTGGAGAAGCGCTTCCCTTCAACTTGCAAGAGGAATTCTTTTCAGTCTTGCCGGCGCAGCTGCACAATTTGTATGGACCAACCGAAGCGGCAGTGGATGTCACCTATTGGATGTGCCGATGCCAGGATGACAGAAAGATCGTGCCGATCGGACGTCCTGTCGCCAACACGCAAATTTACATTCTCGATCGGCATTTGCAGCCGGTCCCGATCGGCGTTCCCGGCGACCTCTATATCGGGGGTGTTCAGGTCGGGCGGGGCTATTACAACAGGCCAGCGCTCACGGCGGAACGGTTTATCCCTGATCATTTGGGTGAGAGGGCAGGGAGCCGTTTATACAGGACAGGGGACTTGGCACGGTTCCTTCCTGGAGGAGAGATCGAGTATCTCGGGCGTATCGATCATCAGGTGAAGATCCGAGGATTTCGCATCGAACTCGGCGAGATTGAAGCCGCACTCTGTCAGCATCTGGCGATCCGTGAGGCAGTAGTCGTGGCGCGTGAGGATGTGCCAGGAGTGAAGCGGCTGGTGGCCTATCTCGTGACGTCCTTGTCCGAGGGTGACACCGCGACCATCTGCAAGCACCTCATGACCAGCCTGCCAGAGTTTATGGTGCCGGCAGCCTTTATGTTCTTGGATAGGTTGCCGCTGAGTCCCAATGGGAAGACCGATCGCAAGGCCCTGCCGGCCCCCGTGAAAGCTCAGGAGTTGGCAAACAGTTATGTGGCTCCTCGGACGGTGATAGAACGAAAATTGGCGGAGATGTGGTCGAGAGTCTTGCGTGTGAAACACGTGGGGGTTCACGACAATTTCTTTGAATTGGGCGGTGATTCGATTCTCAGCATTCAAGCGATTGCCTCAGCCCGGCGCGAGGGATTGAAGATCACGCCTACGGTGCTCTTTGCCAACCCGACGATTGCGGAATTGGCAGCGGTTGCATCCAGTGCAGAAGACGTGCCGGCGATAGAGGATATTGCAGCTGGCGATGTGCCCTTAACGCCGATTCAGCGATGGTTTCTTGAACAGAATCTCGAGTCTCCCCATCACTTCAACCAAGCGTTTTGTTTTGACGTCATTGAGCGGCTTGATCTTGAATTGGTGCAGTCGGTTCTAAAGGAATTGAGCAGACATCACGATGCTCTTCGGCTCCGATATAGCGGTGTGCAGCAGGATTGTCGTCAGTACTATGCGGCCATTGATGAATCGTCGGTGCTCCGGTGGGTTGATCTTTCACAGGTGGAAGATGATAGACGCAATCAGGAAATCGAGGCAATTGCCATTGCAATGCAGGCCAGTCTTGATCTTGAACGTGGACCAATCTGGCGGGTGGTATATTTTCAGGCAGGAGCAGGGGGAACCGATCAACTGCTGTTCATCGTTCATCACCTGGCTGTGGATGGCGTATCGTGGCGACCGCTAATGGAAGATTTCGAGCTTGCATACAAGCAGTTAAAGGCCGGCCAGAAGATCCAATTGCCGGCCAAAACCGTCTCTTATAAGGCATGGGCGCAACGGCTGTTTGACGCTTCTCGATCGGGCCTATGGGAAAATGATCTCCCCTATTGGCAGGCAGTCACCGATCCAAAAACGTTAGGTGATTCCTGCCAAGTTCTTGCCGTGTCTGGACCAGAGAATCGCGAAGAGTCGGCGAAGACTCTTAAGGTTTCTCTTTCGATGGAAGAGACAGTGGCACTGTTGAAGCAGGTGCCTCCAGTCTACAATACGCAGATCAATGATGTTCTGCTGACGGCACTCGCTCGTGCCTGGGCCCGGTGGAGCGGGAAGCCGACCCTCCTGGCCGATTTGGAAGGACATGGGCGTGAAAATGTGTTGGGGGACCTTGATTTGTCTCGAACCGTCGGGTGGTTTACCTCGATTTTCCCGATACGCCTGGAATGGCAGGAAACCGGAATAGATTGGCAGCCTGGTGAGGCGCTCAAGTCGATCAAGGAACAAGTTCGCTCTATTCCTCAACGTGGTGTGGGATATGGGCTGTTGCGATACCTCGGAGCCGATACCAGCTTGACTGCTGGTTTAGATGCCCGATTAGTGTTCAATTATTTTGGTCAACTCGATCAGGCCTTGGCCGGGTCGACACTGTTCAGATTTGGGAAAGAATCCTCGGGTCCATGGCGCAGTCCTGTGCAACGACGGCGTTATGTGCTTGAAGCCAATAGCATGGTGATCGACGGCTGTTTCGAAATTGGATGGACCTACAGCGAGTCGCTGCACCGCGAGTCGGAGATTGCGAAGTTAGCGGATGAGTATGTGCGTGCGCTCAAGCAATTGATCACCCATTGTCAATCACCACAAGCAGGCGGGCGAACACCGTCGGACTTTCTCCTCGCTCGTTTGGACCAGTCCTCCCTTGACCGCATGCTGTCGGAACAGCGAGATCTCGAGAATATCTATCCGCTTTCTCCAATACAGACGTTATTTTTTTCGGCAAATCAAGCAGCTGCCCATACGGTATTCGATCAATGGCATTGTACGTTGAATGGGCCATTGAATATGCAGGCATTCCAACGAGCATGGCAGGAAACCGTCCGGCGTCACAGCGTGTTGCGTTCGACGATTCACGGCGAAGGGCTTCGTGAACCCATGCAGATTGTTCATCGGGATGTCCAGCTACCTTGGACCATACTGGACTGGCGCGGGAAGACCGACAGTACGCTACTAGATCGTTGGCAAGTATTTCTTAAACAAGACAAGGCGCAGCCTCTTAGCCTAGCCGAAGCGCCGGCAATGCGGTTTGCTCTTGTTCGAGTCGAAGAGGAGCAATGGAAGTTTGTCTGGAGCGTCCCCGCACTGCTCCTAGATGGATGGTCCTGGCCGTTGGTGTTTCGCGATGCCAGCCGGATGTATGAAGCGTTCGAGGGCGGACGGTTCCCCCAGTTCGAGGCAGTCCGTCCCTACAGTGACTATCTTGAATGGTTAAATGGCCAATCCCAGGATGCCGGGTTGGCTTTCTGGCGTAAATCGCTGGAGGGGTTTCGTGAGCCGACCGCACTGCGGACTGAAGAGACAAGTCAATCAGTAGGCGAGGATCGCTATACGGAGTACGCCGTTGAAATTTCTGCTGAATCGACAGAAAAACTGCTCTCAACGGCTCGGCGGTTGCAGGTGACATTGAACGTTCTGGTAGAAGGCGTCTGGGCGATTTTGCTGAGTCGTGAGAGCGGCAAGAATGATGTCGTGTTTGGGGCTTCGTTCTCTGCTCGTCCGACTGATCTTGCTGGCGTTGAGTCGATCGTCGGGCCGTTTGTGAATAATCTTCCGGTCAGAGTGGCAGTGAACCCCGATGTGAGGACCGGCGAATTCTTGCGACAGTTGCACGGGAGTTTGCTTCAGTTGAACCCGTATCAATTCACTCCGCTCGTTGAGATTCAACGGGCAAGCGAGGTGCCTTGGCGGTATCGATTGTTCGAGAGTTTGGTCGTATTCCAGAATTACCTGGTAGATGAATCAGCGCGACGTTTTGGCGGGCAAGTATCCGTTTCGGATTTTTCCGGCCCGATCCATACGAACTATCCGGTTCTGTTGCTGGCTGAGCCAGGCCCCCAGCTTCGTTTGACGCTTGTCTGTGATCAACGATTCATTGGGCGTTCGGCCTGGGAGCGGTGGGGACAGGGTCTGGTTCGGCTTTTAGAGAGCTTGCCAGCTATGCTGGAACAGCGGGTTGCCGATTTGCAGACGCTGCTGCCGTCGCTGCCGGGTATCGCGGTAGGAGGGAAGCAAAAACTCCGCGCCGGTGTGCAACATGTGATCCCCCCACAGAGCGAGATGGAACGGACGATTGCAGGCGTCTGGCAGCAGCTGTTTGGAGTGGAACAGGTTAGCGTAGAGGAGAATTTTTTCGATCTTGGCGGCCACTCCATGCTGCTGGTCCAGATGCACGGCCGGTTGCGAGAGGTGCTGAAACTCGAATTTCCCATTGTGACGTTGCTACAGCATCCCAGTATTCGTTCTCTCGCTGGCTGTTTAGAAACGCCGATTGATTCTGGTGCTCGTGCTGGTGAGCGAATTCGCGACCGTGCGAGGAAGCAGAAGGAAGCCTTGGATCGTTCTCGGGCAATGGCAAGCAGAAGGTCAGAGTCATGAGCGAGGAGTTATACCGCGGCATTGCGATCATCGGCATGGCAGGACGTGTTCCTGGTGCGGAGAGCATTGAGGAGTTCTGGGCCAATCTGGTTGCAGGGAGGGAGAGTATTTCGTTCTTCAGCGATCAGGAACTTGCCGAATCTGGGTTAGACGTGGCTGAATTGAAACGCCGTGGCCACTATGTTCCTGCCAGAGGGTTGCTCAAGGACGCAGACTGTTTTGATGCCGGTTTCTTTGGAGTTCACCCCAAAGAAGCCGAGGTTATCGATCCTCAACATCGAGTGTTTCTTGAGGTGTGTTGGTCGGCGCTGGAGCGTGCAGGCTACGCGCCAAGTCGTATGGGAGGGGCTGTCGGCGTTTTCGCGGGAGCTACTCTTAACACGTATTACCAGCAAGTGTTGCTGCAGCGACCTGATTTGATCGAGTTGATTGGCTCAGAATTGGTCATGTTCGGCAACGAAAAAGATTATATGACCACACGTGTGGCCTATAAACTCGGTCTCAAAGGGCCTGCTTTGAGCATCAGTACTGCGTGTTCCACGTCACTCGTTGCAATCTGCCAGGGCTGTCATTCTCTTCTTACATATCAATCCGATGTGGTTCTTGCTGGCGGCGTGTCAGTGACTGTTCCGGAGAAGCGAGGCTACCACTTTGAAGAAGGATATATTGGGTCGCCGGATGGCCATACCCGCACGTTCGATGCGCAAAGCGCTGGCACTGTGTTCAGTAATGGAGTCGGCGTTGTTGTACTTAAACGTCTCGAAGATGCCGTGAAGGATGGCGATCAGATCTTTGCGGTCATCAAGGGAGCAGCGCTGAATAACGATGGGTCACAGCGCGTGAGTTTCGGAGCACCCGGGGTCGAGGGTCAAGCCGAAGTGATCTCGATGGCACATGCCTTGGCCGAGGTTGATCCGAAAACGATTACCTATGTCGAGGCTCACGGAACAGCCACGCCATTGGGGGACCCTATCGAAGTGACGGCCTTGACTAAGGCATTCCGCATGGGCACGGAGGCCAAGCAATTTTGCGGGATCGGGTCTGTCAAGACAAACGTCGGCCATCTGGATGCCGCTGCCGGCGTAGTAGGGCTCATGAAGGTGGCACTTTCGTTGAAGAACAAGGTCATCCCTGCAAGTCTGCATTTCACCAAGGCGAATCCAAAGTTGGATTTGGAGAACAGCCCATTTTATGTCAATGCGGCACTCAAGGATTGGGAGGTGCTGCCGTCGATCCCTCGTCGAGCCGGTGTGAGTTCGTTTGGGTCCGGGGGGACCAATGCTCATGTGGTGCTGGAGGAGGCGCCGGAGTTGCCGTCGTCAGGGCCCTCTCGCCCATGGCAATTGTTGCTGCTCTCCACCAAGACCCCCGAAGCGTTGGATCGTGCGACATCCAATCTATCTGTCTACCTGAAATCCTTGGCCCAGAATTGTAGTAACGGCGAGGAAGCGAGGACCTTGGCAGATGCAGCGTTTACATTACAAACTGGCAGGAGCGAGTTTGCTTATCGGCGAATTGTATCCTGCCGGGATGGAAGTGAGGGCGCTACGGCGCTCGATGCCGCTGATCCAAAACGAGTGTATACACATCGTCAGGAGCTGAGGGAAGCACCCGTCGTGTTCATGTTTCCGGGCCAAGGCGCGCAATATCCAGGTATGGGCGCAGAACTCTATCGTACGGAGCCTCTTTTCCGAGCTGAAGTGGATCATTGTGCCGAGGTGCTGCAACCGATTTTGATGACAGATCTTCGTCAGGTCATGTTTCCTGCAGTTGGTGGCGAAAATGAATCGGATGCGTTGTTGGTCCAAACGCGATTCACCCAACCGGCCCTGTTTGTCATCGAGTATGCGCTCGCCAAACTTTGGATGTCGTGGGGTATCAAGCCTGCGGCGATGATCGGCCACAGTGTCGGCGAATATGTTGCGGGATGCCTGGCGGGTGTGTTCTCGCTCGATGACGCGCTCACTTTGGTGGCGCGCCGCGGAGCACTGGTGCAGGCTCAACCGGGCGGTGCCATGCTGGCGATTCGCCTGCCGGAGAAAGATGTGTTACCGCTATTGCCGGAAGGTGTGGCCATTGCTGCGATCAATTCGCCTAATCTGTGTGTGGCGTCAGGTCCCCATGAGGCGGTGGAGTCATTGGAAAAGCAGTTGGAAGACAAGGGAGTCAAGGTTCGACATCTACACACATCGCATGCGTTCCATTCTGAGATGATGGACGCGGTCCTCGAACCATTTACTGCGCTTCTTCGTAAGGTAAAGTTGGCGCCGCCGAGCATTCCTTATATCTCTAATGTGTCGGCTCGTTGGATTACGGCGCAGGACGCGGAGGCACCGGAATATTGGGCTGGCCATGTGCGACAAACTGTGCGGTTTGCCGATGGCATTGCGGAGCTGATGAAGAATCCCCGTCAAGTATTGCTTGAAGTCGGACCAGGCCACACCCTTTGCACGCTTGCGCGCCAACATCCTGCCAAGCAAGCAGAACAGGGGGTGTTTGCGTCATTGCCTTTGGCCGGTGACCAGGAACTTCGTGGTCTGACCGAGACATTGGGACGGCTCTGGATGATCGGTGTAGCCGTAGATTGGCAAGGGTATTATGCCAATGAACAGCGTCGCCGCACGGTTTTGCCGACCTATCCATTTGAACGTAAGCGCTATTGGCCTGAGACAATCCAGAGAGCGAAAATTCCAGGGTCAGCCACAGCATCGACAATGCCCGTATGCGGAGAGGCTGTTCCCCCAACACTCGTGTTGCCTACAGCCCAGCCCCTGTCCGCGAGCGGTCCTGTATCGACACTCAAGGTTGAGCCGGCCATTCCGCGGAAGGAACGCTTATTTGTCGAAGTCCGTGGACTCATGCAGGAGCTTTCTGGCTATGACTTCTCCAACGTCGATCCGTCGACAGATTTGCTGGAGTTGGGTCTGGACTCACTTCTCCTGACGCAGGCAGCCCAATTGATTCAGCGAAAATTTAAGGTTCAGATCACCTTTCGCCAATTGATGGAGGAGTTGAGCTCGCTCGACGCTATCGCCTCGCATGTGGATGCTTCTCTACCTCCTGAGTTCTATTCCCAAGAGGGAATGGAGCCAGTAGAAGTTCCGCAACCCGCTCAAGGGAGCTCAGTCTTGGCAGGCACGATACCCCATTCGGTCCTCGAGCAGATTTTGCAGCAGCAACAGCAATTAACCAATCAAGTGCTTCAGCTGATGGGGAGGCAGCCTAGTGTCCTTCCGGCGTCCATACCGAGTGGTTCAGTTTTGACTCAGCCAACAGGGGGGGGACCTCTCCTATCTTCGAAGCCGGAAGGTAAATCTCACGGCCCCTTCAAACCTTTTGACAAAAATGCGAGTACGGCACTCCCCGAAGGGCAGAAGCGCGCGCTTGATGCACTGATCGCGAGGTATACAGGCCGGACATCTGGCTCGAAGAAGCTCGTTGCTGACAATAGGACGAATCTGGCAGACCCTCGTTCAGTTGCAGGGTTCAATCGACTATGGAAAGAGATGGTTTACCCGATTGTTTCTACGAGGTCCGATGGATCTAAAGTATGGGACGTCGATGGCAATGAGTATGTCGATTTTGTCATGGGTTTTGGGGCCAGTCTTTTTGGACATCGCCCTCCATTTGTTGTGAAGGCGGTTCACGAGCAACTGGATCTTGGATTCGAAATAGGCCCAATTCAGCCTCTTGCCTATGAAGTTGCCGCGCTTATGAAAGAATTTACAGGCATGGATCGGATTGGGTTTACAAATACCGGCTCTGAGAGTGTGTTGGCCGCAATACGTGTGACCAGGACCGTTTCTGGTCGGGACAAGATCGCGGTATTTGCAGGAGCCTATCATGGGATTTTTGACGAAGTGCTGTTCCGTCCTCTTATGGTGAATGGTGAGATGCGTACGGCTGCCATCGCACCGGGTATTCCCGACAGTGGGTTGGCGCAAGTAATCGTGTTGGACTATGGCAATCCGCAATCGCTCGAGATTCTCCGGTTGCGTGGTTCAGAGATCGCCGCTGTATTTGTGGAGCCCGTTCAGAGCCGAAGATTAGATCTGCAACCCAAGGAGTTCCTCCACGAGCTTCGGCGTATTACCAAAGAGACTGGAACGGCTCTTGTATTTGATGAAGTCGTGACAGGATTTCGCATACATCCAGGAGGAGCGCAGGCCTACTTCGGTGTCCGCGCGGACATCGCCACTTATGGAAAGGTTGTTGGAGGGGGGCTACCGATAGGAGTGGTTGCTGGTGAGAAACGATACATGGATGCATTGGATGGTGGGCAGTGGCAGTATGGTGATGCCTCATTCCCAGAGGTTGGGGTCACGTTTTTTGCCGGTACATGCGTGAGGCATCCGCTCGCACTTGCTGCAGCCAAATCAGTCCTCACTCATCTGAAGCAGAGCGGGCCACAGTTACAGAATCGGTTGGCAGACCGGACTGCGAAACTTGCCGACGAATTACGCGCGGTCATCGAGGAGTTCCAGGCCCCGTATCAACTCGCGCAGTTTAGCTCCCTCATGACATTGACGTTTCCACCTGATCAGAAGCTAGCCGGACTGTTATTTTACCTGCTCCGTGAGCGCGGCATTCTTATCTGGGAAAATCGAAACTTTATCATAACCACGGCCCACACAGAGACTGATCTGGCCAAGTTGATCAATGCATTTCGAGAGAGTCTGGCGGACATGCGATCAGGGGGCTTTTTCCTCGGACCAGCCGATGAGGCTGGAAAATCGTCCGGAGCCAGTGCTGTGGAGACCTTTGGCCGGATTGAACATCCCGCTGGAACTACGGTAGTAGGCGCTTCGTCGAACGGGTTCCCGCTCACGGAGGCGCAGAAGGAGGTTTGGCTGGCTGCTCAGATGGGCGGGGATGCCGCCGTAGCCTACAACGAATCATTGACGCTCAAGTTCCATGGCGCCTTAGACGTACAGTTGTTCAGGACCGCGGTGTGCCAAGTGGTCGGTCGGCATCCAATTGTGTTGGCCAGCATCAGTGAGGATGGCCAATTTCAGCGATTGCCCGCCGAGCAGAAGATCGAGGTCCCCTTAGATGATTTGAGCAATCTGCATGAACAAGTGCAGGGCCGGCGGTTGACGGAAATTGTGGAGCAGGAAGCGAACGGTCCGTTCGATCTCTCAGCTGGCCCGCTATTGCGTGTGCGCGTGGTGAAGCTTTCGAACGATCGCCATGTCGTGTTGTGGACAGCGCATCATATCGTGTGCGACGGCTGGTCGAGTGGACTTCTGGTGAGTGAGTTGGCGAAAGTCTATTCCGCGCTGAAGCAAGGTGCCACAGCGGATTTAGAGTCGCCGGTCCCTTTTTATGAGTATGTCCAGCTGACTCAACCTGAAAGTCCTGCGGCGCAAGGCGCACTGACATACTGGCATCAACAGTTTTCGGTGGTGCCATTGCCGCTTGATCTTCCCACTGATAGACCTCGCCCGCGGGTCAGGTCTGCAAAGGCTGCCACCTTTACGAGAAAATTTGACAATGCGCTTCATCAATCGTTGAAGCGGATGGCCGGTCAACAGCGCACCACCATGGTGGTGTTACTGATGGCCGCGATGAAAACACTGCTGCATCGATTAACAGGGCAGACAGACTTGGTCATCGGGTTACCCTTGGCTGGCCAGGCTGTTACGGGGAGCCATTGCCTGGTCGGCCATTGCGTGAATCTGCTTCCTATCCGCTCACAGATGCAAGCGGATGCTAGCTTCCTCGACAATCTGGTTTCCGTAAAGAAGAATGTGCTGGATGCCTATGATCACCATCAATGCACAATCGGCACGATTCTTCAGCATATTCAGGTCCCGCGTAATGCCGGTCGGCCGCCGCTGGTCGAAGTGATCTTCAATGTTGATCGTGACTTGAACGCGACGGATTTCGCCGACTTGTCATTCGAGTGTGAGCGAAATCAGAAACGAGCGCTCCATTACGATTTCTTTTTCAACTTTACAGAAGGTCCGCGAGGGTTGTTTGTTGATTGCGACTACAACACCGATCTGTTTAATGAAACGACGATTGAACGCTGGTTCGAACGCTATCAGGTGTTGCTTGAGGCCATCATAGCCAAGCCAACGGAGGGCTTGGGTACGTTGACGATGCTTACGGATGGAGAGCAGGGGGATCTGATCGCTCTTGGGAACTCACCCAGAACGGAGTTCCCGCCATATACGCTTTCCGAATGGTTTGAGCTTCAAGAAGGAAAGAGCCCGGATGATTGCGCGGTCATTTGCGAAGGGAGCCAACTTACTTACGGAGAACTGAATCGTCGGGCCAATCAATTAGCGCGTCATTTGCAGGGTCTGGGAATTGGACCGAATATCCTTGTTGGGCTTATGGTCGAAAGATCCGTGGACATGATGGTTGCCCTGCTTGCCGTACTGAAAGCAGGGGGGGCCTATGTGCCGTTGGATCCATCGTTTCCTCCAGAGCGCCTCAACTACATGGTTGAAAATAGCGGCATGCGCGTACTGGTTACGCATCGGAATCTTGATCGGCAGCTCTTGGTCAAGCCATTCGGTATTGTCAGGTTGGATGTTGATGGTCCTGTATTCGCTCTGCAGGGCGACGATAACATCGGTACATCAAGGTTATCGGTGGAGAACCTTGCCTATGTCTTGTATACCTCGGGCTCAACAGGTAAGCCGAAGGGTGTAAAGGTTCAACATTCGGCATTGGTGAATTTTCTCGATTCGATGCAACATAAGCCAGGTTTTCGGAATACTGACACGATGCTGGCCGTGACGACCCTCTCGTTCGACATTGCAGGGTTGGAACTCTATCTGCCCCTGGTGACAGGAGGAAAGCTTGTCATTGCCAGCCGTGACGAGGCTCAAGACCCCATCCGACTAATAGAACGAATGCGAGAATCGGACTGCACCATGATGCAAGCAACTCCTGCGACGTGGCGTGCACTTCTACATGTCGGATGGAAGGGTAATCCTCGTTTGAAGATTCTGTGCGGAGGCGAGTCATTTCCGCGCGATCTTGCCCAGGAGCTTCTCCCACACTGTGCAGAGCTCTGGAATATGTACGGGCCGACTGAAACAACTATCTGGTCTACCGTCTATCGGATACAGGCGGCAGAGGGACCCATCCCCATCGGCCGGCCCATCGCTAATACACAGGTGTTCGTATTGGACGGCCATCGCAACCTTGTACCTCATGGAGTGATCGGGGAACTGTATATCGGCGGAGATGGCCTCGCGCGCGGTTATCTTCGCCGCCCTGAGTTGACGGAAGAGAGGTTTGTCCTCAGCCCGCTCGCGACGAATGATCGGCTGTATCGCACGGGCGATCTGGCTCGCTGGCTTCCCGATGGCACGCTCGAATGTCTTGGACGGATTGACGGTCAGGTGAAGATTCGGGGGTATCGCATCGAGCTTGGGGAAGTAGAGACGGTTTTAGTACAGCATGAAGCGATTCGTCAAGGCGTTGTGACTGCCTATGAAGAATCGCCCGAGAGTAAAGTTTTGGTTGCCTACTGTGAGGTCCATCCGGGGATGATCCCAGTTGTCAGTGACCTACGAGCCCATCTGAAGAAGTCACTTCCGGAGTATATGGTGCCGTCGATTTTCGTGATGATGGATACGCTGCCGTTGACACCGAACGGAAAAATTGACCGTAAGGCCCTTCCCCTTCCTCGCGAGAAGCAGATAACGAGCTCTGTGGAGTTCGTTGGGCCTCGTGATCCATTGGAGCAGACGTTGGCCAACATTTGGTCAAGAATCCTTAAAATTGCGCGTGTTGGGATGTACGATAATTTCTTCGACCTGGGGGGACATTCTTTGGGAGCGGTCTCCATGCTCTTGGATGTCAAGAAGCTGACCGGAAGGATCTTGCCGCTAGCGACTTTGTTCCAAGCTCCAACAATTGCGGCTCTTGCTGAACTCTTGAGGAGAGAGGGGTGGAATCCATCCTGGTCGTCGCTCGTTTCAATTCGGTCACAGGGAACGAAAACCCCGTTGTTTCTTGTGCACGGGGCGGAGGGCAACGTGATGCTGTATCGGCACTTGGCACAGCATCTAGACGCCGACCGACCCATCTATGGCCTCCAGTCGCATGGGTTAGATGGCAAGAGTTCTCCTGATCGTACAATTAAGGAGATGGCTTCCCGTTACCTCAAAGAAATTGTCGCGCTTCAACCCAAGGGACCCTATCTCGTGGGGGGGTATTGTTTAGGGGGAACCATCGCGCTGGAGTTAGCCCAGCAGTTGACCTCTGTGGGAGAGAAAGTGGAACTGGTCATTTTGCTGGAAACGTATAATCCCCGTCTTGTCTCACGAAAAATGGCGCACATGCTATCGCCGCTGCACAAATTACAGAACCTCTGGTTCCACACCGCTAATGTGGCCTCATTGGCCGATAAAGATCGCCGCCGATTCCTAATAGAAAAATTGGATACTGAATGGACGCGCTTGAGTATAAGACTACAGGCAATTTCACAGTTCTTTTCTCTGGCAGATAAACGAGACGAGGTTGCTAGTTATCCGCACTTGAAAATCAAACAGGCAAACGACCAGGCGAATTTTGATTATGTGCCACAGTTGTATAAAGGCCGCGTGGCGGTTATTCGACCCAAAGGATGTTTTGCGGGAGAGACAGATCCAAGTCTCGGATGGAGTAACATCATCCCCAATGGTTTGGAGATTTATGACCTTCCGGTGTATCCACGAGGGATACTCATTGAACCGTTCTGTCGGGTGCTCGCACAATCACTGAAGCTCTGTCTTGAAAAAATATAGGCTTGTGCTGATAGGTATATTGTGGGAACTTCAGTCTGGGTTCTACTCCGTTATCACAGATGGTTGAGTTAAGAGGTACTACGGCATCTCCTATCTTCGCCATGGACTTAGGTTGTAATGCCATTTGATGTAAGCGAATGGTATCCGCTCTCGGTTCTCATCAGTTAGTGTTGCCGGGTCACCCCGTTCCCGTTTGGGTACACCAAAGAAGCTTTTACCGGAGGCGGTGTCCGGCACAGCTGGCAGGCATTTATTCCGCAGGTTACGTGGTGGGCTTCCAGCAACTATCGGTCTTGTTAGGGACTCATCGACTAGCCTAGCCACGAGGCCAGGATGGAACTCCTGATTGATACAGCGACAACCAATGCTCGGCTGTGCGATGGGAGCTGTCGGACTGAAGTCTCGGCCCAAATGATTCTACGTCCCATCGGGAGAGCTCCGGCGGGACTTTTTCACCACTGTGGCACTTGTGCAGTCCGGTTCGGCGCATCAGGCACGCTACGCGACAATACCCACACCGCTCCCCGGCATAGCGTAGGTCTTCTCAGACCCGCGGACTGCCCGTCACGCTATTATGATCAGCATGCAGTTGACGATGCCATATGAGTAATCTGATTTCTTCTTGGGAGCGTGCACTCGGCGACTGCGTAGCCCGGCCATAATACTTGATGGGTGGACCTGCACACCATCGGCAACCGTATCCGGATAGGAAACAGGGTGCGGCACCATTGGATCATCCGACTACGTCACCGCGATGCTCTTGCCAAGAATGTGACTACTTTTCGCGAAGAACACCTCGCTTTGTGACTCGTGCAAATCACGACGGAGTTCTACTAGCTTCTCCTCATGGGGCCGACCGTGGCCCGGAACCGTCTACGCCTGTTCTTGACGCAACGTGCGCCGCCAGCGCGCTATGATATTCACCTCAATCCCTGATCCACGGGGATCTGATTGATGCTGATCCCTGCACGTCGAGAATTGCGACCGCATTCTACTCGCACTCCGTTGCCTCCCTGCTGCTGTATCATGACACCCCCTGACGCATAATGAGCCATACTCGGGTGGTCGTAAAAGAGGGGCAGGACCCTGATTCGGTGTGCGAGTAGCACGGGTGAGAGCCTTCTGCCCACGTACCATGAGGCTGCCTTCGGTATACTCTTGCTCCACTCTGCACTGACGTCGCGGACCTGGTTCAAGAATTCGAATATGTGGCTGGCCAGCCTCTCACGGTGGAAAGTTCGATAGAATCGCTCCACGTAAACATTCTGATTCGGTCGGCCGCTGAACATACCGCCCAATTGGCGAGGATTTCAGGGGGCGGTTTCAAGTTCCAAGTGCAACGGGTGCATGATGGCGCAATTGCGCATAGACTTCCAGGGGCGTGGCAACGTCGAGGCATTTTCGTGGGCGCGTGTTCAACCGATGGGCGATGGCGTTCAGCTCGCGCTGCGTGTAGCCCGACAAGTCCGTGCCCTTGGGCACGTACTGGCGCAGCAACCCATTCGTGTTCTCGTTGGTGCCGCGTTGCCACGGGCTGTAGGGATCGGCAAAGAACACCCGAATCGCCAGCCGCTCGGCCAGGCGTTCGTGCTCGGCCATCTCTTTCCCGCGATCGTAGGTCAAGGTTTTGCGCAGCAGCGCGGGCACATGCCGGAGTTTCCTCGTAAAGCCCTCTCGGGCACTCCTCGCATCCGTCCCGTCCATCCTGGCCAGCATGACCAGCCGTGTGGTTCGCTCCACCAGGGTCCTGACGGCCGACCCATTGCGGGCCCCCTTGATCAGGTCGCCCTCCCAGTGGCCGGGCACCGTACGGGTCGCGACTTCGGCCGGACGCTCGGTGATCGGCGTCATATTGGGGATCTGGCCGCGTCGGTCGGTGCCTCGTGCCCGAGGCCGACGCGCCTTGCGCGCCTGACGCAGCGCCACCAGCAGTGCGCTCCGCAGCGTGCCGCGGGGCAGCACATACAGGCCCACATAGATGGTCTCAGCCGAGAGCTGTTTCCGCATGTCGTCAGGATACTCGCGTCGGAGACGTCCGGCAATCTGTTCGGGCGAGCACCCCTCGGCCAGCTGCGTCCGCACGTACTGCCACAGCCAGGGGTCCAGGAGTTTGCGGGGTCGCCGTGGCTGACGGGCTCGGGCGGCCGCCTGGACCTGCGCCGTACAGGCGCGATAGGGGCGGCCTCGCGTGCTGTTGCGAGCCGACTCGCGGCTCAGGGTGCTGGGGGCGTGTCCCAACACCCTCGCCATCGTCCGCAACGAATGACCGCGGGCCAGCCCCAGACTCACGGTTTCACGTTCTTCGGCACTCATCTGTCGATAGGATCTCGTTCGCATGGCAACACCGTAGCCCATCCGGGCGTGAAGTGTTGCACTTGGATTTAGAACTCAAGGGGCCATTGTCAAGCCAAACTGCCTTAAGCTGGTCCTGCCAAGGTATCACCTGCTCCAACATAGGCAGGATATATTACGTAGGCATCGACTTGTTCACTTCGATCACCAGGACTTCGCTCTCCGCCCACCCTAGAGCCTGTCATTCCTAAACTCCACAGTTCAACCCCATTGTGGTGCAGGCTCACTTCCCATGGTTGAACTTCCAGAGCCGGGGCCCGTTTCTTTGTCCTGTGTCGCTGATTGAGCGGGAGTTCGCAATACACCCGCCCTACCGCTTGTGTTTCCACCGATGGTCCGTGTTCTGCAGTTCCGCCATAGGTTTGGTTTTCCACTCATATTAGGGGCGGAACCTATATTGTGAGGATTGATACGATCTACGTCTCGGTAAACTTCGATTGGTGCACGGGAACCTCCTGGCCAAGGTGACCATTCTGTCAGAGCATTCTTTTTTGACTGTGTCTGTTTCGCCTGGGTGTACGGCTCGTAAGCACCCAGGGTATATCTGTCCTTTCCCCGATTCCGTGGACACCTGGTTACGCCACGGCCGTCCTCGTTGCGTACTCGGCCGGGGAATGATCGCCAAGGGTCGAATGCCGGCGCGGCCGATTAGAGACCACCTCACGGTACTCGACAATCTCCCGTTTCGCGTCGTCGCGGGTCGCGTCGTGCCGAGGGGACATGCGTTCACGCTTGAGCGTCCCGGAGAAGCGCTCCACCCAGGCGTTGTCCCCGCAATTACCGTTGCGGCTCATACTGGTGGTGATGCCGTGAGTGGGCAGCACCAGCTGGTACCTCGTGGCGGCATACTGACTGCCGCGATCTGAGTGGTGCAGGAGTCCGCCAGTGGGTTCCTGTTCGCCAGCGCGATGGTGCGGGCTTGCTCGGCCAGCTCCACGGTCAGCCGGTGCCCCATCGCCCAGCCGATCACGCGCCGCGAGGAGAGATCAAGGATCACGGCCAGGAAGAACCAGCCCGCTGTGGTCCACACGTCGGTGCAGTCCCCGGCCCACACCCGATTCGGAGCCTCGACCGTGAACTGGCGATTGAGGGTGTTCTCGGCCACGGGCCACCGGTGATTCGACTGGGTGGTGGCTCGCCACGGCGTCACGGTCTTGGCTCGGATCCCGTCGATACGCATCAACCGATCGACACGATGCGCGCCGATGTGGTGCCCCTGCTTGATCAGCGCGTCCCAGATGCGGGGACTACCGTAGGGCTCACGGGACTCCTGGTGGATCACTAGTCGGATCGGATCGCGACAGTCCTGCGCGTGGATCGCGCGGTATCGCATGAGGATTTCCTCGCGAAGCACACGCCGCACGTTGTGAACCATCCCGTTCCTTCCGGAGCATCTCGTGTCCCCGTTTCAGCCGGGTCAGCTCGTTCAGCTCGGCTCGCACTGCCTGGCGCGTGCGGCCCTGGGATTCGACCTGTTCTTGCTCGCTCCTCCAGCGATACAGCACATTGTCAGAAATTTCAAGCTCCCGCGCCACCGGGGCCCCCGGTCGGCCCGATTCCCGCGTGAGTCGGACCACCTCGGACGTGAATGCATCGGTGAACTGACGTCGCGTTGTTGTTGGCCTGCTGACCTCCAATTTCATGATTCTCCCACGTATGGAAGTGTCTATGAAATCAGGGAAGGGTCAATCGCAAAATGTCATCGTACTCGAGGCTATGAATGCAATAATTCTATGGTAGGGGATCTACCCCTACCATATGAGGATTGTTGAAAGGGGAAAGGCGCGCAATAGTGTATCAAGCCTGCAGAGAGTTATTTGCGTGAAAAGATTCTTATTCCCAAAGTATTTATGTGAGGTGCAAGTTGCCAAGTGTTCTTCAAGATATTTCCCCTCGAATTGAGGCAGTGAGTAAGTCCAAGGGAGAATGTCGCGCGTCTCATACAATTGTAGGGCCTATGTATAACGAAGAAGCCTTCCGGTACTTGTTGTCAAGCGAATCTAAGCGCTCGGTACGATCGAGGTATTCTTTCAAGATTCTTCTTGTCTATTCCATCGATAGGCAGGGATTGATCGTCCAAATGGATCGCGAAGTTGTCGATACAGTGGCTGAGGCTTTATTCCGTACTGTTCGGGAGACGGACTATATCGGCTGGTATCTGGAAGGGCGAATCGTTGGAGGGGTTTTAACAGTTCTGGGGCAAGACTCTGAAGTTGAGGTGTCAGCCCGTATTCAGCAACGGTTGATGGAAATATTTCGAGCTGAGGTCAGCGTGGAGAAGAACGGTCGCCTGCAGATCAGAATCTGCCAACATCACGAGTTGGAGGGAATCGAGTACGGAAAGAGGATCTTCACAGTGAACTAGGTCCTTGCGGTGCGTTCGTTCGGATATTTGGTGCATAGGCTCTGAAGAGATACCTTTTATTAACGGGCCTACTATCTTTAGGGGGCAAAGCCATGGTGAAACTTGGAGTCATCGGGTATGGTTACTGGGGCCCGAACATCGTCCGTAACTTCTCGGGGCACCAAGACTGCAAAGTGACGGCCGTGTGCGATAAAAACCCTTTGGCATTGGCTCGGGTGTTAACTCAACATCCCAATATCCGTCTGATGACCGAAGCTGATGATATCGTCAAGTCTCCAGAAATTGACGCGGTGGCCATTGTGACGCCAGTTTCGTACCACTACGAGTTGGCCAAGAAAGCGCTGGAGAATGGCAAGCATGTATTTGTAGAGAAACCATTTACAGCGACCTCCGCACAAGCAGAGGAACTCGTCGAACTCGCTGAACGCAAGAATCTGCAGATCATGGTGGACCATACATTTCTCTTTACCGGCGCGGTTCGAAAGATCAAGCAGCTTGTCGACGATGGGACTCTGGGGCCTCTCTATTACTATGATTCGACACGCGTTAATTTAGGACTTTTCCAGCATGACGTCAATGTGCTGTGGGATCTTGCTCCACATGATCTGTCAATCATGGATTATCTGGTTGGGTTGGAGCCTGACTTGGTGGTAGCAACGGGCAGCGCTCATGTGAATGGCCTGGAGGATGTTGCGCACCTCACAGTGTATTTTCCCAACAATGTGCTTGCCCATATCAATGTAAATTGGCTTTCTCCAGTCAAGGTACGGACGACGTTAGTAGGTGGTCAGAAGAAGATGTTGGTATGGAATGATTTGGATCCGGCTGAAAAAGTTCGGGTGTATGACAAGGGTGCTGATGTAAAGACAGAACAGGGGGTTCACAAACTTCTGGTCAGTTATCGAAGCGGTGATATGTGGGCGCCCAAAGTAGAAGAGCTTGAGGCGCTTCAGCTTGAAACCCGATATTTTCTGGATTGTGTCAAAAACGGTACGAAACCATTCAATGATGGGCAGGCTGGCTTGCGAGTCGTGCGGATCCTTGAGGCGGCGGAACTGTCGCTCAAACAGCATAAAGAGGTTGCATATGCTTCGGTCGGGTAACGGAATTCAGAAGCGTCTTGGCGTCGACATTCGGTTTCGCCGTAGGGTCGCGTGGTCGGGTCTGGCGCAAGAGAGGGAAGTATGAGGTCCTTGTTCGCGAAAAGGGAACGGATTGGAGCCCTTGAACCGATTTTCGATGAAGAGATCATGGAAATCGTCACGAGAGAGCGCAAACGCACAGATCGATCTGGGCTAGCCATGGCGATATTGTTAATCGGCGTGCGTGATAGCCGACGCGAACACACCTCAGCACTGTTTGCAGTGGTTGCCAATGCGTTGGCGGCGATCAAGTCGGACATCGATATTGCCGGATGGTTTGAGCGAGAGTCGATCATTGCTTTGATTGTTCCCGAGATCGACCCGTCGAACTTGACTAGCGCCTGCGAGCGGCTCGAGTCCGAATTTCGAAAAGAGCTTGAGGATCGGTCTGACGGGGATCTCACTGATCGATTGTCGATCAGACTATGTATCTATCCTGAGCCACCGCAACTCGGAGATGAAGAACGCCAAGCGGTGGATCCGTTTCTGTATCCAGAATTGCATGTCCATCGAGATCGAGCCACCCTGTTTCAGGTCTTCAAGCGGGGCATGGATATTCTCGGCAGTCTCGGGCTCCTCCTCCTCTTCTCACCATTGCTCCTGGCCATTGCAGTACTTGTGAAATTATCTTCCCGTGGGCCTGTGCTGTTTCACCAGATGCGAATTGGCCAGATGTTGAAACCATTCATGATGTGTAAGTTTAGAACGATGTATGTCAATGCAGATCAGGGGATTCACCACAATTATGTAAGTTGGTTTATAAATTCGAGCGATAAGGGGAAAGAGCAGGATAAGAATAAGATCTTCAAGTTGACCAACGATCCGCGGATCACTCCGATAGGACATTTTCTGAGGAAGACGAGCCTTGATGAGCTTCCCCAACTATGGAATGTGTTGGTTGGCCACATGTCGCTGGTCGGTCCGCGGCCTCCGTTATGGTATGAGGTGCAGCAGTATAAGCCGTGGCATCGTCTCCGAGTCATGGAAGCCAAGCCGGGCATTACGGGGTTGTGGCAAGTGACTGGCCGGAGCCGGACGACGTTCGACGAAATGGTCCGGCTGGACCTTCGCTATGCCAGGAAGAAATCACTCTGGGCCGACATCAAGATTCTCTTCGCCACTCCGGCGGCTGTCATTAAGGGGAATGGCGCCTGCTAAATGGTGTTCTCGTTTCGCTCCCAGGAACCGAGAAACAAGGGTCCTCTATGGATCTGTGGCCTTGCTTGAGAAAGTCATATGCATCTAAGCGACCATCTGAATAGCATGGCGTCGCCGGGAGCCAAGCAACAGACTGGGGAAAGGGCCAACCGTTTTGATGGAGGACCTATTCAGGCCTTGAGTCAACCCCTGCCGTTTAGCACGTGGATTCGGAATGGGCTATCCCTTCTCTTGTTACTTGCCGCCGTCGTATGGTTTTGGCGTCCGCTAGTTCTGTTATTTTCCCTCACTCAACAGGAGGAAGATTACTCGCACATTGTGCTGATCCCCTGCCTGAGCTTGTACGTGTTCTATCTTCACCGGAAGGCGATCAATGCCTCAAGGGATTGGAGTCCGTGGCTTGGATTGCTTGTATTAGGGTTGGGGGCTTTGTGTTACTGGTCTGCCGGCGCTGCGTTTTTTTCTCCAGACCAGTTGTCGATGACCATATTGGCGTTGCTTCTGATGTGCTGGGGTATTGTTCTGTCCTGCTTCGGAGTCACGCTCTTCCGCAAGGTTTCGTTCGGGCTGGTCTTTCTTCTTTTTATGGTGCCGCTTCCTTCTTTTCTCTTGGATGCCATTGTCAGATTTCTACAACACAGCTCGACTGAAGCTACGGATCTACTATTCTCGGCTCTCAGTGTCCCCGTTTTTCGTCAAGGGTTTGTGTTCAGTCTTTCGAATTTCACAATTCATGTGGCGGAGGAGTGCAGCGGCATCCGATCGGCCCTTTCCCTTTTCATTATTAGTCTCGTAGTCGGGCATTTCTTACTTCGGGCCGCCTGGACGAAGATGGGGCTGGTGGCGATTGTCGTGCCACTCGCAATAGCCAAAAATGCATTCCGCATTGTGGGGTTGTCCCTCTTAGCCAATTATGTGGATCCAACGTTCATAACGGATAGTCTGGTACACCGTAGCGGAGGTATTCCTCTCTTTCTCCTCTCCCTTGTTGCGCTTCTCTCTCTTGCCTGGCTATTACGCAGATTTGAGAAAAATCTAGACTGACTCCCAGGCGGCGCGCAATCTCAGTCTTAACCGTAGCGTGCTGGCATAAAAGGCGCTCGGATCTCGGTCTTTCTGGTGTGGTCACGTTCAAGAAGCAATGGTCAACAGCATGTGCAAGCATTGCTCCTGCCGAGATCGCCTTCCCGCCCGTTGAGCATTTCAGAGTTCGGCTGGTAAAGGAAGTGTGTGCATGTCTCCCTGACAACGCACTGACCTAAGCGGAGCGGTTGTTCTCCTGGCATTCCGGACGACGTCACACAATATAAGGATGGGTGGGGACGGTCGTTCCCCTGCCTCATCGCCTAGTTTAGTGCATGTGTAACTTTACAGGTCTAACATGGCGCTCCCGACATGGTTTTCAATAGCAGCTGGTCTCGTCGTGGCTATTGCCGGCGGAATGGCTTGCGTACTGTTTATAAGGAGAAAGGCTAGCGCCTCACACCGGAGTCTCGCGGTCTTGCTGGGGGCGACCGCCATGGCCCACCTGGCCAATGCCGCAGGATTGCTTGACGAGTCCCATGCATTGCTGTGGCGGGCGATCGCGATGGTCGCAGAGCTTGCCCAACCCGCTCTATTGCTGTATGTCGGGCTGGCATTTCTGAGCCCGGTTGAGCGGAGCCACGATACATCTGTACGGTGGCGTGCCCGCATAATCGGAGTACTTGGCCTGCTGCTTGCTGGTTGTGCAGTGACCGGCCAGATTTTTGAATGGAAGGTGTTTGAGGATGGCCAGGCGTCAATTGTCTTGGCTTCCTGGGGAGGCGTGCCGTATGCCTTTATCCTGACTGGAATGGCTCTGGGGTTAGCACAACTTGAATTGGTTTTACGGGCCAGCCGTGAGCCGGTTCGCCACAAGCTGAAATTCGTTGTGATCGGGTTAGGAGGACTGGCCGGGTTCCAAATCTATCAAGCCAGCCAGATGCTCCTGTTTCCAGTTTGGCAAGCTCAACATGTGCTGGTTGGAAGCGTCGCGACGGCCATGGCACTGTGCCTGACTGCCTACGGGTTAGGGCGAACCCGCCTTCGAGAAGTTCTCGTTAATACCTATGTATCCCAACAGGCGCTCTTCGGTTCGGTCACGTTCATCATGTGCGGGCTATATCTGCTGGTGGTGGGGGCTATCGGTGAATGGCTGCGACGTTCAGACCAATCATTGGGAGTGGGGCTCAGTGTCGTCGTGGTATTTGGAGCCTTGGTCGGGCTGGCGGTCGTGGCATTCTCAAAAACGGTGCGCGCAGACGTCCGGCGCGTCCTCAATCGGAACTTCTATCGATCCAAGTACGATTATCGCGCGCAGTGGCTTCAGATCACAGAGGCCTTTGAGCAGGCGTCGAGCAAAGAAGCGATCATGGATCGGTTGCTCGATTTTCTCATTAAGACGTTCCATACCACAGAGATTTCTATCTGGTCGTTTCGAGAAACCGATCGTCGGTTTTGCCACATTCGTTCGATGAAGACTGAGAAGGAGCCGGCTTCATTGGGGCTTTCCCATCCTGTGATCGTGCAACTCTTAGAGAAGGATGAGGCGGTTGTGGTCGAGGACGCCTGGTCGAGAAAAGATGCGAGGTTCGGTTCCGAAGAAGATCCGTTGAAAGTCGCTGGGGTGGCACTCTGCTTCCCCATTCGTACTCAGGGACGGCTTACGGCATTCGTCTCGTTGGGGCGACAACTTCGAGGAGAAGCCTATGGAGCGGATGATTGCGACTTGCTCCGTGGAATATCCCATCACGTTGGTGCGTTGCTCTCTCATGCGTGGTTGGCCGAAGAGCGCCGGGCGTCGGCTGAACTGGACGCGCTCCATCGGTTTTCCATATTCTGTCTGCATGACCTGAAAAATCTCGCAGCGAGGCTGTCCTTAGTGGCTCAGAACGCCGAGGTTCACGGCAAAGATCCTGCCTTCCAGGATTCCGCCATGAGAACGGTGGCTGACACGGCTAACAAGATGACGATTCTCATGAGCAAGCTTTCTCTGAAATCATTCGAGCCGATGGCTATAGCGGTGCCGGAGTCGATTGATATATCGACACTTATTGATGAAACGGTGGGGCCGATCAGAGGAAAGGAACACGTACGGCTGTGCGTCAGCGGTGAGCCTGTCCCTCCGGTGATGGTCGTTCGGGAGCAACTTCACCAAGTGCTGCTCAATGTGGTGCTCAATGCCAAGCAAGCCATCGGCGAGAAGGGGGAGATTTTAATTGTGATCGAACAATCGAACGGGTTCGTTGTCGTCACGGTTAGCGACACGGGTAGCGGTATTCCCGATAGCATGCTCGAGTCGTTGTTTCGACCGTTGCAATCCAGAAAACCCGGCGGGCTTGGAATTGGACTCTACCAATGCAAGCAGATCGTGGAGGCCCATCAGGGAACCATTCTGTTGCAAAGCCAGGAAGGAACGGGGACGCAAGTTCGGATTGCGCTTCCTATTTATCGCCCGCCTGCTACTATATAGACGTGGAATCCTTTTCACATCCTGATTTGAACCGTCATTTACGAGTTCGATATGCCTGAGAAACTCATGACCATTCGACCTGCTCTGCTGCTGGTCGACGACGATGCTGAGATTCGGGATCAAATGAAATGGGCCCTGGCTTCGGAGTATCAGCTGCTGGAAGCGTCGGATCGCTCCACTGCATTGGCGCATGTCCGGCAGGCGATGCCGGGATTGGTCCTGCTTGATTTAGGACTGCCTCCTGACACCGATGGGGCCTCAGAGGGCTTGGCAATCTTGCAGGAAACCCTCGCGCTCAATCCGATGGCAAAGATCATTGTGGTCACCGGTAATAGCGATCGTGAGAAGGCCGTTGCTGCCATCGAAAGCGGGGCCTACGACTTTATCGAAAAGCCTGTACAACTCGATGTCTTGAAAATCGTGCTGCAGCGGGCGGCCTATCTCTCCAATCTGGAAAGGGGAAACCGGGCTCTCCAAGAGCAGAATGGCCAGTGTGAGTTCGAAGGGATGCTGGGGAATAGTGCGCGAATGGAGGACGTGTTTCGCATGATTCGGCGTGTTGGACCGTCCGATGTGCCGGTGTTGATTACCGGTGAAAGCGGTACCGGGAAAGAGTTGGTCGCGCGCGCGATCCATCGGCAGAGTGCGCGCAAAGACAAGCCATTTGTGACCATCAACTGCAGTGCGATTCCGGAAACCTTGCTGGAGAGCGAGCTATTTGGATATGAAAAAGGGGCGTTTACCGGAGCTACGCAGCAGCGAAAGGGGCGAATTGAAAGTGCGCAGAGTGGCACGCTGTTCCTGGATGAAATCGGAGATGTTCCGCTAGCGTTACAAGTCAAGCTGCTCCGGTTCTTGCAGGAACACACGATACAACGATTGGGCGCAAAAGGCACTCTTACCGTCGATGCGCGCATTCTTGCGGCAACCAACGTCGATCTGCAACAGGCCATCACCGAAGGGCTCTTTAGAGAAGATCTGTATTACAGGCTGTGCGTCGTCACGATTGCGATGCCTGCTTTGCGTGGACGGGGCTCTGATGTCACACTGCTGGCTCGGACGTTTTTGGGGAAATTTGCGGAAGAGCAAAAAAAACCGTTGAAGGGGTTTACGCCTCAAGCGATTGAAGCCGTGAGGGCCCACAGTTGGCCGGGGAACGTCCGGGAATTGGAAAATAGGATCAAGCGAGCTGTCGTGATGGCGGAAGGAAAATACGTGTCCCCTGCGAACTTGGAACTGAAAGATTCCTCTTCAGCCGAAGAGGAGGCATCCACACTCAGAGCTTCACGCGACAGTCGTGAAAAGGATATCGTGCGATTGGCGATGGAAAAAGCTGAAGGAAATGTGTCGCGAGCCGCAGCCGACCTCGGGATCAGCCGTCCCACGCTCTATCAGTTGCTTGGCCGATATGGATTGAAGAAGATGAAATCCGAGAGCCAGAAAGAAGATGCCTAGTGTTCCCCCTGCGTTTTCCCAACCAGTAAGTCGCTCTACCGAATGCGATGCGCTTTCCATCTAGCCGCTATCCTATCGCTACTACCCACCAACACAGCAGAAATTTGATTATATAGAACCAGTAGTGTCCGGAGATCATGTGAATAGATTCAACTGGTTACTGTTTTTCACGGTTTCTTCCTCCGGTTCGATGTTGGCAAGCAGTTGATCGAGAGGCATTTTCTCGAAAAGCGTCAGACTCAAAAT
>Ga0163153_10000607_pt1 | contig 62054 bp, 57 predicted proteins | sample OliLakLV19MP6IB1_FD_148629 | JGI IMG/M metagenome (GOLD analysis project Ga0163153, IMG submission 148629) | Freshwater microbial mat bacterial communities from Lake Vanda, McMurdo Dry Valleys, Antarctica - Oligotrophic Lake LV.19.MP6.IB-1 | ecosystem: Environmental > Aquatic > Freshwater >... | reverse complement strand
AAACCGGCTCTATCGCCGTCGCCAGTTCCGGCCACGGAATAATCTTGTCCATGTCGGCCAAGAACTGCGCACGCCGCGTCGTCTTCGCGTACTTCTCGAATCCCGTCAGCGTCTGTTGCTTCATCGCATCACTCACATCAGTGTCTGTGCAGAATCAGACCATGCCGGTAAATCAGAGTTTCCTTAACTCGTACTGGTCAACCTTGAACGCGTATCCCTGGTCAATTCAGTTCGCCGGTGGACAACGTCAGTCATCATTGCGAACAGTTCGCGCGCAATACCTTCGTCTCCTGCACACAGACGACGGATGTACCCATCACCAGAAAATGAACGCATAACCCTCTCCGAATCACTGGCAGGTCGAATCGCCGCCATGAGTCTCTGGTGTGGACGATCGTCGCAAAGTGACCCGATAGGCTGCGGCATCGGCGAGCGGGTCAGTGGTTTGCGATGCCGGTCGGCGCCGACTGCATGCATCACCAATATCTGCTGCTGCCCGCGCGAGCGTGATCGAGTCATAGCGGAGCACAGGCGACACCGACGCTCAGATCGCTGAAATGCTGCGTGTTGCGCGTGGCCAGCGTCGCGTTTCTCGACACCGCTATTTCGGCGATCTGAGTGTCACGCATGTCCGCAGGGCGCTGACCACTCGCTGCTAGCCGATGATCACATGAGCTTCGCTCAGCTTGCGGCTGATCTCGTCCGGCACATGCCGCTGCAGTGTCGACACCTCAATCGAGCGTCACGCGCCGCAGCCGCAGCGCATTGCCCACTACGCTGACCGAGGACAGCGCCATCGCCGCCGCTGCGATCACCGGCGAGAGCAGGATTCCGAACACCGGGTAGAGCACCCCGGCCGCCACCGGCACGCCCATCGCGTTGTAGGCGAAGGCGAAGACCAGGTTCTGCCGGATATTGCGCATCACCGCGATGGATAGGCGCCGTGCGCGGAAGATGCCGGTCAGATCGCCGCCCAGCAGCGTCACGCCGGCGCTCTCGATCGCCACATCCGTGCCGGTGCCCATGGCGATGCCGATCTCGGCCGCGGCCAGCGCGGGCGCGTCGTTCACACCGTCGCCCGCCATTGCGACGTGCCGCCCCTCGGCCTTCAGCCGCTCGACGATGCGCTGCTTGTCCTCCGGCAGCACCTCGGCCTCGACTTCGGTGATGCCGAGCCGCCGAGCCACGGCCTCGGCCGTGGTGCGGTTGTCGCCGGTCAGCATCACCACCCGCACGCCCGCTTCGCGCAGCGCGGCCAGCGCCGGCGCCGTGCTCTTCTTGATCGGGTCGGCCACCGCGACCAGACCGGCGGCGGTGCCATCGAGCGCCACGAAGAACACCGTGGCGCCGTCACTGCGCAAGCGTTCCGCCTCGCCTTCCAAGGCGGCGAGGTCCACGCCCTGCTCGCGCATGAGCCGCGCATTGCCGATCGCGGCGCGACGGCCTTCGACCGTGCCGGTCACGCCGCGGCCGGTAGGCGCGTCGAAACCATCCACGGGCGGCGGATCAAGGCCACGCTCCTGCGCCGCGCGCACCACCGCCTCGGCCAGCGGGTGCTGGCTCGGGCGCTCCAGCCCGGCGGCGAGGCGAAGCAGCTCGTCCTCGGCGAGGTCGGCCGTGGGTACGAGCGCGACGACTCGCGGCCGACCCTCCGTCAGCGTGCCCGTCTTGTCGACCACCAGCGTGTCCATCCGCTCCAGCCGCTCCAGCGCCTCGGCATTCTTGATCAGCACGCCGGCCTGCGCGCCGCGCCCGACACCGACCATGATGCTCATCGGCGTGGCGAGACCCAGCGCGCAGGGGCAGGCGATGATCAGCACCGTCACCGCCGCGATCATCGCGAAGGCGAAGCGCGGCTCCGGCCCCCAGATCGCCCATGCGGCGAAGGCCAGCACGGCGATAGTGATCACCAACGGCACGAACCAGCCAGCCACCTGATCGGCAAGGCGCTGGATCGGCGCGCGGGAGCGTTGCGCGCCGGCGACCATGCGCACGATCTGCGCCAGCACAGTGTCCTGCCCGACGCGGTCAGCACGCATGACGAAGCCGCCCTGGCCGTTCAGCGTGCCGCCGATGACCTTGTCGCCCACGGTCTTGGCCACGGGCACGGATTCGCCGGTCACCAGGCTCTCATCCACATTGGAGGCGCCCTCGACCACGGCGCCATCCAGCGGCACTTTGTCGCCGGGTCGGACGCGCAGTCGCTCGCCCACCGCGACGGCGGAGAGCGGAACTTCCTCGTCGCCGCCATCCTCCCGCACGCGCCGCGCCTGCGCGGGAGCGAGGTCCAGCAAGGCGCGGATTGCGCCGCCCGTGCGCTCGCGCGCCCGCAACTCCAGCATCTGGCCGAGCAGGACCAGGACCACGATCACCGCCGCCGCCTCGAAGTAGACCGCCACCGAGCCGTCGGCAGCGCGGAACGCCGGCGGGAAGACGCCGGGCGCCACCGTCGCCACCGTGCTGAACAACCAGGCGACACCGGTGCCTAGCGCGATCAGCGTGAACATGTTGAGGTTGCGGCTGACGACTGAGGCCCAGCCGCGTGCGAAGAATGGCCAGCCGGCCCAGAGCACGACCGGCGTGGCCAGCGCGAACTGCACCCAGTTGCCGACCGCCGGACCGCCCGGCAGCTGCCAGCCGATCAGGTGTCCGCCCATCTCGAGCAGAAAGACCGGAAGCGTGAGGACAAGGCCGACCCAGAAGCGGCGCGTAAAGTCCGTCAGTTCGGGATTCGGACCGGTATCCGCGGTCGGCGTCTCGGGCTCCAGCGCCATGCCGCAGATCGGGCAACTTCCCGGCTCCGCCTGCCGGATCTGCGGGTGCATCGGGCAGGTCCAGATCGTGTCCGGCGCCACCGCCTCGACCCGCGAAGCGGACTTGGGGGCGAGATACTTGCCCGGCTCGGCCACGAACTTCGCGCGGCAGCCAGCGGAGCAGAAATGGTAGGCGGTCCCCGCGTGCTCGGCATGGTGCGGCGTCTGCTGCGGCTCCACGGTCATGTCACAGACCGGGTCCTTCACTGCCGTCGCGTGCTCGGGGTGCGCGCCCATCACGAGAGGATCAGAACCATAGCCGGACCCCGACCACATAATTGGTGACGCTGGCCTGTGCGCCCTCGGCGCGGGCGAAGTCGGCACTCTTGCCGATGCGCCACTCCTGCTCGATGCCGACATAAGGCGCGAATTCGCGGCGGATCTCGTAGCGAAGTCGCAGCCCCAGTTCGGCACGGTTGAACCCGGCGCCGATACCGAGTTCGGGGACGTCCTCGGCAGCCACGTTCAGTTCGACGCGAGCCTGGGCGATCAGGCGCTGGGTGATGCGCTGGTCGAGCTCGGCCTCGAAGCGGGCGGTGAGCTCGCCCTGGGTGGACAGAAATGCCGCAGCGTCGACCTCGAAGCGGTAGGGCGCGAGGCCCTGTATGCCGATCACGGCGTGGGTGCGAGACGGTCCGACGAAATCATGGCGGACGCCGGCCTGCAGGTCGAAAAAAGGTGCGACGGCGCGGCTCCACAGTGCCTGCACTTCGGCCTGTTCGGCGGACTCGCCGAAGGCGCCTTCCCCTTCGCTCTTGATCCACAGCTTGTCGATGTCGCCGCCGACCCAGCCCTGCGCATCCCACAAATAGCCATCGGAGCCCTCACGGGCGCGATACTCCGCCCGATCGGCCATGAACCAGGAGAAGGACTGGCCGCCATTCTCATGGCGCAGCTGTTCGCGCGAGGCACGCATCGCCTCCGCGCCCCATATCGTATTGGCGGCGGACGGCGGACCCTGGCCCGCTTTGGGAGGCGGCGGCGTCTCCAATGTGGGCGCCTCGTCAGCGGCAGGCTCCCGGGTATCCAGCGTGAGCGGCGCATGGCCGGCGTGCTGGGCGAGCGTTGGCGCGGCAAGTGCCAGCAGCGGCAGCGCAAACAGGCGCTTCATGCAGCGGCACTCGGTGCAGCGGCGCTCGGTGCAGCGACGCTCACCACCTGCATCATGCCGGCGTGCATGTGGTAGAGAAGGTGGCAATGAAAGGCCCAGTCGCCGGGTTCGTTGGCGGTCAGGTCAAACTGGGCGCTGCCGCCGGGCTGGACGATGACGGTGTGCTTCAGCGGCTGATGGGCGGCATCCTGGCCGTTTGCCAGCTCGAAGAAATGGCCGTGCAGGTGAATGGGGTGCGCCATCATCGTGTCGTTCACCAGCTTCACCCGCACTCGCTCGTCGAAAGCGAAGCGGATCGGCTGGTCGCTCACGGCGCTGAATTTCTGGCCGTCGAACGACCACATGTAGCGCTCCATGTTGCCGGTGAGATGCAGCTCCAGCAGGCGAGTTGGCGCGCGCACCGGATTGGCCGCCAGGCTCGCGAGCTTCCGGTAGTCGAGTGTGCGGTGGCCTACATCGGCCAGCCCGATGCCAGGATCGCCCATGCGGTCGGCAGGGTTCATCGACACCATGTCGATGCCCGGCCCCACCTCTACATCGGGCGGCAGCAGCGACGTGTCGCGCATCGACATGCCGCCCATGTCCCTAGCCGCCGAGGGGTCGGGCGCGGCTGGCGCGTGGCCCATCGCGGCGTGATCCATTTCGGCCATCCCAACGGCGGAGCCATGGTTCATGCCCATGTCGCCCATGGTGAGCAGCGGCGGCTTGCGCAGCGGTGGCACCGGCGCGCGCAGACCCGGCGCCGAGGCGAGTGTCGCCAACGCCATGCCGGAGCGGTCCATCGACTCGGCGACGATCGTGTAGGCCGGCATCGCGCCCGGGGTGACGATCACGTCGTAGGTTTCGGCCACGCCGATCTGCAGCTCGTCCACCTCGACCGGGCGCACATTCTGGCCGTCGGCACTGACGACTGTCATCGGCAGGCCCGGGATCCGGACGTTGAAGAAGGTCATCGCCGAGCCGTTGATGATCCGCAGCCGCAGCCGCTCGCCGGGGCGGACCAGATACTCCAAGCCCGCCAGTGGCCCATGGCCATTGGCGAGGTAGGTGTAGGCGGAGCCGGTCACGTCGGCGATGTCGGTCGGCGACATGCGCATGCGCGCCCACATCCGACGGTCGGCGGCAGACAAGGGATAATCGTCGGTTGCACTGGTCTGCTGATAGTTGAAATAGCCCTCGCCCTGCTTGAGCTTGGCCATGATCGTGTGAGGGTGAACTGGCGTGAACTCACTCAAGAACAGCACATGCTCACGGTCGGCCTTTATCGGCTCCGCCCCGGCGGGGTCGACGATCAGCGGCCCGTAGTGCCCCGCCTGCTCCTGCAGCCCCGAATGGCTGTGCCACCAGTAGGTGCCTGACTGGCGGATCGGAAACTCGTAGATAAAGGTCTCGCCCGGCCGGATGCCGGGGAAGCTGATACCCGGCACACCGTCATACTGAAATGGCACCAAGAGGCCGTGCCAGTGAATCGAACTGTCCTCGTCGAGCGTGTTGCGGACCTTGAGGCGCACATGATCGCCCTCGCGCAACCGCACGAGCGGGCCGGGCACGCTGCCGTTGACGGCGATGCCAGGGCCCGACCTGCCCTGCACGGTGCGATGACCGCTGCCGATCACAAGGTCGATCTCGGTGCCGCGCACTTCGTCGAACCCGGCGCGAATATGGCCGCCTGCCAGGCCAGCGCCGCGCGCCCACGCCGGCAGCGCCAGCGCGGCGGTGCCGAGGCCGGCGACGGACAGCAGATGGCGGCGAGAAATGGCTAGCATGCGAGCGCATTCCAACTTAAGGTTTACGTCACGATAGTATACCCAGTAGGGGTATTTGCAAGTTGAGGTTTAGTGCGTTGAAAAATGACCGAACCCAGACAATCAACCGCCTGCGCCGCATCGAGGGGCAGGTGCGTGGTGTCGCGCAGATGCTGGCAGATGAGCGCTACTGCATCGACATCCTGCATCAGGTGCAAGCGATCAAGGCGGCGCTCGGCAAGGCCGAAAGCGACATCCTCAAGGAACACGCCGCGTCCTGCGTGGCGCAGGCCATTGAGTCCGGTGAAACAGAAGCGCAGCGGGCCAAGCTCAACGAACTGGTGGATCTGTTCGACAAAATGAAGCGCTGAATAGGAAACGTCTGACGCGCTCGCGTGCTCCGATCCTATGGAAGCGGCAGCGCGATCTGACCATGATGATTCGAAAGGAATCCGGGCCCTTTACACTCACGAGCTCGGCTTCGGTTTGCCATGACCATGGCTCATTGCACCGAATCGTTCAGCGCTAGCTAGAGGAAACGCCGATGGCCAATTACTCAAGGTTTGGCATGATGATCGTCACCTCGACGCTCGTCATGTTTGTACTGATGTATCTGAACACGTACATCACCGAACATGTTTACTTCAGCGAAACACGCCTTTACATGGCATTGATGATGGGCGCATCAATGGCGATGGTCATGTTCCTGTTCATGCGCAGCATGTACACGAACAAAGGCGCAAATGCGCTTTTGCTGCTCGCCGCCGCCGCTGCCTTCGTGGTCACTTTGTGGTTGGTTAGAAGCCAGGCAACGATCTCCGATGTGTCCTACATGAAAGCCATGATCCCGCACCATTCGATTGCGATTCTAACGAGCCGGCGCGCGAATATCCGTGACCCACGCGTGCGCGAACTTGCCGACGGAATCATTGACGCGCAAGTACGCGAGATAGACGAGATGCAGCGGCTGATCGCAGCTCTTGAGGCGAAGCCTATAGCTGGCAACGCTCCGGCACTTGCGCCCGTTCCTGCTGAATGAGCGGTCTGTGCCTGCCGTGGCAGCGCTTGATAGCAGCGCGATTCGGCTACTGGGTACCGATCGAAGGCAGGCAATCGGCAGCGTCTGCCGCGGCGAGACACATCGCCATGATCCGGAAAGAACCGTCACGCCCGCGCTTGACCTCGACCTGCACAGCGTCGCCTTCGACGAACCTCGCCAGATCGATATCTGAAGTCGCTTCAAAGTACATCGTCATGCTACCCATGCCAATTTTCGGCATCGCTTCGTGCTCGAGCAGCACGCGGTTGCCTGCCAAGTCGACACCGTTGACGATGCCGCGGCCCCGATCAGTCTCGTCGGTTGCGGTTGCGGTTGCGGCTGCGGCTGCGGCAACATCGGCAGCCGGAGCGACGCCGCCAGGCGCAGGCGCCTCACCGCCGCAGCTGCTCAGCGTGCCCACGACAAGGACAGCTGCTACCCGAAGCAGCTTAAAGCTGCAAAGCTCTTTACGACGACTCATACCTTGTTCCCCTGTGAACACTTAGCGGTGGAATTCCGATTCGCCGAGCTGGCGACTCACGCGAACGTAGTAAATGACGGGTATCACGATCAACGTCAGCACCGTCGTGCTCAGCATTCCGCCCAGCATCGGCAGCGCGATACGGCGCATCACATCGGACCCCAGTCCTTCGGTCAGAAAAATTGGCGTAAGACCTGCAACGATCGTCGCGACCGTCATCAGCTTCGGTCGCACGCGCATCAGCGCCCCACGGCGAATCGCTTCGAGCAGCGCGGGTCGATTGTCTGGCCTGCTTTCGCGAACCTGCTGGTCGATGTAGAGCAGCATCACGACGGCCGTCTCAACCGCAATGCCGCCCAGCGCGATGAATCCGACCGCAACGCCCACCGACAGGTTATAGCCCGCAAGCCACACCGCCCAGATACCGCCGATCAGTCCGAACGGCAGTGACAGCATGATGATCGCGGTCCGATCGAAGCGTCGGAAATGCAGCATCAATAACAGGAAGATCAACGCAACTGCAGCCGGAATCGCAATCATCAGCCGTTGATTGGCCTTCTCGTACTGTTCGTACTGGCCAGACCATTGCAGCGCATAGCCGGGTGGCAACTGCACCGATTCGGCGACCACTTTGCGTGCCTCATTCACGTAGCCACCGAGGTCCCGATCGCCAATGTCAACGAACACCCAGCCCGTCAGCCGCGCATTCTCGGAGCGCAGCATCGGCGGCCCCTCGACATAGGCGATGTCGGCAAGCTCTCCCAATGGCACTTGCGCGCCAGTCGGTGCGGGCACGAGCACATCAAGAAGATCGTCTGCGGATTCGCGGAACGGCCGATCGTAGCGCAGCATGATGTCATAGCGTTCCCGTCCCTGGACACTCTCGGCCAGACGCATGCCGCCCAGGGCTGTCTGAATCACCGCCTGGAACACGCCCATGTCGATATTGCGACGCGCGAGTTCCTCGCGACTCGGTGTGATCTCAAGATACCGACCGCCCAGCACCCGGTCGGCGAACGCAGACCGAGTGCCAGGCACCGCGGCCACAACCCGCTCGACGTCACGGGCCAGGCGCTCGATCGTTGGCAGATCGTCGCCTGTAATCTTGATACCGATTGGCGTGCGAACACCGGTTGAGACCATGTCCATCCGGATCTTGATCGGATAGCCCCAGGAGTTAACCAGGCCCGGCATCTGCAGCCGGGAATTCAGATCCTCGATCAGTTGCTCGGCTGTCAGCCCTGGCCGCCACTGGGACTTCGGTTTCAGGTGAATCCAGGTTTCGATCATTGTCAGCGGCGCCGGATCCGTCGCCGTGTCAGCGCGGCCTGCCTTGCCGAACACGCGCTCAACTTCCGGCACGGTTCGAATGACTCGATTGGTCTGGCTCAGAATCTCGCGCATTTTCGATGACGAGGCTCCGGGCAGCGTTGTCGGCATGTACAGCAGCTCGCCCTCGTACAGTGCCGGCATGAACTCAGAGCCGATGCGCGCCAATGGCAATACGACGCTAATCGTTAGTACTGCGGTTATGGCGAGGGTCAGCCACTGGTGCTTCAGTGCAGCATTCAGCAGGGGCGAATACAGCCGCACGAAAAATCGATTGACCGGATTCTGCTGTTCGGTGCGGATGCGCCCGCGCATCAACCACATCATCAGCACCGGCACCAGAAATACCGACAGCAGCGCGGCGAACGCCATGGCATAGGTCTTGGTAAACGCCAGCGGTGAGAACAGTCGATAGCTCTCGCCCGTCAACGCAAAAACCGGCAGAAAAGACACTGTAATGATCAGCAGCGCGAAGAAAAGCCCAGGACCCACTTCCTGCGCCGCTGCAAGCAACGTCGCACGCCGCTGCGCGGCTTCCGGGGAAGGTCCCAAGGCCGCAAGCTTTCGACTTGCGTTCTCCACCATTACGATCGAAGCATCGACCATCGCACCGATGGCAATGGCAATTCCGCCCAGCGACATGATGTTCGCAGTAACGCCCTGTGCCGACATGACCAGGAATGCACCGAGCACGCCCAGCGGCAGCGTGATCAGAGCCACGAATGCAGCCCGAACGTGCAGCAGAAAAATCAGCGTAACCAGGGCAACAGCAATCGCTTCCTCGATCAGCTTGGTCCGTAGATAGGCAACGGCACCCGATATCAGCGGTGCACGGTCATAGACCGTGACCACCTCAACTCCCTCGGGCAGACCGCGCTGCAGGTCCTGAAGCTTGCGCTTGACGCCATCGATGACCTGCAACGCGTTTTCGCCATCGCGCATGATCACGATGCCCGCGACCGTCTCACCTTCACCGTTGAGCTCGACGATGCCGCGCCGCAGCGCCGGCCCCTCCACCACTCTGGCCACATCGCCAAGCGTGACTGGCGTGCCGTTGTCGGCATAGACCACGACCTGCTCCAGCGCCCGAAGGTTCTGAACGTAACCGACCGATCGGATCAGAAACTCGGTCTCGGCCTGTTCAATCAGACGCCCACCCACCTCGCTGCTGGCGGCACGCACTGCGGCGGCGATCCGTGCAATGGACACATCGTAGGCCCGCAGACGATTGGGATCGATAAGAACCTGATACTCACGGACGAAGCCACCGACCGATGCGACTTCAGCGACTCCGGCAACGCCTGCGAGTTCCAGCTTCAGGAACCAGTCCTGGATCGATCGCAGCTGCGCGAGGTCGAGCTTGCCGCTCCGATCCACCAACGCATACTGATAGACCCAGCCCACGCCGGTTGCATCAGGGCCGATCCGCGGCACGGCGTTGGCAGGCAACGCAGCACCGACGCGCGACAGCGCCTCGACGACACGCGAGCGCGCCCAGTACAGATCGACATCGTCCTCGAAGATCACATAGATGAAGCTCGAGCCGAACATCGAAGCGCCGCGGACGTCCTTGGTGCGTGGCAAACCGAGCAAGGCCGTGGACAACGGATAAGTGACCAGATCCTCGACAATCTGTGGCGATTGACCGGGAAAGTCCGTACGGATAATGACCTGGGTGTCGGTCATGTCCGGTATTGCGTCCAGCGGCGTACGCAGCAGCGCGAGCCAACCCGCTACCGCAAGCGCGGCGGCCAGGGTGAGCACGATCAGCTGATTGTCTACTGACCAGGCAATCAGTCGCGCCACTGCAGATTTGGACGGATCGGGTCCGACCAGATCATCGTTATCGGTTGGGTTCATTGCGCGACCGGCGTTCCGGCCATCGGATCCGGCCACTCGACCCTGGAGAATGACTCTGTGCCGTAGGGATTGCGTGCGGGTCCGCCCTGCTGCAGCCACAGCTTGCCGTTCTTGTCACGGTAGAGAATCAGGCCGACGTTGCGATAGTGCGCCGGAGCGCCGCGGAGCAACCAGGGTTCAAGCGCTGTCACCAACGCGGAGAGCTGCTGCGCGAGCAACGGTCCGCTGCGCGCCTTCTGTGCACCCTGCAGCGCTCGAACGGACGCATCGATGATCGGCACCAGCTGGGAGTTGGCATACTCCACTCGCAGGATCGCGCCGATCTTCAGCGTCGGTTCCAGAAACGTTGCATCGACCTGATAGCGATCCGTCAGCGCCTCGTGCAAGTACAGCGCCGCATCCACGAAGTGATCCAGCAGCGCCAGGTTCGAGCCGTCAAGCGGCAGTTCGGACAGCGGTGTCTGAAGGCTCAGCGGCGGGCGGCCAAACTTCGCCATGCCTTCACGCAGATTGATTTCGGAATCGAGCAGGAACTGCCCACTCGCCACGACCCGGTCACCTGCCACAAGCCCGCTCACGATCTCGGTGCGCTCAGCGCTCGAGGCGCCGATCTCAACGGCGCGGCTCGTGAATCGACCCTCGCCCAGCGCCAGGATCACATGCGCACCGCGCGAATCCCTGAGTACGGCCTCCTTCGGTACTGAGAGACGCTCATCCCCACCACGCTCGAACGTCACATCCGCGTACGCCCCAGGGCGGAGATGCCCGGCACTGTTGTCAACCTCGATGCGCACGCGAGCGGTGCGCGTGCGCGCATCGATGGTCGGATAAATGAAGTCCACCCGACCCTCGCGCGGCGCTCGTGCCGCGCTTGGGAAGCGTAGGGAGGCCGGCATGCCGGTATCGATGAACTCGATATCCTGCTCGGCCACGGACGCAATGACCCAGACCTCCGCATACGATTGCAGCCTCAGAATCGGTGTGCCAGGTCGAACATAGGTTCCGTCGCGTGCCTCGAGCCTCAGTACCGTCCCACCCGCTTCCGCATAGACCGGAACGCGTTCAGCAACGGTGCGACTCTCGGCCACGCGAGCGATCGTGCCTGGCTGCATGCCGAGCGAACGCAGCCGCTGCCGTACGGCGGCAATCCGCGCTTCGTTGCCGATCTTCAGCGCCGCAATCAGATCCTTTTGCGCTGCGATGAGCGTCGGACTGTAGATCCGATAGAGCAGCGCACCGGGGCGAACCATGTCGCCCTCGGCACGCACCGTAAGGTCTTCGATCCAGCCTTCGAGGCGTGACACCGACACCGCTTCCAAGCGGGTATTGGACTCGACGTTCCCGAACGCTCGCACCTGCTCTCCAAAGCGGGCAGTCGCGACAGTCGCCGTGCGCACACCCATGGTCTGCAACATCGCGGATTCGACGGAGATACCGCCACCCGCTGCCATTGCATCTTTCTTCAGCGGCACGAGATCCATGCCGCAGATCGGACAGGTGCCATCCGGATCCGTCGAGATATAGTGCGGATGCATCGGGCAGGTGTACTGATCCTCGGCGCGCAGATCCGCTGCCCCGACAAGCAGAACCAAAGACGAGACCAGAAACAGCAGCAGCGTCTTCACGGGACCACCAACATGCTGTTGGCACGGAAAGTGGCCGCGTCGCGTCGCGCCTCATCGCCAATCACTTGTGCTTGCAGTCGCAAGCGCGCGATCTCGGCATCCAGATACGGAGAATAGTCACCGATCCCGGATTCGTAATTGCGCAGCAGCGCTGCAAGCTGCAGATCAAGCGCCGCAATTTTCTGCTGCAGCATCGTGGCACTGCCGTCGGCTCCAAGGCGTGCCTCACGCATGCTGCGCCAATCGGCTTCCGCCCGCCTTGCCGCAGCGTTGCGCTCCTGCTCGGATGCCAATCGGCGCTGCTGCGCCGCGCGCAGCCGCGGCTCCTGACTACTGCTCGCCCACACGGGCAATGACACGGTCAGCATCGCGGAGAACCAGTCATCGCCCACGAACGTACTACCTGGGCCACCGCGACCGTCCTCGCGCATCTGGTAAGTCAGACTCAAGCCGAAATTGGGCCGAAGACCACTACGCGCCTCGTCGACCGCGGCAGCGGCCACTGCCACACCCGCCCTCGACAGTTGCACGGCCTGAAAACTCTCGGGGTCGCCGTCCCAGTCGATGAGTTCCGGTTGCGGCACTCTCGGCAAGCTCGCTGGCACGTCACCGATCAGGTCCCGCAAGCGGGCTTGCAACGTGCCCCGTTCACTTGCAAACCAGACCCGCTCGCGTGCCACTTCCGCTTTCTCTACATCCATCTGGGCGAGCCGAAACACAATAGGACGGCCTGCTTCGATCTCAGCTGCAATGACGTCGGTCAGCTCATCGAGTTTCCGTTCCCGCTGCACCGCCAGCGCCTGCTGTGCCTCGACGCGACCGAGATCGCGCAGCGTGGAATACAAATCTGCGCGAAGCGACTGCCAGCGCAGGTCGGCCAGTCGCTCGGTCGCGATCGCGCGCTCGCTGGCACCCGCAGCACGCGCCACTCTTGTGGTTCGATTGGGTATCTGCTGACTGATGCCGATCGCCTTGTTGGTCGGAAGAAAGCGATCGAAGACTGGATCAGAGATCGGGACATTGTTGACGCCCAGCGAGAGGACCGGGTCCGGTAGACCCATCGCCGCTTCCGCCAGCCGCTCATTCGCTTCAACCTCGAATTGCAACGCCTGCAGCGCCGGATGGCTGCGCAATTGCGCCTCCAAATCGGCGAGTACACCGGCGTTCAGTGCCGGCGTGACAGCAAAAGCTATGCAAAAGACAGTGAGACCGCGCAGCACACCCATCCGTCGCCGCCACCTTACCACTCGATCTGCTGACCATCGAAGCGATACCAGCGTCCCGAACCCTCCATCGTCAACCCATCGACGACTTTGATCATGCCAGCCACACTGCTGTCGATATCGGTCATGCTGGCACGCATCTCGGGCGACATCGCATCGTGATTGTCTGGCGTGCCGTAGGTGTTGACGACTCCGGGTGACAGCGTGACGACAACAATCCCGTCTTTCTCCAGATCCAGCGCGAGGTTGCGCAGAACCATATTGAGCGCGACCTTACTCGCCTTGTAGTAGTACAAACCGGAGTGGATCCGCGGATAGGCTGCGAACGAGGCCACCCGCGCACTAATGCCGACAATTTTCTTTTGTTGACCTGCCCGCAGATTGGGCAGCAGTCGCTCACTGACCAGCAGCGCGGACAGCGCATTCACGCGCATATAGGTGTCGAACCGATCAGGCTCGAGCGTGCCCAGACGCTGCTCCGGCTCATCGCCCAGCATGCCCACGTTGTTCACCAGCACGTCGATCGGTTGCCCGGCGAGGCGCTTGGCCAGTTCGTCGACCGATTCAGGATCGGTAGCGTCAAGCAGCTCGATCTGTAGGCGACCGGTGCGCGCCGCAAGCTCTTGCAGCTCGCTTGCCTGTGCGGGCTGGCGGGCCGTCGCGATTACGTTCCAGCCCCGTTCCGCATACTTCTGCGCCCACGCGAGCCCCAGCCCTCGGTTTGCACCGGTCACCAGCACAGTCGGCGCCTCGTTTGCACCGACTTGCTGGGCGTGAGCGGGCAGTGGCGCCAGCAAAGCACCGAGGACGATCAGTAGTCTTTTCATTATGTTTTAGTCCTCAGAAAATCTGCCGCGATTGTTTGCCAGTTCTCATGGCTGTGGCTTGGTAGCAGGGCCCAGCTTCTTTCGCTCAGCTGCGATCTGCTGCATCGTTGCGCCGAGCTGCGGCTTGTCGGCCTTCTTCAGAACCATGAATGGAGACGGCGCAGGCCGCGCCCAGACTTTCCATGCCGGCTCGCCATCCGGAACCGTATCCACCCAACGCACTTCCTCGTTGGCGCACTTCTGGATCGTCTTGAAGTACAGGATCTTGTCCGGAGTGTCTGGCGTACGCACGAGCATGGTGAAACGCACCATCTGGTCAGACGGAACGTTTCCACCAGACCACGACACCTGGTCAACAACATCCGTGACGCGCGTTCCTCCTTCGCCAACCTGTGGCGTGTCGAGTTTTCGACGCGTGATGCGCAGCGTCCAACCAGGCTTCTGCTCCGGACTTACTATTGGAATGCCGTCCGGGACCTTGACGCGAATCTCCGTTGTCGGTGAATTGCCGCAACCATGCGGCACGACCAGAGTGACGTACTCCTGGTAGGCCGCGCGCCCCTCCATCTCCTGAAGTACGACATGTGCCGATGCAGCGCCTGAAACTGAGGCACCCGCAGCTGCAATCCAAAAAACCACTGGTTTCATTGTCTGTTTCCCGTTGATGTCTGCGGAGCTATCGGCTCGCCGCTGCCCGCTTCGGTGGCTCAGCGCCAGACCACGGGTACTGCGGTCGCGCGGGCTTCTCGAGAATCAGGAACGGCGAGGGACCCGAAGTGGCCGACATGAACTCCAGCAACTTCTTGCCGAAGTCCGGCGCCTTGATATCCAGCGCCTGCTTCGGCAGGTCGACGTACTTGTCATCGCCCTTCTCGCAGTCGTTGATGGTGCGGAAGAACAGCATCGTCCCTGGCTGGTCCGGCAGCGCCGCCCGGAACTTGAAGCCCTCGAAAGACCCGAGCGCCGGGATGACCGTCTTCGGGCTCGACCAGATGATCTCATCGACCGTCTCGGTCATCATCGTGCCGCCCTCGCCCGGCACCGGCTTCGGCAACTTGCGCATCTTGGTCTCGACCTGCCAGTCGCGCGTGTTCGCCACGCTCACCCGCATCACACCCTCGGGCATCCTGATCCGCACCCGATTGACCGGGCTGCCCTTGCAGCCGTGCGTCACGCGCATCTCGAGATCCTGCACATAGCCTGCCGGTGCGTACATCGACGTGAACGTGTTGTGCGCGACGGCCGGCGTAGCTGCCGCGATGGCGAGGCCCACTGAGGCCATTGCAACTATTGTCTGTCTCATCAGCTTTCCCCTTCTGGTTTAAGAAAGATCAGTCATTCGTTTCGCGTTCGAGATAGCAGGCTACCGCAGCGCGATCCTCCGCCGACTTCAGGCCGACGAAGGTCATCGTGGTTCCAGGCAAGGCGCGTCGCGGGTTCAGTAGAAACGCCTGCAGCAGGGCCTGATCCCAAACCCAACCGCTCTGCTTGAGCACCGGCGAATAGTCGAAACTTCCATCCGCGGTGCCGGCCTTGCGGCCCGAAAACCCGCGCAGGTTCGGACCTTCCCTGGGACGATCGTCCGGTTGCAAGGCGTGGCAGGTGCTGCAGAGCTGAAAAACGCTCTCGCCGAGATCCAGATCGCAACTCCCTGAGCTAGAAGCGGTGTCGGACGCACCACCGACTGCGACCAAGCCCAGCGTAGCGAGCGCGCCCATCAGCACACCGGCACAGATGCGCAGCGCGCTCACCGGGACACCGCGCAGCTTACGCGGCCGACCGCCAAGTCCAAGGACACCCGCTCGGCATCGCCATCGACCATCGTAGTGGCAGAGGGTTGCGAATCGCCTGTCGGATCAACCGTCAAGGTCAGCGTATCCTGGAGTCGACTGCCTTCTGTGCGGCGCACAGGCATTCGCAGCAGCGTAGCGCTTGCCGGCGCTCCGCCGGATCGCGCAACAGAAAATTCGCCGCCGCGATCGCTGACCCCGGCAATGCGAGTGGACACACCCGCCGAGTCGATGCTTTGGCAATCGAAACGGTTGATTCGGTACAGACGCTCATGGGTCAGGTCTTCGCGACCGGCAAAGAGTCGTCCCGGCTCATTCGGCTTCTTTGGATCGAGCAGATAGCCGTTGTCGAAAATCCAGATCTCGTCGGGTGTGATGGCCCAGTCGGCATCCCAGGTCATCGTTTGCCCGGAATTGCGCGAAGCCATTGTGCAGACAAGATTGTCCTCGTCGGTGTTGGCGAGATGGCCCCGCAGGATTCCGCCGTAGCGACGAAAGCGAAAATCGCAATTGCCCCCGTAGTCGGGATCCAGCTCAACACGCTTGAGTTTTTCCGGATCCAATTGAACGCGCTCCCACTCAGCACCGCCCTTGATCCGCCGACCATTGACGTTGACGACCTGGCGCTCGGCATCAACGGAAATCAGATACATGACCTGCTGGCCACGGATCAGCGGACCATCGGGACCGCCCGTACGCACCTCCCCATAAATGACGTGTGCGCCCAGGTGCGGCACATCCACTCGCGTGAACTGCCGGTACTGACGATCGTGCTCACCGTCCGGCGGCGCGCCGTACTGCCGTTCGAGCATGACCTGAGGCAGGGTGTCCCACTCGCCGGGCCACCATTCCAGCAAGTCCTCCAGCACGGATTCGAGTTCGGCGACCGAGTTGGTCGCCAGCGCGGACGAACTACCCGCCACTCCGAGAAGAGCCAGCATCACGGATGCAGTCACAAATGATCGTTTCATCGGATTTCTCCCATGTTGCCGAGCGGCGGCAGGCATTGGCATTCGCCGGTTGCGTTGCTGGCACTGTTCACTTCAACGGTACCGCCCCTTCGAACGAAACCTTGTCGAAGTCGTCAATGAACGCGTCAATCGTGAATATCCACTCGCCGGGAATGATCAGGTCGGACATCATGAAATGGAACATGTCGGGCGGCATCGCCTCGCCCGCGCTCTCGATGCCTTCCAGTGAAGCGGACGGCAACCCGGCCGTTATGCTCGCGCTCTGCATTGTCACGGGCTCGCCGCTGGCATTGCTGAAGCGCAGCATGATCATGTTCTCCCCCGGCCTCGCAGGCGTGACCTCGACATCGACCGAGTAACCGCCTGACTGCCAGGTCTGTCGGAATCCATCAGCACTCGTGCCGGCCAGACCAGCTGTCGCACTCTGATCGGCAAGCGCACGAGGCGGCGTAGGCAATGTAAGGGAAGCGGCCATCGCAACGACCAGCAGCATTGCAACAGCCTCGATGCGGATCGAGCGGCGTATCCTGGGCGCAGCATCGGGAGCATTGCTGAGCAAGGCCGGCGTCAACTTGTATTTGTTCAGTGCCGCCAGGCCGAGCACGAACAGCACCAACCCCAGTTTGACCAGCAGCTGCCTGCCATAGTCCGTCGTCAGAACCATGCCGAACTCGCGCACCTGAATCCAGGCGAGGATCACACCAGCGGCCAGCAAACCGCCAACCAACCCTATCGCGCGGGAAGAAAACTGATCCATCAATCGACCCGCTTCCACGGCCGAGGTCCGCTCGGTCGTTGCGATCAACGGGAGAAATGCGGCACACCAGAATCCCGCACCCACCAGGTGTAACCCGACACTGGTGGCGGCCAGCCATACCGGGGCTGCGGTCGCGGCATGTCCAGTGACCAGAAAACTTGCAACCAGCAGGCCCGCGGCCGTCCACAGCGGCCAGCTGGCTTCCTGCCGGAAGGCCCAGAACGCCAGCAGTGCGCCCGGCACGCCGAGCAAAGCACTGACTCCGAAAGTGGAGCCCATACCGGCGGACCATGCCGCAGCAGAGAACACTGCCCCTGCGTCACCAGCAATGATGTCGGCTCCGCCCAGCGCCAACGCCAGTACGAACGCAATTGCCGCGACGATTGCTGCCCAGCGGCCCTGAGTACGCACGGTTTCGACGCTCGCACTGGGCCATTGCAGAGAGACCAGCAGCACAGCGGAGCCCAGCGCGAGCAAGACTGCCGCGTACAACACCAATCGATTGATGAAATTCGGAATAACCCAAGCGCTGGCAGCGCCACCGGACACCGCTTCCGCGCCGGCGGACACCGGTTCACCGACGCCAAACGCGAACGATCCACCCACCGGGTGAGTATCGGCAGAGATCACCCGATAACTGACGATATAGGTGCCGTTCGGCAATGACCCGGCCAGCGGCAGAAAGAGATTGTTGCCCTCATTCCGAATCTCACCCGGATCGCCTACGGGCTCACCGGAGCGATCGAGCACGCGAAAAAAAACGGGCCCGACATTTTCGTTGAAGCGCAGCTCGATCGTGTCCGGCGATACGTCGATCTGCTGATCCGCTTCCGGCGTCGCGCCAAGCAGAACCGCATGCGCTCGCGCCACGCCGGGAACGCTCACCGCAACGAGCGTCGCAAGAAGTAGTCCAAAGGACTTATTGATCATCACATTCCACCGTTCAATGCCGACACAGGCTGGGAGCGGACCGGCCACAGATGCGGCGGGCCCCGAACGGATGCGTTTAGATCAAAAGAGATTCGTGATGAAGATAAAGTCTGGGGGGCGGCTGAGGCGGAAGCGCTGCGCGCGCTCGCCACGTGATCAGCCGCGCCGGGGCGCGGTCAGCGCTGCGCACAACCAAGAAGCCAGAGAGAACAACCGGCTGGTCCAAAATGATTGAACGCGACTCTGGGCCAGCCTTGCCCAACTCCAGGCAACTGGGCTGGGACCCCTGCGCCCCTTCTTCGGTCGCCGGGTGATGTTCACAACCTGCATGCGCACCGACAGGCTCGCTGGCGGAGGTCGCGATCCGATTTTCCAGCCGCTGAGAAAGGTGGCAAGCGTGAACAGGCAGCGACGCCCAGACCATCGCAAGGATCGGAGCCAAGGCCCGGATCAGCCAGCGAGTGCGGGACCGAGTGAACATAGGCTCGAATCTAGCCCCGTGAGGGTGGAAAAGTCCAGTCTACGCGAATCGTGGCGCCGCCCGCAGGCAGCTGATCGCCGATCGCAAGCAGGCCAATTCCGGGGACGATGAAATCAACCTGGATCGACACGGAGCGCGCGACAACCCGATCGACGCCAGCAGAGTTCATGGCTCAGATCGAAACGACGAGTTCCGATGCGTGCAGGCCATTCGCGTGATCCCCTATGGCGATTCGTCCACTACGTATCAACAACGCAGGGCCACCAGCATAGGATGGGTTGGCTTGCTTCAATCAGGTGATCGCACCGCCGGTGTGAGGTCTGGTTGCCGAGGCCGGTTGCGGCCAGCTCGCGAGCCGCCGTAACACTGCGCAGGCACTGCCAAGGAGCAACGACGATGTTCAATCGCTCAGTCTTCTCGATGGCCGCATTGGCTCTGGGAACTATTCTCGCCGCACCGACCAGTAGCGCCGAAGAACTCTCAACATACTCCGGCGCCCAGCTCTACACGCGATTCTGCGCGGCCTGCCACGGCCGCACTGCGGAAGGGAACGGGCCGGTGGCCCCATTCTTCAAGCTCGCGCCACCCGATCTGACTCAGTTGGCCAAACGCCGCGGCGGCGAATTTCCGACCGAGAAGCTTCAACAGATCATCGACGGGCGCGCGAATCTTGCTCCGCATGGTTCGCGCCAGATGCCGGTTTGGGGCATCGAGTTCGTATCCGCCGAGGGCACGGCTGCCGAAGGACGTGCCGGCGCCGATACATTGATCGCGCGACTCGTCGAGTACCTGCGCTCGCTTCAGGTGAGCTGAAGCCGCAAAGCTGAGCCGAGCCAAGCATGGCGTTCACCCTCGTGGTCGCAGCCTTCATTGCTCTGGCGCTGCTTGCGGTGCTACTCGTTCTAAGCCCGGGCCGACCCGCTCCGCTCCTAAACGACAACGGTCAACTGATCGCGAACCGTCTCTCGGAAAAAGTCTTTGTCGAGATCAATGGCATTAGGCAGGGATTATTCATCCAGAGCACGGACAAATCCCACCCGGTGCTACTGTTTTTGCACGGCGGTCCAGGAATGCCGCAGTTCATCTTCAACATGACACACCCGAGCGGGCTCGAACAGCACTTTACCGTAGCGTGGTGGGAACAACGAGGCGCCGGCTTGTCCTTTGACGCTGCGATTCCGGCCGCAAGCATGACGCTGGACCAGCTGATCGCAGACACCATTGCCGTGACCGACTACCTGCGGGAACGCTTTGCGCAGGACAAGTGTCCAATCAACTCAGATCAGAGTTTCTGGCCCGTGAGTACATGCTCGATGCCTATCGCGCACGCGGCGACTCGGTGATGGTCCAAAGACTTGAGGCCGCGCCTGTCTCGATGACCGACGGCCTGTCCGATGCCTATATGCGTCGGCGCGATGATGCCATGCATGGGCTCGGCGTCGGCACCATGCGCGATATGCGGTCGGTTGTCGCAGGCGTATTCCTTCCGGTCGGGCGATGCCAAGCCTACACGCTGCTAGAGAAGATCAATGTCTAGAGGGGATGGGCTTTCTCCAGACGCTTCCTCTGCAGCGACATCATCGAGACAGATTTATCGGCCAAGGTGACTCACCTCGACTTGCCGACGTATTTCTTCATCGGGCGGCATGACCTGACGGCGAACCCGGATCTCTCTCCCCTACTTCAACAGAATTTCGGCGCCTCTGAAGGGACTCTAGATTTTCCAGCACTCCGCATACAGCCCACTGTTCGAGGAACCTGAACGTACACGGGAGATTCTGTTGCGGGACGTACTCAACCTTTCGAACGAGCTTGCCGACAAAAACTGAGTGCTCACGTGCGCCGCGACCGGGCCCGAGACGCTGCAACATGCTGAAGCCCGATCCCGACCCGCGAGGGTAACGCCGCAGTGACGCATGCAAGTGACGCACGCAAGTGACACAATTCAGATTGGTCCCCTAGACCGCAATGCGCTCATCCACCAGAACCGCTCGCACCGGGCGTCTCAATGATGGAGTCATGGTCGGCCCGCGTCCAAAGCGAATCACGAGATCCGGCCGCTGACCCGGCACACCTGCCAGCGTAGCCATGGGCGCACGCAGTGAGGCCACTTCCACCGGCTGGTTCAGGTGTGCCGTGCGAACGCCCATCGCGGTCGCCTGCAGCGCAAACCGTTCAAATGCGCGACCGACGGCGATCCACCCAGCCTTGTCCTCCGATGCCGCGATGAACACTGCCACACCGGCCGACGAACGCATCTGCCGCGCGTACTTGTCATTCTCGCTACCCGTCCTGAACGCCAGGCGGAACACGGGCCTTGCCACCCAGCTTGGCAACGTCGGATTGCCAGATGACGCCGCATACAGCCCGTCGCCGCGCGTGAGCGCCTCAGTTTGATTGAAGCGAATCCAGTGGGTCAGCTCACTGACGAAGGCCGGATCGTCCATCTGCGCAGTGTTGCCCTCGATCACCAACTCGAGGACAGCTTCGATGGCCTGAGGTATCGTCAACACTGCCAGGTGCACGCCTGCGTCAGCGACTGCGCGCTCCAGAGCCTGCAGCTCGTCAACGGCCAGCGGCTTGCCATCGTACTCACCTCGCGTGCTCTGGCGCTGAGGGATGGCCTCGAAAAGCGCTGACGACTTGGGCGCGGCAGGCATCAGCGAGACGCGCACAGCGTCACGATACGCGGCAAAGGTGACATCACTATCGAAACCCAGCGCGCGCGCCGCTTGCACGAGGTTCTCGGCCGCGCAACCGAGTGAGACGAACAGATGGTGATCGTCAGGGTCGACAGCCGGACAGCGACGCGACCAGTCGGGCAGGATTGAAATCGCATCGCTCTCCAGCGCGAAGCGCCAGCACTGCGTGTTGTGGCTCGACGGTGCGAGCGTCGCATACCGGACCAGTTCGCGCATCCGAGCAGGCACTGACAGACCTTCAAGCGGCCCGATCCGCCATGTGTCGCGCACGCGCTGATGGTAGTCCTCGGCACCCACACTCGCACACGACGACACCAGGGTCGGCAGCGTCAGCACTGCTGGCGCATAAGCAAGGACCTGTCTGCGGCGCATGGCGCTTCTCCTCAATGACGGACTGCGCAATCGGGCATGAGCTGATCCCCGACCGCCAGGCTGAAACCGTTCGCGTGGACCTGAGATCCGCGGCGTTCTAGGCCGCTGCCGTAGAAGTTCCGCCGAGGCTCGAACACGCCCGGCGCAGACGTTCCTCAGCGGAATCTGCCACCGACTTGACCTCTGATTTCCCGACCAGACCCACCATGATCTGGGGATCCAGGAAGCCGACGACGACGCGATGGGGCGCGTCCTCGCGAACAATCACGTTGCAGGGCAGAAGCAGTCCGATATCCGGTACCGCCTCAAGCGCTTGGTATGCGAGTGCAGGGTTGCACGCCCCCAGAATTCGATAGGGCCGCATGTCTTTGCCCAGCTTCTCTTTCATCGCGCTTTGCACATCGATGTCGCTGAGAACGCCGAAGCCCTCAGCTTTCAATGCGGCGATCGTTTTCGCGAGCGCCGCCTCGAACTCGATCCCATCGAGTGTGGTCGTGAATCCATACATGTAACGACTCCAGTACCAATGCAGGTTGCTGCGGACCCTGATAGCACGTAGCACACAAGGCTGTCCGCTCACATTACATCGCAGCGTCCTTGCTGGTTATTCGAGTGACTACGTATCGCGCGTCGCGGACTACGTATTTCGTGCCGCGACACGCGTACCTAGCATTCCAGCGTCTCAACGCCGACTCTGACCAACTCTCGCCAACTCTCGCCAACAGGGGGCAACACAGTGCGCGACGCGGTATCCGTACCGTCCCGTTGTTGCGCGCCGATCACAGCACTCGCGCCCTTCGCGATTGGCACCTTTGCCGTGACCTGGGGAATCATCGGGTTCTACATCCTGTTCCCCGATCAAGCCACAGCCTGGTTCGGCGCTATGTCTGGCCGGCATCCGGCATTCTTCCTTGCGACGTGGGCGCCAGCGATTGCGGCGTTCGCCATAGTGTTGTTCTACTGCGGCTGGCAAGGCGTGTGGCGGTTTCTTTCGCGTGTGACGCTATGGCGCTGCTCCATCTGGTGGGCCGCCTTTCTGCTGGTCGGTGTGCCGCTGGTGTTCGCCGCTGGAGCGCTGGTGAAGGGCAGTTTATTTGTCAATCCGATCTTCGCAGCAGACCCCAGCGCCATCCTCGCTGCAATGGCTGTCATGCTCTTTCTCGGACCCATAGAAGAGTTCGGCTGGCGCGGCGTCGCGCAGCCGCTGCTGCAGAGGCACTTGGCACCGATCTGGGCGGGCCTGCTGATCGGCGTCACCTGGGGCCTGTGGCATCTTCCCGCCTTTTACCTCAGCGGCACTGTGCAAAGCGGTTGGGCCTTTACGCCGTTCTTCATTGGCAACGTCAGTCTTGCCGTTATCGTGACACCCCTCTTCAATGCATCCCGTGGCAGCATCCTGCTGCCCGCAGCGTTCCACTACCAGCTCATCAATCCGCTTTGGCCTGATGCGCAGCCCTATGACACCTATCTGTTTGTCGCAGTGGCAATCGCCGTCGTCTGGCTGAACCGTACGACCCTGTTTAAGCGTGTTGGTGCTGCAACGGATGTCGCGCCTTCGCGCTAGGTTCCCGGGTGTGAATTCCGGCAATAAATCTCATGCAAGACTTCGATGACCTGCGCCGCAGCGCCGGGTTGCAACGAGTAATAGATCAGCTGCGCCTCACGGCGCGTTGAAACAATCCCCTCCCGTCTCAGCACGGCAAGGTGCTGTGACAGCGCCGACTGGCTGAGCGGCAGTTGCGCGTTGAGCGTGCTGACGGGCAGCTCACCCTCCGTCAGATGACAGAGAATCAGCAGTCGCTGCGGATTCCCGAGCGCCTTCAACAGCGCTGCTGCGCGGAGCGCGTGGGGCTGCATCCGCCTGGCATTGCCGCGCAACTTGGTTGATTTTCTCATGGTACCGAGTGCAGTCACTGGACTACGAATGCCCTGACGAAACCATAGGTACATTCCACGATTATAATATTAGATGCTTCTAATATTATGGGCGCAATCACACCAGTCTTGGAAATACCGATGAACATAGATCGCTTCGTACTCGGCTTCGCCGGCAGCATGGTCCTGCTGAGCCTGGCGCTTGGCGTCCTCATCAGCCAGCAGTGGCTATGGCTCGGCGTTTTCGTTGGACTGAACCTTCTGCAAGCATCGTTCACGCGCTTTTGCCCGCTGGCGCTGATCCTGCGGCGCCTCGGCGTCAAATCAGGCGCTGTTTTCAGCTGAGTCGCAGAATCAGCATGACGTCGATTCGCGTTCGAGGCGCGGTGATGCTGATGGTTTCCGCATCGGTCGGCGCCTGTGGGGGCACCCCCGAACCCAAGCGGACAGCGCCTTCACTACCTCCGTATCCGACTCTGGAGCTGAGAGCCGAGTCGCTCCCGGTAGAGCAGCGCTTCGCGGGTACGGTCGAAGCGGTAAAGCAAGCCACCATTTCCGCCGAGACGCCTGGACGCGTCACTGCCCTGCCCTTCGACGTCAACGACAAGGTGACCGCAGGCAGCATCCTCGTCAGGCTGCGCGGTACCGAGCAACGAGCGGACCTGGCGCAGGCCGAGGCGTCGTTGACCGAAGCGGTCGCGCGAGACGCCGAAGCTCAAACCCGTCACGGACGGATCGCCGATATGCAGGCGCGCAAGGTCGTGCCGCTGGCAACGCTCGATGAAGCCACCGCCAACCGGGATGCCGCGAACGCCCGTCTTCAGTCTGCAAGAGCGGCCGTCGGGCGCGCGCAACAAGGGCTTGCCTACACTGCCGTGCAGGCTCCGTACGCGGCGATCATCACACAGCGACACGTGCAGATCGGAGAGCTCGTCGCGCCGGGATCCCCATTGATCACCGCTGCATCGCTCGAATCGCTGCGTGTGACGGTCGACCTGCCGCAGAATCTCGTCGAGGCGATAAGGCGCCGCAAGCAGGCCTTCATCTACGTCGGCGACCAGCGGCTGGCCGCCACTGATCTTGAAATCTTTCCGGTTGCGACGCCCATGTCGGGCACCGTGCGAGCTCGAGCCAATCTCCCGGCCGGCACTTCTGGCCTGTATCCCGGAATGACCGTTGAAGTGGGATTGGTGGTCGGCGAGGACGCGCAGCTGTTGATTCCGGCGCAGTCCATCGTGGAGCGCAGCGAAGTCACAGCGGTTTACGTATTCACGACTGATGGCAGGACTGCACTGCGCCAGGTGCGCCTCGGTCGTCGCAGCGGTGATCGAGCCGAGGTCGTGGCGGGCCTCGAGAGCGGGGACCGCATCGCTCTGGATCCGCTGCTCGCCCTGCAGCACCATGGAGACGTATCGGAACGCGCCCCGTGACTGAGCCGCTCGGCTTCTCGGGTCGTCTCGCGCGGTTTTTCCTGCACAACCAGCTGACGCCGCTGCTCGCGATCGCCGGCCTGCTGCTCGGTGGGTTCGCTGTACTGGTCACACCCCGGGAAGAAGAGCCGCAGATCAACGTCACGTTCGCGAACGTATTCGTGGCGTTCCCAGGTGCTTCTGCGGAACAAGTCGAGAGCCTGGTTGCCACGCCCATGGAGCAAGTGCTCGGCGAAATCGCTGGCGTCAAGCACATCTACTCGGTGTCGTCTCCGGGCCTTGCGGTACTGACCGTCCAGTTCAAAGTCGGTGAACCGCGCAGCGAAGCGATCGTCCGGTTGTATAACGCGATCTACTCGAACGCCGACTGGCGGCCCGCGAACCTCGGCGTACTGCAGCCGCTCGTCAAGCCTGGCGGCATTGATGATGTGCCGATTCTCGCGCTGACGCTGTGGAGCCGTGATCAACAACGCGGCGCCTGGGAGCTCGGCAAAGTTGCGCGCTCGATCGAAGCGGAGATCAAGCGCGTTCCGGGGACCCGCGACGTCTACACAATCGGCAGCCCCGCCAATCTGGTGCGGGTCGAGCTTGATCTGCAACGCCTTGCCGGGCACAACCTGACGATCGGCGAGATTTCCGCAGCACTGCAGAGTGCGAACCTTGTCAGACAGGCCGGATCACTCGTGGGGCAGAACCGCGTCACGCCGATTCAGGCAGGAACCTTTCTGGCTGACCGCGCAGACGTGGCCAATGTGATGGTGGGTGCCGTGGCTGGCCGACCCGTCTATCTCGCCGATGTCGCGAACATTGTCGATGCGCCCGAAACACCGGCCGCCTATGTCTGGCACGGCTCGGGCGGTGCTGCGAGTCCCGAAGAAGTCGTCACACACGCATCGGCCGTGACGATCGCGGTGTCGAAGAAGCCCGGCGAGAACGCAATCGATGTTGCCTCGAAGGTGCTAGAGCGGATCGAGATGCTGCAGGGAACCTACCTGCCGGAGGGCACAGAGATCACGGTCACACGCAACTACGGCGTGACCGCCGACGATAAAGCCACCAAACTCATCCAGAAGCTCTTGTTCGCTACCGCCTCCGTGGTGCTGCTCGTTGTGCTGACAATGGGGCGTCGCGAAGCCGCGGTCGTGGGCGCGGCGGTCGGCGTGACCCTGGCCGCAACGCTGTTCGCCTCCTGGGCCTGGGGCTTCACGATCAACCGCGTCTCGCTGTTCGCGCTGATCTTCTCCATTGGCATTCTGGTCGATGACGCGATCGTGATCGTTGAGAATATTCACCGACGCATGGGCATCGACAGCGGTGATCTCGATGCGATCATCCCACGCGCGGTCGATGAGGTCGGTGGTCCGACCATACTCGCGACCTTCACGGTCATCGCCGCACTGCTGCCGATGGCGTTCGTAAGCGGGCTGATGGGCCCCTACATGAGTCCGATACCCATCAACTCCAGCATGGGCATGCTGATCTCACTGGTGATTGCACTGGTGTTCACGCCCTGGATGTGCCGTCGACTGCTAAGCGCGCCGCATCAGGCGCAACCTGGCGGACAGCTGGACCGGGGCAGACGCCTGCAGGATCTGTTCGAACGCTACATGCGGCCGTTTCTTGCCGAGGAACAGGGCCGGGCTCGACGTCACCGACTGTACTGGGGTATCGGCGCGGCCATCGCGCTTGCTATCAGTCTTGCCTTCGCAAAGCTCGTCGTGATGAAGATGCTGCCGTTTGACAACAAGTCGGAGTTTCAGGTCGTCGTGAACATGCCGGAAGGCACGCCGCTCGAACGCACCGCACGAGTGCTCGATGAAGCCTCGGCCGTGATCCGAGAGCTGCCGGAAGTCACGAGCTTCCAGGCGTACGCGGGCACCTCAGCGCCCATCAACTTCAACGGACTCGTGCGCCAGTACAACCTGCGGCAGAGTCCGCACCTTGGAGACCTGCAGGTCAACCTGGTCGACAAACACGAACGCGACCGTCAGAGCCATGAAATTGCGCGTGCCGTGCGCCCGGCGCTGGCCGCAATCGGAACGCGCTATGGCGCCTCCGTGCAGGTCGTGGAGGTTCCGCCCGGGCCTCCGGTACAAGCGCCGATAGTCGCCGAAGTTTACGGACCGTCGTATGCAGAGCAGCGACGGGTTGCTGCGGCAGTGCGACGCGCGTTCGACGCAACACCGGACATTGTGGATACGGACGACAGCATCGAGGCCCCGAGTCCGCGAATCGTGCTGGCGATCAACCGTCAGAAAGCCGCCGAGCGTGCCGTCTCGCAAGAGCAGATCGTCGACGCGCTACAGGTCGCGCTTTCTGGGCGCGACGTCACCTTTGTACGTGGCAGTCGCGAGCGCGAGCCTACAGCAGTCCGGCTGCAGCTTCCGATCGCCGATCAGGCCGACCTGCCCTCGCTGCTCGCACTCAAGGTGCGTGCTGCAACTGGCGAGCTCGTGCCGTTGTCCGAGCTGGTCGATGCAGAGCAGCAAACCTGGGACGGTGCGATTCATCACAAGGATCTGCTGCCGGTGGTCTATGTGACCGGCGACATGGCCGGACGGCTCGACAGTCCGCTCTACGGGATGTTCTCGATCGTCGGCGCCCTGAACGACAACCCGCCGGAAGGCGTCGAACTGCAGCAGCGCTACATCGGTCCGCCTGAGAATCCGAACGAGGTCGCCATCAAATGGGATGGTGAGTGGCAGATCACCTACGAGACCTTTCGGGACATGGGACTGGCCTATGCAGTGGGCCTCGTGCTGATCTACTTGCTCGTTGTTGCGCAATTCGGCTCTTACGCCGTGCCATTGATCATCATGGCGCCGATCCCGCTGACGATCATCGGCGTGATGCCCGGGCATGCGCTGCTCGGCGCGCAGTTCACGGCCACCTCGATGATCGGCATGATCGCATTGGCCGGCATCATCGTGCGCAATTCGATCCTGCTGGTCGACTTCATCAACGTCCAGATCGCGGCCGGCGCGAACCGCGCGGACGCCGTGATACGCGCGGGCGCGATCCGCGCGAAACCGATTGTGCTCACGGCCATTGCCGCCATGACCGGTGCTTTTTTCATTCTCGACGACCCGATATTCAACGGCCTCGCCGTGTCGCTGATCTTCGGAATCCTGGTTTCCACCGTGCTGACGCTGCTCGTCATTCCGGTGCTCTACTACGCCTATCTTGGAAGGAGAAACTGACATGGCCCATATCGTTATTGCTGGCGCCGGCTTCGGCGGCGTGCCCTGTGCCTTTGAACTGCGGCGCAAGCTTGCCAAGGAGCACCGGATTACGCTCGTTGGCGCAACACCCTACTTCGAGTTCACACCGTCGAACCCATGGATGGCCGTCGGCTGGCGCAAGGCTGAACAGACTCGCGTGGAAATGCGCGGCCCGCTGGAAAAGAAAGGCATCCAGTGGATTCCGCACCTCGTGGAGAGCATCGATGCGCCGCAGAACAGCCTCAAGCTGAACAACGGCCAGAAACTCGACTACGACTATCTGGTCGTGGCGACGGGGCCGCGACTGGCGTTTGACGAAATTCCCGGGCTCGGTCCCGACGGTCACACGCAGTCGATCTGTACGCACGCGCATGCACTCACCGCATGGGATGCCTACCAGGAGTTTTTGCGCGACCCCGGACCCATCGTAGTCGGGGCGGTGCAGGGCGCGAGCTGCTTCGGCCCGGCCTACGAGTTCGCGATGATCATCGATGCCGACCTGCGCAAGCGCAAACTCCGCGACCGCGTACCCATCACTTACGTGACCAGCGAGCCCTACATCGGCCATATGGGACTCGGCGGCGTCGGCGACAGCAAGGGACTGATGGAGAGCGAGATGCGGCAGCGGCACATCCGCTGGATCACGAACGCGCGCGTGGAAAAGGTCGAGGCTGGCCAGATGACGGTCTCGGAGTGCGACCAGCAAGGCAAGCCGGAGAAGTCTCACAGCCTGCCGTTCCGCTTCTCGATGCTGCTGCCGGCATTCACCGGGATTGCTCCGGTCGCCGCCGTATCCGAGCTGTGCAATCCGCGCGGCTTTGTACTGATCGATGCGCACCAACGGTCCAAGGCGTACCGGAATATCTTCTCCGCAGGTGTCTGCGTCGCGATCCCGCCGGTCGAAGTAACGCCCGTGCCGACGGGTGCGCCGAAAACAGGCTACATGATCGAGTCGATGGTCAGTGCGATCAGCGAAAACATCAATGCGGACCTGCGCGGCCAGCCCGCGACAGCGCAGGCGACCTGGAATGCGATCTGTCTTGCGGACTTCGGCGACTCCGGCGCCGCGTTCGTGGCGCTGCCGCAGATCCCGCCGCGAAACGTCACCTGGGCGCGCGAAGGAAAGTGGGTCCATCTGGCGAAGATTGCCTTCGAGAAGTACTTTCTCCGCAAGGTGCGCACTGGCTCGCTGACGCCAGTGTATGAACGTTACGTTCTGAAGGCGCTCGGGATTGCGTCGCTGAAGGACGCGAAACCGTGACGATGCGGCTCGGCCGGCTCATCGCGCCGTATTCGTTGGGCCTGCTGCTGGTTTGCAACAGCGTCGCCCAGACGACCCTGCCCGCGGAGGAAACGCTGACCGAAGCCTGGTCGATGGCACTGGCGAATGACCGGATCGTCGCTGCAGTCGACGCCGATCTCGAAGCGGCGCAGGCCGCGGAGCGCGCCGCCAGAGCCGCGCGCTTTCCGAGGCTCGAGACGACCGCATCCTATGCGCGCTATACGGAAGCGCCTTCGCTGGAACTCGTCACGCCAGTCTTCGCGTTTCGCTCCCCGGTAATCTTCGATGACAACGATACCGTGCTCGCCAGCGCTCAGCTCTCTCTGCCCTTGTTTACGGGCGGGACGCTCAGCGCCGGGATCTCAGCATCGAAAGACAATCGGCGTGCCGCAGAAGCCAGCCGCGTGCAGGTGCTGGCCGACCTCAAGCTCGACGTTGCGTCACGTTACATCACGCTGCTGCGCGCTGAGCGGACGCTGTCGGCGGCAGCGGCCGCCGCCGAGAGCCTGAGCGCCCATGTCCGCGACGTCGAGGCCATGCTGGAGCGCGATCTGGTCGCACGCAGCGATCTACTCGCGGCGCGCGTCACTTTCGCCAACGCAGAGCAGCAACGACTCAAGGCCGAAAACACATTGCAGTTGGCTCGTGCCCTCTACAATCGTCGGCTCGGTGAACCGCTGAATCGGGCCGCGAAGCTGTCCTCTCTCCCGGACAACGGCACCTTGGACGGACGCTCGATCGACGAGTTGATCGAAATCAGCCAGCGCAATCGCCCAGAAACAACGATCCTCGCAGCCCAGGCCCGCGCGCTTGGCGCCCAGGCACGCGCCGAGCGCGGCAAGTTGCTGCCACAAGTGGCACTGGTGGGACGCTATGACCACCTGGAGACAACGATTCTTGATCGTGAGGACTTCACGAGCGTGGGTGTCGGAGTTAGATGGACGATGTTCGACGGCGGACAGACGCGGCAACGTGCCCGCGCATTGCAGCGGCAGGGAAAGGCAGTCGAGCTTCGTCTTGCAGATCTGCGCTCGCTGCTGGAGGTCGAAGTCCAGGAAGCCTTGCTGGCGATCGTTGAGGCCGACGCGCGCCGCGCGGTTGCGCGGGCCGCCGTTGCCGAAGCTGACGAGAATCTGCGAATCAGCCGCGAACTCTACGGCGCCGGACTTGCGACCAACACACTGGTGCTTGAGGCGGTCACACTGCAGGAAAGCGCAAGCGGTAACCGCGACGATGCGAGCTTCGACGCGCAGTTCTCTCGGCTGCGACTTGCCCACGCAATCGGTGAGTTGTAAGCGTCTTGCACCGGTCAGCACGCGAATATCCATGCGGCTTCGCCGAGTACGTATCGGCCATGATGGAGCGCACCATGACCACGTTTGTCCTGGCCGCCGACGCAGGCCGCGCGCGGGCGCTTTCCGAGATCGAGGATCTTGTTTCACCCAATGCGCGGCTTGCGAGCAGTGAACTGCAATCCGACAAGACTGGCGTGGTGTCGGCGCGCGACGCTTCGGTAGCCAGTCCGACTTCGATCCTCACGCAGCAGATGTTGCACGCTTTGCGAAGCGCACTGCCCGCAACCTCGACATTAGGCGCCGCCTCAAGGAGTTCGACCAACTGATTGTCATCGCAGCGCCGCGCTTCCTGGGCGAGTTGCGGACTGCACTGTCTGGGCCGACGCGGCGCATGGTCGCACGTGAAGTCCCGCGCGGCGAGCCCTAGATGCCCATCGCACCGAGGTACATTCCGGTATGCGGTGCCCGCTATTCGCGCGGTACGTCGTGCCGACGAACACGCCATTGCCACCAGAAGATCGCCACTGCGACTGCTGCGCCGATGGCCAGCCACAGGTAATGCTGCTGCATCAATGCCGAGCCCATCCAGACGGTCGCGATTGCGTAAGGGAGTTCGGCAAGCATCAGCGCGGCCAGATACGCGCGCCGCGGGTAGCGCAGCAGCCCGAAGAAGTAGCCAACGACATCTGACGGAAAAACAAGCTGAACGGCGAACGCCGCAAGGAAAGTCGGGCTCTTCGGCATGCGCGATTCACAGGAGCGAATGTCGCCAGCCGACAGCAGCCGCTCAACCATCGGGCGCCCAAAAAACCGACCGATCGAGTAGGTCATCAGGCCGCCCAGTGTCCAGCTGCCCCAGAGCAGCAGCAGACAGGTCATCTCCCCCCAAGCGTCAATTCCGACCGGTACCAGCACCACGCTGGAGACAAACATGAACATGGCCGCCACAGCCGAGAGCGCCACGAACAACACGGCCCCCATCACAGGATTGTCGCGGATCAGGTCACTCGTGAAACCGAACAACTCCGAGAGGCTCTCGTTGATCGTGTCGGAGGTCACAACAATCGCCACGGCTGCCAGCACCAGCAAAGGCAGTACGATGCGACGCGGGTTGGCCCGCAGCGATCTGGCTGCACGCGAGTTGAAGATCACGGACTGATCGGTTCGAAATACATTGTGGACCTTCCCGCGGCGGGCTCATTCTGTGGCCGGTCGATTTACATTGTGACGCACTGATGGGTGCGCCCGCTGCTCTGCTTGTCTTATGCATTGCGGTAAGTGCGGATTGCGAGCCAGCAGAATGCCATCAAGCTACTATTTCGCACTCGCTGCGAGCCCGATTATCTTGGATCCAGTGACGGATGGACGACCCGAAAACGCCCGCCCCGAGGCAAGCCGGAGGACGACCACCCCTCCACTGGCACGCCCTTTCCGCCAAGGACGGGCACCGGGAACTTGAACTTAAGGATACCGGACAGGGTCTCGACCAGGTTCAGGCGCGAAACGCGAGTGAACCAACACGGGCCCAACCACCAGCCATCGTCGCCGCCGGTGACCCTTGCCGAGGTGATCGCTCACCAGTTTCTGAGCCTGCTGATCGCGCTCGCTTACGTCGGTCCCTTTCTAACGACGAGCTGACGCGGCCAGTCGCGCGTTGATGGACCCTGTCGTGCCACCTGAGTCGCCGGACAATCCGAGGTCTTTCCCACTGCCGAAACAGCTTGCCGGACTACTGGACGCCACGGCTTACCCGCACGCCGTCACGTCGGTGACCGTCATCCAGACGCACCTGTCCTGGGTATTGCTGACTGGCGAGGTAGCCTACAAGATCAAGCGCCCCGTGCACTACGCGTTCGCCGACTTCCGCGATCCGGCGCATCGTGCCTGGTTGTGCTCAGAGGAGTTGCGGCTCAATCAACGCTTCGCTCCGGGCATCTACCTGGGCACCAGTGCCATTCGTGAGCAGAACGGGCAAGCAACATTGGTCGGCGATGGACCGCAGATCGAGACGGCCGTACGGATGCGGCAATTCGATCGGCGTGGACAACTTGATCGCCTTGTTGAGCAGGATCAGCTGTCTGACGACGAACTTGACGCGTTCGGCCAAGATCTTGCTTCACTACATCAATCGTTGCCGAGCCTGCGGCAAGATGCCGAGTATGCTCAGCCAGCGCACGTCAGAAAGGGGATGCTCGACAATCTGAACGAGTGCATGGCGCTCAACGTGGATCGACTTTCCGCGCAACGGCTGCACTCCCTGAAGCCGACCCTGGAGCGTCGCAGCTACGATAGCCATGCGGTCCTGCTTGAGCGCGCAGCCGCCGGACACTTTCGCGAGTGCCATGGCGATTTGCATCTCTCCAATATCGTTCGGATCGACGGGCGGTGCATGCCGTTCGATGCTCTGGAGTTCGAACCGGCTTTTCGCTGGATCGATGTCGCGGATGAGCTGGCCTTTACGGTCGCAGACCTGACGGGCTACGCCCATCCGACGCTGGCCACCGCCTTTCTCAACGGCTACTTCGCCGCTAGTGGCGACTACGATGCATTGCGCGTTCTCGATCTCTACGTCTGTCATCGCGCCCTGGTGCGCGCAATGATCATGATGATTCGCAGACGTGCCGCAGACGCAGACCTCACACAGCAAGCTCACTGGCAACGTCGGTTCATCGATTACCTCAGCGTCGCCGAAAGCGCCCTGAACCGCCCGAAACCGACCCTGGTGCTGATGCACGGTCTCGCCGGATCCGGGAAGACCTGGCTCGCACGGCAGCTCGCACGGCAGATGACGGCTGTCCACGTTCGTTCGGATATCGAACGCAAGCGGCTCGCAGGATTGGGCGCTCTCGCCCGAACGGAAGCCGAGCTCGGATCCGATTTGTACGACTCGGCCCATTCCGGGCGCAGCTACGCACGCCTGCACCAGTGTGCGAGCGCGGCGCTAAGCGGGGGCTGGAACGTGATTTGCGACGCAGCCTTCCTCAGACGAAGGCAACGCGACCTGTTTTACAGTCTCGCGGCTGACCTCGGACTGAAGGTCCTCTTGATTCACTGCACGGCACCGGACCCTGAACTTCAGCGTCGTCTGGGCGAACGACAGGCGCTCGGCAAGGATGCATCGGAAGCAGATGCCACCGTCCTCGACTGGCAGCGCACCCATGTGGACTCGATCTCCAGCGATGAAATCACGAACGTGATCACGATTGACACAACGCAGCCTGGTGCCCTGGACCTGGCACGGGCGGCATGGTCCCCGAGTTGACGGCCATACGCGCGATGCCAGGCAGTGCCTCTCGGCAACCGCTCGTGGCTCAGCTCCGCGCGCGCCTGAATCCGGTTCGCAGCGAGAATTATTTCGGCGGGAAGCTTTCCAGCACCTGATTGACTCCACGCCGGATCGGCTCCCTTGCGTCGCGGATATCCGCGGCAGTAATCCGCTTGGACGTCCAGCCATGCCAGACCGGTTCACGCGAACGGCCGTCGAAGATGTCGATCGCAAGCGTACCCTCGCGGTAGGTCTCCACGACGGTACGTTCGTTATAGGGCCAGCGCCAGCGACCCCAACGCCCGTACGGCGTCGGCCATGAGTCGACAATCAGTCGGTCCCGAGCGCCCAGCGTGTATGCGACGACAAAGTCGGCGCTGTCGCGTTGATCGGTCCTTGTCAAACCCTTGCTGGTCAATGTTGCTTCGATCGCTTCGACCACGCGACGACGGTTGAGAGGGCTGATCGAAGGCGTCACCCCCGGCGCGGTCACAACCGGGTCATCGCTGATCCACGCAAAAGTCCGATAGGCGGAAAAGTCCTGCAACCGATCGTAGTCCGAATGCGCGGATCTCGTTGAAGCACATCCTGCAACTAGCAGAATCAACACCATGAGGCAAAGATGTTTCATTGATCGTCACTCCTGGATACCAGCGAATCGGATGTCAGCACGGCGACGTTTCCGTCGGGGATCCTTCGGCAAGTCAGGTCTCCCGCTGCGGAGCTAACCGTTGTGCCGGCCATTCCTTTCAGAATCATTGACGCGTCCTCAAGCGCGCCGATGAACGCCTGCCGCTTGCCCCCACGCGCGAAATGGATGGCAGACTCCACTTTCGGGCCCATGGATCCCGCTGGAAAGGAGTAGTCGGCAAGCTGCTCCGGACGGACCTCGAGCACCAGGCACGCGTCAGCGGTGCCCCAGTCCAGAAAGACGCCCGGCACATCGGTCAGCATCAGCAGGCAGTCGGCCTGCAACTGATCCGCGAGAAGCGCCGAGGCACGATCCTTGTCGATGACCGCTTCCGCTCCGACCAGAAGTCCGGTCGCACTGCGGGCGACGGGGATCCCGCCACCGCCCATGCAGATCACGACGAACTGCGCATCGACCAGCGTGCGCACCGCGTCGATACCAAGCAACGACTTCGGAGCCGGGGATGCGACCACGCGCCGCCAACCGGCTCCGTCTTGGGCGACCTGCCACCCATGCTGCACAGCCAGTCGCCGGGCCTCAGCCTCGACATACTGGTGACCGACGAATTTGGTCGGCGCCGCAAACGCGGGGTCGTCCTCCCGCACCATCGCGAGGCTGAGCAGCGTGGCGATTCTTGATGTTGGCAGCACGTTGCGCAACTCCTGTTCGAGCAGGTAGCCGATCATGCCCTCCGATTCAGCGCCGAGCACATCCAGCGGGTAAGGCGCAACCGTCTCGTCACTGGCCGACTGCAGCGCCAGCAGTCCGATTTGCGGCCCGTTGCCGTGCGTAATGATGACTTCATGCTGAAGAATCAGTGGAGCGAGTGCTTCCGCTGCGCGGCGCGCGTTCGCGCGCTGCGTTGCTGCATCCATGGCTTCGCCACGCCGGAGCAGCGCATTGCCACCAAGTGCCGCGACCACTCTCATTCAGTTCGGGCCCTTGTCGATGAAGCCCGAGCCATCAGCAACTCGCCGATCACGATCGTCACAATCACGCCGATGACAATGGAAGTTGCGTTCTTCCAATCGGTACCGCCCGGCGTGTAGATGAAGAACACGATCGCCTGCAGAATGAACAAGGCGCAGATGCCAGCGAGTATCAGCGCGGCGCCGTGGCCACCGGGCACCTTGTAAGGGCGCGCACGCGAGGCATCCATCGTCCGCAGCCGAACGAAGGCTCCGAACAGCAAGAAGTACGGCAGCAGAAACACGATCGAGCTGAACGCGAATAACGTCCAGAACAGATCCTCAGCAGTCGAGGCCAGCAGCCCGTAAACAATGATCACAGCCGTGGAAACGATACCGGTCAGAATCGCCGCACTGACCGGCGTGCCGTGCTGCGGATGCAGCCGTCCCAACAGCCGCGGCAGGTCACCGCGGTCCGCCGCCTCGGCAGCCGAGCGGTTCGCGCCAATCGTCCACGTCGTCATGTTGGCAACGAACGAGTACAGCGCACCAATGCCAATCACCACAACCATCGCCTTGCCCCAGGCGAAATCCGCGAACAGGCGCTCGACCGTATCGAGCAGTCCGTCAATCAAGCCGATCTGGTCCACCGGTAAGGCGATCAGAATACCCAGCGTGCCGAGCAGGTAGAACACTGAAATCAGCACCCCTGCCGTGACGATGGCGCGCGGCACGTCGCGTGACGGGTTCTCCATTTCCTCGCTAGCGCCCGACATCAGTTCGAACCCCATGAAGCTGTAGACAATCACTGGCAGAAACGCGAGGCCCGCGCCCCAGGTCGGCGCGATGGACGCCACGGAGAACTCGTTCGCAACACCGTGACGCGAGGCGTAGAAGAATCCGCCGACGCCGATCGCTACCATGATGACTGCCTTGATCACCGCGCCGACGTTTGGAATCCACTTGCCAACATTCAGCGCGATCACGTTCGTGTAGACCGTGGCCCAGGTCATCACCACTGCCAAAGATATCTTTGCAAGGAGTGACATCTGCGGCATGAACAGCTGCGCGAACATCCCCGCGAACAGCACATACACCGACGGCATCCACAGGGCCACGTTGATCCAGTAGAGCCAGGAAGCCCTCGCGCCCCATCGCGGCCCAAACGCGCGCCGGACCCAGGCGTAGATGCCGCCTTCTTCGGGATAGGTCGTCCCCAGTTCCGCGCAGATCAGTCCATAGGGAATGAAGAAGACCAGTAGCGTGAACAACCACCAGAATAGTGCTGAAGGGCCAATGGTCGCCGACGCGGCCAGCTGGTCGATGACCAGAATCGCGCATACCGTAAACAGCACGGTATCGAGTTTTCCCAGCGTTCGCTTGAATCGACCTGTCGCTGGTTTCAGCTCACTCGTGGCTACGGCCATGTTCGCGCCTCCTGTTCAGGTTCCAACAACCGCGGCCAGAAACGACTCAGCCCGACCGGCGTGGTAGGCCTTGACGGCGTCGCTCGGTCGCTGCAGCCGCGGATAAACCAGCCAGCACAGCAACGCTTTCTCCAGATGAAGCCGATTCTCGGCCTGGTCGAATACGATCGACTGCTCACCATCCATTACCTCGTCCGTGATCTCGACACCGCGCGAGGCCGGCATGCAATGCATGACTTTGCAATGCTTCGGTGCTTTCGCTAGCAGTTGCGCGTTCAGCTGGTACTTCGGCATGAAGGCCTTGCGGCGCTCCGGAATCTCTTCCTCCTGCCCGACCCACCACCACAGATCCGTGTACAGGAAGTCTGCGCTCGCCACGGCTTCGCTGGGGTCTTCAATTGCCGACCACGTTGCGCCCGATCGCTCGCAGTTGCGTGTGCATATTTCTCGCACGGAATCACTGATCTGATAGCGGCGCGGCGCGCAGTGCACGAATCGCATTCCGAGCTGGGTGGCAATCGACGCCAAAGAATTGCAGACATTGGTCGCGTCGCCAACGAAGGTAACGGAAAGCTGATCGAGCAGTTTCCCCTGCGGGGCGTGCTCCTGCATGGTCATCACATCACACAGTACCTGGGTGGGGTGGTTGTAATCCGTGAGACCGTTGATCACCGGAACGTCGGCTTGATCCGCAAGCCCCAGCACCGTGGCGTGCTTCAGGGTCCGCGCTTCGATGACGTCCACCATGCGTTCCAGGACATTCGCCGTATCCGCAAGCGACTCCCTCACTCCAAGATGAATCTCGCCTGGCCGAAGATACAAGGCGTGACCGCCGAGCTTGGTCATCGCCACTTCGAACGAGATGCGCGTTCGCGTCGACGGCTCCTCGAAGAGCATTCCCAAGGAAGCGCCTCTCAGAAGGGGCGGACACGCACCGATCTTGTCGGCTGCCTTCAGACAGCGTGCCAGCGCCAGGATCTGGTGCAACTCCACCGGACTGTAGTCCTGCGTATCGACGAAATGGCGCAGCCTCATGCGTGTTCCTCGTGCGGCTTGTTCGCGGGCTTGAAGTCTGCTCGGCTGAAAGCGGACTGCACATCAGGGTAAGTGCCAAATAGTCGCGACAATCACGGATGGCTTGCCGCGCCAAGTCCCATCAGAATCTCCAAAGGTCTATTGCACGCCAGTTGAGATTCTCCATGAGCAATGTCTTCTCGTTCCCGACAGACGCCGTAACGGTTCCTGAAGGCACGCCGGTCAGTGAGGCAGCGAAACTGATGCGCGAACGCTCTGTCGGAAGTGTGCTCGTCCACAAGCCGGATGATCCGCGCCGACTGCCAACGGGCATCCTCACAGATCGAGACATCGTCGTGCGCGCCGTGGCAGCGGGCGCCGACGTCGGCAAGATCACGGTGGAGTCGATCATGAGCCAGCCCGTCATTTGCGGCCGCTACGGCCAGGATCCGATGACGCTGCTGGAACGGATGCGCAAACATGGTGTGCGGCGCCTTGCAATGCTCAACTACGAAGGTGGTCTCGGTGGCATCGCTTCACTGGATGATCTGTGGACCCATCTTGGCGAGCAGTTCGGTGCCGTTATCGGCATCGTCGGACACGAGCAGCTCCGCGAGCGCCTGGGAGTTTCCGCCGGCCACGACGATGAGTTTCGCAGGGAACCGATCAATCCATAGATCCCGGATCGCTGAATGCGTCGCGCCGGCGCCTTCAGCTTCGCTTGAACAACCGTCGAATGTGCCGAAACTCCCGCTCGGCAATCGATCGCGCAGCGCGGCGTAACTGCCGCCTGAGGTCCTCTTCGAGTTCCGCGCCGTCGCGCCTCAACCAGCGCATTGCCATACGTGCATCGCAATACGCGCCGAACGCTTGCTGGATGCGCTGCATAGCGCTTAGTTCGCTGGCCCCTTTGTCCGGATCACACGCCGCGAGCGCGTAGCGACAGCGCTTTGCCTTCACACGAACCGCGTGAATCTCTGAACGCTTTGCCCTACGCGCCGCGCGCTGGACTCCCTCGGCAGTGCCACGGACACGCGTCCGCCACTTGCGACCAGGCACCTGACGCCTCTCGATGCTTTTGGTAACCGCTTGCATCTCCGCTACAGCCGCACCGCGGATCTCGAACCAGTCGACGGAGGCCAGCCGTGATCGCAGGTCGTGACGCGCCTTGCGGCGGTGGCGCAGAACGTCAGCACGAAGCTTCGCAGTCACGGCCGGATCACAGCCCGCCTGCATGGCCACTGCGGTTGGCAGTAAGCGAGCGAGCACATCGAGATCCCGAACCTCAGATAGCGCCGCAGCGACTTGCTTCAGATGCCCGGTGCACGAATCAGCCAGAGAGCGAGCAATCCATGGCCGCAGGCTCCACAGCAGCGCACGCGAACGACGGCTCGCCACCCGCACCGTGTGCACGCTGCCTTCATCGCATCGAGCATGAATCGCATTGATCGCCGCCGACAGTTCACGGGTTGCGTGCCGCAACGCAGCGCTCGGGGAGTGCCTCACCAACGTTTTCTCACGGGTGCCTGACCCTGTTGCCCACAGTACGACAGTATCCACTGCCACGACCTTTCAAGTGCCTCGAACTTCTGCAGCAGGTTGCGAAGTCAGGCCGCCGGCAGCTTCAGGACATTGCCGTGCCGACGTCACCGTGTTACTTTACGTCTCCCGTATCGATGAAGAGCACGTAAAGTGTCTGTTACCGTGTCGTCGAAGTACCAGATCGTCATTCCACGGGCGATCCGCGAGTCCCTGGGCATCCGCCCCGGCATGAAGCTTCATGCACTGGAGTACCGCGGTCGGCTGGAGTTGCTCCCCGTGAAATCGGCACGTCAGGCGCGCGGCTTTCTAGAGGGCATCGATACCTCAGTCGACCGGGAGTCGGACCGGGTGTGAACGTCGTCGACTCGTCGGGCTGGCTGGAGTATTTCGCAGGCGGGCCGCAAGCCAGGTTATTCGCCAAGCCGATCGAGGACACGGCTTCGCTGATCGTGCCGACCCTCTCCCTTTACGAAGTATTCAAGCGCGTGCTCCAACAGCGCAGCGACGATGAAGCGCTGCAGGCCGTCGCGGTGATGGAGCAAGGTAGGGTCGTCGATCTCGATCGTGCGACTGCGTTGGCAGCGGCGGAGCTGTCGGTCCGACACCGACTGCTGATGGCCGATGGCCGATGGCCGACAGCGTAATGCTCGCCACGGCAAGGCGCGCTGACGCCACGCTTTGGACCCTGGATTCGGACTTCAAGGGCCTCGAAGGCGTGCGGTGTTTCGCGAAGGTGTAGTGACCGATCTCGCTCAAAGTTTGAGGCGCCCGCACACTTCAATGGCGACAAATCATTATGCATCGCAGAGCCGCCGACCGCCATGCCGCTGAGCGGTGATTTCCAGATCGATGATCCGGCAGTGCTCGATCTGTTGACGAGACTGCCAATGCCGCTTGCAGCGGTTGACGCTACCGAAGACGCTGCGAAGCTGGGAAGGCAACTGCTTGCATTCAGTCGAAGTGCGCCACCCGATTTGAAACCATGCGCGCTTGGTAGCGTCGTTCAGGAAAGCGTAGCGCTTCTGAAACCCTCGCTGCCACCCGGCGTGACCATCGAGATCACGACCGACGGCAATGCGCCCGATGTGCTGATCCTGGAACTGAATGCCATCGCCGCGATGCGCGATCGACGAGACCATATCCGCTTTCGCCTGGCGGACGCGGTTCTCGCTGGCGACAAGATCATACGGCATCGTCGCCTGGCTCCCGCTCGCTACGCCTGTGTGACGATTCAGGACGAAGGTTGCGGTATGGACGAACACACCCTCGCCCGCGCCTTCGCACCATTCTTTACTACCAAGTCTATCGGCCAAGGCATGGGCCAAGGCATGGGCCTCGGCCTGGCCGTTGGCGACGGAATCATGGACACCCACTCCGCCGCCATCACTGCGCAGAGCGAACCGGGGGTGGGCTGTACATTTGCGGTGTTTCTGCCGGTCCTGACGGCCGGGAGCCCCTGAAGATGAATCGCGATACGGCCGTTGCCGCCGCCCAGGCCGCCATCAAGCAGAACAACCGACGCCTGATCGACGCGGTGCTCGGAGCACAGCGCACCCCGGTTGCCCACCTGCCGTCGGTCGCGGTGACCTGCGCCACCGGCTGGGAGTGCTATGCCATCGTCGAGGAACTGGTACAGACCCGGAAGTTCCGGGTGCGCGCGCTTTACCGAACACCGGGGACGCAAGCCGCCGCCCGATTGGAATCTTTGCATGCCAGTACCGAGGCCCATTACCCCGGACTGCTGAGCCTGCACTCGGGCGTTGATATGAATTCAGCAGAAGCCATGACCCGCGCATTCGAAGGCTGCGTGGGAGTCGTGCTCTATACAACCGCCAACACCGCCAGCGCCGGCAGGATCACCAATCACGGCAATGATGCCGTCGGCGGTCGGGCCGTTGTCATGCGGCAGGTGGCTGCAGCGCTGACGGCACTGCGGGCGACGGGTGTGCGGCAAGTCGTCACACTGATCTTCCCGACGGACAAAGTCACCGGCATGGCGGATGCGTATCCGACGATTCCATGGTGGATCGATCAGAAGCTGCGACTGTCAGACTATCTGCGCGGCCAGGGCATTGATGTGACCTGCATTCACCGGCCGGCGTACTACTACGCGATGCACCGAGTCGACTACACGGCCCAGGAGCACTTTCGAGGCGACACGCAGTTTTCGCGCACCAAGATTCGCGAGAACAACATTCCGGGCATCACCGACCCGGATTTCCTGGTCAACTGGCTGGACGTACGCGACATTGGCAAATGGGTCGGCACCTGCTTCGAGCACGCGGATATTTTTCGTAATGCGAACTTCAGCGTCGCGTCGAGCGCACATACGGGGCGCGAACTCGTTGAGATCGCCGAGCGCTGCAATCGCCACGGCACACGCTTCCGCTACCGACAGTTTCCGCTGTGGCTGATGAAGCTGCTCGCCCGCTTCTCCGGCGAGATCGTCTATCCGCTCCGATATGCCGAGTGGTATCACTCTCGCGGCAACGGCTACGACTTCGCCAACAACGATGATCTTGCCGATCTCGATCGCGTGCACCCGCGCTGGACGTTCGAACGGGAGCTGGAGTTCTGGGGCATCAACGATCTGAAACCAGGCGGCCCACGCCGTTGAAGCGGGCGTTTCGATGGGCGCTGATCAGCCTTGCGGCGCTGACGGTCGTATCGCTCGGTGCGAACTGGGCGCAGCAGCAGCTGCGGCATGCCGACGCCTCGCCGCAGGCAATCGCAGCAATGCGCTCGGATGCGTCGGTCCTCGTCGAGCAAGGCCGTTATCTTGTCCTTCGTCCGCGGCAAACACCCGAACGCATGGGTGTGGTCTTCTATCCGGGTGCCTACGCCGACATCCGCGGCTATGTGCCGACGCTCAGACCGATCGCAGCGGCAGGCTATCGGATCGTGATCGTACCGATGCCGTTTGAGCTCGCCATCTTCGGTTTCAACGCGGCCCGCGACGTCCAGCGCGTCAATCCGGACCTTGCGAACTGGGCGATCGTGGGGCACTCGGTAGGTGGAGCGATGGCCGCGATGTTCGCAAGTCGCAACCCCGACGCCGTGCAGGGCGTGATCATCTGGGATTCCTATCCGCCGTCAATGGCCAGCTTGACGGACTATCCGAAACCGGCCTGGCTGATCCACCGCGCAACGCCCGACGGCGCACCTCCTGCTTCGTTCGCGCGGAACCGCAAACTTTATCCGCCCGAAAGCCCGTGGGTACCGATTCCGGGCGCCATCCACATGAACTTCGGCTCGTTCCAGGGTGGCGGTTACGTGGAGGATTGGCAGCCGGGCATTACCCAGGCGCAGCAGCACGAGCAGGTCATCGCCGCGACGCTGCAGGCTCTGCGGCAAATCGAACAAGAAGCGTCTCGGGGGAATGCCAAGCCGTGACATTGATTCCGCCGTTGGCCCTGATGAGTCTGTCCGCTGGAGTCGGACTCTATCTTGGGTATCAGTTCCTCAACCGACGACGCAACAAGCCCGCGCTGATCGCCCTGCATATCCTGCTTGGCCTGGGTGCGCTCGAACCCATCGCGTTGATCCTGCGCGTCACACCGGGCAGTGCCGCCGCAGCCAATGCGGAATTCGGCAAGGCGGCCGCGGTACTGCTGGTCGTAGCGATCATCATCGGCCTGCTGACCCCGATCGCCTCGCGCGACAAGCCCCGAGCGGTCGCGCTGACAGCCCTGACCGCGCACGTGCTGGTGGCGGCCGCCGGTTTTGTGTCGCTGATTGCCTGGTTCGTTTTGAGCTAGACCTGGCAGACCGATTGCCGCCGCGCATTGATTTGGCACGTCCGGCGTATGGACCGGCGGCTGGGTGGATTCGCAGACGAATCGTCTTGCGAATATCCTTCATGAACATCTCCGCAAGAGCACTTCGCATGTACATCAACTTCTGGTATCCCGTCGCGCTCGGCTCCGCTGTGACTGCCGACAAGCCGACGCGCGTCAAGCTGCTGTGCCTGCCGTTTGTCGCGTTCCGCGATACCGCAGGCCAGGCGCACGTGCTGTCGGACACCTGTGCACATCGCGGCGGCGCACTCGGGCTCGGCAAGGTCAAGGGCAACTCGGTGGCCTGCCCTTATCACGGCTGGGAATACGGCGGTGACGGGCATTGCACCAAGATTCCCTCACTCGGCGACGAGGCCAAGCTTCCGGCCAGGGCCAAGGTCGACAGCTACCCGGTGCAGGAGAAGTACGGCATCGTGTTTGCGTTTCTCGGCGACCTGCCCGAAGCCGAGCGGCCACCCTTGTACGATATTCAGGAGTTTGGTACGCCCGAGTGGCGGGCGCAGACTTTCGTGTTCGATCTGAACGCCTACTACGAGCGCTCGGTCGAGAACGGTCTCGATCCGATTCACAACGAGTTCGTTCATCAGGCCCAGGGACAGCCGTCACTGTCGCCAGAACAGCAGCGCACGCCGCTACCGATCGAAGAGATTCCCTGGGGCAGCAAGCACTACGTCAAGTTTGGCGGGAGCAAGAGCGAGGACACGGCGCTCGCTGGCGTTCGTCAGGGTCCGCGCATCGGCGCAGCCGGATCCTGGCACCAGGGGCCAAACCAGCTGGTCACCTACATTGACCTCACTGCGACCAACTCCTTCCACCAGTACCTGTTCGAGGCGCCGATCGACGAGTCGCATACCCGGCTCTATCTGGTCAGCATGCGCAACTGGCTACTCGAAGATGTGCACGAGAAGCGAATGGAAGACGTCACGCGCAAGGTCGTCAGCGAAGACATGGCGATCGTCGAGAACCTGAATCCGATTCGCACGCCTGACAGCAACACCAAGGAAGTCCTGGTGCCGGGGGATACAGCCATCGCCCACTATCGCGAGTGGCTCAAGAAATGGGATGCCAAGGGCTGGAAGATCGACGTCAAGGCACTGAACACCAGGCTCGGCGACTTTGCTGTGACGATCCCCTGCCCGGGACGTCGTACGTCAGAGAACTGGGTTCAGGAAACAGTCCCACTGATGCGCGGCAGCGACTGAAAGGTCCCCTACTCGCCAGCGCGGCTGACCGCCAGCTGCACTTCGTTCCGGCGCAGGAACCAGGGTTTGAACGGCGAATTGTAGCGGGCGAGCTGCGCTTGGCCGGCCACCCGCAGGCCGCGCCGCTGTAGTTGCTGCCGTAGTTCGAGTTCATTTTCCTTGAAGTTCGCTTCCGTCCAGCGCCCCGAGTACCGCCAGACCGCGATCAGCCCGCCAGAGACTTCGCGAATGCTTACGCGCGGGTCCGTTGGCTGCGGCACATTCTCGAGCGTGTACTGCGCGGGCACCACGAACCCGATCCGGAACGCCTCGCCCTCTGCCGACTGCTGCACCGGTGCGGTCATCGCGATCTTCTCGCCCGAGCGCTGCACGACGGGCGCCGTCATCGCGATCTTGCTCTGGGAAACATTGTTGCCGCTGATGTAACCGAACAGACGTCCGAATGCGACGTTGCCAGCCGACATGAAACCCGCTTCAACCCGCGTCTCGGCCAGCAGATAAGGCTGGTACTCGCGCAGCTCAAAGGCGCCTTCTGCCTCAATGACCCGATACGCCGGTTCTTCTATCGCCATCGCTTGACCGCTCAGTGCCATGAGGGCACATCCCACAACGAGTATCGCGGCAAACCCTGTGCCGCGCCGCTGCCTGACGAATGCGCTAATGTTGAAAGCCATGGCTCATTCTACGTCTACTGGCACAGGAATAGACCGTTCGCATCGCCGCGTGATCTTCGCCGCCTCGCTCGGCACCGTGTTTGAGTGGTACGACTTCTTCCTGTACGGGGCCTTGTCGACGATTATCGCCCGCCAGTTCTTCTCGGGCGTCAACGACACCACTGCCTATGTCTTCGCGCTGCTTGCGTTTGCTGCCGGCTTCTTCGTGCGGCCGTTCGGGGCGCTGGTCTTTGGGCGGCTCGGTGACCTGGTTGGCCGCAAACACACCTTTCTGGTGACGATCGTCATCATGGGCACGGCGACCTTCCTGGTCGGCTGCCTGCCGAGCTACGCGTCGATCGGCCTCGCAGCGCCGATCCTGCTGATCGTGCTGCGGTTGCTGCAGGGGCTCGCGCTCGGCGGGGAGTACGGCGGCGCCGTGGTGTATGTCGCGGAGCACGCGCCGCCCGGGCAGCGCGGCCGCTACACGAGCTGGATCCAGACCACCGCCACGCTTGGGCTGTTCCTGTCGCTGCTGGTGATCCTCGGCACGCGCCTGATTGTCGGCGAGGAATTCGACACCTGGGGCTGGCGGATTCCGTTCCTGCTGTCGGCCGTGCTGCTCGGCATTTCGGTCTACATCCGGCTGCAACTGAACGAGTCGCCGGTCTTCCAGGCCATGAAGCAGGAGGGCAGTCTGTCGAAAGCACCACTGACCGAGGCCTTCGGTCGCTGGCCGAATCTGCGCATCGTGCTGCTGGCGCTGTTCGGCGCCACCGCCGGTCAAGCCGTGGTCTGGTACGGCGGCCAGTTCTATGCGCTGTTCTTTCTTGAGAAGATCCTGCAGGTCGGCGCCCAGCAAGCGAACCTGGTCATCGCCGCCGCGCTGCTGATCGGCACGCCATTCTTCGTCGTGTTCGGCATTCTCTCCGACAAAATAGGCCGCAAGCCCATCGTGCTTGGCGGCTGCGTGCTCGCCGCGCTGACGTACTTTCCGGCGTTCCAGGCGCTGACGCACTTCGCAAATCCGGCGCTGGCTGCCGCGCAGTCCGCGGCGCCAGTTTCCGTGATCGCAGATCCGGCCGATTGCTCGTTCCAGTTCGATCCGATCGGCAGAACGGTTTTCAATCGTTCCTGCGACGTCGCCAAAGCCGCACTCGCGCGTGCCGGAATCAGCTACGAAAACGAAGTCGCAGCTGCGGGATCCCTCGCTCGGGTGCGGATCGGCACCGGCGACACTGCCGTGTTCGTCAACGCGCTGGACGGTCGCAATCTGGATGCCGCATCGTTCAAGGCTGCCTCGTCGATCTTCAACAGCGATCTGCGGGCCGCGCTTCAGACGGCCGGCTATCCGGAGAAGGCGGACATGTCCCGGGTCAACTATCCGATGCTCGTGCTGATCTGCACCTACCTCGTGATCCTGGTCACGATGGTTTACGGCCCCATTGCAGCGTGGCTGGTGGAGCTGTTTCCGCCGCGGATTCGCTACACGTCGATGTCCTTGCCGTATCACATCGGCAACGGCTGGTTTGGCGGTTTCCTGCCGGTGACCGCGTTCGCGATCGTCGCGGCGACCGGCAACATCTACAACGGCCTGTGGTACCCGATCGCGATCGCCTCACTCACCGCCGTAATCGGCCTGCTGTTCTTGCCTGAAACGCGGCCCGAAACACGCGAAGACTCGTCAGCGCATCATTGAAGAAACACCGCCCGCGCTCCGTGCCGGCCAGCTCGCATGCAGATCGGGCACCCCGGCGATGAGGCCTTCGACAAAGCCCACCACGCGTTCGTTGAGCAGCGCGACGGCCTGATTCGCGGAGGCATCGGTTGGCGCCTCCCTGCCATAAGCACCGTTGAAGTAGTGATCCATTCCGTCGAAAACAAGCCGGTAGGCCTTGCCCACCGGCGCGGCTTCGTAGGACACCAGATGCGCCTGCCACTCCGGGGCGATGCCGGGAACGATATCGCGCGTTCCAGTCACGACCAGCTGCGGCACGCTGACCTGGCTCCAGCCGGCGCTCGACATGTAATTGGGAATCGGCCCTGGCGGAGAGATCGCCACAACCGCCAGCGGGCGGGGTGTGCGCGTCACGTTGGGCGCAAAGGAGGCATCCAGTCGCGCGCCGCCGGCAATCTGCGCGATCAGCGCGCCATAGGAATGGCCCGCAGCAACCACCACACCCGAAAACTCGACGTCTTTCAGCAGCGTGGACTGTCCGGGAGTGCCGAACGCGGTGGCGATCGCGTCGTAGTCTTCGAGCCGCAGTGCCAGCGACTCGGTCGGCTGGTACTTCGCGCGCTCCGGGTGATCTTCGGAGTCGACATGAAGCGGCGCGGCGACCACCCAGCCACCGCGCGCCCAGGCTTCGAGCAGTACGTCGTAGCGATCCGGCGCTGCGTTGGCGCCATGGGAGAAAATCACCAGTGGACAACCGCGACAGCCGCCACTGGGGTGCAGCAGCTGCACATCGATGGCGCGACCTGAAGGGCTCTGCAGCGTTGCCGTCGTGCGGACCGCTGCAACCGCCGTTGCCGCCATCGGACTGATCACCGAACAGCCAGACAACACCAGCATGGCCGCAACGACTGGCACGCGCGCAGTACAGAACATCTGGGAGGTCCGCGGCTCAAGGGGTGGTCATTGTAAACCGGCCGTTCGCAATGCCGACGACCTTTGAGTATCGTGGCTCGCCATGACCGACATCATCAAGCGAACCACCTACATGGTCCGGGACACCGAACGGGCCGCCCGCTGGTACGAAACTGTATTTGGCATGCGGCGCTGGATGGATACGCCGTTTACGTTGTCGGGAACCCAACTGGCTGCGGGCAAGGCAGGCGATCAAACCCGGCTCGTGATCCTGAAATGCCAGCACGATGTGATCGGCATGATCGGCCTGCTCGAATGGCTGGACCCGAAACATTCCGCGCCGGACGAACTCCCGAGGCGCGTCGCGTTCGGTGCACCGATCCTTGTGGTTACCTCCGACGATGTTCGGGGTGTCGTCGACCGTGCGCGCAGGCTCGGCTCGCACATCCACTGCGAACCGCTCGAGTGGCAGGTCACCGGTGCAGATGGGCGGAAGAAAGACATGCTCGGTGCATCGCTGTTCGACCTCGACGGCTATTTCTTCGAAATCAATCAAACTGTCAGGGTACACAACGATGTCTGACCTGCCCCGTGTTCGCTTCCAGCGCGCCAACTTCGTCGTTCAGGACATCGACCGCTCCTTGACGTTCTATCGGGACGTGCTCGGCTTCGAGATGGCCTACCGGCTGGGCCACAACCCCGACAGCTACTCCTTGGACGTGTTCGCAATTCCGCCCGGTGCGCAGCTCGGCTTCTGCGCACTTTCTGCACCGGGTCAGACTCGTGTGCTGGCATTGACAGAGATAAAGAACGTGCCGCTGGCACCCGTGCCGCACCCGCGACGCAGTGCAATCGTGCTGGAAGTTGCCGACCCGGATGCGATCATCGCAGGCGCGAAGCGGCTCGGGCTGCATGTCTGCGACGAGGAAGTGCTCGAGACCAACGACGGTCGCCGGGGTCGCGAAGTCGGCATTGCCGACTTCGACGACAACCTGGTCGTGATCTACCGGATCTTGCCTTAGCCCAGAAACCGGTAGTGATCGCGCTGGGGAGTCTCGGTCATCGAGAAGAACGCTTCCAGGGACAGCGGCCAGTTCTGGCTGACGCGCCCGAGATCGTTCTTGTACCAGCTGCTGATCTGGGAAGCGCCCCAAGCCATGAGGTCATTCTCTCGATCGATCAGCTCGTTGAATGACTGGAACGCCTCTTCAGTGACCGCAAGAGCCTCAACACGATTTGTCAGCACCAGGCGCAGGCACTCCGTGATGTAGCTGGCCGAAGACTCCGCAAAAAGAATCAAGCTGCCGTGAACCACAAGGTTGGTGTTGGGGCCGTACATGCAAAAGAAATTGGGAAACCCCGGGAGGCACATGCCGAGGTAAGCCCGAGCGTCTCCGTTCCACCAATCATGCAAATTTTGGCCATTTTCACCGACTACTTCCATCGGAGCGAGGAACTCTGCCGCACGGAATCCGGTTGCGTAGATGATGACGTCGAGGTCGTGCACGGTGCCGTCATCTACCCGCACACCCGCTGGAGAAATTGTGTCGATGGGGCGTGTTTCCAGGGTCACACGCGGGTCCTTGAGAGCGGCTGGCCAGACACCGTTGTCGCGTAGCATTCTCTTGGCGCCCGGCGGGTAACCGGGGATCTGGGATACCAGCAGGTCCGGCCGATCGGCGTAGCTCGCTTCGATGTGTCGGACCAACGCCTGCCTGAGCTCCTCATTGGCCGCGGACACCGAGAGCGGATGGCTGAAGGCCGGATCCACTCGCACCAGATCCCAGCGACCCTGGGTCGTGGCCCAGAACTGATAAAACCGCAGCCAGCGAGCGTAGTGCGGAAGATGGCACAGCAACAGCTGATGCGGCTCGGAAATCGGCTCGTAATACCGCGGCGTCGGCAACATCCAAGGCGGGTTCCTTTGAAAAACCAGCAGCGAAGCCACATCCGGAAGAATGGCGGGGACCACCTGATAAGCGCTGGCGCCAGTACCGATCACGCCGACGCGTTTGCCTTTGAGGCTGACACTGTGGTTCCACTGCGCCGTATGCCATGCGTCTCCGGCGAAAGACCCGACGCCCGGGATGTCGGGAATCTTTGGCTTGTTGAGCTGACCGACGGCGCTCACCACCGCGTTGAACTCATGATCAGATACGTTTCCGTCACTTCCGCGCACGCGGAGCTGCCATCGATGGCGGGATGGCTCATAGCGGGAGCTGAGCACCTCGGTGTTCAGCTGCAATCGGGCCGTGACACCGAAGCGCTCGGCGAGTGCGCTGAAGTAGGACCGTATGGCTTCCCGCTGAGAGAACTCGTTCGGCCACATCGGATTCTGTGCGAAGGAGTAGCTGTAGGCGAAGTTTGGCGTGTCCAGCCGGCAGCCAGGGTAGGAGTTCTCGTACCAGGTGCCGCCGAGTTCTGGATTCTTCTCGAAGATCGTGAACTCGATACCGGCCTGGCGGAGGCGATGCGCCACCAGGATGCCGGACATCCCCGAACCGATGACCGCGACTCGAAAACGACGGCCAGGTGAAACGGCCTGCAGCCGCCAGGCCGGTGCTGCGGAATCATGCGGTATGTCGAGTTCGCGCTGGATCATCCGCAGCGGCAGGCGGCACTGCCCGCCCGCCGTAAACTCTATGGCGCGCTGCACGATCGCCGTCGTCGGCACCCTGCCTCCCAGATCAGAGGCCTTGCGGAGTTCCTTGAGATGCTGGAACGCCAGCCGACGCGCCTCGGCAACCATCGTCGGCGAGAGCCCGGCATGCGGTGGCGGCCCCGATGGCGGCAGCTGCACATTGGGCCGGAATCGCGGATCGAGCACGGTGTCGTCATGGGTCAGCAACGCAATCGCGCAAAGCAACGGATGGATCTCTGCTGCGTTGACCGCTTCCCAAAGCTCGGAATCAGACGCACGCGCCAACCCTGCGGGGTTGACTGGGAAGAACTCCTGGTTCGCCGCCACTTCGTCTGCTTGCATTCGTGATCTCCATTATCGTGCGGGTATGCAGGGATTCAACTGCACACAAGCCGAATGCCACGGTCTCGCGAAGCCAGCAACAGCTGATGGCGCTGCCTGAGCCTCGGGCGGTTCTAAATGCGCTCCATGACTTCAAGCGCCAGCGCGCTGACCTGCCCCGGCTTCCACACCGCCCAATCGCCCGATGAAAAAGGATCGCGATACCAGGACTCATAGATGAAACGCGGGTATGGCAAATGCGCCAAGTCATCGGACCCGGCGATCCAAGCAACCCAATCAACAACAAACCGCGTGTTCGAAGCCCGGCCCCGGCTTTCCAGCTCCCGCTGCAAGGAGGCGGTCTGTGCTTCGGTAATTCTGGTGGCGGGCTGGAGATTCCCCAAACGTCCGAACTCGAAGTTGGCCTTGCGAAAGAAGCCCAGGAGCGGCGCGGCCCGCTCCACATCTGTGAGCGGGACCACACTGGACCAGTTCTCTGATTGCCAGATCGTCTGATAGAGAGGCGAGTTCGCGTCGTACGAGCCCATCTGAATCGCTGCGTCAAAGAAGTGAGAAAAGTCCTGAGTGCAGGCAGCTCCATGAACAACGTACAGAACACCGACTACCTTCGGCTTGTCTTCGCCCCCTGCCATCGCAACCGCTGTGCAATACAGCTGCGCGAGGAAAATCAGCGCTAAGCGCACCAGCAGAGATCTGCGTGGCCCCGGGCTCCGAGAAGATCCATTGACAAATCCCATTGAGCCTCAACTCCTGAAGCGAACCCTGCGGCGACCCGTCCCGACGCCTTGGTAGTAGATGACGAAGACACGGGCGGTGATGCAGTGACCGGACAGATCGTACGCTGCAGGAACCAGCGGGTGAAAAGCGTGCAACACGCGAACGACTCGAGTTTAGGCAAAGCCAATAGAGCCCGACCAATCAATTTGAAGACAGCGCGTATTCGCTGGATGCATCACGAGGGGCAACCCGAGCGCCGAGGCGCAGCCGGCTCGATCGAGGTCTCATCGGCCTACGCAATCCAATGCATTGGCGTCCGCAGCCACGCAGCCTTTGCACCTCACAGTGGAGCCGTCTGTCTGTCGCGCAGCGCCCCGCCGCCGCGCGTGCTACACCTCCGCTCGATTCACCGACGCAGCCTGCGGAGCGCCCATGAAAAGAACAGATCCAGACGCACCTCGCGACCCGGGCCGCCGTGCCTTCGTCGGGTCGACGCCCGGTATGGCCGCGGCGCTCGCCGCAGCCGCGGCAACGCCGGTGATGTCCGCGCCGGCCTGGGCCGGTGACGTGCCCGAGTCACAGTCGCGCTACGGTCGCGGCCCCGGCATCGAAGGCCCCTATCTCGATTTGCGCACGGGCAAAGGCAATCAGCTCGCCTACGCACGGATTCAGGGCGATACCGACTGGGGCAAGCAGAAGTACTTCTGGTTCAAGGGCTACATCATGGGCATTGCGCCGCAGACGCGGGTGCAGAACCTGGTCGGCGCCGCGGGCTTTGGCGCGATCCGCCTCAAGCAGCGCCCGGATGGCGTGATCGAGCGGCTGTGCCGAGAGATCATCGTCTACACAGACCTGCGCAGCGGCGAAGTCATTCCGGAATGGAAGAACCCGGTTACCAACGAGACCGTCAAGGTCGTGCAGGTCGACAACGACCCGTTCAACTATCTGATCGAAGATCTCTACCCCGCTCCGCCGGCCCATCGGCAGCTTGCCAACGAACCGCCCCCGCCGCGTCGCCCGTTCGTGCTGCCCTGGTATCAGCATGGCAACATGCTCGCGATGGAAACGCATATCCATCTGTCGTTCCCGAATCCGCTGCAGCCGGATAAATGGCCGCGCGAATCCGCAGGCCCAGTAGCGCAGGTCTCGGAGTGCTTTGCGCACCATGTGCCGGTCGCCGACATGCAGAACCCGAAAATCACGGGACTCGACTACAGCGGCGTCTGGACGCGGATCACGCCGTGGCTGCCGTGGATGCTGATGGGCCAGCGGCCGGGTCACTGCCAGTACTCGTGCTTCATGGGCGCCAGCCGCGATCTCGAGTCCGTCGTATCGCGACCGGTGCTCGACTACGCCGAAAAGCACTACGCGAAGTACTTCGAGGCCCCGACCGAGTGGACGGGACAACCGAGCATCTCGAGCCTCGAGAACTACGCCCGCCAGCAGCAGCCGGCGCCGGTCAAGACCTGAGGCGCGTGCACTCAGAACTTGTAAGAGACCTCCAGCCCGACCTGTCGCTCGCGCCGCAAAGCCGCAAAGAAGGCCCGTGGTAGCGCATAGGATGCAACGCTGTTGAGACCGGTCGATGCGCCTGACGCGGGCGGATAAGCCGGCAATCCGGCCGCTGCCAGTGAAGCCGAGGTACGCAGCGGCGTCGCACCGGCAAACGGACTGGTGCTGAAGCCGATGTAGGGCTGCGCAAACCAGCGCGTCGCGATGGTGACTGCGTCCTCGTTGGTCAGATTGCGACCGTACAGCGATGCGGTCCAGCGATCCGAGGAGACACCGACCCGCGCGCCCAACAGCGTTGCCGCCGGCACGAACGGATCATTGTGAACCTGCACCACGCGCTTGCCGGTATAGCTGAGATCGGCGCCCGCGAAGAAATCCAGCGTCTCATTGATCGGCGTACGGAAATCCGCCGCAAGGCTACCCGTGTGTTTTGCCGACAGTGGAAACTGGTTGCCAACAATGGACGCATTGCCCTGCCCGTTCAGGTTGGTACCGCCGGCAGCTGGATTGACGGCGTTATAGGTGCCGGATCGACCAAAGCTGTTGCCACCGCCGCTGGTCAAGGTCCACTGGAAGTCGTCCGAGCCTTCGGTGAACTGCGAATCCGCGAGCGCATAGGTGAAGCTCAGCGTCAGCGGATCAATGATCCGATAGCGCGCTTCGAGCTCGAAGCCCTTGACTTCACCGGCGCCCTGGTTGGTCGCGATCGAGGTGACCGCTGAACCGTCCGTGCGGAAGATCGGCGTTGTCAGCTGGATATCCTTCGCATCTATGAAATACGCCGCAACGTTCAACACCAGCCGACCGTCGAGCCAGACACTCTTGACGCCCAGCTCAAAATTCTGCGACGTTTCCTGCTGGTACTCGATCTGTCCGGCAAGCTGACCGGCGGCGCCATTCAGGCCGCCCGGCTTCACGCCTTCGGCGTAGGTGGCGTACAGGTTCAGGTCAGGATTCACCTGCCATTTCAAGGTTGCCCGCGGCGTGAACTTGTTGAACTCGGCGGAACCCGCGAACGACAAAGCGCCACGATTGCTGTTCGAGAAGATCGCCGCCGCCGCTGTTGAAGCCGTCAGCGGCGCTGCAGTGGTCCATTCGTTGACGCCCTTGGTTTCCTCGGCGTAGCGGCCCTCGACCGTCACGCTCCAGCCGGGTGAGAACTTCCACTCCACCAGACCGAAAGCGGCCGAGTTCAGCACGTCGGAGATCGAGAACGGCAGCTCTTGTCCGAACGGGAACAGGAAGTTCACATCGAACTGACGCTGCTCCTGTTCATAGTGAAACAGGCCGAGCATCCAGCGAACGTCGCGATCTCCAGGCGATTCGAGCTTTACTTCGAAGGACCAATCGTCGGTCTTCGCCGCGCCGGTGTTCGCGCCGCTCGCCTCTCCACCGACGGTCGGATCGTTCGGCCAGCGGAACGCTCCACTGACACGATCCTGGAACCAGTTGATCGAGGTGAACTCCGAATCAGATCCCGTGCGCGCATCTTCGCCGCGCACGGCGCCATCGACGATCAGGCGGTAGCCAGAACCGGCGATGTCCCATTCGGCAATCGCGCTGAAGTAGCGCAGGTTGCGCTCGACGCCGGAGAAAGCTATTCCTTGGCGGGTGTCGTAGAGCCGACTCGTCTGCCCAGGCAACGGTGCCGTGCCAGGCGCGGAAGGGCTAAGCAGATTGAGCGGACCACTGGGGTTCGGCACCACATTGGTCACGGGCGCGTCGTTGAGGTAGATGCCGCGAGCCTGGATCTCGCCGCAGAAATACTGGTTGGCGTTGTTGGAGCCGCTGGTTGCGTAGTAAGCCAGCGAACGGGTTCCAGGGAAGCAGTTGTTGAAACTCGGGTCCTGGAACATGAAGGGGCGCGATCCGTCGCGGTCCCGGTTGTAAGAGGCGCGACCCCGCACGCGCAGATTTTCGGTCGGAGTCCAGTCGAGCGTACCGGTAGCCGCAGTTGTCTCTTCCTGGCCGATGGTCTGCCCGGTCGAAAGATTCTCCCACTGACCGTCAAATTCGTTGCGACGCAACGCAAGCGTGCCGCCCAGTTTGCCGGCAAAGATCGGCCCTTCGAGGCGCAGCGAATAGTCCGTCTCATCCTGATCTGCCGTCACGCGCGCAGCACCGGACAGTTGGTCCGTGGGCGCGCGGGTCACGAAGTTGATGGCACCGGAGTAGGTGTTGCGACCGAACAGCGCACTCTGCGGCCCGCGGATCACCTCGACACGCTCGAGGCTCGAAAGATCCAGCGATTGGACATCGCCCGGAAAGTAGATGCCATCGACAAAGTAGGCTGCACCCGCTTCGACTCCGAACTGCACGCCGGCCAGCACGTTGCCCTGGCCGCGAATCACGGGTCGTTCGGTGGAGCGACCAAAACCACGATCGAACACGAGGCCCGGCGTGAACCTCGCGACATCGTTGACCGACTGGATCTGCCGCGCGGCAATCGATTCGGCGGTAAACGCCGTCACGGCGACGGGCACTTCCTGCAGGCTTTCTTCGCGCTTGCGTGCCGTGACCACGATCTCTTCGAGTGCGGCAGTCTGGGGCGCGGCAGCATTTGGTTGCTGCGCCTGAACGACCGTGGCACTGACCAGTGCTGCGACGATCGCCAAACGGACAGAAATCTGGGTCAACATCACGTCGCGCATAAAACCTCCCCAACTCATCTTCTTGAGCGGCAGTGTTTTCCGGAGTTTGTTTTGCCGTACTATCTGCTTCGGCCGGCCGCGACGCAAGTGGCCGCACCATCCTCGGAAACCCCAAGGCGATCCGCCAATGAGTCACCCTAGTGCATCCCTTGCCGCCGCCTCGGCCATCTTTTCCCTGGCGCTCTCCGGGCTCGCGTTGGCCTCGGCTCAGGGAGATTCGACGCCACGATCCAGCTCAACGCTCGCGGCGCTGAGCACAAGCCTCGACAATCCGCCCAATCGTTTCGCGTACGCACCGCTCGCAGCCGAGCTCGGCAAGCTCATTGAATCCGCCCCGGCATTGCCCGGCGCGCGGATCCTGCAAGTGCGAACGCTGATTCGCGCTGGCGATCGAAGCGCAGCGCGCGCGGAACTCTCAGCACTGCAACCCTTGGCCGAAGATCTGCCGCTCATCGAGCGACAGCGCGTGGCAATCGCCGCGGCAAATCTCGACGGCGACCCGGCGCGCGAAATCGAGCTGATGCAGCAGCTCGCGAAGCTGCAGCCCGGCGATCGCTGGATCCACTACGACATTGCCCGTGCGTACGGCGAGATTGAGGACTACCCGGCTGTGGTGCGCTGGGTTCGCGAAGCGCTGGCGCTCACCGGCCCGGGCGATATCTGGGAAGGCTCGTGGATCCACTACCTGCACTCGAAGGCGCTGTTCCGGCTGGGCCAATTCGATGCAGCAACTACTGCTGCCGCAGCCGGGCGCGATGAAGCGACGACCTGGCGCTCCACGCTGTATCGCATGGTGCTCGGCCAGTTTGGCGCTGGCGCGCGAGCCGAGGCTCAAACATCACTCGACGAGTACTTGCGCTATGCACGCGAGGAGGGCCGCACACCAGAGGCCCTGATCCAGTTCAATATCGGCGTGCTGTTCCACGAACTCGGCGACCTGGCTACGGCCGAGCGCTACTTGCGCGCCGGGCTCGCGATGAAGCCAGAAGACAAGTACGGAACCTGGGCGCTGGCCTACGTGCTGATCGATCAACCGCAAGGGCTGGCAGAAGGTACGCAACTGCTGGAGCGCGCGCTGCTCGCGGCGCCGAGCGACCGCAATCTGCTCGAGGCGCGCGGCTGGGCCGCGTATCGCGCGGGTGGGTACACCGACGCGCAACGCTGGATGCAGCGGGCCCGCGCGGCAGGGGGTGGCTGGGACCAGCGGTTGCAAGACCATGCGACTGCGGTCGACGCCGCCGCCTCTGACGCCAGCCTGCCACCGGCGCCGCGAACCCCGTGGCTGTAATTTTTCTGAGGATCCAAACCATGCGACGACCCACCAACCTGACTGCAGCGTTGCTGTCTGGCCTCCTGACGCTGCTCGGCAGCGCCCTTGCTTCAGCACAGACAACTACACCGGTGCTCGTGCGCCCTGACGGCACTTATCCGACCGTGCCGCTCGAGAAGGATGTGATCGTGCTCAAGGTCGTGCAGAACGCACCACTGAACCTGCAGAAGGCGCCGACCATCAAGGAAGGCCTCGCCACCAACGTCGAGCGCATGGCTTACTGGATCAACAAGGCCTGCACCGAAGGCAAGAAGCCGGACTTCATCCTGTTCAACGAGTTTCCGCTCACCGGTTACTCGTCGGGCACCCGCGAAGAGAAGCTCAAGTTCACGATCCAGATTCCCGGGCCCGAAACGCAGCGGATCGGCGAACTCGCCAAGGCCTGCGACACCTACATCATCTTTGGCAGTTATGCGACTGATCCGGAATGGCCCGGGCACATCTTGAGCCTGAACCCGGTGATCGGGCGGGATGGCAAGGTCAAGGAGGTGTACTGGAAGTCCCGCAATGTGACCCGACTGAACAACGAGGAGATTCCGACGACGACCGTCGAGAACGTTCGTGACCGGTTCCGCGCCAGGTACGGCATCGAAGAAGAATTCCCGGTGCTGCAGACCGAGTTCGGCAACATCGCGGTCAGCACCGTGCAGATCGACCCGTTCGTGTTTGCAGCCTATGCGATGCGCGGCGTTGAGATCATGTTCAGGACTGCCACGCTGTTCTCGAAGACGGACGTGCAGGCGATTGCGTTCTACAACAACGTGTATTCGGCGATGTCGAACATCACGTTTCCACCCGACTCGGGAGTTCCCGCGAGCTTCGGCGGCCAGTCACTGATTGTCGACAACCGCGGCAAGGTGCTTGCTGAAGATCCCTCCAACAATGAGAGCGTCATCGAAGCAGAGATTCCGATCGCCAAGTTCCGCGAAGGTCGGCGGATTCCCCGCTACCCGCTCGAAGTCGTCAAGCCGGTGTTCGACCAGTACCAGCAGGAAGTACCGCTGAATCACCTGGATCTGCCGCCCGAGAAGCTGCCGCAGACGAATCAGGACATGAAGACCCTGATCGACGAGGCGAGTCGCTGGTTGAACTAAGGCCGGTTGGCGTCGAGGAACGCGAGCAAACATGCCGTCTTCGTTTCAGGCGGCACCATTTCGCAACGGATCGCCGGGCACTGGGCGCCCACGATCCGCACCGACTCGCGCGTCGGATCCGCCGGATCAGCGACGAGCAACACCGGGCAGCTGATCTGCTGCAGGCGCTCGACGACTCGGTGACGAAACACGGCGCGATAGCCGAGGTGGTAGGTCGCAAGCGACTTCAACAGCTCGGTAGTCAGATAATGCACCACCTCGGGCGGCATCGCACCGAGTCCCATGTTGTGGGCCGCATCGCGCTTGAAATGCGGAAAGAACCAGGCCTGGTCGCGAATGTAGTTCAGCGCCCAGAGTACCTGCGTGCCCTGCTCGTCGGGACTGACGACCGGCGCGTAGTGCGCGAGGAATTCATTGCGCTGCGCATCGCTGAGCACGAGCAGCCCATCGAGCACGACGCGTCGCACCCGCTGCGGTGCCGCGATCGCGATCTCGATCGCGATATGCGCGCCGGTGTGAAAGCCGTACAGATCGACCTGCTGCAATCCGAGCCCATCCATCGCGCGCAGAAAGGCATCGGCGTAGTCGGTGAGTTCCGGGTCAGCAACGGTTGGAGCTGCGGAATCACCGTAACCCAAGGTATCGGGCGCGAACACGCGCCGCGTGGCCGCGAGTGGCAGCAGCTGTGATTCGAGCGACTTCGACGAGGCCGGCGCGGCGTGCATCATCCACAGTGGCGGTCGGTCGGTTGCCGAACCAGCCGTGCGGTAATGGATCAGACCCTCGGCAATCCGCACGAAGCCGCGATCAATCGGCGGCGGCGCACTCACTTCGCGCACTCGCCACCGTCCAGCGCGATGACTTCGCCGGTCACGAAGCGGGAGTCCGGCCCGAGCAGCCAGATTACGGCACCGGCGACATCGCGCATCTCACCCGGGTGCTGCATCGGAATCTCAGCGAGCCGGGCGTCGATCGTCGCCTGGAACTTCTCGCGCGCCTCGTGGAAGCGTTCGGTCGCGATCAGCCCGGGCGCGATCACATTGATGCGGATCCCCTTGGCAGCGTATTCGAGCGCAGCGGATTTGCTGAGCCCGATCACGCCCCACTTCGAAGCGCAGTAGTCCTGGATATCGGCAAAGCCGCGTCGGCCGCCGATCGAACTGTTGTTGACGATCGCACCACCGCCGCCGCGCAGCATCAGACGGATCTCGTGCTGCATGCAATGGAACATGCCGAGCAGGTTGATCTCGAACGTGCGCACGAAGCGTTCGGTCGGCGTCTCATGGGTCGGCGACGCGCCGAGCGTGACGCCGACATTGTTGAAGGCAAGATCCAGTCGGCCGAAACGTGCGTCGATCTGTGCGAACTGCTGTGCGAGCGCGGCGGCATCGCTGACATCGACCGGCATCGCGACGGCGCTGCCGCCGTCTGACGCAATACTCGCGACGACGGCTTCGCAAGCTGCGGCATCGCGCGCGCCAACAATTACGGTCGCGCCGGCCGCCGCCAGCGCGATTGCCGTGACGCGACCCATGCCCTGCGAGCCGCCCTGCACGAGCGCCACCTTGCCCTCAAACGGCCGTTGGTCGCTCATACGGCGACCACCGTCGCGTCATACTTGAAATAGTCGAGCGTCTCTTCGTTGACAGTCTTCGGATCGCCGCCCTCGCCGTGCAGCCGCAGCGCCGCTTCACGTGACTCCAATTGGGCAGCACTGCCGCGCGGCTGACGGACTGCGCTGTAGCGTGCAACGGCTTGTGTCACATCGGCACTACCGGAAAGCGAACGCGCCAGCACGACGGCATCTTCGAGCGCCAGTGCCGCGCCCTGCCCCAGGAACGGCAACATCGGATGTGCGGCGTCGCCCAGCAGCGCCACGCGTCCGTAGGCATAGGTCGGAATCGGATCGCGATCGAACAGACCCCACTGAAAACATCGATCGCGAGGCGACGCGCGCAGCAGTGCCGACAGCGTCGGGTGCCAGTCATCGAACAGCCGTGCGGGCGATTCAGGATCTGCTGGCACGTTCCAGCTCTCTTCCGCCCATGCCTTCTGCCGCGCGAAGGCGACACAGTTCAGCAGTTGCCGCGGTTCGAGCCGGTAGCGAACAAAGCAACGGCCCAGCCCCCAGGTGACCGCGGAGCCGGCCGGCAGGGTTCCGGCGGGACAACGCGAATAGTCGAGCAGCGCGCGCCAGGCGACGAAGCCGGTGTACCGAGCCGGATCGGCGCCGACCAGTGCCGCGCGCACTGTCGAGCGCAAGCCATCGGCTGCGACGACGAGATCTGCCGTCCAGCTTCGGCCACCCGTGCTCGCGACCCGCACCGACATTGCCGATGCTTCCACAGACTCGCAGGGCGTAGCGGTCTGCAACGCGTCGGGTTGCAACTCAGTGAGGCTCGACACCAGAGCGGTATGCAAATCAGCGCGATGCACGAAGGCATAGGGCACGCCGTACTGTTCGATCGCGCGCGCCCCGCGCACGATGCGGCCCGTCTCCGCGCCGCTCGCGGGATCCTCGGAGATCTGGTAAGGCGGCAGGAACAGCGCCTTCTCCAGCTTCGGCAGCACGCCCAGCCAGGCCAGGGTTCGCATCGCGTTCGGACTCAGCGTGAGCCCCGCACCGACCTCGCCCAGTTCCGCAGCGCGCTCGAGCACGCGAACCTTCCAATCGCTGCGCGCCAGCGCAATCGCGGCCGCGAGTCCGCCGATGCCGGCACCGACAACGATGGCCTCGCGCTTGCTCATGCACAGATCGGCATCAGGTCCAGGTAAATGTGACGGCCTTGGTCCGCAGGTAGAGCTCCAGCGCGTCGGCGCCGAACTCGCGCCCCCAGCCCGACTGCTTGAAGCCGCCGAAAGGCATCGAAGGATCCATCGCCGCATGGCAGTTCACGCCGACCTGACCCGAGTCGATCAGCCTCACCATCCGATGCGCGGTGGCGATATCGCGCGTCCAGACGCTGCCCGACAGACCATATGGCGTGTCGTTGGCCAGTTCCGCAAGTGCGTCGAGGTTATCGTGATCGAAAGTCTGCACCGCCATGACCGGGCCGAAAATCTCCTCACGCACGACGCGCATCTCGGGTTTGCAGTCGACGTACACGGTCGGCGCGACGAAATGGCCACGACCAGTTGTCGGTTCGCCACCCGTCAGGCAGCGCGCACCCTGTTCGCGTGCAGACACGAAGAATCCTTCGATGAGTTTCTTCTGCACGCCTGAGATCACCGGCCCGATCATCGTCGAGCGTTCCATTCCGGAGCCGATCGGCAGCCCCTTCGCAAACGCTGCGATCCCCGACGTGAGCTCCTCGGCAATGGACTCGTGCACGAACACGCGGCTGCCGCAGACGCAGTTCTGTCCCTGCAACAGGAACGTGGCGAGTGCGACGCCCGGGATCGCGTGCTGCAGGTCCGCATCAGGGAACACGAACACCGGGGACTTGCCGCCGAGCTCCAGCGACACTTTCTTGAGGTTCCCAGCCGCGGCCCGCACGATGATGCGACCGACTTCGGTCG